>JADMIO012791551.1_pt1 | contig 10779 bp, 8 predicted proteins | sample 8958161 | NCBI WGS metagenome assembly JADMIO01 (sample SAMN16585339, study PRJNA669376) | soil metagenome | isolation source: Crop rotation soil | place: USA: Cullars Rotation, Alabama | collected 2011 | reverse complement strand
CTTTCCCCGCGCAGCAAGCCGACACCGCCGATTGCCTGCGCGCCGTAGTTCACCGACGCATTGACTTCGGGCAGGTCCTGGTTGTTGAAATAGCGGATCGAGACATCCGTGTTTTCGAGATTCTTGCGCGCGACCTGGAGGTCGGTGCGCTGGCTCAGCGCGTTCTTCACCGCCTCGTCCAGGTTCACTGTTGCCGGCACGAAGGTGACCGAGTCGGTCGGTTCGATGCGCGCGTTCCAGAAGTCGGGCGTGTTCGGGTTGAAGACCAGGGCGCGAATGACATCCTGCTGACGCTCGATCGCCGCCTCCGCGACGATGACCGCTTCCTCGCGAGTTGCGACTTCGGCTTCCGCCTGGACGATGTCGAGCGGCGCCATGGTGCCGATCTCGACGCGCGCGCGATTGTCTTTCAACGACTGCTGCGCAAGGTCGAGCGACTCACGCTGCACGGCGAGATTGCCGATCGCATACATCAGGTCATAGAACGCGTTGCGAACGGTGCGCACGGTTTGCGCGATCGACTGCTGCAGCTGCGTGTCGGCGATTTCCTTGTTCTTCTGGCTGATCAGCAACTGCTGGCGCGTGCCGTCAATCTTGAAGTTGCGCAGCAGCGGTTGCGTGTAGGTGGCGCTGATGTTGGACGTCAACTGCGGATCGAAACTCGTGAAGACGTTGTTCGTGGTGGTGCGGCCGTTATTGAACAGCACCTGGTACGACCCGCCGTACCACGGCGTCAGCTGCTGGATGCCGAAGTTATAGGCCGAGCGGCCGGAGGTCAGCTGGCTGGTGTTGCCCGACAGCAGGCTCGACGGCGGCTGCGTCTGGTCCACGAAATTCAGCGTGCTCGTAAAGTTCGGCGTGTAATTGCTTTGGTAGAACGCGGCGTCGAAATCGCGGATCTGCGGGGTGATGCGCTGGACCTGCAAGTCGAGGTTCTGCTCGAGCGCCGTCGCGACCGCGTCGTCGATGCTCATGCGGCGGACGGTCGGGCTCTGCGCCGGCTGTTGCGACGGCGGCATGGTCACGGCCGGCGTTGTCTGGGCATGAACAGGGGACGGCCCAAAAACGGACACCGCCGCCGTCAGCAGGCCGGCGCGGACGGCCGATCGGGCACAAAAACGCTTCTCAAAACGCATCAGACTGCCACTCCATTCGAAGGGTGATCGCGGGTTCAAGCCTGGCAACAGCAAAAGCAGTGCCGCGGGACCGACACGTCAACTCTTCATGATAGACGCGACCGGGGCCGGCTGGGTTCGTTTGAAACGGTTCGGCCTCCGGACCGAGCACGCTTTTCTCACACTTATACTTATCAATCGATGACTGAAGCTGAGGTTTTGACGATCTTCCGCCGCTCCGGCGCCTTGCTGGAGGGGCATTTCCGTTTGTCATCGGGGTTGCACAGTCCCGGCTACCTGCAGTGTGCGCTGGTGCTGCAACACCCGCACGAGGCCGAGATGCTTGGTGCAGCCCTGGCCAAGCTGGTGCGCTCGCTCGGCGCCGACACCGTGCTGTCACCCGCCATGGGAGGGATCGTCATCGGCCAGGAGGTCGGCCGCGCCCTCGGCGTGCGCGCCATATTTGCCGAGCGCCAGGACGGCGCATTGACGTTGCGGCGCGGGTTCGCGCTGGAACCCGGCGAGAAGGTCGTCGTCGTCGAAGACGTCGTCACGACCGGCGGCTCCACGCGCGAGACGATGGACGTGGCGCGTGCGGCGGGGGCGGTGGTCGTCGGCGCGTGCGCGATTGTCGATCGCAGCGGCGGCAAGCAGGGACTCGACGTGCCTTTCCACGCGTTGCTGCCGATGGACGTCACGACCTATCCACCCGACGCGTGTCCGCTCTGCCAGCAGGGCATCGCGGTCGTGAAGCCGGGATCGCGCGCGCCGAAATAGCTGGTCGTGAGGACGCTGAAGCTCACGATCGCCTACGACGGCACCAACTACGCGGGCTGGCAGCGGCAGGCCAATGCCGTCACGATTCAACAAATCATCGAGGACGAGATCGCGGCCATCATCGGTGGCTATCATCCGCTCATCGCAGCGGGCCGCACCGATGCCGGCGTGCATGCCGCCGGCCAGGTGGCGAGCGTCCGGATCAATCACGACATCAGCTGCGACGATCTGCTGCGCGCGCTCAACGCGCGGATCAAGGGCGGCGAGATCCGCATCCGATCGATCGAGGACGTGCCCGACGGCTTCAACGCCCGCAGCCGCGCGACGTCGAAGACCTACCGCTACGCGATCTGGAACGGGCCGCCTCCCAGCCCGTTCTTTCGTCATCTCGTATGGCATGTGCCGCATGCGCTCGACCTCGATCGAATGCAGCGAGCGGTTGCGCCGGTGGTGGGTGAACATGACTTCGCCGCGTTCAAGGGCAGGGGCACCGAGGTGAAGACGACGCGCCGCACGGTGCTGTCGGCGCGGCTCGATGAACTGAAGGTGCATAGCGGCCTGCCGATGGCGCTGTCGCCTTACGACGGGGCTCCAGACGGGGACGGACGACTGCTGCAGTTTGAGATTGAAGGGAACGGCTTCCTGCGTCACATGGTGCGCACCGTCGTCGGCACGCTCGTCGACATCGGCCGCGGCCAGATTGCTGCTGACGCCATGGCGGCGATCATCGCGTCGAGAGATCGGTCGCGCACGGGACAGACGGCCCCGGCGCGAGGCCTCATGCTTTGGATGGTGAAGTACTAGGCTTTCCCAGCCACAAGCTGACGAGCCACACCAGTCCGCCAGCGGCGACGATCACCATCAACAGCCGCACATACACGACCGCATCTGTCAGATCGAACACCGGCCACGGATAGCCTTTGAGCGCCGTGTATCGGTCGCTCGCCCAGTGCCAGGCTGTGTGCGCCACGAGCGCCGACATCAGGATAGTGCCCATGCGTTCCTCGACGACGTAGCGGAAGATCAACGACAGCACCGGGATAGCGACGAGCAGCACCGCGAGCTGGCCGATCTCGACGCCGACGTTGAACGCCAATAGCGACGCCAGCAGGTGCTCGCCGGCAAACTGCAGGCGCTCGCGCAGCAGGAACGAGAAGCCGAAGCCGTGCACGAGGCCGAAGCCGAACGTCACGATCCACCGGCGCTCGAGCTTTGGGCCGGCGATGTTCTCGAATGCCATGTAGAGGATCGAGACGGCGATCAGCATTTCGATCAGCGGCGGAAACCACAACGCATCCGGGGCCAGGCCGAACGCGGACGCAATCAACGTCACCGAATGCGCGACGGTGAATGACGTCACGACGATCGCGAGCGGCTTCAGCCTGCGGAACGGGATCACCAGGCACAGCAGGAACAGCAGGTGATCGGTGCCATCGAGAATGTGGAAGAAGCCCTCGCGCGCGAACAGGTAAAACGCCTGGTACCAGCTCGGGTCGAGGTGGACGACGCCGGTATCGGCGTGAACGTCGAAGACGCGCTCCGCCTTGCCGGGCTGCAGGAATCGCAGGCCGATGTTGACGCGCAGACCGAGCCGGGTCAGGCCGGGGTGAATCGCAAAATCCGATTGATCGGACGTGATGGGGTACTCGAACAGCACGTCGAGCATGCCCTGGTCCCAGGCGATCTCGGTGCGCTGATCGAGCTTGGGCGCGGTGGTGATATTGGCCAGTGCCTTGTCGTAGCTTTCGAACGAGCGGTCTGACGGCAGCGACGTCCGGGTGGCGACGATGGTGGCGTCGGCGAGCTGGGTGCCGTTTTCGTAGACCTGGACGAAGTCCCGGATCCAGACCTGGGCGGCGTGACGCTCGGCCGCTTCCATCCGCGAGAAATCGAGGAATCCGCGGTCGCCGACCGTCGGGATGTCGATATCGCGCATCGACTTAAGGGGCGCCCGCATCACCAGGCGCAGGGTGTGGCCTTCGGGGTGCACGAAGGCCAGCACGGTGACCTCGTTCGGGACTTCGTGGGCGGCGAGCCGTGGCGCGAGGGCGACGAGGGCGACCAGCACGACGGCCAATCGGCTCAATGACTTGAAGGACGTTGAGGTGCTCGACACGGGTATTCGTCCCAAGTATACTGGCGCCCGCTTAGCTAGCGAGGCGGCTGTCTATTTTCGCGCCTTGGTGGCACAGTGTGGCTTGTGCCGGGCTCCGCCCCGGCGAGGGGGAGTGCGTGAAGAAGAATCGCAAGGTATGGACAGGAGCGGCATTTGTGGCCGTCCTGGCGACGCTCGGCGTCGCGCAAGGCATGCTGGACAAGGCGGCGGCGCAGGCCAAGCAGGTGCCGCGTTTTGAGGTGGATCCTTACTGGCCGAAACCGATGCCCAAGAACTGGGTGTTCGGTCAGACCATCGGCCTGGGCATTTCGGCCGACGATCACGTCTGGATCATTCATCGCGGCAACGATCCCGGCAACCTCGATCGCACCGAGTTGTCGATTCTGAAAGAAGGCGCGCCACCGGTCAGCGAATGCTGCAACCCGGCGCCGCCGGTCGTCGAGTTCGATCCCGCCGGCAACACGGTGCAGGGATGGGGCGGCCCGGTTGCGGGTGCGCCGTATCAGTGGCCCGAGAGCAACCACGGCATCGTCGTCGACTCGAAGAACTTCGTGTGGATCGGCGGCAACGGTGGTCCCGACTCGCACATCCTGAAGTTCACGCGCGACGGCAAGTTCGTGGCGCAGTACGGCAAGCCCGGCGCCCGCAAGACCGGCGAGAGCCCGGCGACGGCGACCCGTCCGGCCGGCGCGACCTTCACTGCCAACAGCAAGGACCCCGAGAGCTTCGGCCGCGTCGCGAAGATCTTCCTCGATCCGAAGGCCAACGAAGGCTACGTGGCTGACGGCTACCTGAATCACCGCGTCGCCGTCATCGACCTCGACAACGGCAAGATCAAGCGCTTCTGGGGCGCCTACGGCGAGCCGCCGACCGACGAAAACCTCGGCCCGTACGACCCGGCCGCGCCGCTGCCGCGCCAGTTCCGCAACCCGATGCACTGCGCGATGCTGTCGAACGACGGCCTCGTCTACACCTGCGATCGTCCGAACGACCGCGTCCAGGTGTTCACGAAGGAAGGCAAGTTCGTGCAGGAGTACCGCATCGAGCAGCAGACCCGCAGCGACGGTTCGGTGTGGGACATCGCGTTCTCGACGGACCCGGAGCAGCGCTTCCTCTACATGGCTGACGGCGCCAACGAGCACGTCCGCATCTACGAGCGCAAGACGATGACCGAGCTGTACAGCTTCGGTTACGGCGGCCGCCAGCCCGGCATGTTCCTCGGCGTGCACAGCATCGCCGTCGACTCGAAGGGCAACCTCTACACGACCGAAACGTATACCGGCAAGCGCCTGCAGAAGTTCGTCTACAAGGGCCTTGGCGCGGCGCCGAAGAGCAACAAGGTTCCGGCGTGGCCCGGATCCGGTAACTAATAGCACGGCATCGACTTTGGCGGCCGTCCGGGTCTCAACCCGGGCGGCCGTTTCGTTGTACTATCGATGACCGGCTCCATGAGTCTCGATCAACTGCTGGAGTGGATTCCCAAGGGCGGGCCTGAAGAGGCGCTGGCGCGGCAGGTCGAATTCGACCGGCTGCCACGGCACGTTGCCATCATCATGGACGGCAACGGACGCTGGGCCGGGGAGCGCCACCTGCCGAGGGTGGAAGGCCACCGCGCCGGCGTGGACGCGGTCCGCGACGTCATCGAAACGTCGGCCAGGCTGGGTTTGGAAGTGCTGACGCTGTACGCGTTCTCCGTCGAAAACTGGAAGCGGCCGGCTGCCGAAGTCAGCACGTTGATGGGGCTGCTCAAGCGCTACCTCGGTCTCGAACTGGATACGCTGCTGCGCAACAACATCCGCTTCAACGTGATTGGCCGCTCCGAGGCGCTGCAGCCCGACATCCGGACCGAACTGCTCGACGCCGAGCGGAAGACGTCGCGCAACAGCGGCATGTTGTTCAACATCGCGCTCAACTACGGCGGCCGCACCGAGATCGTCGATGCCGCGCGCCGCGCGATGGAAGCGGGCATCAGCCCGTCGGACCTGGACGAGGGTCGATTTGCGAGTTTTCTCTACACGGCCCGCCAGCCGGATCCGGATCTGCTGATCCGCACGAGCGGCGAGATGCGCGTCAGCAACTTCCTGCTGTGGCAGATCGCCTATGCCGAGATCTGGGTCACCGACACGTTCTGGCCCGACTTTCGGTGCCGGCATCTGCTCGAAGGCATCATCGAGTACCAGAAACGCGACCGCCGATTTGGCGGCATCACGCCACCGGTCCCCGCCGGTGTCCGCTAGTCAAATGTTGAAATTGGGGTCAGGTCCCGTTTTTCAACATCGCTGGCGCCAGCGATGTTGAAAAATGGGACCTGACCCCACCTTCAACATATGACTCGAGTCGTTAGCGGGGTCGTTCTCGGCGTCGTGGCGCTGGGCCTGATCTGGTTCCTCAGCTCGGTCGCGCTCGTCGGGGTGGCGCTCATCGTGGCGACGCTCGCCTTCCACGAATACGAGCACATCGTCGATGCGATCGGCGCCCGGATTCCGTTCTGGACGACGCTGCTGGCGACGCTGCTGACGTGCGCGATGATCCCGTTCCAGTGGGTCGACCTCGAGTCGATCCTGGCGGCCGCGCTGCTGATGATTGCGCTGAACGTGCTGCTCTCCGACCGCGTGGGGGCACCGCTACTTGCCGATACCGCGGCGGCGGTGCTGGCACCCGTCTACATCGGCCTGCCGCTTGGCTGCCTGGTCGGTGTGCACGCGATTGCGGGCAAGGAGGCAGTGCTGCTGCTGATCGCGACGGTCGCCGTCAGCGACACATCGCAGTATTACGCCGGCCGCACGTTCGGCCGCACGCCGCTGGCGCCGATGCGCAGCCCGAAGAAGACGCGCGAGGGAGCGATCGGCGGCGTGGTGGTCGCGCCGATTTTTCTCGCCGTCGCCGGCAGCTATTTCATGCCGGCGTTCCCGTGGTGGTGGCACGCCAGCGTCGGTCTCGGCATCGTCGTGACGGGCATCATCGGCGACCTGTTCGAGTCGATGCTGAAGCGGGCCGCCGACATGAAAGACAGCGGCTCGGTGATTCCGGGCCACGGCGGAGTGCTCGACAGGATTGATGCTCTCTTATTCGCCGCTCCGGTGTTTTACTTCTTCCTGAGAACCCTCTGAACTGTTGGAACCGCAGCAGAACGATGCCCTTGGAACATTTGGAACACTTGGAACCGTTGGAACCCTTGTGAAACGGATCGCAATCCTCGGCTCGACCGGCTCCATCGGCACGAGCGCGCTCGACGTGGCGCGGACGCACGCCGGCCGCGTCGAAGTCGTGGCGCTGGCAGCGGCGACCAACGTCGCGGCGATGGTGAAGCAGGTCCTCGAATTCCGGCCGCGCGCCGTGGCGATGGCGACTGGCGATGCGATGGACAAGCTGCGTGCCGCGCTCGGGGGATCGCCCGCCGAGATATCAGGCGTCGGCAACGACGGCCTCTGCGAGATCGCCACGCATCCCGACGTCGACATCGTGCTGTGCGCCTCGTCCGGCACGGCGGCGCTCGATGCGGTGTTGTGTGCCATCGACGCCGGCAAGACCATCGCGCTCGCCAACAAGGAAGTGCTGGTGATGGCCGGCGGCATCGTCATGGACGCGGCGCGCCGGAAGGGCGTGCCGATCCTGCCCGTTGACAGCGAGCACAACGCCATCCATCAGTGCCTGCACGGGCGGGCGGAGGGCGAGGTGCGCCGACTGATCCTGACCGCGTCCGGCGGACCCTTCCGTGGCAAGCCGCTGGCGGAATTGTCCGAGGTCACTGCCGCCGACGCGCTGCGGCATCCGACGTGGCAGATGGGCCCGAAGATCACCATCGACTCGGCGACGCTAATGAACAAGGGCCTTGAAGTCATCGAAGCGCATTGGCTCTTCAACGTGCCGTCATCGCGCATCGAGGTGATCGTGCATCCGCAGTCGATCGTGCATTCGATGGTCGAATTGAAGGACGGATCGATCATCGCGCAGATGGGCCTGACCGACATGCGACTGCCGATTCAGTATGCCTTTGCGTATCCGGATCGCTGGGATGCACCGGTGCCATTCCTGGATTTGGCGCGCACCAAGCCGCTGGAGTTCCTCGAGCCGGCCTGGGACGACTTCCCCTGTCTTCGGCTGGCCTATCGCGCGCTCGAGGCCGAACGCAGCCTGCCGATCGTGCTCAATGCGGCCAACGAGGTCGCCGTGGCGTCATTTCTTGAGGGACGGCTCGCCTTTACGCATATCCCGCAAGTTATTGCCGCGGCGATGGATGCGCACACGCCGGAAGCGGCCGCAAGCCTTGCCGATGTGCGGCGGGTGGACGGGTGGGCGAGGGCGCACGCAGCCCAGCTGGCCACAGAGCTAGAATTAGATTGCAGATCTCAGAAGTGAGATTGCAGATTTAAACGACCTGGATTAAAGGGACTTCGATTTAAAGGACTTGTAGTGACAACGCTTGCGTCGTTTCTCTTCGTGCTCGGTGTTCTTGTTTTCATCCACGAGCTGGGCCACTTCCTGCTCGCGCGATGGAACGGCGTGCGCGTGCTGACCTTCTCGCTCGGCTTCGGGCCGAAGCTTCTCAAGGTGCAGCGCGGCGACACCGAATACTGCCTGAGCCTGATTCCGCTCGGCGGCTACGTGAAGATGGCCGGCGAGAATCCGGACGATCCGCACACCGGCGCTGACGACGAGTTCCTCGCCAAGTCCAAGTGGCAGCGGTTCCAGATCTTGATCGCCGGCCCGGTGATGAACATCCTGCTCGCCGTGGTACTGCTGGCGGCGGTGTTGATGCAGGGCGCGGACGTGCTCGCGTATCTCGATAAACCGGCGGTGGTCGGCGCCGTGCAGCCCGGCTCACCGGCCGAAAAGGCCGGTATCCGTCCCGGCGACACCATCACGAAGTTCGGTACGGCCGACGTGCGCACGTGGGAGCACCTCGACATGGCCGTCGCCGCGCGGCCGGAACGCGAAGTCGACGTCACCGTCATTCGCGACGGCAAGCCGGAGCAGCTGAAGGTCCGTCCCGATCTGACCGAGCTGCGCACGCGCAATGACGCGCGCTTCGAGGTCGGCACCATCGGCGTGCTCCCCGATGTCTATCCGAGCGTGCAGTCGACGATCGCCGGATCCCCGGCCGAAGCCGCGGGCCTCAAGGCCGGCGACGAGATCCTCGCCGTCGACGGCCAACGGATGGTGTTTCGCACCATGGTCATCGACGCCGTTTCCAAGAAGGCGGATCAGCCGGTTGAATTCAAGATCCGCCGCGACGGCCAGGACATGACCGTCCAGATTACACCGCGCAAGGAAGGCGACGTCGGCAAGGTCGGCATGTACATGCTCGAGGCGACCCGATCGTTCAAGCCGACACCGATCGAAGCGGTCGGCATGAGCGTACAGCGCAACGTCGAAATGGCCGGCATGATCCTGCGCACGCTCAAGGACCTGGTGACCGGGGAAGCGTCGCCGAAACAGCTGATGGGACCGGTCGGCATCGCGCAACTGTCCGGCGAGTCGGCGCAGGCCGGCTGGATTGCGCTGCTGGGATTGATGGCGTCGATCAGCTTGAACCTGGGACTCCTGAACCTGATGCCGATTCCCGTGCTCGACGGCGGCCACATCTTCATCATGGCCATCGAAACGATCTCGCGCCGCGATTTCTCGCTTCAGGTGAAGGAGAAGATGCTGTTTGTCGGATTCGTGCTGCTGATGACGCTGATGGTGACGGTCATCTACAACGACCTGACGCGCATCGCCTGGATCGAAAACCTGATGCCGTGGAGATAAGGGTGCCGGGTGCCGGTGATAGGGTGCCAAGGGTTGGGTGCCGGTGACAGGGTGCCAAGGGTCAGGTGCCGGTGCCAGGTGCCAGGTGCCAGAGGGCCAAGGGTGGGTGCCCAGTGCCAAGAACGAAACCCTGGCGCGCGGCACCCGGCACTAGGCACCAGTACGTTTCAGGATCTTCCCCGGCCGCGCATTGGTGTGCTTGCCCTCATCCAGCACCACGGTGCCGTTGACGAGCACTATGTCGATCCCAACCGGATACTGAAACGGGTCTTCGAACGTCGCCTTATCGGCAACAGTTGCGGGATCGAAGACGACCATGTCCGCCCACATGCCTTCCTTGATCGTGCCGCGATCGGGCAGTCCGAGGATGCTGGCCGGCAGCGACGTCATCTTGCGGATCGCTTCTTCCAGCGGAATCACCTTCATTTCGCGCACGTAGCGTCCCAGCACTCGCGGGAAGGTGCCGAAGTTGCGCGGATGCGGTACGCCGGCGCGCAGCGGTCCTTCGATGGCGAGTGCCGAACCGTCCGAGCCGACGGCGACCCACGGCTGCTTCATGGCCAGCGCGAGATCCGCTTCGTCGATGATGAAATACACGCAGCCGACCGAGCCGCGTTCCGCGATCAACAGGTCGAACACGAAATCAAAGGGATCCTTGCCGGCCTGTTTTGCCGCCTCGGCGACGCGCATGCCTTCGTACTTGCGGTTCGGCGACACCGGATCATTCGTGCCACCGCGCGTTCGTCCGATCGCCGCCAGTTGCACGTTCTGCCACGTGCCCGCTGACTGATAACGGCTCTCCCAGGTCGGGTTCTCGTTCTCCATCTCCTTGCGGATGCGGGCGCGCTCTTTCGGATCCTTGAGGCGCGCCACCAGCTTGTCGGTCCCGCCGTCCTGCGCCCAGGGCGGAATCGTGGCGGTCAGGCTGGTGCTGCTGGCGACATACGGATATTGATCGGCGGTGACGCGCACGCCGCGGGCCCGTGCCGCCTCGACGATCTCGATCACTTCCTGGGAAAG
>JADMIO011545473.1_pt1 | contig 10779 bp, 9 predicted proteins | sample 8958161 | NCBI WGS metagenome assembly JADMIO01 (sample SAMN16585339, study PRJNA669376) | soil metagenome | isolation source: Crop rotation soil | place: USA: Cullars Rotation, Alabama | collected 2011 | reverse complement strand
GGCCTCGACGAGCCGGCGGGCGATGCAGAAGTTCTCGATCATCCGCGGCGCGCCGTCGCGCTGGAAGTTTTCATCGCTCGTGCCGTAGCGGGCCACGATCCGCGGGTCTTCCTTCGACAGATCGAGCGCGTCGGCCAGTTTGGAGTCGGTGAGGATGTCGAGCGCTTGCTGCAGATAGTTGTCGACCCCTTCCATCGATCCGGTGAGGTCGATGTCGCGGCGGATCCGGTCGAGCGAACCGCGCAGTTGCGCGCGGTCCCGCAGACGTTCGAGATCGATGCCGTTCAGGACCATACTTTCCGCGCGGCTGCGGGCCTTCGTGCCGACCAGGTTGAACGGACCGTGGGCGACGCCCAGGAATCCGCCGGTGCCCGGCTCGCCCCAGCGGCGTTCGCCCGTCTTGTACGTCAACGCGACGTGCGGCGGCATCGCCGCGTTCGCTTTGCCCTGCAGTTTGCTGACCCACGCGCCGGCGGCCGGAAAGCCGCCCGGCGGTTGCATCTCGCCTTTCTTGTGCCCGGTCATGCATTGATAACCGTCGTGATCGCCGCCGGCGTCGCAAATCGATCGGACCGGAATGAACTTGTCCATCATCTGCGCCATTCGCGGGAACAGCTCGCAGATTTCAATTCCCGGAACGTTCGTCGCGATCGGACGAAACTCGCCGCGAATCTCGGCCGGCGCGTCGGGCTTCAGGTCCCAAAGGTCGATGTGCGACGGACCGCCGGGCAGATAGATGTTGATGATCGCCTTGTGCGACCGGCCGGTGCGTGTTTGCGAGTCGGCCCGCAACGTGTCGGCCAGACTGATGCCGCCCAGAGCCATGCCGCCGACCGTCAGAAAACTGCGGCGACTAAGTCGATCGCAACTGCCGCTTCGATGATGACGCGACCGGCCGAAGATGGTCAGCATGACGGCACTCCGATACTCGTACGGGCGGGACGATTCAGGCGGGGCCGATGGACGGCTTTCACCTTCCATCGGCAAATGAACGCGTAAGCGTTCGTTGATCTTAATTTTAGCCGGATGATTCGAGCGAAACAACGGCAGGCGGCAGGCAAATTTACTTGGCCGCGGGCAACAGTTCGATCATCGCCGCGGCGTAGCGACGCCCCAATTCCAAGCGTCCGGCGGTGGTGAAGTGCACCTGGTCGCCGCCGCGCTCGATCTCGTCGCTATTCACCAGGCGAAAGTTCGGCAGCTTCAAGGCGTCTTGAGCCTGCCGGGACCGTCTCCAAGTGCGACGTCTTCGACTTCGGCGGGATGGCCCGCATCAGGACGATCGGCAAGTTCTCGTTGCCGAGATCGCGGCGGAACGTTTCGACCCAGCGGACCAAACCCGCGCCGTAAGCCTTGGCCGTTTCTTCTTCATTGCCGTCGCCGTAGCTGACGTCTAAGAGCATTCCGGCAATTTCGACGGGCCGACCTTTTTCGCTCGACTGCTTCACAAGGTTTTGAATCCCCGGCCCGGGCGAGTTGCTCTCCACATATCGAACCGAAGTCCAAACGATGCCGACCGGTTGGCCCAAGTGCTTCGCCATGGCCCGCCCGAACGTCGCTTCATTGCCGACTAGGTTCTTGCCCGCCTCGAGCGGCACCCACTCGCCGCCGCGATTCGTCAACACTTCGGCCACCGGCTCACGGAGATCGTCGGGAAGATTGTCGATCTTCGCCGGCGCGCTGAGCATGTTGCTCGTACCGGCCAACACAAACACCTTCAGCGGTCGTGCTCCCTCGTCGGCCGCCTGCAGCGAAGCCTGGCTTGGAACGCCAAACAGGGCCAAGACGATGACCACCGGAATTCGACTTCGCATAGGCACCTCAAGGAACAAGGTCATTTTTGCGCAAGTGCTGCTATCCGAGAAGCTCCGTGATCGGCTTTTCATCCTTGTCTACGATGCGAATCGGGCGGTTGACGCCTGTTGGGTGATTCTCTTTGGCGTAGTCGATGCCCAGCAGTTTGCAGACGGTGGAGAGAAAATCGACCATCTTGACCGGGCGATCCGCGACCTCCGTGGCGGTACGATCCGTCTGGCCGATGACCTGGCCTCCCTTTACGCCGCCGCCCAAGAGCAGCGACGACCAAGCCTTGGAATGGTGGTTGCGCCCGCCGCCGCTAGTGATCTGCGGCGAGCGGCCGAACTCACCCATCCAGATGATCAGCGTTCGATCGAGCAAGCCGCGGTCCTTCAGATCATCGACCAATGCCGCCATGGCTTTGTCGACTTCCTGCGAGAGCGACCTGGTGCGCGGAAAATTCGACTGGTGCGTGTCCCAATCCGCTTGGCGAAAGTTGACTTCGACGAAAGGAACGCCGACCTCGACCAGCCGCCTGGCCAGTAGGCAGCCCTGTCCGAAGCTCCCGTCGCCGTAAGCGTCGCGCTTAGTTTCGCCCGACAAATCGAAGGCCTTCAATTCCGGCGCACGCATCAGCCGTTCGGACGCGTCGATGGCGATCGAGTGGGCCTGCGAGGCCGGGGCCCGATACCGGCTAAAAAAGGATTGCTCGAGCCTTCGCAGCAGACTTAGCCGGCGGTCGAAATCGCCGGCATCGACCAAAGAGTCGACGTATTCGACGCCGCGGTCGGAGTCGCTGACGTACAACGGCTGATGCCGCTGGCCCAGGAACCCCGAGCTGCTTCCCCAACGGGAGGCGGGACCCACGACGACGTAGCTGGGCAGGGAGAAATCGTCGCGCCCCAATTCGGCCGAGGCAATCGCTCCCAGCGAGGGAAACGACACACCGCCTGCTCGCTGCTGGTAGCCGGTATGAACGTGGTACGAAGCCAGCTGGTGATCCGATTCGGGCGTGGTCATGCTGCGAATCACGGCGGCGTGCCGCATCCGCTGCGCAAGGCGCGGAAAGTGTTCGCTAATCCGGATGCCGGGAACCGACGTATCGATCTGCTCAAACTCGCCGCGAACGTTGCCCGGCGCGTCGGGTTTCAAATCGAAGGTGTCGAGATGGCTCGGCCCGCCGGTCATCCAGAGCAGAATGCACGACTTGGGAGGCTTGGCGGCGTTCGCCGCCGCATGTGCGGCCAGCGTCTGCAACCAAGCCTGGCCGAACGCGGCGCCCAACGGAGCCGCCTGCAACAATCGTCGACGTGAAATGGTGTTCGACACGGTCGTCTCCCGTCTAATGATTCAGCGAGAACTCACTGCCGTTGATTAATCCCCACATGATTTCGGCATACGCTTCCTCGCGCGAACCTGTATGCTTCGCAAGGAATTCGTCGAGAATCTTCCGCTCGTCGTCCGTCGGTGTTCGGGCCAGCACGTGCAGGTAGAGCTTGTCGAGGGCTTGAGCCTCGGAGGTGCCGGACTCGATGACCCGCCGCACCGCCGCGACTTCCATTTGCGGCAAGAACCTTTCGGGTGCGTTCATCATCCGCAACGTCTGCGGGATGCCGCGGTCGTAAGCCCGCGGGTTGGCATCGCCGTCGGATCGGAAAAACAACACAAATTCGGTGCGCGGATCACCGGCGACTCTGGTCTTCCCTTTGCGATTCGGATTCGACGGCGCCACGATCGCTAACGAATCGTACAACTGTTCCGGCGTCAGCACCTTCACCGCCATGTGGCTGTACAGCGTCGTGTCGTCTTGGTTGGCCGCCGGGGGAATGCTCGTGCGTTGATAGGCCTCGCTGTTGCAGATCGCGCGGTACACATGTCGAAGATCGAAGCCCGAGGCGACGAATTCCTTCGTTAGCTCGGCCAGCAGTTCCGGATGACTCACGGGATTGGCCTCGTGCATGTCATCGACCGGTTCCACCAGCCCTTGGCCGAAAAGTTGCCACCAGATCCGATTGACCATGGCTTTAGCGAAATAAGGGTTGTCGGGCGCGGTGATCCAATCGGCCAATGCGACCCGGTAGGGCACGCCGGAATCCGTATTGAGTTTCTCGCCGCGAAGGAATTTGGGAGTGCGCAGCTTTTCCGCGTTTTCAAGCTTGCCGATATCGACGGCCGGATCATCGCGAATGACGCCCGATTTCTGCATCCGGCGGTCGGTGTATTGAACCTGCGTGAAGAACGACGCCAGACCCCAGTAGTCGCTCTGCTTCCAGCTTGTAAACGGATGGTCGTGGCATTGGGCGCAGTTCATCCGGATGCCGAGGAAGTACTGCGACACCAAGTCCGTCAGCTCGGCGGGTGTGAGTGTTTCGCGCGACTTGAGGATGTAAATGATTTTGACGTCTTTTTCTCGTTGGCCCGTGGCGGTAAGTATCTCGTGAGCGATCCGATCCCATGATTTCGTGTAGAACTGCTCTTCGAGCCACGGGGCCAGGCGCTCGCGCGCCAAGTGCGACTCCGCGTTTGCCGGAACCAGGTAATCGTCCCAGAGGTCGGCGAGGTGCGCCGCGAACCGCCGATCGGCCAGCATGCGATCGATCAACTTGGCGCGTTTGTCGGCGGCGCCGTCGTCGAGGAAGGACTGCACCTGTTCGGCGGTCGGCACCACGCCGTACAGGTCGAGATAGATGCGGCGCACAAATTCCGCATCGGCGGCGGACGGCGACGGCGGAATACTCGCCGACTTGAGCCCCGCGTCGATGTAGCGGTTAATGGATTGCGTCAGCGACGTCGAGGTCCGAGCCGGGAAGTCGGTCGAAGGGGTTGCGGCGCCGCTGGTCATCGCAAGCACGGTGATGGCGAGCGTCACGGCGACGCAGCCTGACGGCATTTTCATTAGGTCATCTCCTTGTGGCGGTGATTTACGGCTTCGCTTCGGCGGCCGGCTCGACCGCGGATTGAGGCGCCGCTTGCGCAGCGGCCGCCGCGGGAATACGAATCAAACCTTGCAATCGACGTTCGACGAACTCGTCGCGTTTGTCCTGCAACAGCTTGATGTTATCGTTCATGCCTTTGATCGATTCCAAGGCGCGATCGCGGTTGTGTTCGATGATCTGTCGCTGCAGATCGACCTGCCTGTAGAGCAGTTGTTTGAGCTCGGCTTCCGTCGCAGGGTCGGGCTTCGCCGCATAGGCATGACGCGCAGCCAGCAGCTTGATCTGCGATTCCACTTGCCAAAGTTCGAGGGCCCAAGGGTATTGTCGCTCGTCCGTCCGTTCGACGGCGGCCAGTCGCTCGCGGGTCGCGAACAACTCGCGAACCGCCCGCTCGTAATCTTCGCGATTGAGTTCTTTGAGCCGCGTCAAAAGCCGCCCCAACTCGGCATGATGCTTCGCCACGAACTCCAGCGCGGCCGTTTCACGCTCGGGTGTAAACGGCGGCGGCTCCGGAGCGCCGGACTTGCCTGTCGAGTGCACCTTTTTCACCAAACGGTCGTCGTCGGCCGCCGATGCGCCGGCGGCGAAGCTTAGCGCGACAACCCATGCGTAACCAAGGGCTCGCCCCATCACGGCGTCTCCTTTGCGTTTGCTTGGCGCTCGCCCGCCACCGCGGTCAACAACCACTTGGGCGGCGTTGTTTGGACCGAGAGGTCGAGAACGGCGACGTCGAGAGCGGACTGAATCTGTTCGAGTTTCTCGGCGTCGAACGGCTCCGTCCAAGGCGTCGGCGGCGGCGTTTGGGCATTACCGACGACGGGCGGCTGCAAATCCTGTCGCTGCAGATCGGCCCAGGCCAGCGAGACTCCCGCTTCCAGGCCGTCGCGCGGATTGGTCGGTAACGCACCGGCGCCGGATGCGATCCTCTCCGTCGGCCCCTGCCGCACGGAAACCATCCAACTGATGCCGACGGCCAACAATACGCACGCCGCCAAAGCCGCGGCCCACGCCTCCGGTCGGCGACACAACGTGTCCCACGTCGATGGGCGAGGAGGAACGTCGACAATTGCGCGTGACGCAAGGCAAATCGCCTCGTTCAGTTCGACGGCTTGTTCCACCGCGTCGCACAAGGACGCATCGTCCGGCAGGCGCAATTCGAACGCTCGCCGATCCTCTTCGGGCATCTCGCCGCTGACATAGCGGAACGCTTCCCAGTTGCGGTCGTGTCGCGTCGTGTCTGGCATACGGCTACTCCGGACGATTCAAAAGCTGTCGCAGTTTTTCCAACGCGCGTCGCATGTGCGTAATCACGGTCGGTAGCGGCGATTTCATTTCCTCGGCGATGTCTACGAACTTCCGATTTTCATACACGCGCGCTCGAACGACTTGCAGCTGAGCGGACGACAATCGTTCCATCGCCCGGCGCACCCGTTCAATTGTTTCTTCGCGAACCAATGCCGCCTCGGGCCGATCCACCGACGGCTCTTCGAGCATGGCGAACCGTTCGACGACCCGGCGATCGGCGCTCATGCGACGCCGCCACGAGATCGCTTCGTTCATCGCCACCCGATAGAGCCAACTTTTCATCGCCGCGGGCCGGACGTCCCCGCCGTTCTCGGCCGCTTTCGCAAACGTAATCTGCACGACGTCGTCCGCCGCCGCGCGATCGCGCAGGACTCCGAAGACGAATCTCCGCAGTCGCTGTTCATGCTCGGCAACGAGCGCCGTCAATCGTTCTACATCGAGCGGCACTTCCTTGACCCTGGCCGGGAATTGCAACGAGCCGTACACGACGAGAAGCCGGCGCGAACTTGCGCTAAGACGAACGGCTCCGCCGAATTGTTTCAACAAACTTGCCATCCCGCCACTGTTTTCACGAAACCGGTCGTGACGAGGGTTCAAGGATGCTGCGCCGGGAGGCAAACCGGGACCTCACAAACCGGCATCGGGTCGCGTGGGAGGTCGACCGCCGGGGCGAAAGCTCCGAGCAAGAATCTTGCGATTTGGCCGTGCTTGATGCCGAGCGCTTTGCCGCCGGCCGGAACGAGCGGCAGGTTCACGTTGCCGTGCAAGTGGCCGTAGGCCATGCCGCCGCCGTACAAAGCCGTCGTCGTGTCGAGCAGCGGACCGGCGGCGTCGCGAGCCTCGCCGAGCCGATCGAGAAAATAGTTGAGCTGTTCGATGTTGAACGCGTCGCCGGCCGCGAGGTTCGTCGGTATGTCCTTGTTGCCGTTATGATGTCAGCGCATGGCGGCCGAAGTTGATGCCGATTTTCGGCACCGTGGGACCTGTGCCTTCGTCGCCCGTCATGAACGAGGCGACCCGCGAGTCATCGCATGTTTAAGTCTCGCGCCATACTCCGGCTCCTGATCGTGGTCGTTCTCGCGATGTCGCGGGCCGCCGGCTTCGCGGCCAAGCCGCCCGTGAAGACGGAAGACTCGAATCGGGCACTCCCGTCCAGCGCAATTGCGCCCCTCGGCGCTATGTGGTACCAGCCCTGGGCTACGACTCTAAATCGGTCAACCGGCATCCGCCGGTCGCGGTGATGCCTGCCGGCGGGCCGGCCGCCAGCACAAGCTACGACCTTTTCAAGATGCAGCCTTCGCAAAACTTCCAGACGCGGTTGATGCTGCCGCGACGGTATCTACATAGCACCACTCGGTTATTGAAATTTCCGTCCACGGTGCAGACCGTGTCGGTATCCTCATCGTAGGCGAGCGCCAAGGTGTAGTGAGAGCCACCGTTCACGGTAAGAAAGTTCCCGTGAATGGCGTGTCCCGCCTTCGAATAAGAAATCATCTCATTCACTGAGCTGCTCGCCATCGCTCGGCCGTCAATGGTGCGGTGGAGGTTCCAGTCGCTGAAGACGTTACACCAGGCTCCGCCCGGGCAATATCCACGCCCTCTCTTTTGCGGATAGTTCATTTCCCAGAGATGGAGCTCGGCGACGGCCGAAATCATCGTGACGGCTCGAAGATTTTCGATGTCATCGTAACCGCCTGTGATTCCGAAATACGTTGTCGGCAGATCGGCGACCTTCGTGACCTTGGTCTCGTCTTCGTCTTCCATTTTCCATAGCGAGACGTGGAACTCGTAGGCCGTGCGAGGCTCGAGATTCTTGATGGTCGCGATCGCCGACTCGGAATCGACCATCTCTACCCAGATCGAAGCCTGCAGCTTCTCCTTGCTGCGCCGAAGGTTGGCATAGTCGAAGTGAAAGAAATACTTTTCCGAACTCGTCCTCACCTCCTCATCGAAGATCCGAAACATGATTTCGAGCTTATCGTCGAAAACGTTTTCGATGGCGTGCTGGTATTCGTAATTGACCGTCTCGGCCACCAGTGTCGGGATGGGCGTTTGATGGTTAAAGAGACTACGAGCGTGCATGCCGGGAGCCGCCGCGGCAACTTGGCAATAAAGGAACGCGAGAATCAACAAAAGGGCCGTTCGCATCAGGGTCTTCTCTCCGGTCTTCGAAAAAATGAAACAACTTCCATGTCTTGGCCGGCAGCGTGTCCATGCTGCCGCAGAGGATGTTGCGCGCCGGGAGCCTAAAAGCTCACCGAGCCGTCAAACAGACGGCGAATAAACATCGCGGTCTTCAAACCCTACTGATTTCAGTGCCAAGTGCAATCGGATACCACTTTCGGCCGGGTTGACGAAACGAAAAACTTCCGCACAACATTGGCCGGCCCGAGCCGCACCTCAGCGCCACAATCGGCGAGCAACTCGTTCGCATCTTGCCGCAACGTGGGAAGCTCTGGCAACCGACTTAGTCTGTTGGGAAATAGACGGCTCGCATCGCGCCCGACAGTTGTTAGAGGCCGGCGAATCGTCGCATCGGCGGGGATGCCGTTTGCGCTTTCCCACGATTCGATTTCATTCCGGGAAAGTCGGTCACGAGCACGGCAAAGGTTCCTCAGATTTGGGGATCCGTATGCACGCCGCGCAATCAAAGTCGCATGAAATCGCGGCGATCGGCGAAACTCAAATGGGAGCGGGTCGGCCGGCAATGCCACAGAACACGTTATGGCCGACAAATCTTTCGATATTTTCAAATATCGTGCCTAATCCGGCCCACAAAGGGCCTTTTACTATAGATGCAACAGGGGTTTGTATCGCGAAATGTGTCTCGACGGATTGAGCGTGGGCACACGATTCACCCGGCAGCGCGCGTCCGGCACATTCCAAAAAAGGCAAATGAGGCGGCTATGTTCAAGAGAATCTTTACGTTGAGTTCGCTGTTGGTCTTCGGCCTGATGCCCGCAATGGCGAAGGAATTCGCATCGCACGCGCCGATTCGAGCATTGCCGGTGCCGTCAACGCGACCGCTCGCGGACGGTCCCTCGTACTTTGTCGACGCGGCCAAAGGCGACGACGGTCAAGACGGAACCGAACAGCGACCGTGGAAGACGGTCGGCCGCGCCGTCACGCAACTTCAACCCGGCGAAACGGTTTACCTCCGAGCGGGAACATATTACGAAACCGTTCGCATCGCCGTCTCGGGCACGCCCGAGCGGCCGATTGCGATCCGCGCATATCCGGGCGAGCTCGTCGTGCTCGATTCCGGTTACAGCGAGTTTTACGAAACGCCGGCCACGGCGTGGGAGCCGGTTCCCGGCGGTAGTCCCGACGAGTTTCGCTCCACGAAGTCGTACGCGGCCGGCGGCAGTGGCGGCAATTTCGGCGATTCGATGCTGCCGTTTCATCGCTACATGACGTTCACCGATTTGCGTTCATCAAACGAATTCTATCGGCCCGAATTGAACAATCGGGCTGACGATCCGGGCGGCATGTATTGCGGCCCGGGCCCGCGCCGCAACCCCGAAACGGGCCGGATTCATATTCGCTTGAGCCACACTAAGCTCGACGGCCTGCGCGAAAATGGTTACCGCGGCGAAACCGATCCGCGCAAACTGCCGCTAGTGATCGTCGGTGCCGACATCGCCCTGCTGATGGAAGGGGCCAAGCACGTTCGCATCCAAGACCTCGTCGTCCGTGGAGCGAAAGACGTTTGCGTGCGGATCTCGCGCGGCGAAGACGTCGAACTCGACGGCGTCACGCTCTACGCCAACTCAATGGCGATTCGCACCGACAACACGCACGGCCTGCGAATCGTCCGGTCGGCCGTGCGAGGGCACGCCTCGCCGTGGCATTCGCGATTTCAACACAAAAACCGGGCGGGCTCGGGTTATCTCATTCTCACCGGCCCGGGTGACGCCGATTTCGAGATCGCCCATTCCGAGCTGACCGATCATCACGACTGCATCACGTTCCGCAGCGTCGACGGGATGAAAATCCATCACTGCCTACTCGACAACTTCAACGACGACGGCATCGAGCCGGGGCCGAAGAAAGAGCGAGGGCGAACATACGTCTATCAAAACGTCCTCTCGCGGATTCTGAGTCCGTTTACCGCGCATGGCGACAAGACCGAGCCGTTCGCCACAGAACCGGACAGCGGCATGTACGTCTACCGCAACATCATTGACTTGCGGCTAGGCACGTTCAAAAACCAGCCCGATTCTCCCGATTCGAGCGGCGCGTACCTCGACTATCCGACCGGGTTGGTTCTACACGATCACGGCAGCCCGACGCAGCAGAACTATTACGTCTATCACAACACGTTTGTGTTGCCGCAGGCGGCGTATCGCAACTACTATGCCTTTGGCTGGGGCGCACACACACACGATAGCGTGCGGCGCGTGTTCAACAACATCTTTGTGCAGGTCGAAGGCTCGCCTGCGTTGAACTTCACTGCGATCGGTCCCGAGGATGATTTCCAGGCGGACGGCAACTTATTTTGGGCCGCCAAGCATGGGCCCGAGTTCACCGGCGACCTGTTCGCGGCTTTCCGCAATTCGCCGCCGTTCGAAACGAGCAAGAAGCACTACGCGCCGGGCTGGAGCAGCCACGACCTGTTTGCGGACCCGAAGTTCACGGCGTTTGGGCCGTCGCCGCAGCAGCCGACCGATTTTCGTTTGCAATCATCGAGCGCCGCGATCGACGTGGGCGTCGTGATTCCGACCAAGTGGCCGGACCCTTT
>JADMIO010001491.1_pt1 | contig 10779 bp, 11 predicted proteins | sample 8958161 | NCBI WGS metagenome assembly JADMIO01 (sample SAMN16585339, study PRJNA669376) | soil metagenome | isolation source: Crop rotation soil | place: USA: Cullars Rotation, Alabama | collected 2011 | reverse complement strand
GGGGCGCGGCCCCGCCCCGCCCGGGCCGCCCGGCCAATGCTTCGGTGCCGACGGCGCGATGGTGCCGCTGGTCGGGGGCGCTCGCTCTTGCTCAACTGCTGGTATACTTAATGCTGCACGCCGCGCCGGATGCTCCGGCGTAGTATTGAGGTTGCCCCTGAGCGACGGTGCTCTCGGGCAGGCAGGGAGGATCCAGGAGAGGGATGATGACAGCCTCGCAGTCCACCACCGTCGAACCGACGGCCACGCTGAATTCGATCGACCAGATCCAGGAAGCCCTGCGCGGTCGCTCTTATGTCGCCGACCGTTCGCTGGCGACGGCGCTCTTCCTGGCGCTGCGTCTTGGCAAGCCCCTGCTGCTGGAGGGCGAGGCCGGCGTCGGCAAGACCGAGGTTGCCAAGACGATGGCCGACCTGATGGGGACCGCGCTGATCCGCCTCCAGTGCTACGAGGGGCTGGATGTCAACCACGCGGTCTACGAGTGGAATTACGCCAAGCAGATGCTGGAGATCCGCTTGCTGGAGGCGGAGGGGATCGCGCGCGACCACGCGCTCAACGAGATTTTCGGCCCCGACTTCCTGATCAAGCGCCCGCTGCTGCAGGCGATCGAGTACACCAACGAGCACGAGGGCGACCGCCCGGTGCTGCTGATCGACGAGATCGACCGCGCGGACGAGGAGTTCGAGGCGTTCCTGCTCGAACTGCTCTCCGACTTCCAGATCACCGTCCCCGAGATCGGCACGCTGAAGGCGAACCGCCCGCCGGTGGTGATCATCACGTCGAACCGCACGCGCGAGCTGCACGACGCGCTGAAGCGGCGCTGCCTCTACCACTGGATCGACTACCCGACGATCGAGAAGGAGGAGCAGATCATCGCCGTCCGCCAGCCGCAGGCGCCGCAGACGCTGGCCCGCCAGATCAGCCGCTTCATGCACGATCTGCGCAAGGTGGACCTCTACAAGGTGCCGGGTGTCGCCGAGACGCTCGACTGGGCGGCGGCGCTGGTGGCGCTGGAGCAGACCGATCTCAAGCAGGACGTCGTGGACGCGACGCTCGGCGCGATCCTCAAGCACCAGGAGGATGTGTCGAAGGTCGGCGGCGGCCTGAGTCGGCAACTCATCTCGGCGGCCGGCGATGGTAACTAACCTGACGCCCAACCTGACGCCGAACGGCGAGCCCGGCCCGCGCGATGTGATTCGCGGCGAGCAGATGGTCGACCGCATGGTGCGCTTCGGGAATTACCTGCGGATCGTCGGCATCCCGGCGACGATCGGCCAGGTCATGGATCTGACGCGCGCCGTCGATGCGATCGGCCTGAACCGCCAGGACTTCAAATCGGCCTCGCGGGCGACGTTTGTCCACCGCAAGGAGGATCTGCCGCTCTTCGACAAGGCGTTCGACCTCTACTGGCGCTACTCGACCTTCGCGGACGACGCGGACAACCCGTTCGACGAGTTCTCCGACATGCTGCCGCCCGATCAGGGGCAGCAGGAGGGGGACGAGTCGATCCCGCCGCCGCCCGGCAAGGACCGCAAGAAGTCGGCGGACGACGAGAGCGCCGAGCGCCGGATGGGGCAGCGCGAGTTGATGGAGGGGGAGAGCGCCGAGGACGCCGACCCCGACACGATGCTGACCTACAGCGCCACCGAGGCGCTGAAGGCGAAGGATTTCGCGCAGTTCACGCCCGAGGAGATGGAGAAGGCGCGCCGGCTGATGGAGCGGATTAGCTGGAAGATCACCAAGCGGAAATCGCGCCGCACGGTGCGCGCTTCCAAGGGCCGCTACATGGATCTGCGCCGCACGCTGCGCACGAACATGAAGTATGGCGGCGAAATCATCGAGTTGTCGCGCCGCCGCCGCAAGATGAAGCCGCGCCGCGTGGTGCTGATCTGCGACATCAGCGGCTCGATGGACCGCTACTCGCGCCTGCTGCTCCAGTTCGTGCATACGATGGAGCAGGGGCTCGACCGCGTGGAGGTCTTCGTCTTCGGCACCCGCCTGACCCGCATCACCCGCCAGCTCCGCGTGCGCAACATCGACAGCGCGCTGGAGCGGGTCTCGAAGGAGGTGCAGGACTGGGCGGGCGGCACGCGCATCGGCGAGTCGCTGTACACCTTCAACACGCGCTGGGCGCGGCGCGTGATGGGGCAGGGCGCGCTGGTCATGATCATCAGCGACGGCTGGGACCGTGGCGATGTGGAGGTGCTGCGGAAGGAGATGGCGCGGCTGCAGCGGTATTCGTACCGGCTGATCTGGCTCAACCCGCTCCTCGGTTCGCCGACCTACCAGCCGCTGACGCGGGGCATCCAGGCGGCGCTGCCCTACGTGGACGACTTCCTGCCGGTCCACAACCTGGACAGCCTGGAGGCGCTGGCGCTGACGATCGCCGACGTGACCGCGCGCCGCCCGGTGCGGCGGCAGACGCTGCACTTGCCGGCGATGCTTGGCTAGGCGAAACTCTCGGATGGGGCAGCGGTCAAGTGCCGCTGCCCCGTTTCTTTTCCTCTCGCGGCGATGATCGTCTGGAGGCGCATCGGGGTGGGGCCTGGGGGCATCGGCGGTTGAAACCGCGGCTGGGGGTGCTGCGGCGCCACGAAACCACACCCGCAAGCGGGTACCCGGCGCCGGTTAGGGGCAGGCCGGGAGCACGACAAACCGGCGCTCACTCGCGCGGTGATGCTGGTCTGAGTAATGCGAAGGGGGCTGCTATACTGGAGGGGAGGTGGTGCGATTCGCCACGTCGTTGACCACGATACTACGAACGGGTCAGGCGGGAACGATGGGAATGGCGCGATGGGCGTGATGAAGACGAAGTCGGGGCAGATTCTCACCGAAGAGATGATCGAGGCGATGGCGGTCGAGGCCGAAGCGGGTTTCAGCCCTGCGCAACTCCGTCCGCGCCCGGTGCAACCGGCCTCCTCCAACGATGGAAGTGGCCCCCGCGTAGAGTTCCACGTCGATCGCGCAACCTATGAAGCGCTGCTCGCCCGCGCGCGAGATGAGAACCGGGGCGTCGGCGAGATCGCCCGCCTGGCCTTGGAGCGTTACCTGTGCGACATGGCCCCGCCCACTTCCGCCGACAGCGCCGCCCCGGTGCCGACGGTGGAAAGTTCCGGCGTGCCTTCCCGCGCGGAATAGCGCGGGCTATTTCGGCCTTGTGAAGAGTAGTGGGTTCCATTCGCGCACGATCGCGAGCGGTCAGTGCAAGGGGTGTTGCAGCGATGAAAGATGTCCTCCCGGCGATCGAGGAGTGGCGGGCGAACGGTGACAAGGTCGCGACGGCGACCGTGGTGAAGGTCTATGGCTCGGCCCCGCGCCCGCTGGGCGCGAAGCTGGCCGTCTCGTCGAGCGGCAAGATGGTCGGCTCGGTGAGCGGGGGCTGCGTCGAGGGCGCGGTCTACGACGCGGCGCAGGAGTCGATCAAGACCGGCAAGTGCCAACTCCTCCACTTCGGCATCACCGATGAGATGGCCTTCGATGTCGGCCTCGCCTGCGGCGGGACGATCGAGGTCTTTGTCGAGCCGATCGACTGGTAAGTACTTCGGGTGAAACATGAGCCTGTTTGATTCGCTGAAGACGTATCTGGCCGACGAGCGCCTGGTGGCGACGGCGACGGTGATGGCCGTGCCGGAGGGGTCGGCGGCTGAGGTCGGGGAGAAGCTGATCGTTCTGCCGGATGGCACGACCGAGGGGGCGCTGGGGGCGGCGGCGCTGCAGGCGGCGGTGGTCGCGGATGCGGTGAAGGCGCAGTACCGCGAGGAGTCGGTGCGGCGGCTGTATGATGGGGGGCTGGTCGGCGCGACCGAGGGGCAGGTGGATGTCTTCATCGAGGTCCACGCGCCCTCGCCGCACCTGATCCTCTTCGGTGGCGACCATATCGCGATCCCGCTGACCAATTATGCGAAGGAACTCGGTTTCCGCGTGACGATCGTGGATGCGCGGTCGCGCTTCGCCAACCGCGAGCGTTTCCCGAATGCGGACGAGATCATCGTCGCGTGGCCGGATAAGGCGTTTGCCCGGCTGGTTGTGGACCAGTCGACGTATATCGCGATCCTCAGCCACGACCCCAAGCTGGATGAGCCGGCGACGCGCGGGGCGCTCCAGACGAGCGCCCGCTACATCGGGGCGATCGGGGCGCGCAAGACGCACGCCGACCGCCGCGCCCGGTTGGCGAGCGAGGGGTTCAGCGAGGCGCAGATCGATCGCATCCACGGGCCGATCGGGCTCGACCTGGGCGGCAGGACGCCGGCGGAGATCGCGCTGTCGATCATCGCCGAGATCGTCGCCAGTCGCTACGGGCGCACGCTCGTTCCGGCACCCGCGCCCGCCCCGCGCGATGCCAACGCTGTTGCCGAAGTCGTTGGGAACTGACGTGGGTGAGCGCCGGGAGCCTGCGCTCTCCCCGATCTACGGCGTCATCCTGGCGGGGGGTAGTTCGTCGCGGCTTGGTCGCCCGAAGCAGTTGCTGGCGCTCGGCGGCAGGCCGGTCCTGGCCCACACGCTCGCCAGTGCGCTCGCGGCGTCGCTGGCCGGGGTGATCGTCGTTCTGGGCCATGCCGCCGAGGCTATTCGAGCGCAGATCGACTTTGGCGCGGCGCGCGTGGTCGTCAACGAGCGGTATGCGGAGGGACAGAGCACGTCGCTGCGGGCGGGCGTCAGCGCGCTCCCGCCCGATGCTGCCGCCGCGATCTTCATCCTCGGCGACCAGCCGCTGATCGGCCCCGATGTTCACGATGCGCTGGTCGCGGCGTATCGCGATTCCGGTGCGCCGATCGTGCAGCCGAGCTACGACGGGCAGCGCGGCAATCCGGTGCTGATCGCCAGCGGGCTCTTCCCGGAGCTGCTGGCGGTGACGGGCGACCAGGGGGCGCGCAATGTGCTCCGCGCGCACGCCGCCGAGGTCCGGGTTGTGCCCATCCCCGGACCTACTCCCACCGACGATCTCGATACCGAGGAGGACTATCAGCGCCTCCTCGCGCATTACGCGGCGCTCCACGCTCGCTAAGACCTGTCCACTCGTTCAGCTTTCGTCCGGGCGCGAACTTGCTATGATTGCGTATGCGTTGCGCCACTTCGGCATGATGGAGCGCCCTATGCTACGCGATCTGACGATCAAGAATTACCGCTGCTTCAAGGGTTTTTCCATCGACGGCCTCGCGCGCGTCAATTTGATCGTGGGCAAGAACAATAGCGGGAAGACGAGTTTTCTGGAAGCGGTGTATCTGCTGGTAAATCAGGGGAATCCTTTCAGCCTGCTTGAATTGCTCTACAATCGCGGCGAGTACGGTGAAGTTGTCGATGTGCGGCGCGAGTTTGACTATCAGATTGCGCACATCTTTCATGGTCACGAGCCTGAGCCTCAGCAAATGCCATCGATTTGCATCCAGTCTCAGAGCGACACTCCATTGTCGATGACTGCGCGGCTCATGCCCGTCAACGCGTTCCTGAACGGGACAGCGGGTTCGCCATATCAATTGCAGTTCCGCTATGGCGATGCAGGCTGCGAGGTTGGGAAGCAGGCGGCTGAGAGCGGCATTAATTTGCCGATTGGCTATAACTTTGCATTTCGCCATACATTTACTCCGGCGGAGAAGCAACCAGGTCCGCATCAGTTAGTTTCCCCGGGCAGCATAGATTTCCATTATGTTGCGAAGCTATGGGATCGAATAATCTCTGCTCCTAGTAAAGAGGAATTAGTGGTGCGGGGGCTAAAAATCGTCGAGCCGCTTGTCGAAGACGTTCGATTTACCAGCCAGTTAACGCCGGGCGGCGTGCTCCTCAACCTTCAGAACCGCGCGTCCCGTCTGCCCATCAGCAGCCTGGGTGACGGGATGCAGCGTCTTTTGTTGCTGATTATGTCGGCCGTAAACGCTGAGAACAGTTTGATGTTTGTCGATGAGATTGGCATGGGCCTCTATCATGGTGTGCAAACCGAGATGTGGCGCTTGCTCATTGAGATCGCGCAGCACTTCCACATTCAAGTATTTGCGACGACCCACAGTTGGGATTGCGTTCAATCCTTCCAGGAAGCTCTGGAAGCAACTGATCAATCACTGGGACTCTTGTTCCGGCTGGAGCAGCGGTTTGGCCAGTTCGGCGCAGTCAAGTACGAGGCAGGGGAACTCGCGGTCGCGGTGCGTGAAGCGATCGAGGTGCGTTGATGACCAGTCAGCGCACCTTGCCTGGCTACGTGCTGGTTGAAGGCAAGAACGATAAGCATGTTGTCCAGAATCTTTGCAGGCGTCATGGCCTGGCGATTCTCGTCCAGGAACCAGACGAAGGGACGAAGCTTCGCCTTGGTGACAGCGAGGATGCGGATACTGCGAGCGGCCTGGCTAGACTCCTCTTCCGCGTTACCGCGCGGCTCAAAGAGCCCGGCCTGGAACCGATCGGGGTGGTGCTTGATGCCGATCTGGACATCCTTGAACGCTGGCAGCGATTGCGGGGGCGTTTGATGGCGAATGGCTACCTTGCTATCCCGGAACGCCCTATCCCTACAGGATGGATTTCAGTTGAGGCGAATCTGCGGCGGATTGGTGTCTGGCTGATGCCGGATAACCAACAGTCGGGGATTCTCGAAGATTTCGTGGCAACGTTGATCCCGGATGATGATCCTCTTCGGCCCAGGGCGGTAGCAGTTCTGTTCGAGATCGAGCAAGAGCAGCTTAATCGCTATCCTATTGAGCAACGAGCAAAGGCACTTATTCATACCTGGCTTGCGTGGCAGGAATTTCCTGGTCTGCCGATGGGGCTTGCCATCACCGTCCGCGCATTGGGCCATGATTCGCCTACGGCTCTTGCCTTCGTTGCCTGGCTTCGCCGTCTCTTCGATCCTGGCGCTTCATCCCAGGCGGTGTGATCAATGGCGTACTGCGCGCAATGTGGGCACGAGCTGGCCGAGCGGCTGGTGGCGGGGGTGGTGCGGCCGGCGTGTCCGGCGTGCGGGCAGGCGGTGTTTGCGGACCCGAAGCTGGCGGTGGCGGCGCTGATCGAGGGCGCGGGGGGGATGCTGATGGGGCGGCGCTCGCGGCATTCGGCGTCGCCGGGGAAGTGGAGTTTTCCGGCCGGGTTTGTTGATCGGGGCGAGCGGGTCGAGGATGCGCTGGTGCGCGAGGTGCGCGAGGAGACCGGGCTGGAGGTGCGGATCGCCGGGTTGCTGGGGGTGTACTCGGCGACCGGGAATCCGGTGGCGCTGGCCGTGTACGTCGCCATCCCGGTCGGGGGGGCGCTGGCCCCGGACGATGACCTGACGGAACTGGCCTATTTCCCGTTCGATGCGCCGCCCGAGCCGGCGTTTCCGCACGATCCGCAGATTGTCGCCGACTGGCTGGCGTGGCGGCAGCGCCGAGGGTGGGGAGGGGACGCGGGTGGGTGCAATCGTAGTGGCGGCGGTTGAGTGAGCATCGGCGGTTGAAACCGCGCCTGGGGGCCTGCGGGCCACGAAACCCGCCTACGCGGGTTAGGAAGCGCCTCCAGCGTAGTCTCTGCTTCGCGCCGGGGGCCGCGAACGAGCAGTGAGCGGCGAGCCCGTGGTGCATTAAAGTGTCAAACTCCTGACGAGCGTGTAAGCTTCTTCACCTGTCGTTGCCTGCGCCCCGCCTGGTGGCCGCAGGTTGCTGGTGCCGACGGAAGTTGGCGTGCGCGCCCCCGCGAAAGGACCACCGATGACTGCCACCGCCATCCCCACCCGCGCCGAAGTCCCGATGGAGGAGACCTGGAATACGGCCGACATTTTCGGCAGCGAGGCGGCCTGGGAGGCCGCCGCCGTGGCGCTGCGGCCCGGCACCGAGGCGATCGTGGCGCGGCGGGGAACGCTCGGCGAGTCGGTCGAGGCGCTCGCCGAGGCGCTCAATGCGCAGACGGCGCTCAACGAGACGATCGAGAAGCTGTATATCTATGCTTTCCTGCGGCGCGACGAGAATACGGCCGATGCCGCCGCGCTGGAACGCTACGAGCGGATCGCCACGCTGGCGACGGAGCTTGGGGAGGCGCTGGCGTTCATCTCACCCGAGATCATCGCCATCCCGCAGGAGCAGTTGCGCGCCTGGATGGACGATCCGCGCCTGGCGCAGCACCGCCACAATCTCGACGACCTCGATCGCAACCGCCCGCACGTCCGCTCGGCGGAGATCGAGGCGCTGCTGGCGGCGACCTACGAGCTGGCCCGCGCGCCGGAGAGCGCCTTCACCGCGCTCGACAATGCCGACATCAGCTTCGGCACGGGGCGCGACGAGGAGGGCAACGCGATCGAGTTGACCAAGGGGCGGGTCGCGCGCATCCTCCAGGGGCGCAATCGCGAGGCGCGGCGCGAGGCGCAGGAGCAGCGGGGCGCGGCGTATCTGGCCCACCAGCACACGGCTGCCGCGCTCTATGCTTCGTCCGTGCGCGCCGATGTCTTCTACGCGCGGGCGCGCGGCCACGCGACGGCGCGCGAGGCGGCGCTCTTCGGTTCCAACATCCCGGTCAGCGTCTACGATTCGCTGATCGCGGCGGTGCACGACGCGTTGCCTGCGCTGACGCGCTATCTCGACTTGCGCCGCCGGGTGCTCGATGTGCCGCAACTCGCGCCATATGACACGAGCGTGCCGCTGGCCGAACTGCCGGGCGGCGAACTCACGTATCGCGAGGCGATCGACACGGCGCTCGAAGGGCTCGCGCCGCTCGGCGAGCGGTATCTCAGCGACCTCCGGGCGGGGCTGGAGCGCGGGCGCTGGGTTGATGTGCACGAGACGGCGAACAAGCGGGGGGGCGGCTACAACGTCGGGGTGTACGGGGTCCACCCCTATATCCTGCTGAACTGGAACGGCTCGCGCAGCGATCTCTACACGCTGACCCACGAGGCGGGCCACGCGATGCACAGCTTCTACTCCAGCGCGAACCAGCCGTTCGCCACCGCCGGCTACACCATCTTCACCGCCGAGGTGGCCTCCACGGTCAACGAGACGCTGCTGACGTGGCACCTGCTGGGGCGGGCGAAGGACGAGGCGGAGCGCTTCGCCGTGCTGGCCCAGTTCCTCGATGATGTCTACACGACGCTGATCATGCAGACGCTCTACGCCGAGTTCGAGCTCTGGTCGCACGCGCAGATCGAGTCGGGGGCGGCGCTGACTGCCGAGAACCTGACCGCGCAGTGGTCGCAGCTCTACGCCCTCTATCACCCGACGATCGCGCCGAACGACGCGGCGCGGATCGGCTGGGCGCGCATCCCGCACTTCTACAGCGCCTTCTACGTCTACCAGTACGCCACGGGCCTCTCGGCGGCGATCGCGCTCGCGAGCCGGCTGCGCGACGAAGGTATGCCCGCGATCGAGCGCTACCTGCACTTGCTCACGCGCGGCGGTGCCGACTACTCGATTCAGTTGTTGAAGGAGGCGGGCGTCGACATGACCACGCCCGAGCCGGTCAGCGCCGCGCTGGCCGAGTTCGCCGCCCGCACCGACGAGGCGACCGCCATCTTCGAGAGCGGCGTCATCCCGACCCACAGCGCGAGCCAGGGGTGAGAGAGGGGACGGAAGTAACCGCAGAGGGCGCAGAGAGTATCGCAGAGGGCACGGAGACGAAGAATTGATCGTGCGTTGCGTCTATTCCTCATCTATCCTCAGCGCCCTCTGCGATACTCTCTGCGCCCTCTGCGGTTAATCGTTCCTTCAGCCGTTGGAGAGGTTGTCGCGATGTCGTCGTTGCCGGCGGTCCGGGTGCGGGCACTGCGGAAGGTGTTCGAGGTCCCCGAGCGGGAGGCGGGGGCGCTGGCGGCGCTGCGGAGTCTGGTCCGGCGCACGTCGCGGCGGGTGGCGGCGGTGGCGGGGATCGACTTCACCGTGTCGGCGGGGGAGGTGGTCGGGTTCCTGGGGCCGAATGGGGCGGGGAAGACGACGACGCTGAAGATGCTGTCGGGGCTGCTCTATCCCACCGATGGCGAGGCGCTCGTGCTCGGGCACGTCCCGTCGCGGCGGGAGCGCGCGTTCCTGCGCCAGATCGCGCTGGTGATGGGCAACCGCAATCAGCTTGGCTGGGACATTCCGGCGGCCGATTCGTTCGAGTTGAATCGGGTCATCTATCGCATCTCGCCGGAGGATTTTCGGCGCACGCTGGACGAGTTGGTGGGGTTGCTGGAACTGGGCGAGCTGATCCGCAAGCCGGTGCGCAACCTGTCACTCGGCGAACGGATGAAGTGCGAGGTGGCCGCCGCGCTGCTGCATCGCCCGCGCGTGCTGTTTCTTGATGAGCCGACGATCGGGCTCGATGTGACGATGCAGCGGCGGCTGCGCACCTTCATCGGGGAGTACAACCGGCGCTACGGCGCGACGGTGCTGCTCACCAGCCACTACATGGCCGATGTGGAGGCGCTGTGCAGGCGGGTGATCGTCATCCACCACGGTCGGCTGCTCTTCGACGGCGACCTGGCCGAATTGGTGGGGCGCTTCGCGGCGCACAAGACGGTGATCGTGGACCTGGACGACGAGCGGGCCGATCCGACGCCCTACGGCGAGGTCGTGGCGCGCGATGGCGGGCGGGTCACGCTGCGCGTGCCGAAGGGGGAGACGGCGGCGGTGACCGCGCGACTGCTCGCCAACCTGCCGGTGGTCGATCTGACGGTGGAGGATCCGCCGATCGAGGAGGTGATCGAGCAGGCTTTCCAGCACATTGGGATCCTAAGCTTAGAATTCCACGTGGACAAGTTGTCGCGGCCGCTTCTATAGTGTCACCTAAATACTAGTGACTCCAGCGTAACTGGACTGGCCACAGTTAGGCCGCAAATGTAATCACACTGGCTCACCT
>JADMIO010976232.1_pt1 | contig 10780 bp, 9 predicted proteins | sample 8958161 | NCBI WGS metagenome assembly JADMIO01 (sample SAMN16585339, study PRJNA669376) | soil metagenome | isolation source: Crop rotation soil | place: USA: Cullars Rotation, Alabama | collected 2011 | reverse complement strand
GGACTCATTTCGGGGAAGCGCGCGCGCAGGCGCTCTTCGAAGCCGGGCATTTCGCCGACACAGCCTTCGTCAGGTGTGCAGGTGACAATCGCTTCGATCGACGTGTGGTGGCTCCACAGATTGGGACCACGCAGGGCGCGTACGCGAGATACTTCCATAAACCATTCATCCTAAGAGGGTAGGGCGCACCGCATGCAGGCGGTGTGCTGCCCGGGCGCCCTGCGAACGTCGCGGGGCGCAGTGTTATTTAATGATTCGCTTTTTTCGGATGCGGATCAAACGTCCTGAGACCAGCGCCGATCAAGTCGGCGGGAATGCCCAGGGCCCAGGTGGCAGCGACCGCAGCGAGCACGCTTTCTGGCTGGCTGGCGCTGTCGCCCTTGAGCGCGGTCAGGCTGAGGATGGCGGTTTCGCGCGTTCCATGGGCCAGGACCACTTTACCATCGCGCAGGATGACGCTGCGTCCGCCTGCGGCGCGGTGGGTGACAATGACGGGAGTCGCCGGGTCTAGCGCGTAGAACACCACTTCGCCGTCGCACAGTTCGGCCAGTTCGGCCACTGCAGCGTTGGCGGCATTGAGCACGGCGGCGCCGTCCGGCAGGATCACGTCGACCTGGGTGCGCACCACGTTGGCCATGCCGTCGGCGTCGTTGATGTAGAACTCGCCCAGTACTTCGTGGCCGTCCATGTCGGTGACCACGCCGACAGCGCATTTGTCATACGCCAGGCCGTCGGTCAGGATCATGCGTGCATTGCTCTCGAAGACAGCCGCTTGCACCGTACGGTTGATCAGCAGGCGCTGGCCCGCATCCCAGTTGGTCGCGTCGGCGGCCGACACCAGGCGCTGGTCCAGAAACAGGCCTTCGGAACTGACCACGCCCGTGTGCTTGCCGGTCAGGTGCACCAGGCAGCCGACCAGGCGCGCAATGAGGCTGGTGCCTTGCGAGCCGGTGATGCCAACGATGGGAATGCGGCCGTTTTCAGCTGCGCCAAACAGGTGGCTGACGATGGCCGTGCCCACGGGACGCGGCTGGCCGCCTTCGGCAGGCTTCAGGTGGGCCAGCAGGCCCGGACTGGCGTTCACTTCGATGATGGCGCCGCGCTGCGCTTCGAGTGGACGCGAAATGTCTTCTGCCACCAGGTCAACGCCAGCGATATCAAGGCCAACGACGCGCGCTGCCAGGGCCGCCGCGTGCGCAACCGACGGGTGGATCTTGTCGGTGACGTCAAAAGCCACATTGCCGTTTGGCTGAATCAGGACTTTTTGTCCGGCCTGGGGAACTGAGTAGGCGGTCAGGCCCTGGCGTTCCAGTTCGAGGATGATCTCGGCGCCTTTTTCCGGTGCCAGTGCGTTCAGCGGCGAGTCTTCGCCGGTGCCGCGCCGTGGATCGGTGTTGATCTGGCTTTCGACCAGGTCGATGATGTTGGCCACGCCGTCGCCGGTTACCCACAACGACTCGCCCTTGGCAGCGGCAACCACGTGGCGGCCAACCACCAGCAGGCGGTGTTCGTCGCCGGTGATGTAGCGTTCAACCAGCACGCTTTCGGAGTCGCCCTTGCGCGCGGCCAGATGGTAGGCAGCTTCCACGTCGGCCTGGGTCATCAAATTGAGCGAGACGCCTCGACCATGGTTGCCGTCGTAGGGTTTGACCACGACCGGCAGGCCGATGTCCTGGGCTTCTTCCCATGCTTCGGCGGCGCTGCGCACCAGGGCGCCTTCCGGCACTGGCACGCCGCACGATTGCAGCAGCGTCTTGGTCAGGTCCTTGTCGCTGGCGATGCTCTCGGCAATCGCGCTGGTGCGGTCGGTTTCGGCCGTCCAGATGCGGCGCTGCGCGGCGCCATGGCCAAGCTGCACCAGGTTGCCGTCGGTCAGACGAATATGGGGAATCTTGCGTTCAGTGGCCGCTTCCACGATGTGGGCGGTCGAGGGACCGAGGCAATGCTCGTCGACGATCTCTTTCAAGGCAGCGACAGCGGCGGGCAAGTCGAATGGGGTGTCGTCGATGGCGGCCATCAGCAGGTCGCGACCCGTGTTCAGCGCGGCCAGGCCAACTTGCTCCTGGCGGGTGCGGAAAGCCATCTTGTAGATGCCGATCTGGCCAGTGGAACGCGTCTTGCCAAAGCCGGTACGCATGCCGGCCAGGTTTTGCAGTTCCAGGACCACGTGTTCGAGGATGTGGCCGGACCAGGTGCCTTCCTTGAGGCGCTCAAGGAAGCCGCCGCGTTCGCCAACGCCACAACGATGCTCGACCATCCCAGGCAACCATGCCACCAGCCGCTCATACAAACCGGGCAAGGTGTTGGACGGGAAGTCTTCGAGCGCGCCGATATCCAGCCACGCTTCGATCACGGGGCGATAGGTCCAGATGTTCGGCCCACGCAGGTGCGTCACGCGGAGAAAATCGATTGCTTTCTTCTTTGTCATTTATGATTTCTTGATAACAGGGCCCGGCGTTGTTGGCGCCTAACGATCCTGGTGGGGCTGTTTGCGGCCCATCATGTTGTATACTTGCCCTACCGAAGCTTACCGCTTCAAACCGATTTCTGCCAGTCTGGATTCCTGAAAGTTCAGTCTAGAGACCTGCCCACTTCTTCCGACACGATGACATCTACACAACTTATTTCTCAACCGACATCAGCGCCTGCGCCGATTTACCTACCGGAATCGTGGGAAGGCGAGGTTGGGAAACAACTTGCGTCAGGGGAAAACGTTTTAGGGGGCCTAGAGGTTGACCTGGACGCAAGATTGCGTTTCAAAAAGGGCATCGTGGTCGTCACCGATCGACGCCTGATGGCGCGCGCACCTGGCGAGACCGAATGGCGCCAGTGGAGCTACCGCGAGGGCCTGACCTTGTCCCACCATGACCATGCCGGCGTGGGCCACCTGGAGTTGACCGATGCGCACGGGCGCCTGGCCAACTGGCGTTTCACGCTGGGCCAGAACCTGCACGCCATCCGCGTGATGGACCACTTCCGCGATCGTCTGGACAGCCATCTGTCCGGCCAGCCGGTCAAACAGGTGGAACAGAATGTCTGCCCGAGCTGCAAGGCGCCACTGGAGCCGGACCAGGAAGAATGCCCGATCTGCACCAAGGTGCTGTACACGCCACCGTCCACCTGGACCCTGTTTCGCCTGTGGACTTTCGCCAAGCCCTATGGCGGCCAACTGGCCCTGGGCTTTTTCCTGATGTTGGCAAGTACTGCTGCGCACATGATCCCGCCTTACTTGACCATGCCGCTGATGGACAATGTGCTGATCCCATTCCAGAACGGCAAAGCAGTCGACAACCATCTGGTGTGGATGTACATGTCTGGCCTGTTGGGCGCGGCGGTGCTGGCCTACTTGCTGGGGTGGTGGAAGACCTATGTGCTGGCGCTGGTGTCCGAGCGCATGGGCGCCGACCTGCGATCAGCCACATACGAACACTTGATGAAGCTGTCGCTGGAGTTTTTTGGCGGGAAGCGCACGGGCGACCTGATGTCGCGCATCGGCAGCGGCAGCGACCGCATTTGCGTGTTCCTGTCCCTGCACCTGCTGGACTTTGCCTCCGATGTCCTGATGATCATCATGACCGGCGTGATCCTCTGTTCGATCAATCCGACCCTGGCCGCCATCACGCTCATTCCGCTGCCCTTCATTGCGTGGACCATCCACGTGGTGCGCGACCGCCTGCGTACCGGCTTCGAGAAAATCGACCGCGTGTGGGGCGAAGTGACCAATGTGCTGGCCGATACCATTCCCGGCATCCGCGTGGTGAAGGCCTTTGCCCAGGAAAAGCGCGAGGCGAACCGCTTCCGCGAAGCGAACCGCCACAATCTGGCGGTGAACGACAAGCTCAATAAAGTATGGTCGCTGTTTTCGCCAACCGTCTCCTTCCTCACCGAACTGGGGCTGCTGGTGGTGTGGGTATTCGGGATCTGGCAGGTGTCAAAAGGCGAGATCACGGTGGGCGTGCTGACCTTGTTCATCACCTACAGTAGCCGTTTTTATGGCCGCCTCGATTCAATGAGCCGCATTGTGTCGGTGACCCAGAAGTCGGCCTCCGCCGCCAAGCGGATCTTCGACATCCTGGACCACGTATCCAGCGTGCCGGAGCCTGCCAACCCGGTCAAGCTGGACAAGATTGAAGGGCGTATCGACCTGCGCGAAGTCGGTTTCCGTTACGGGAACCGCGCCGTCAACCGCGGCATCAATCTCAATATCAAGGCTGGCGAATTTGTCGGTCTGGTCGGTCATAGTGGCTCCGGCAAAAGCACGCTGGTCAATCTGATCTGCCGCTTTTACGACGTGTCCGAAGGCGCGATTTTGCTCGATGGCGTAGATATCCGCTCGTTTGCGGTGTCCGACTACCGGCGCAATATCGGGCTGGTGCTGCAGGAGCCTTTCCTGTTTTTCGGGACCATCGCCGAGAATATCGCGTACGGCAAACCACACGCCACGCGCGAGGAAATCATCGCCTCGGCGCGCGCGGCACATGCCCACGAATTTATCCTGCGCCTGCCACAAGGGTATGACTCCATGGTCGGTGAGCGTGGCCAAGGCCTCTCCGGCGGCGAGCGCCAGCGCATTTCGATTGCGCGTGCATTGTTGATTGACCCGCGCATCCTGATCATGGACGAAGCGACATCCTCGGTCGACTCGGAAACCGAGAAGGAAATCCAGAAGGCACTGGACAACCTGGTGCAGGGCCGCACCACCATCGCCATCGCCCACCGCCTGTCCACCTTGCACCGGGCCGATCGCCTGGTGGTGCTGGACCGTGGCGTGGTCATGGAAGAGGGCAGCCACGACGAACTGATGGCGCGCGAAGGCGCCTATTTCCGCCTCTACGAAGCGCAGGCGCGCAACGTGGACACGGACATGGACGACAAGGATGGACAATAAGATGGCAAGCACGAATTTCCAATTGAGCCGCAACAGCTTCGGCAAACTGACCCTGACGACGGCCGAAGGGGAGGTCCACGAAAGCGTCTCTCCGGTGCGCGCATTTCCCATCCAGGCGCCTGACAAGGGCATTTCGATGGTACTGGGCGACGGCAAGGAAGTCGGCTGGATCGACGACATTGCCACGCTGCCCCAGGACATTCGCACCCTGGTGCAGGACGAGCTGGAAGGGCGCGAGTTCATGCCCGAGATTTTGAATCTGAAGGATGTGAGCAGCTACGCCACCCCGTGCACCTGGTTCGTCAAGACTGATCGGGGCGACACCGAATTTACGCTCAAGGGCGAGGAAGACATCCGCCGTATCGGCGCCGCCTCCTTGCTGGTGACGGACAACCACGGGATCAATTTCCTGATCCGCGACATGTACACGATCGACAAACACACGCGCAAGATCCTGGACCGATTCCTATAGGAGCAATGCATGCATTATTTGTTGTGTTATGACCTGGCCGACGACTACCTCGAGCGCCGCGCCGAATATCGCACCGAGCACTTGAAGCTGGCGTGGGAAGCGCAGGAACGCGGGGAGATTGTGATTGCTGGCGCGCTGGCTGATCCGGCCGATATGGCCATCCTGCTGTTTCAGTGCGAGTCGCCAGATGTTGTGGAGCGCTTTGCGAAGGCTGACCCTTATGTGATCAAGGGGCTGGTCACGGGGTACAGGATCCGGCAATGGAACACGGTGGTGGGCGAAAACGCCCATACGCAGGTGCGCGGGTAATTCATAGGCCATGGGTACCCGCCTGCGCGGGCACAGTGAACTTGATGTTCACTTTGATCCGCGCAGGCGCTGAACACTTGGCTTTTATACTTGGCTACTTGGCCGACGCGATCCACCGGTCCACCCGCGCTTCGAGAATTGGCAGCGGCAGGGTGCCGTCGCCAATTACCACCGCATGGAAGGCCGGCAGGCTGAATTTGTCGCCCAGCGCCTTCTGTGCGCGCTCGCGCAGTTCCAGAATCTTGAGCGCGCCTGTTTTGTAGGCGAGCGCCTGCGCGGGCCAGACCATATAGCGCTCGACCTGGTTGGTCGCACGCGCTTCGCTCCATCCCAGGTTCTTGGCCATGTAGGCGATGGCTTGTTCGCGCGTCCAGCCCTTGGCGTGCAGGCCGGTGTCGACAACCAGGCGCACAGCGCGCATCAGCTCCGCGTTCAGGTGACCGAAGTAGGCTTCCGGGTCGTTATAAAACCCCATTTCCATGCCGAGCGACTCCGAGTACAGTGCCCAGCCTTCGGTGTAGGCAGCGCTGTTCATGTTTTCGGTATTGAACTTGCGGAAGTCCGGGATATCGAGTTCCTTGAGCAGTGCCGCGTGCAGGTGGTGGCCGGGCTGCCCTTCGTGCAGGAACAGGGTCACCATGCCCACGCGGCTGTAGTCCTTCGGATCGTTCACCACCGGCCAGAAAACGCCGGGGTGCGAGCCGTCGGCAGCAGGTGGCGTGTAGTGGTCAGACGCCGTTGCCTTGGTCAGTTCCGGCTCCAGTTGCAGTTCGATCTGCGCCTTTGGCAGCAGTGAGAACATGGCTGGCAGCTTGGTCTTGACGCGCGCGTCGATAGCGCGATACGCGTCCAGCACTTGCGCGTCGGTGGTGAATGATTTGAATTTCGCTTGTGCCGTCACCCACTGCGGCAGACCAAGCGGCTCGCCCGTGTAGCCAAGCTTGGGACCGAGCGTGACCCATTGCTGCTGGATGCGCGCGACTTCCTTCAAGCCCGTCGCATGCACTTCTTCTGGCGTCAGGGGCAAGGTGGTGCGGTCCTGTATCAACGCCTGATACCACGCGGCGCCATTGGGCAGGGCGTTCCAGCCCGAGGTGCTGCGCGCAGCGGCCAGGTAGTCGGTTTCCAGGTAACGCAGCAGACGGTCCAGGGCCGGCATCAGCTTCTTGCCGACCGTGGTGCGATAGGCGGCTGTGAGTTTTTGCTTGTCCGCGTCCGAAAAATCGGCTGGGAAGTTCTTCACCGGCGAATAGTAGATGTTCGCTTCCACCGTGTCGCTGTGCAGCGCTCTAAATTGCGGCAGCATGGCAGCGAGGATCGGCTTGGGCTGCACGATGCCGGCCTTGACGCCCGCCTTCATGTTGATGATGGCCTGGTCGATCCACGCGGGTAGTTGATTCAGACGGCTTAAATAGGCGTATTGCTGCTTGACTGTCGCCAGAGGTTGGGAGCCGGTGCCACCCGCGTAATTGGCCAGGGTGCCGGTGACGTTGTCGAAGTGGTTCAGGGGTAGCAGGTGGTCGGGGAATTTTTCCAGGCGCAGCGCGCTGTCAAATTCATAGGCAAGCAGTTCGCAGGTCAGTTGGTCGTTGTCGGACATGTGCTGACGCGGGATCGCGGCCAATTGCTTTTGCATTTTGCGGTAGAGGGCAAACTGCGCGGCGCGCCGCTGGGGCGAGATGTTCAGGCCCAGTTGGTCGTCGTAGCGGCTGTCGCCATTGGCGGTCGCGAACAGGAGCGGGTCGAAGGTGGCGCGCGCGCGGTGGAAGGCTGCGGACAGTTTGTCGAGCTGTTTTTTCGCTGGCGCTGGTGTGACGACCGTTGCGGCGACTGGTGGCGTGACTGGGGCGGCGTTGACGGTGCCAGCCATCAGGCAGGCGGCGAGGGCGGTGATGCGCAGAGCGGGCTTGAACATGGACTATCCTGGCGACGGTGGGAAGTGCCGCTAGAATACATGAGGACATCGTGGTTTGCACATCATCCTCACGCAGGCTTCGGAGGATGGCATCGCTTGTATGCCGTCCTCGGTTTTCCCGGCTTATTTTTTGGCGCCGGCTTTCAAATCCTTGACCAAGTCGTCCATCAGCACCTTGAAGCGTTTCTGGGTTTCCGCGCCGATGGCGCTGGTGAAGCTGCCCATCGCCAGTTGCGAGGCACGCACATCCTTCTGGCCTGCTGGCGACTTGTAATACACCAGCATCTGGTCGACGTCCGCCTCGGTCAGGTCCTTGCCGAAATTGCGCGACCAAATATCTGCGTACTCTTTCGCACTGAGCAAATGGGTGGCGCGTTCGACCGTGCGCTCTATCAGTTTTTCGACCCGCGGATTCTTGCCGCCCGTCGCCTGTCCACTATCGAGCACCGCCTTCGCGGCCAGGTCGCGCCCCAGCGTCGCCAGGTTCGTCTTCGATTGATCGACCTGCTGCTGGAACATCTGCTCCAATCCCTGCGCCTCGGCCAGTTTCAAAATCTTGGCGCGCTTGCTTGCCTCGTCGGCGAAGGCGTGGGTCGACAGGAGGAGGGCGGCGATAACGACAATGGCTTTCATGGCGGTCCTGGAAGATTGATCAAGTGGGCCTGAGTATATTCACTTTGGCGGTCCTGCAACAGGGGGATTGCGGCAGCCTGATTTGTCCAGCATAATGGACGAATGGATACTAAAATAGACGAAATCAGCCGCCAGATCGCCAATCGCATTCGCCTTGAACGTGATGCGCGGGGCTGGGCGCTGGCCGAACTGGCCGAGCGCTCCGGCGTGTCCAAGGCCACCATCAGCAATATCGAACGCGCCGATGGCAGTCCCACCGCCGCTGTGCTGGTGCGCCTGGCGTCTGCCTTCGATCTCACACTCGCAGGCTTGCTGCTGCGCGCAGAAGAAGGGGGGGAAGTGGACCGTGTCACGCGCGCGGCAGACCAGCCGCGTTGGCGCGACCCGGCCACCGGCTATCTGCGGCGCCAGATATTGGCGCGCGCCGACCATCCGCTGGAAATGGTGCAGGTGGAGCTGCCACCGGGCCAGCAAGTCACGCTTCCGGCGTCCTCCTACGTGCATATCCGTCAGGCGCTGTGGCTGCAAAGCGGCCAATTGACCGTCACCGAGGGCGAGCAGCAGCATGTGCTCGATTCTGGCGACTGCCTTGCCTTTGGCCCGCCCACGGACGTGACCTTTGCCAACCTGACCGCGACAGCCTGCACCTATCTGGTGGTGCTGGCGCGCAGCTAGCATGAACAAGCCGCGCATCACCGTGCTCTCGCCCGATCCTGCCACCTGCGCCACGCTCGCGGCGCTGCTGGTGGAGGTCGTCGCCGGCGGCGGATCGGTCAGTTTCATGCACCCGTTGGCGCTGCAGGAGGCCCAGGCTTTTTGGAGCGCGTCGCTGCAAGCCGGTGCGCGCGGCGAACGCGTGGTGCTGGGCGCCTGGGACGGCGACACCCTGCTTGCAACGGTCACGCTGCTGCTGGACTGCCCACCGAACCAGCCACACCGCGCTGAGATTGCCAAGCTGATGACCCATCCCGCCCAGCGGGGACGCGGCCTGGCAACTGCCCTGATGCGGCATGCCGAGGCGATGGCGGCCGCGCGCGGGAAAACCCTGCTGGTACTCGACACGGCCACCGAGGGCGGCGCGGCGCCCCTGTATCTGGGACTAGGCTATACCCTGGCCGGCAGCATTCCCGATTACGCGCTCAAGCCCCACGGCGGCCTGACTGGCACCATGATTTTCTGGAAGCGGATAGGCGGATAGTGGCCACGTTAAAATAGGACTCGTCCACCATCCGCAGCAGGCCATCTTATCGATACCCAGCAGCCGCATATTCTCCTCGTGACCACCGGGACGGCAGGCGACCTGTTTCCCTTCCTGCGATTGGGCACGGCCTTGCAGGCATTGGGGCACCAGGTCACGCTGGTGGCGCCGGCCTTGCATGAAGCGATGGTGCGCCAGTCGGGGCTGGCCTTTCACGGCACCGTGGCTGATCCGGCGGCATTGGCAGACCCAAACCTGTGGCATCCGACGCGCGGCTTCGGTGTGGTTTGGCGTGCAGTGCGACCTGGCTTGGCCGAACTGACGCCGTTGGTGCGCGCGCTGCCTGTCGGCCAGCCGCTCACGATCGTCGCGCATCCACTGGCATTGCCGGAAGCGGACTTGTGCCGCGCCTTGCGGCCCGACGTGCGCATCGCGGCTGTGTACCTTGCGCCTTCGAACATCTCCACCGTGCACGATCCGCTATTGATTGGGCCAGTGCGGATTGCGCGCTGGGTGCCGCATGCCGTGCGGCGCTGGTTGTGGCGGCAGATCGGTGCGCGCTTGATTGACCCGGTGGTCCTGCCCGACATGAATGCCCAGCGCGGCGCGCAGGGCCTCGCCCCCATTGCCAGCCTGCTGCGTTTTATGCGCGAGGCGCCCGACTTGTCGCTGACCCTGTTCCCGGAATGGTTCGGCCACCGCCAGCTGGACTGGCCCCAGCCGCTGGTATGCGGGGACTTCACCTTGTATGACCCGGATCCGCATGCTGCGTTTTCGCCCGAACTGACGGCATTTCTGGAGGGCGGCAGTGCGCCGCTGGTGTTCACCCATGGAACGGGCAACATCCAGTCCCAGACCTTTTTTGCAGCTGCCTTGAAGGCGCTCGACACACTGGGCCGGCGCGCCATTTTTTTGTGTTCGGAGCGCACGCTTCTGCCAGCGTTACTTCCAGCAACCGTGTTGTGGCAGCCTTACCTCCCGTTTTCTGCCTTGCTGCCCCACGCCGCTGCCCTGGTTCATCATGGGGGTATTGGCACCACCGCCGAAGCCTTGCGCGCAGGCTTGCCGCAATTGGTTGTCCCGCTGGCCTTTGACCAGTTCGACAACGGCGCCAGGATCGCTGCCATGCACGCTGGCCTGGTGCTGCACCACAAGCGTTTGAGCGCCACAAAGCTCGCATCAAGCTTGCGTCGCCTGACCTCTTGCGCGGTCATCAAGGATGCGTGCCGAACCATCCGCACGCGCATGCAGGCGGACAGCACCCTCGCACCTGTGGTGGCAGCGCTATCCGATCTGGCACGCAGGGCTGGGAAAAATTGATGGCGTCGTGGGGACGCGGGGCTGCCATTGGCGGGCTTCCATTTT
>JADMIO010792897.1_pt1 | contig 10780 bp, 8 predicted proteins | sample 8958161 | NCBI WGS metagenome assembly JADMIO01 (sample SAMN16585339, study PRJNA669376) | soil metagenome | isolation source: Crop rotation soil | place: USA: Cullars Rotation, Alabama | collected 2011 | reverse complement strand
CTTTCCCTCCACGCCACGTGGGACACAGTCACCCACTGGTGTTGCTGATTCCAAATCAAAACCGGCAGTGTGCAGATAATATTGATGAGCAGCGCCAAATAGGGACCCACATGCCGCAGGTGTCTCCTTGCATCCGGCCATAAAACAAAAAACACCAACCAACAGAGCCATTGAAAAAGAGCGGTATATTTGCTCAAGAAGCCAAGTCCCATCCACAATCCAACCCAAGCCCATGAGGCTGTGTTTGAATTTGGTTGAACGGCACGCCAGCCGGCGACCATGGCAAGAGTCCAAAAAAGAACCGAAAAGACATCCACCGTCATGAGCACTGTCCCCGCAGCGACCAGCGGGGTAGCTGTCATAATGAGCAGCAGAAAAAAAGCGGCTCGAGCATTGAACTCACGCGCCATGAACCGCAAAAGCACCACGCTAAGGATGGCGGCGCTCACAGGCGAAAAGAAGCGGACTCCGAATGCAGTATCGCCAAAGAGAGATGTTCCCAGGAACTGCGCGTAGGCAATCAAGGGCGGCTTGCTGTAGTACGAGAGCGCGAGATGTTTGGACCACAGCCATTGGTAAGCCTCATCACCGGTTAGCTGAATCGTATCCCCGGCAATGTAAACCAGCCGGGCCAGCAGTAGAACGGCCGTGACGATATAGCCCAATCGCAGCCATTGCAGTTCCGGAATGTTATGCGGCACCTCCACGGTCCTCCCCCTTTGATCGCGGCTTGCACTGCTTTGTCGTTGAGGTTGAGGGCGAACGTCTTCTTCTTCACCTGGCATTTGCTTTGATGGGTCGAGGAGCGAAGGAAACTTCTGCCACCAAAGTGGAAACCACTTGCGCCCTGTAGATTGCCAAACATTTTCCAAAGTCCAGAGGCTGGCGGCCGCATATCCAGCCCCGAGAATGGCTCCCGCGAGAACATCGCTGGGATAATGCACGCCATTGTAAATTCGTGAAAAACTGACCAGTAAAGCCGCCGGCAATAAAAACCAAAGTGATCGGCGGTAGTAGAAGAAAGACACCATGACAGCGGCGAACCAGTTTGCGGCGTGAGAGGAAGGCATACTGCCGGCGGAGGGCGGGTTCCGAGAGTCGGGACTTTGAGCGGGACGTTTTCCAGAATCCGGGGTTTTCGAACCGGGTTGTCGGACATCGTTTAGAACCATGAAGGGTCGCGGCCGCCCTACCCCTTTTTTTATCACACGACAAACCCAATGATCGCCCAAGGGAAGTATCAAAGCGAGCAGCACCACGCAGACCAGTGCGCGCCGGCCGCCTTTCCAGATCAGGAGGACAGCGGCTAAGAGGAGGAAGGGATAGAACAATGCATTCCCGCCAAGGAACGGCATTATTTGATCCAAAAATGGATTGGCCAATTTCCCGTTGATGAAACGGAAGATCGCCAGATCCAGGTTTAGTAATGACTGCACAGCCGTCAGTCTAGGGTCTGAAGTCCCAAGTCAAAAGCGGAAAGCGAGAATCGGGGATTTTGTGAGAGCTGCAACCTCAATACCGGACAACAGACTTTACGGGATAGCCCTTCAATTTCTCCCGTCCCTTAAGAAATGTGAGTTCGATTAGAAACGAGATTTGCAGAATTGTTCCACCAAGTTTCTGAACGAGCGCTGCCGCCGCAGCAGCAGTGCCTCCGGTGGCAAGCAGATCATCCAACAACAACACGCGACTTCCGGGTTTCAGTGCGTCCACATGGACGGCGACGGTGGCAGTGCCATATTCAAGCTCATATTGTTCTTCGTGCGTCCTGTAGGGCAATTTTCCTTTTTTTCGAATAGGAACAAACCCAGCTTCGAGTTTCACAGCCGCCGCGGCTGCGAAAATAAAACCGCGAGCGTCAATGCCCACCACGGCGTCGACGATGCCGGGTTTCAAGCCGTCGGTTAGCAAGTCGATACTTCCTGAAAAAAGACGCGCATCTGCCAATAAAGGAGTGATGTCTTTGAATTGAACTCCGGTTTTGGGAAAATCAGGAATGTTCCGGATGGCACTCTCGATTTCGCCGGCCGTCGGAGGCGACGGGATCGTATTGGATAATGGGTTCATCGGTTACTCACCAAAACCAGTTAGTGAGTAAAACCCCAGTCCGCAAGAGAATTTGCTTCAGGAAGACGGAAAAGACAGCTTTATCGTGGTTGATTCGGTTCGTTGCGACCCTACAGGCCGGGGAGAAATTGTTTGGACGTGTTCCCGGGCCTTCGATCGGGCTGTCACAGATCGGGCTTTCAGCCCTGAGAGGAGGCAATTCTGAAAAAACCGGCAAATGGGGAATTAGGAAATCATTCGTGCCGGTTTATGGGTACTTAGCCTTTCGTCGTTTCCATCTTTTCGATCATTTTTCGAAGCTTTTTCAGAGCAATGTTTTGAATCTGGCGCACGCGCTCACGTGTCACTCCGAATTTTTGACCGACTTCTTCCAGGGTCTTTTGGGGCCCTCCATCCAGGCCAAAACGGGCGCGCAGAATGGTTGCTTCGCGAGGATCAAGAGTTTTGACCATCTCCTGCAACATTCTGGTCACTGTTTTTTCTTCCAACTGCTCGTACGGGGTATCTGCGCTTTCGTCCTGAACAACTTCTGCGAAGTTGTTAGAATCTTCATCTCCGATTGGAGCATCCAGTGATGCAGGCCTGACGGCGGCCATCCGCATCTGGGAAACACGGGAAGCGGGAATGCCCAGTTCTTCGCCCAGTTCCTCATCGGTGGGTTCGCGGCCCAGTTCTTCCTGCAAACGCATCGCTGTTCGGCGCATTTTGGAAATCTTATCAACCAAATGGACGGGCAAGCGGATGGTTTTCGATTGGTTTGCCAAGGCTCTTTTGATCGATTGCTTAATCCACCATGAGCCATAGGTGGAAAGTTTACCTCCTTTGGCCGGATCAAATCGTTCCACGGCCTTCATGAGGCCGATATTGCCTTCGCTGATTAAGTCGAGCAAAGGCAAGCCAATGCCCTCATAATCGCGGGCGATCTTGACCACCAGCCGCAGATTGGCTTTGATCATTTGCTCACGCGCCTTTTTATCGCCCTTCTTAATCCGCGCGGCCAAATCAATTTCTTCCTGCGGGGTCAGCAACTTCACCTGGCCAATCTCACGCAAATATAACTTAATGGCCGTATCCCCATCATAGCCGGATCGTTCCCGAGGGCGGGGTTCATTGGCCGCCCGCGAGGTTTCCGCTTCAATCGCCGCAGTTACCTCTTCGACGTCTTCCTGTTTTATTGGTTCCTCTTTCGCCAGATCCTCTGCGCGAGGTTCCTCATCATCGGAACTGAGTAGATCCTTGCTGCGAGAAAGCTTTTCCGGCGCTGGATTGGCAGGTAGAATTGAGGTATGTCGTCCAGCGGAAGTTCGAACGCGCCGAGGGGTTGAGGAGGCCCGGTGTTTTTTTCTGCGGGTTACTTTGTGGTTTTGTGTCTGAGTCGCCATAAAGGTGGCCAGGAATTGTTTACATCGTTCGTCGTTGGCTATTAAATGTACCGGGCTAAGGCCATCTTGCATGATCAACACCCGATACCAAAAAAAGATGCTGGCTGATATAGGTTATTTTGCCCATTAGACGCAACTAGAGCCCGGAAGTTTCAAAACAAATAGAAAATCAACGTTGCCGTCCAAGGCCAGGGACATTTCGATTGTCAAACATAGGTCCAGCCGCCTGATTTCAGCAAAGGCAAAGCGTCCTCGTTTGCAGCTTTGAAATTTCTCGTTCAAGTGAGACGGTTGCGATCATCGTTATGTTCAAAATCCAGCCAATCGCGTGCCAAATTGGCCAGGCTTGGCATCAATTGCTTAGAGATGTATGCGGTCTATGTGTGACTAAACTGCTCGGGGAATCCATCTAAAATTCGTGCATTTATGGCACAATGAGACGTTCCGCTCAGAAAATGTACCAAGGGGTCAGGATTTCTCAGATTTCCAGCACTTTTTCGAAACTGGTAAGGTTTCGGGCGCCTTTATCTGCTAAAAATGCCACATCTTCCAAGCGCACCCCCCCCAATCCAGGGTAGTAAAGACCAGGCTCGACTGTGATGACCTGCCCGGCCGTCAGCCTGCCAGGGGAGTTGGTCCCCATCCTCGGAGCTTCATGGATTTCCAATCCAAGTCCGTGGCCTGTTCCATGAAAGAACCCCTGCATCCGGCCCTTTTGCTTGCCGGTTCTGTATCCTTCTTTCTGAAAGAATTGCTGGACTGCAGAATGGACCTCCGCCGTGGGCACGCCTACTCGCATTTTGTTAAATGCAATCTCCTGCCCACGTTGAACAATTGCGTACAACCTTTTCACACTGTCGCTGGCACGACCTCGAACAACCGTTCTCGTGATGTCACCGAAATAGCCGGTTTTCTGAGAGCGAGGAAAGATATCGATGATAATTGGCTGATTGGCCTTCAATGGTCCGAACCCTTCTTCGTGCGGGTCACAGCCCTGGTTGCCGCCGGCTACAATGGTGTGATTGGCCAGGCCGCCGGCCTGAATAACCGCCGTATCAATGATGGCTCGAAGCTTTACAGAGGTTAGAGGAGCATTTCTATAAATGAGTTTCAGATCTTTGCCGGTTTTTGTGGAGCGCAAAGCTCGCATCGCCGCGGCCATGCCTGTTTCGGCTATCGCCAGAGCCTCGCTAAGTTTACGGACCTCTCGGGCAGACTTGAATTCGCGCTCTGGAAAGAAGTGGCCCTGTCTTGTTTTGACCGCAATGCGGTTTTTTTGCAAAACCAGAGCAAGCGCGAACGGAAAATCAGAAGGTACCGTCACGCTACGGATTCGTTTGTCCTGTAAAACAAATGGAAGGACTTCAGCTACGCCCGGCCCCTTCACTCCATTGCGACGGAGTTTTTTCTGGTATGAACTGAGCGAAAGAACAGTGCAATCAGTCGCTTGCTTGCGCGCGCGATCGATTTCCAGATCGCTCATGACGACATAATTGCGGTTTCCAGCTCGAAAATAGATAAACGGATCGGGAACAAACATGCCCACTGCATAAAGCATGTTGGCATTATGATCGCTATCGGCCACCAGCAATAAAGTTTCACTTTTTTTCATTTTGAACAGGAAGAGATTTTCAGGTGCCAAACAGCCGGTCACCCGCATCGCCCAGGCCGGGAATAATAAATCCCTTGCCATTGAGGCCTTTGTCGATAGCGGCCGTAAAGATTGGCAATTGGGGATAACTTTTGCGCACTCGATGGATTCCCTCCGGTGCAGCAACCAGATTGACCAGCCGGAGGTTGCGGGCGTTCAAATCGGTAATGTAGTCGAGCGCAGCCACCGCGCTGCCGCCGGTAGCAAGCATGGGATCAATGAGAATCACCTCAAACTCGGCCAGGTTTTTTGGCAGGCTTTTATGATAAAACATGGCTTCCAAAGTTGTTTCTTCTCTTTTCAATCCGATGAATCCAACCCGCGCGTGAGGAACAAGTTGCAGAATCGATTCCAACATTCCCAACCCTGCGCGCAAGATAGGAACTACAACCACTTCACGGCGGAGTTGAAAACCGGGTGATGGTCCGAGTGGGGTTTGCACCGTTGCAGCATCGACAGCGAAGGAACGGGTTGCTTCGTACAACATTAGAGCAGCGATTTCGCTCAGTAACCGGCGAAATTCCTGGGGCCTGGTTCGTTTGTCCCGCAACCGGGTAAGATTGTGCTGAACCAGAGGGTGCGTGATGACGGTCACGCCTTTCACTGTCAGTGCACAAAGGTGGGCGCCAGAAAATAGAGCTGGCCTACCTGTAATTTCGGCGCTTCGACTCCCAAATCCAGCTTCACGACCTTGCTTTCGGATTGGCCGAAAAGCCGGAACAGGTCCGAGATATCGTAGCGCTGTTGAAATTCAATCAGGTTAGCGGAGCCAATACCAGCAAGAGATTTTGCTCGAGAAATCGCGTCGTCGAAATTCCCTTTTTGATCCACAAAACCCAGCTTGAAGGCTTCGCTTCCAGAGAGAACGCGTCCGTCGGCATATTGCTCCCAGTTATGATCCAGCGGCCTGCCCTGCTCCCCTGCTCCGTTTCTTTTATTTTTTTCGTGGGCATCGGCCCGGCCTTTTGCGACAACGCTCTTGAACTTGTTGTAGGTTTCATCAATGAGGGACTGAACCATGGCCCTTTCTTCGGGCGGAATTTCCTCCGGGCTACGCTCTCCGCTCAACATATCTTTAAATTTGCCGCTTTTATAAGTCTCCGGTTGCAGACCCACTTTATTCATTAGTCCGCGATAATTCCAACTGTGCATAATCACGCCGATGCTGCCGGTGATGGTTAACTCGTTGGCAACAATCCATTGGCAAGGCGCTGAGACATAATACCCGCCAGAGGCAGCCAGGTTGCCCATCGATGCCACGACAGGTTTATGTGAGGGGTTTCGTTGAAAATCATAGATCGCGCGATAGATCTCGTCTGAGGCGAGTACTTCGCCGCCCGGAGAATCCACCTTAAGGATCACGGCCTTAACTTTATTATCTTCTTCAGCGTGTTTTAACTGGGCCTTGATGAGCTCTACCATGCTGTAACCTCCCTGGTCGAGGCCCCGGCTGCTGATAATGCCCTGCACCTCAATAACGGCGATCTTGTCGATAGCATCGTTATCCTCAGTAATGACCTCCTCGAGTTTTGGCCCAACCGACCTAATATGCTTTCCCTTGGAAGAGACCAGGTTGCCCAACATGCCGGAAACATTCCCTAATACACTCAGCAACAACAGACAAAGCAGGATTATTGCAAACACCATCCATCCACGCCCGCCTCGCGAAGGCGGTGTGGAGGCAGGGGCCACGATCACCGGGGGTGGAGTCACAGGGGGCGGGGGAGGCGGCGCCGAAACTGGCGGCGCTGGCGCTGGCGGCGACGGTACTTGGTCGTCCATAAATTAAAGGCACACTAACTCAAACTGCACGAAGCAGCAAGAGGTTTGGGTAGCCGAGGTGGTCAAATGCCAATCCCAAAATAGATTGCGTCTGCCCCACGTACTTGGAGGCAGCCTTTGGCAATATAGCCATAAGACACAACCTCTTCGAGGTTGAAATGTGAATTGTCGCGTGAGCACCCGGGGTGGCCGCTTACGCGGCAACCTCGGCTGGAGGGCTCAATCCAGTTGGGATTAGAAAGGTTAACTTCCGGGCAACGCCCAAGCGCAGAGCTACGGCTCTGTGAGTTCATGATTTTTCGGAGCGCAGAGCTGGACCTCTGCATTCCAGTGGCCGTTCGTTACCTTGGCGACTAACTTACCGGCTTGACTCTTGGTCTGGGTGGTATGGATTCTCCTTGCTTACTGACATGATTCGAATCTCGCGGCACGGCTCTCAACTCCCGGAACTCCTTTGGTTATGAGTTCGCTAAAAAGCGCCAGTCATCCTTTCGCCAATTATCAGTTGGAGATTTATCAGGAAGGTTTGACGGGAAACCTGCCGACAATTCCGTTTGCCTTTTCCGAACTGGAAAAGCGAGCGCGTGAAACACTGAATCCCGGCGCGTTCGGCTACGTGGCGGGTGGGGCTGGAGCCGAAGAAACGATGCGCGCGAATCTCGAAGCTTTTCGACGCTGGCGCATTGTTCCCCGCATGCTCCGCAATATCCAGTCGCGAAACCTGCGTCTGAATTTGCTTGGATTTGAAATGCCCGCGCCGGTGCTTGTTGCGCCCGTTGGTGTGTTGTCGATCATTCATCCCGATGCCGAATTGGCGGTGGCCCGGACTGCGGCTGAACTGGGCCTCACGATGTTGCTCAGCACCGTATCTTCATTTCCACTCGAAGAAGTTGCCAAAGTCGCAGGACCACGCTGGTTCCAGCTTTATTGCCCAAAAAATCGAGACTTTGTGTCGAGCTTGTTGCAGCGTGCGGAACGGGCCGGATACAGTGCGCTTGTTGTCACTCTGGATAGCAAAATGCTTGGTTGGCGTCCGCGCGATCTTGGAGCGAGCTATCTGCCATTTCTGCGCGGCATAGGAATTTCCAATTACATTTCTGACCCCGTCTTCTGCAAAAGCCTTAAAAAATCTCCCGCCGAAGATATGGCTGCGGCCATCGTACGCTGGACGGAGTGGTTCTCAGATCCAAATGTCACTTGGGATGATCTCGATTTTCTTCGTGCCCAAACAAAATTGCCCTTGATTCTCAAAGGAGTCCTGCATCCCGACGATGCGCGCCGCGCGGCTGACATGGGGATGGACGCAATTATCGTTTCAAACCATGGCGGCCGGCAGGTGGACGGCGCGGCAGCCGCGCTGGACTGTCTTCCGAAAGCTTTGGCTGCAGCGGGAAAGATGCCGGTGTTGTTTGACAGCGGAATACGAACGGGCGCTGATATTGTAAAGGCTTTGGCGCTTGGTGCGAGAGCCGTTTTGATCGGCCGCCCGTATGTCTACGGCCTGGCCCTGGCTGGCGAAGCGGGAGTTCGCGCTGTTCTGCGCAGCCTTTTGGCAGATTTGGACGTCACCATGGCGCTTTCCGGATTTACCAGTCTCGAGCAACTCTCGTCGGAGATTTTGGAGAGGGTGTCATAGCGGAGTGTCCAGCAGGTTGGCCTTAATAGCCATAGGGACACAACCTCTTCGAGGTTGAAATAAATTCTTGTGGCGTGAATACCCGGGGTAGCCGCTTGCGCGACAACCCGGGCTGGAGGGCTCAATCCCGTTGGGATTGGAATGTCTGAGTGCCAGTTTCAATCACATCCAGTACGATGCCTGCTCCTCTAGTGTCTTTATAATGGATTTTTCTCTTCTCAATTTAATGATCATTCGGGCATTCTTTTGATTGAACTTTTGTTGGCTTGGGAAAACTATGCGGATTTTAATTGCAACTGTGACAGCAGGCGCCGGGCATCTGGCGGCGGCGACAGCGCTGGAGGAAGCCTGGCACGTCTTGCGGCCAAAAGACGTGGTCGAGCAGGTTGATTTGGTGAAGTTTTTCTCCCCATTGCATCGGAAGATACATGCCGACGGCTATGTGAAACTTGCCGAACGGGCGCCAGAAATCTGGGGCATGGTTTTCAAGAAAACAGACAACCTCCGGTTGGCTCGCCGGCTCAATCGGTTCAAGCGCTTATTACCCAGCAATTCACGCGCTCGTTTTGAACGATGTGTGAAGGATTTTGCTCCCGATGCCGTCTTATGCACTCACTATCTGCCACTGGAAATTCTGGCGGAGTTGAAGAAAAAGAAACGACGTTCGGGCAGGTCCAAACAGGATAGAATGCATTCGACGCTCCTGCTAGATCCTGGCCGTTTTCCCTCGACCCCTCTGGTTGTCAGCATCGTCACAGATTTCGAAGCGCACGCTTTGTGGATGGAACCGTGCGTTGATCTATATTGCGTTGCAGCGGAGGAAACCAAGGCGAGATTGGTGGCTCGTGGCGCCGATGAGAAAATCGTTGTTGCAACCGGCATTCCCATTTCGGGAAAGTTCTCTCAAAAAGTCGATGGCAAGGCGGTAAGAAAACGATACGGGCTTCGCGATGATCAGCCTGTGTTGTTGATATTGAGTGGAGGTTTCGGCATGGGCCCTGTGGCGGAAATCGTCGCAGAGCTGGATAAAGTGAAGAAAGAATTTCAAATGCTGGTAGTAACGGGCCGGAATGAAGCATTGCGCCGGGAACTGGCGCCTGCGGATCGGGCGCATCCTACGCATGTGCTTGGGTTTGCATCCAATATGCACGAACTCATGTCGGTTTCAGACCTGGTGATAAGCAAACCGGGCGGGTTGACCTCTTCTGAGGTCCTCGCCATGGGCAAGCCATTGCTGATTATCAATCCCATCCCGGGTCAAGAAGCGGCTAATAGCGATTTTTTGCTCGAACGCGGCGCTGCTGCTAAAGTAAATCGCGTCGAAGACCTGCCCTTTCGCATCGACAACCTTCTGAGTTCAAAAAAACTGGCAGACATGGCAAAAGCGGCTGGAGTACTTGGCCGGCCCCGGGCAGCAATGATGATCTGTGAGGAGACATTTAGCCGGGCAGAAAACGCACGGAAAACTGTGGAAGCTATTTAACTGAGCGGGCTTGCCAGTTGGTTGAAACATAATGTCCCCTGGCTTTGCGGGAATCTTGATTTATGGACCAGCGCAGCACCTCCACAGCATTGTACCTCGCGATGCGAGGGCTGATTGGCATTGCGCTAGGGTTTTATTTTCGTCGAATCGAGCGGTTCAATCTCAAACGTGTGCCCATCTCCGGGCCTGTCTTGTTCACTTCCAACCATCCCAATTCGCTCACCGATTCCTTTATTATTGGCTCTGCGGTTTCCCGCAAAGTCAATTTTGTTGCTACGGTTCAGTTGTTCAGATTCCGTCCTTTGAAGTGGCTGCTCACCCAATGTGGTGTGATTCCCATCAACCGCGTGAAAGATGATCCCAAAGCGATGAGAACTGTGGCCGAAACATTTGAAGCATGCTTTCGTGTCCTGGAACGAGGCGAAGCAGTGGGAATTTTTCCGGAAGGCATTACCTACGACGATTCGCAGTTGAAGGAAATCAAATCCGGCGCGGCACGCATGGCGCTGGAATTCGAGAACCGGCACGGCGGAAAGCCTGGCCTTCAAATTTTGCCGGTGGGTCTGACGTTTTCTGCCAAGGAAGTTTATCGGAGTGATGCTTTGATCAATTTTGGCGAACCCATTTGTGTGGCAGATTTTCTGGACGGCTACGCCGAGCGGCGAAAGGAATGCATTCACCGCCTTACCGACGAGATCGAAAGCCGAATCCAATCTCTCATCGTGCACCTTCCAGCATTGGAACATGAGCATGTGATTGCCGGCGTAAAACGGGGAAAG
>JADMIO010549160.1_pt1 | contig 10780 bp, 7 predicted proteins | sample 8958161 | NCBI WGS metagenome assembly JADMIO01 (sample SAMN16585339, study PRJNA669376) | soil metagenome | isolation source: Crop rotation soil | place: USA: Cullars Rotation, Alabama | collected 2011 | reverse complement strand
GGCGGTCACGACCGCCGCGCCGTCGCCGTCATCGTCGAGCAGGTCGGTCGCGGCGACCTCGATCGCGACCCCGTTCAGCGCCGCGTTGACCGCAATCGCGGCGGCGGCGAACGGGTCGATCTCGGCGGCGGTAACGCGAGCGGCGCCGGCTTTGGCGGCGGCGATCGCGACGAGACCGGAACCGGCGCCGAAATCCAGTACCGCGCGGCCGGCGACAATTTGCGGATTGTCGAGCAGATAGCGCGCCAGCGCCTGCCCGCCGGCCCAGGCAAACGCCCAGAACGGTGGCGGCAGGCCGTTGCGGGCCAGCGTCTCCTCGGTCGCCAGCCAGATCGGCGTGACCTCGGTCGCGAGATGCAGCCGGATCTCCGGGACCAGCGGCGGCGCCTCGATCGCCGTGTTGGACCGGACGAAGGCGGCCCGATCGATCGGTTCGGACAAGATGGCGGGTTCAGACAAAATGGCCGGCGACGATCCCGGTCAGCAGCAGCCAGCCGACCCAGCGGTTCGAGCGGAATTTGTTCAGGCAATCGGCCGGGTCGTCGGTCGCGACTTGTTTGGCCTGCCATAGCATTTGCGCTGTCACCGCGGCCAGAGCGAGCCAGAACAGCACGCCGAGCCCGGCGGCGAACCCGGCAGCGCCCCACAGCGCGGCGGCGGCGACGTAGATTGCGTAGAGGAACGGGCGAGTGCGCTCGCCGAGCGCCAGAGCCGAGGATTTGACGCCGATGCGGGCATCGTCCTCCTTGTCCTGATGCGCGTAGATCGTGTCGTAGCCGAGCGTCCAGCAGATGCCACCGGCGTACAGCAGCAGCGGCGGCCAGCCGAGCGAACCGGTCACCGCCGCCCACCCGATCAGCGCCCCCCAATTGAAGTTGAGGCCGAGAAAAAGCTGCGGCCAGTAGGTGATCCGCTTCATGAACGGGTAGGTCGCGATCAGCCCGAGCACCGCGAGGCCGAGCAAGATGCTGGCGCGGTTGAGGCTCAGCAGCACCGCGGCGCCGACCGCGAGCTGTGCCGCCATAAAGGCGACAGCCCGCGGCACCGAAACCCGGCCGCTCGGGATCGGGCGGAACCGGGTGCGCGCGACCTTGCCGTCATACTCGCGGTCGGCGATGTCGTTGAGGGTGCAGCCGGCGCCGCGCATAGCTACCGCGCCAACCCCGAATAGTGCCAGCAGGACCGGGTCGGGCCACCCGGAAGCGGCGAGCGCGATCCCCCACCAGCCGGGAAACAGCAGCAGCCAAGTCCCGATCGGCCGGTCGAGCCGCGCCAGCCGGGCGTAAGGCGCCGCCCAGTCCGGGAGATACCGGTCGACCCAGTCGCCGTGGTGGATGTCGGTCGGGTCCGCGACGGGGCTCGCTTCGCCATCCCACCGCCCCGCAAAGGGCTCGTTCCTGTCGGCCGAGGGAGTGACGGGGGCGTGGCTCATGCGGCGAACTTGGCAAATGCGCGGTCGCTGCTCAAGCTGGAGCCGCATGTCGCAGCGCCCCGCCACCCGGCTCTACATTCCCGCGCACCTTGTTTCCGGCGGTGTCGTCGAGATCGATACGGCGCAGGTTCACCGGCTGCGCAACGTGCTGCGCCTCGGGCAGGGAGCCTTCGTCGCCGCGTTTAACGCCGAGCAGGGCGAGTGGCTGTGCGAAATTGCCGAGCTTGCACGGCAGCGCGGTCGGCTGACCCTTCGGGAGCGGCTGCGCGCCCCAGCGGAGGAGCCGGGGCCGTGGCTGCTGTTTGCACCGATCAAGCGCGCGCCGCTCGACTGGCTGATCGAAAAGGCGACCGAGCTCGGGGTCGCGGCGCTCGCCCCGGTATGGACTTCGCGCACCCAGGCCGAGCGGCTCAACCGCGAGCGGCTGCTAGCCGGCGCCATCGCCGCCGCAGAGCAGTGCGAGCGCCTGTCGGTACCGGATATCCATGCGCCGCGCAGCCTCGCGGAAACGCTCGCGGCATGGCCGGGCGAGCGCCGCCTGCTGGTCTGCGACGAGACCGGCGGCGGCGCGCCGATTGCCGCGGCGCTGGCCGATTTCGCTCCCGGCACGCCGGCCGCGCTGCTGATCGGACCCGAAGGCGGGTTCGCCGAAACGGAGCTTGACGCTCTTGGCAAACTCACCATTGTAAGCCGCATCGGGCTCGGCCCGAGGGTACTGCGCGCCGAAACCGCCGCGATCGCCGCCCTGGCGGCGTTCCAGGCGGTTTGCGGGGATTGGCGCGGTACCCGGCGGCGTTGACCGACGATCGCCTTTCGCCAGTCGGAGACCGGGAGCCGCATGTCTGGGCCGTCGAGCTTGCTAGGACCGCCGATCACCGACAAGCGGCAGCTCGTCGCGTACCACGCAAATGGCAGCAAGCCGCCGGAAGCCTGGCGGGTCGGCACCGAGCACGAGAAATTCGTCTTCCGCCGCTCCGATCTGCGGCGCGCCGCGTATGAAGGGCCGGACGGAATCCGGGCCCTGTTGCAGGCGATGACCCGGTTTGGCTGGAAGCCGGTCGAGGAGAAGGGGAAAATCATCGCTCTGTCGAACGACGCGCGATGTTCGATAACGCTCGAACCGGGCGGCCAGTTCGAGTTGAGCGGTGCGCCGCTCGAAACCGTGCACCAGACCTGCAACGAGGTGCACGAGCACCTCCGCCAGGTGCGCGAGGTGTGCGACGAGCTGGGTCTCGGGATGATCGGTCTCGGCTTCGACCCGACTTCGCGGCGCGAAGACGTGTCGTGGATGCCCAAGGGCCGCTACCGCATCATGGGCGAGTACATGCCGAAGCGCGGTACGATGGGCCTCGACATGATGCTGCGCACCTGCACCGTGCAGGCCAATCTCGACTACGAGTCGGAGGCCGACATGGTGCGCAAGTTCCGCGTCAGCCTTGCGCTGCAGCCGCTGGCGGTGGCGCTCTTCGCCAATTCGCCGTTCGTCGAGGGCAAGCCCGTCGGCTACCAGAGCTATCGCAGCCTGGTATGGACCGACACCGATCCCGACCGCTGCGGCATGCTGCCCTTCGTCTTCGAGGACGGGTTCGGCTTCGAGCGCTATGTCGACTACATGCTCGACGTCCCAATGTACTTCGTCTACCGCGACGGTAACTACATCGATGCCAGCGGCCAGTCGTTCCGCGACTTCATGGCCGGCAAACTGCCGGCCTTCCCGGGCGAGCTGCCGCAGATCGGCGATTGGGCCGACCATGTAACGACCGCCTTCCCCGAGGTCCGGCTCAAGAGCTACCTCGAGATGCGCGGCGCCGATGGCGGGCCGTGGCGCCGGCTCTGTGCACTGCCGGCGTTGTGGGTCGGGCTGCTTTACGATCGGGTCGCGCTCGATGCGGCCGCCGATCTCGTCGCCGACTGGACGCCGGAAGAGCACGAGGCAATGCGGCGCGATGTGCCGCGGCTCGGGCTCGACACGCCGCTGCGCAGCCGCACCTTCCGCGACCTCGCGCTCGAGGTGCTCGAAATCGCCCGCGAAGGGCTGCACCGCCGCGCCCGCCGCGACGCTTGCGGCGAGGACGAGACGCATTATCTCGACGCGCTGTTCACAATCGCCGGCGGCGGCCGCACCCAGGCCGCCGAACTGGTGGAGGACTACAACACCCGCTGGGGCGGCGACATCCGCCGCGTCTACGAGGAATACTCGTACTGATCCCGGCTGTCGGCTGCTTCGGCGCGGTGCGGCCTTCCAGGCCGCTCTGTCGCGAGCTGCCTTAACGTCTGAACCCCCATGTTCCCCGTCATTCCCGCGAAAGCGGGAAGCCAGGGGTCACACTTAGACGGTTGCCCTGGGGTGACGGCAATAGGGCGCACCGACGATCGTCGTCAGCCCGGCGCCACCGGGCTCTGCGTCATCGATAGGCCGTCGCCGAGGCGCATCGGGCGCCAGCCGGCGGGGTCGCGCAATGCCGCTGCGGGCGGGCGGCCGGACAGTGACATCCAGCGGTCGCGGTGCCAGGCGGTGATCGCGGCCTCGGCGCGCAGCACCGCACCCGGCTTTGGCGCGGCAACACCGAGTGCCGACCACGGCAGCAGCAACTCGGCGGTGATGCGCGGCTGGTCGGCGCCGAAATAGACGGTCTCGGCGCCCGCCACCTTCGGGCAGTCCTCGGCGATCGCCTGCTCGGCGCTGCCGGCGCAGAGGATCGCGGTCATCGGCGGGTGGTCGTGCAATTTGGTGTGCGGCGGGATGAAGAAAAGCGTGAACGGGCGCGGCCCGGCACCGGCATCGACGCCGAATTCGAGGCGGTAGGCGTCGCCGAGCGGGAAGGCGGCGTCGTAGGCGAACAGGTCGATGTCGAAATAATCCTGGCCGATCGTCGCCAGCGCCAGCCCGCGGTCGCTCCACGACAGATAAACCTCGCCGAATGCGACCGCACCGGGAGAGGGCGTCAACGCCGGCAGCAGGCTCGATGGCTTCGGCCAATCCGATAGCGAGTTGTCGTGCACGTCGACTGCGACATGTGGCAGCGTCAATGGCGATCCGGCCGTTGCCGGTCGCGGCTTTGCGGCGGCCGCGTGGATCGCCGGCGCGTCGCGGTTCGCCGCGGCAAGCGCCGCGGTCAGCTCCTCGTAAGGCCGGTTGTCGATGTCGACGAGGCCGAAATCGTAATCCTCGCCGTCCGCCCGCCCCCCCTTCGGGTGGTCGAAATACTGGAACCACTGGCTGCCGACGATCTCCGGCAATGCCGCAAAGTTGCGCGTCGCGGCCGCCGCGCCGCGCGCCCGCTCGGCCTGCGTCGCGACCGTCATCAGGTGGCCGTTATTGCTGTTGCCAGTGCGGTTCTCCTGGGCCGCGAAGAACCATTCGGTAATCAACACCGGCTTGCCGCCGCTCAGTTGCTGCAGCCCGTCGAAATAGTAATGCGCCAGCCAACCGTCGCCGCTATCGACGTTGTAGTTGCTGGCGATGGCATCGACATGCGGCACCATCGCGCGCACCGCCGCCGGGTCGTAATAGATCGGCAGGCGGTCGCCGAAATAGAGCGCCTCCGGGTCGGCGGCGCGGATCGCGCGTTCCGATAGCGTGTAGTAGCGCTCGGCGACGACGCCGCACCATTCCCGCACGACGGCGATGCCGTGCCCGCCCGGCCGCATCTGCGTCCGGGTGCGCGCCCCTAGCAATTTGTCCCAGCTGTCGACATCGGCCGGCGCAATGAAGTCGGCAGCGAAGCGGCCCCAATCGTCGCCGTAATGCTGGCGCAGCAGTTGGATCCAGCGCTGCTTCGTCGCGTTCGACGGTTGCATCGAGTAGTAGACGAACAGCGCCCCGGCCCACCAGCCGACTTCGTTGTCCGAGAAATAACCGATGCGGTACGGCGAGTTGCGGAACGGCGCGACCGATTCGCGCGCGATCGCCATCATCCGTGCTTCGGTCTCATCCGAGAACGGATCGAACCAGTGGAACTTGGCGCGGCGGCCGAGTTCGAGGTCGATCACCGCCGGCACCTTCAGCGCCTGCGGCGACATCGACCAGCCGCCGGCGCTGTTGAAGCCCCAGGCGGTGAGGCGCTGCCTTGTCTCCTCGACCCAGGCGGCGAGGCTCGGCATGAAGGCGCGCCAGCTGTAATAGGTCTTGCCGTCGCGCTCGCGCCAATCGTAGCCGCCGTCGAGCACGTTGACGCCAAGGCTGTAGAAGCGCTCGCCGCAGGGGGTGCGCAGCCATGCGACGGCGCCGTCATGCATCAGCGACCAGCGGCTCGACGACGCGGTATCGAGATCGCAGGCGCCCGCCGGAAGGCCGCTGAGAACGAGGAGAGCAACGGCACCAAGCAGCCGTCGAATTGCGGCGGTCACAACCGACGTATCCGGTCGCCTTGTTGCTACGTCGGCACTGCCAGAACGGCGGTCACGCGGCGGTGCCGCCGACCGTCAGCCCGTCCATCCGCAGGGTCGGCTGGCCGACGCCGACCGGCACGCCCTGGCCGTCCTTGCCGCAGGTGCCGACGCCGTCGTCGAGCCGCAGATCATTGCCGATCATCGTGATCTTGGTCAGCGCGTCGGGACCGTTTCCGATCAGGGTCGCGCCCTTGACCGCGGGGCCGATCCTGCCGTCCTCGATCAGATAGGCCTCGGAGGCGGAAAAGACGAACTTGCCGGAGGTGATGTCGACGCTGCCGCCGCCGAAATTGACCGCGTAGAGGCCGCGCTTGACCGAGCGCATGATCTCCTCCGGGTCGTGCCTGCCGGCCAGCGCATAGGTGTTGGTCATGCGCGGGATCGGCAGATGGCCAAAGCTCTCGCGGCGGCCGTTGCCGGTCGGCTTGGCGCCGAGCAGGCGGGCATTGAGTCGGTCCTGCATGTAGCCCTTGAGGATGCCGTCCTCGATCAGCACGGTGTAGTCCGATGGGGTGCCTTCGTCGTCGACCGTCAGCGAGCCGCGCCGGTCGGGCAGGGTGCCGTCATCGACCACGGTCACCCCCGGCGACGCGACGCGCTGCCCGATCAGCCCGGAGAAGGCCGAGGTCTTCTTGCGGTTGAAATCGCCTTCGAGCCCGTGGCCAACCGCTTCGTGCAGCATCACGCCGGGCCAGCCGGAGCCGAGCACGACGGTCATCTCCCCGGCCGGCGCCGGCACCGAGCCGAGATTGACCAGCGCCTGGCGCAGCGCCTCGTCGACCTGCGCCTTCCAGTTCGCCGGGTCGAGGTAGTGTTCGTAGGTGACGCGGCCGCCCGCGCCGTGCGAGCCAGTCTCCATGCGGTCGCCGTCGCCGACCACGACCGCGACGTTGAGCCGGACAAGCGGCCGGATGTCGGCGACGCGGCGGCCGTCGGCGCGCAGGATCTGCACCGCCTGCCAGACGCCGCTGAGCGACGCCATCACCTGACGCACGCGCGGGTCGCGGCTGCGGGCATAGGCGTCGATCTCGGTCAGCAACTTGGCCTTTGCCGCGAGGTCGACCATGCCGAGCGGGTTGAGGTCGGTGTAGAGCGCGCGGTTGGTGCCCTGCGGCGGCTCGGCCAGGATGCCGGCCTGGCCGCTGGCGACCGCGCGCACCGTCGTCGCGGCGCGCCGGATCGCGGCTTCCGACAGTTCGGACGCGTGCGCGTAGCCGGCCGCCTCGTCTGATACCGCGCGCAAGCCGAAACCCTGGGTCGTGTCGAACGAGGCGCTCTTGATGCGCCCGTCGTCGAGCGCGACGCTCTCCGACTGGCTGTATTCCAGGAAGAGCTCGCCATCGTCCATCCCGGCAAGCGCCTCGCCGACGATCGTCTCGACCCGTCCGGCATCCATGCCGGTGCGCTCGAAGAACAACTCGTCGGTAACGGCCAGGCTGGTCATCGGCGGCTCTCCGCTTCGCTGGTTCGATCGATGTTCCGTATCATGTCCGCAATATGGGACCGCCGGCCGCGGCACGGAAGGAGAATAGGCAGCTGCCATGTTGCGTTTCCCGTTAGGTTGCGGATTTGTGCGACGGCTTGCCGCAATGGGTTAGCGGCTACCGCCGGGGCTGATGCTGTTGTGAGGCCTGCGGGCTTGTTGTAGGGTCCGACCGATCGGTGCCGTCGCCGAAATTTTTGGCAGAATGCGGCGGCGCGGCCTAGGCCGAACGGCGCGCAGACCGGACGATCCTGCTCGGAAGACGATCCTCCGAAGAGCGGCTCCGGGCGCGATGCCGGGCGGTCCCGCCGGCCCGATCGCCTCCTGACAGGAGGCGTCCTTGCTGAAGAGGGGCCGAAGAGGGGCTGCAAGGTCATGGCGGGGTTGATGAAGTCGGTGATTCAGGTGGTCGGGGATGCGCTCCGGCGACCGCAAGCGCGCCGGATCGGCCTGGCGCTGCTGCTCGTTGCGCTCGGCGTTGCCGCGCTAGGCGCCGGCGCTTGGGCCAACGAGCCGCATCCCTGGCAGCTTGGTATGCAGGCGCCGGCGACACCAGTGAAGGAACGGCTGCACGCGTTCCACAACGAGCTGCTGATCATCATCTTCTGCATCAGCATCTTCGTGCTGGGCCTGATGGTGTATGTGATCGTGCGCTTCAGCGCCAAGCGGCACCCGGTGCCGACCCGCACGTCGCACAATACGGTGATCGAAGTCCTGTGGACGGTCGTGCCGGTCGTGATCCTGGTGGCGATCGCGATCCCGTCCTTCAAGCTGATGTACTACATGGACGAGATTCCGAAGGCCGACCTCACGGTCAAGGTGACCGGCCATCAATGGTACTGGACCTACGAGTATTCCGATCAGGCCGGTCTCAGCTTCGACAGCAACATCATCCAGGACAAGGACCTGAAGCCGGGCCAGAAGCGGCTGCTCGACGTCGACAACCCGCTGGTGGTGCCGGTCGGGGCAACGGTTCGGGTGCAGGTCGCCGGTACCGACGTGATCCACAGCTGGTACGTGCCGTCTTTCGGCGTCCAGGAATACGCCGTCGTCGGGCGGCTCAACGAGACCTGGTTCCAGGTCGAGCGGCCCGGAACCTATTACGGCGAATGCAACCAGATCTGCGGCGTCAACCATGCCTTTATGCCGATCGTCGTGACGGCGGTGGCGAAGGGCGATTTCGACAAGTGGCTGGTCGACGCGAAAAAGAAATTCGCGGCCGCGCCTGGCGCTGCTTCGGGTAACACGCTGGTCGCCGCGGTCGCGGCCGACGGCAAGCCGGCCGCGTCCGACGCTGCGGCCGGGAATCGAGAGTAAAGAGGTCTGCCATGGCTTATACGCACGACGCCGCGGATCACGCGCACGGCCACGTCCCGGGCTTCTTCACCCGTTGGTTTGCCTCGACGAACCACAAGGATATCGGCACCCTCTACCTGATCTTCGCGATCATCGCCGGGCTGATCGGCGGCACGATGTCGGTGCTGTTCCGCATCCAGCTGTCGCACCCCGGCAACGAGTTCCTCGATCATCAGACCTACAATGTGCTGGTGACCGCGCACGGCCTGATCATGGTGTTCTTCCTGGTCATGCCGGCGATGATCGGCGGGTTCGGCAACTGGTTCGTGCCGTTGATGATCGGCGCGCCGGACATGGCCTTCCCGCGGATGAACAACATCAGCTTCTGGCTGCTGATCCCGGCGTTCAGTCTGTTGCTCGCCTCGGCTTTTGTCGGCGGCGACGGGGTCAACAACGCGACGGCGACCGGCGCCGGGGTCGGCTGGACGATCTACCCACCGCTCTCCGGCGCGAGCGCGGCAGGCCACCCCGGACCGTCGATCGACATGGCGATCTTTGCGCTGCACCTCGCCGGCGCGTCGTCGATCATGGGCGCGATCAACTTCATCACCACGATCTTCAACATGCGCGCGCCGGGCATGACGTTGCACCGCATGCCGCTGTTCGTGTGGTCGATCCTGGTGACGGCGTTCCTGCTGCTGCTGTCGCTGCCGGTGCTGGCCGGCGCGATCACGATGCTGCTGACCGACCGCAACTTCGGCACGACCTTCTTCGATCCGGCCGGCGGCGGCGATCCGATTCTGTTCCTGCACCTGTTCTGGTTCTTTGGCCACCCCGAGGTCTACATCCTGATCCTGCCGGGTTTTGGCATGATCTCGCAGATCGTCTCGACCTTCTCGCGCAAGCCGGTGTTCGGCTATCTCGGGATGGCCTACGCGATGGTCGCGATCGGCGGCATCGGCTTCGTGGTGTGGGCTCACCACATGTTCACGACCGGCATCAACGTCGACACCCGCGCCTATTTCACCGCGGCGACGATGGTGATCGCGGTACCGACCGGGGTGAAGATCTTCTCCTGGATCGCGACGATGTGGGGCGGCTCGATCGAGTTCAAGACGCCGATGTTGTGGGCGCTCGGCTTCATCTTCCTGTTCACCGTCGGCGGCGTGACCGGCGTCGTGCTGGCCAATGCCGGCGTCGATTTCGCCCTGCACAACACCTATTACGTGGTCGCTCACTTCCATTACGTGCTGTCGCTCGGTGCGGTGTTCGCGCTGTTTGGCGGCTTCTATTACTGGATCGGCAAGATGTCGGGCCGCCAGTACAACGAGACGTTCGGCCACATCCACTTCTGGACGACCTTTCTCGGTGTCAACCTGACCTTCTTCCCGATGCACTTCCTCGGGCTCTCGGGCATGCCGCGCCGCATCGCCGACTACCCCGACGCCTTCGCCGGGTGGAACCACATCGCATCGGTCGGCTCCTATATCTCATTCGCGTCGACGCTGTTCTTTGTCTTTATCGTGATCCACACGCTGATGGCGGGACGGCGGATTGGCCCGAACTACTGGGGCGAGGGCGCCACGACGCTCGAATGGTCGGTGGCCTCGCCGCCGCCGTTCCACACCTATGAAGAGGTGCCGGTCATCGCTCCGACCTCGGCGCATTAGCGCCGGGACGGAGGCGTTGTCGGGCCGGCGAGTGACGGGTTCGTGAGCGAGATGCAATCGACGGCCGCAGTTCCCTTCGCGGGGGCGGCGGTCGCGGACTATATCCAGATCCTGAAGCCGCGGGTGATGTCGCTCGTGGTGTTTACCGGGCTGGTCGGCCTCGTGGTCGCGCCGGGACACCTGCATCCGGTGCTCGCCGCCGTCGCGGTGCTGTGCATTGCGGTCGGCGCCGGTGCGTCGGGTGCGATCAACATGTGGTACGACCGCGACATCGACGCGGTCATGCGGCGCACCGCGGCCCGGCCCTTGCCGAGCGGGCGCATGCTGCCGGGCGAGGCGCTCGGGTTCGGTGCGGTGCTCGCGGTCGGCTCGATCGCGCTGATGGGGCTCGCCGTTAATTGGGTCGCCGCCGAGTTGCTGGCGCTGACGATCGGTTTCTATGTCTTCGTCTATACGATGTGGCTGAAGCGCCGCACGCCGCAGAACATCGTGATCGGCGGCGCCGCC
>JADMIO012611069.1_pt1 | contig 10781 bp, 8 predicted proteins | sample 8958161 | NCBI WGS metagenome assembly JADMIO01 (sample SAMN16585339, study PRJNA669376) | soil metagenome | isolation source: Crop rotation soil | place: USA: Cullars Rotation, Alabama | collected 2011 | reverse complement strand
GCGGAGTCGGCGGAGGAAGTAAGCCTGTCCCGATACTTACGCAAGTACTCAGATTATCAGTAAGCGCCAATGCAAACGTCGCCGTCAACAACCTCGGCTCAGTAATTTTGCTCAACAGCAAAGCTGGAGATAAAGGCATCTTCAGCCTGACAACAACACCGGATTCGGTTGGCAACGGACAGATCACAATCAACGCAAACCAATCGATAACCGCATTCAGCGGACAGCTCGACACAATAAATCTTACTTCGTCGGAACGTGGTGCTCAGGGTGGCATTCAAGTCGCCAACAACAATACTAAATTGGCTGCAACGAACATCAACTTGAAAGATGGCGCAAACGGGCTCGGCATAGGAGACATCGGTAGCTCCATCGCTAAAACGATCATCGCCTCGTGTGCGAATTTGTCCATCAACACCGGAGGAAATGTATTTGCTAAAGCACTCGGTTCAGTCACATTGCTCGATTCGTCGGCCGGTTCAGGCACCGCTTTTATTCTAGGAACGACACCGGTAGCCAATAATGGCAGTATCACCCTTGGTGGCGACATTCACGCCGCCTCCGGCAAGATCGCGAGCATATCTCTGGATTCTTCAGAGTCTGGTGGCGGAACTGGTGGAATTTTGCCCGGCGGTATTCTCATCGCAACCGCAGTAGCGTTTTCTGATAGCAATGGCGGTGGCTTCATCGGAAATGGAACTGGAAATTTAGGAACGGCGGCTTCACCACTGACGGTGCAGTCAACAACTCTTTCCGGACTGACCAACGGAAACTCTGTGAATCTGTCAAACAGCATTACAACCGGGATGTTCCTTGCCCAGTCAGCGACAAACAAGAGTGCGGGAAGCAGCATTAAGGTAACCAGCGCGAGTGCGATCAATGTGGTTGGCGCTTTGACTACAGGCTCGGACATTACGCTAGTCGCTGGTGGCAAAGGAAAATCGAGCACGGGAATCTCAATTGAAAACATTTTGACGGCGAGCAACGTCGGCAGTACGTGCACTCTCACAACATCAGGCGACATCGGCTCGACACCGGGCAGTAAAGTCTCTGCCGAGACTTTGACATTGAACTCGGCAAACGGTCGTGCAGGCTCATTGAATCAACCGCTCACCACAGGCTGCATCAATCTATTCTCCAACGTCGGCGGATTCACCAACATCTTCAACGCGAACGGCGGATTTGCTATGACCGTTCAATCCTGCACCGCGCATGATTCATTCAACCTTCTCTGCGGCGATCCGATCACCGTGGTGCCCGCAATACTGGCAGCAAAATCTGTAAAAATCGTAACCGCGACCACCTCAGGTCTCACATTACAAGGCAGCATCGGCAGTACGAAGACAACCGAGTCTGTTGAACTGCTTGCCGAAACTGGCGCCATCACTGCCGCTCCGGGTGTCGTAATCTCAGGCGGTTCGGTAACTCTTGGTTCGCAAGGCGGCAACATTGGATCGAACGTTGCACCACTGACGGTGCAAGCAACTTACCTCTCAGCCAATTCGAGACCGGGAACGGGTGCGGTATTTGTCGATGTTCTCGGCGCGAAGAAAGGAGCGACGACATTGCTCGACTCCGGCTCCGCCGGTGACTTTAATCTGAACTCAACCGGTTCGCTGAACCTTTCGAATCTAACCACAGTTAACGGATCGATCAATGTGACTTGCTCGGGCACGCTGTTGTCGGTATTGCCAAACTCGTTAATTCAAGTTGGGGATAAAACCACACCAGCAACAGGCGCATCGACAATTCTTCTTCAAAATACTCAAGTTGGCGCGAAAACAGGAGGAATACTTATTGGAGCAGACTCCCAAATCAATACATTCGTTACGGCACCGGCAATAAGCGGAGGACCAGGAACAATCTCGATCCTGACGGGCGCTCCAGGCGTACCAACGAACACTTCTCTGCCAACGAATGTGAAAATCAAAGCGCAATCGGGCGGAGGCACCACATTCTTTGGAACTAACAGCATCACTGCATTGGCGCCCGACAACTTCGTGACCAACGCGACTGCCTTCATCATTTTCGATACCGGCGGACGTCCCGCTTCAGCCATTACTCTTGGTGGCGGAGTCACCATGATCTCTGATCCGTTGATCACAGGCGATGGTCCGCATGAAGTAAGCATCAGTGACATCCCGCTTCCGACAACACCACTGGTACCAGTCGCGGTGCACGTTCCCTCGAATCATTTTTCAGGACAAACACAGATCCATACATTCGATTATTCGATTCCGACAACGACCATGGTGGCAAATACGGTGCCATTGACAGATTTGAATCTTGGTTCCTTTTCCAATCTGTCCGTCGCAGTTGCAACAACTGAACAGGCAATCAGCGCCGCGCCTGTCGCAGCAGAACCGATCTGGATTAGCGAAACGGAAATCGAAGGTGGTGAGATACCAGCGTTCCTTCTAAACGAACCAAGTTTCCATTTGGAGAGCGGTGAATCTTCAGCAGTTGCCTTTAGTTCAACTGGCCCATCGTATAAGACTTTAAAGCGCGGAAGCATTCTTGTTTCGCCTACGGTTGAAACGGTGATCGAAACATCTCACGGCAAAATAAAAATCGCGCCAGGAGCGATGGCGTTGATCATGGCTCTATCCAACGGTTTCTCCGTGTACGATCTCGACGATTTAAAACGCGGCTCCATCGAAGTCACTTCCGCAGGTAAAACAATAACGCTTTGCCCCGGACAGCACATCACCATTGCACCAAATACGGTGCGTTCCTTCGATGAGATCAATCCCGCTCAACTTATCGGCTACCGCAACATTGCAGCGCATAACATCGCCCACGGCATGACCGCCTTCACCGCGGAATTCTCCATCCCCCACGCAATCAACGCCGTGAAGCCCTTGAAAAAACTCCTCGAATCCAACCACCCAAGCGCGAAAAAATCCGCCGCCCATCTTCTCAAAACCACCGCTGTTCTGATGCAACTCCGCGGCAATGACTACCACCAGATCTTCCGTCCACAAAGAACAGCATGGGCAAAGTGACGCGCCAGATTTTTGGATCTGGAGGTGAGTGCAACGATCTCCGGACGTTGCGTCGCCCCCACATATACTGGTGTCGGATACATCGATTAGCTAAAGCTATTCTCAGGCTATCGCAGTCAGCTTCACAGCATTTTTCGGGTCCGCATTCTGGAGACATGTTTTTACAGAAACTTTTGCGGGCATCTGATTCCTGGTTACAGGTATTTAGGCAACCATCACAAATAGCAAAATTCTGAACGCGGAGCATCCGCCAGCCTCTTTGTAGCGCCGGGACGACGCGATCTGCAACTTTCATCTGCAAGAACCAATCTAGCATTGGTAAACAGAATTGACACTGTGTGAACGGCTCCGTCGTAAACCACAGATCAGATTCAGGAGGTTCTGCTGCATCGTTGAGAAACGACAAGCACTCACTACAGATCACTAACCGAGGTCCAAGCAAAAGATCTGCTTGATCATAAGTCGTCTGACATCTCGCGCAAAATAGATCGGTCATTCGCGCTGCCGTTCGTCGAGTAGCGCTTCGAGTTCTGCGATCCCTTCAAAATCCTTCGGGCGACCTGCGGCACGTTTTAGCTCGATCAGTTTTTCGAGAGTTACTAGTCTGCATGTCGCTCCGAAAAATTCGATTTCCTCAGTAAAAGGAAGTAACTGCTCATAGGAGCCACCGCCCGTGACCTCACCTAGCAAATCAAGATCTCCAAGATCGGTAGTAAGAGTGAAATTCAGTCCCGCTTTTATTGTTCTCTCATCCCAGCGGAACGGTAGGCCAGGAGGGGCTCCGCGCAAATTTGGATTCATTGATTGCAACGCTAAAGCCAGATTTTGGATGTTCTTTTGATTTCGAGAGTAAACAACATCAACATCATAAGTCGCTCTAGCTGCGCCATGAATAATAGCGGCACCTCCTCCGATGACTATGAATTGAACTTGAGCCTTCGATAAGAGTGGAATAATTTCTCGGAAATTCGCGGTCATTTTGTTTTGTTTTCACGCGATTTCTTGCCGGCACGTTTTAGTTCTTCGACGTAGAGCATGAATTGTTCGAATTTCTCAATTCGTTGTTCTACTGTCAATTTCAGATTTTCGCGAAGCAGAGTTCGGTCGACGTCTTTTTTGTACAATTCGATGATCGGATCTTTGTAATCCGATGGAACTTGTAGTTCATCGTCCGAGCTAGAATTTTTTTTGTCGGCCATCGCGAGATACCTCTGGCATCAATTTTAGCTGATTGATGCACGGGTTCGTTTTTTTCGAGGGCGACGCATGGCGTCGCCCCTACAGTGGGAAGCTGTGGATTAGGCGACTCTTGAGGGCAAGGCGTTTTCGACTTGGACCTGGCGGCTGACTTCCATGATGCGTTCGTAGATTTTACGGACTTTGTGAGCTATTCGTGGGTCGGAGCAGAGGGAGCTGACGGCCTCGATTACTTCGCGTTCTCTGGCGATGTCGCGGCAGGGGACTTTTAGTTCTTGTTTCAGGTCGCCTACTTGCATTGCCAGATTTAGACGGCGTTCCAAGAGAGCGGCGATCACTACATCGGCTTCGTCGATTTCGTTGCGCAGAGTTCTCAATTCAGCGAGAAGCGCTTCGTAGCCGGTAAGGGGTTCGGTCTTCGTTTCGACATTGGCATCGAGGCGAGGCGCACTGGCGACGATGTGGGGGCTGGAAAGGGTTCTGCCGACGGCGTGAGCGATGGGTTCGATGCTGTGAATGATGTCGATCATGTCTTGCAGCGAGATCGCTTGACGGGCGTCGGAGACGGACTTTTCGGGTTCCGGATGGCATTCGATCATCAAGCCGTCGGCTCCGCAGGCCACGGCGGCGCGGGCGAGATCGGCGACCAGTTCTCGTTTTCCGCAGGCGTGAGAGGGATCGACCAGAATCGGCAGGTGCGTCATCTGGCGCAGGGCAACGACTCCGCCCAGATCCAGTACATTGCGAGTTTCAGGGTCGTAACTACGGATGCCGCGTTCGCAGAGGATTACGTTCTTATTTCCACCCGCCATGATGTACTCGGCAGCGTTCAAAAGCTCTTCCAGAGTCGCAGATAAGCCGCGCTTCAAAATGACCGGTTTGTTCAGTGTGCCTACATATTTGAGCAGCTCGAAGTTTTGCATGTTGCGGCTGCCGATTTGAAGGACGTCAGCTTTCTGAACGGCTGCGTCACAATGCTTTTCGGACATCACTTCGGTGACGACCGGCATGTTGTATTTGTCGGACATTCTAGAAAGTATGTCGAGACCTTCTTCTCCAAGACCCTGGAAAGAATAGGGGGAGGTGCGTGGTTTATAGACTCCGCCTCGGATGCCGCTGATGCCGGTTCCGGCGAGCGCGTTACAGACGGTCTCCATCTGTTCTTCGCTCTCAACGGAGCACGGTCCGGCGATGACGAGCAGGCTGCGACCGCCGCAGGTCATGCCTTTTCCGATTTCGATGACGGTGCGTTTCTGGTTTTCTTTCAAAGCTACTTGCATTTCGACTGACATTTTTGAGTTCCTCATAGTTTTCGGTGTTCTCCCAAATGCCGGCATAAAAAAACCGGCTCTCGTTCACCCCGGGCCGGTTCTCAGAAAAAATTGCTTGCGGCAATTAACCTGGACTACCGTGCCCGGGGACCGTAAACATGAAAAACCAGAAGCGTACCATCACTATTTCCTCTTAAAACAAAAGGACCGCAGCTGTTGAGCTTGCGGTCCACCCGGGTAACAAAGCGAGTTCTAACTCACCCCAGGTGAACCTCCATAAACCAAAAAAAGAAAAAGTTCTTCATTGTTATTTCCCCGGCGAGCGCCGGTCTGCTTCGACTCAACCATGCTAAGGGAAGGTCTGAGAATCGTCAAGTGAATCGTGTACTTGCATGAAGAATGCATATATGGATAGACTTAAATTGCGGAACGAGGATTGGGGCTGGCATTATGAAAATACTCGTGGCCATAGATGATTCACATTTCTCGCAAGCGGCGCTGCAAATGGTGCTGGACAGACCCTGGCCGTCGGACAGCGAGGTCAAAATCATCAGCGTTGTGGAGCCCTTTCACCCGGAAACCGCGGGTTGGCATACCAATCAAATTCCCGTTGCCGTCGATATGCAAGAGGAATTGAAAAAGCATGCCGAGACTCTGGTTCGGGATGCCGAGGCCAAGCTCAAGGAGAACTTCAAGGATCGAGTCAGCGGCGAGGTTCGGGAAGGACATATAAAAGATCAGATTTTGGAACTGGCTATCCTTTGGCCAGCAGACCTGATCGTTATGGGTTCTCACGGTCGCAAAGGATTTACGAAGTTTCTCTTGGGAAGCGTGTCGGAAGCCGTGATGTCGCAAGCACCTTGCTCAGTTGAAGTGGTCAAAATTCCGGAACAGAAAGACGAGTAGGATTTGCAGGCGAGCCGCCTGCGCTCCCAGTGTGTGTGCTAGACTCACCGCATGCTTCCCATCGAGCAATCTTGTTATTGGCTTGCCAGGCGTGACGGTTACGTCCCCAATCCATCGCTTTCCGGAAATCCGGATTGCAAATTCGTTGTTGTAGGCGCCGGATTCACCGGTTTGTGGACCGCATATTTTTTGAATGAGCTCGAACCGAGTGCTGAGATCATTGTAGTGGAACAGTCAGTCACCGGATATGGTGCCAGCGGTCGCAATGCTGGAATCATAAGTTCATCGATCGATCATTCACACGCGCTTGCCATCGAGCATTTCGGAGAGGACGAAGCAAGACGTTTAGCAAATATCGGTTTGGCCAATATTGACGAGCTGGAAAAGTTCGCTTTCGATTGCGACTTTGAGAGAACTGGTCAATTACAGGTGGCATTGGTTCCAAAACATATCGATGATTGCAAGGCAAATCTGCAGGTTGCAAACGACCTGGGTCTGACCGGCTATCGCATGCTTGATGGAGACGAGATGCGCGCCGAAGTGAACTCGCCGCTATACATCGGTGGATTGTTCGTTCCCGGTGGTGGCATTCTCGATCCGATCAAACTAGTCGATAAGTTGAAACTCCATTTAGAGAGCAAAGGCGTTCGCATCATGGAAAATTCCAGGGTGAAAGAACTGGATGGCGGCAAAGTCATTTGCGATGGTGGTACCGTTAGTGGTGAACGAGTAATCCTGGCGACAGATGCATACACCCATCATCTTTTGCCGGGTTTGTTGTGGCGGTTCATCCCACTCTACGATTACATCCTGGTCAGCGACCCGCTCTCCGACGAACAAATGCAGCAAATTCGCTGGCACAATCGTCAGGGCATGGTCGATGGAAGAACATTTTTCAACTATTACAGATTGACCGCGGACAATCGGGTTCTCTGGGGAACGAGCGAAGCGGTTTACTATCCGCCCAACAAAGTCGGACCAGCCTGCGATCATTCGCAGAGGCACTACGACACGCTAAAAGATAGTTGGAAACGGCACTTCCCGTACTTAGCGGATTTGCAATTCCCATATTCGTGGGGCGGACCAATTGCATCGACAACGCGACTGACGCCATTCTTTGGCACCGCTAACGGTGGCAGAGTTCTTTATGGACTGGGATACACCGGTCATGGTATCGGCAGCACGCGAATTGCAGGAAAGATACTTGCCCATCTCGCTGATGCAAAAGAAAGCGATTTGCTCTCACTTAAGATGGTCACGCATAAACCATTTCCATATCCGCCGGAACCATTGCGTTCCCTTTCAGTAAATGCCGTCACGAAATCGCTCCAGCAAGTCGATGCCGGCGGGCGTCCCAATATACTTCTAAAGATACTCGACGTTATGGGGATCGGTTTTTCAAGCTGATCTTATGAGGCGACGATCATGGGTGAAATCCAAGAGTCAAGTGGATATTGCTCGGTATGCAACAAACCGATAACCTCTCAGCGATCCGGATCCCTTACAGGATGGATCTTCGGGGGATCAAAATGCAATTGTATTTTGAGAAATGTGCTGTCGACCACGATGATGTTTGGCGATTCACAGGTTGATCGAGACGAGCAGTTGCCGGTGATCTCAGACCGCTATGAAGCCAGACAGGTCATCGAGAAAGGCGGCATGGCGAATGTTTATAAGGTCTGGGATTCCCATCTCGAAAAGTATTCAGTCTTACTATAGAAGCAAGACTGTGCGCCAACTTCTCGCATGCCAATCTGGTTGCAGTAACGGATTTTGGAATGAGTAAAAAGGGATTTCCATATCTGGTTATGGATCTGATTAGCGGCAGTTCTCTGAGACCAGTCATTGAAGCAAAAAAACTGACAATCCGCGAGTCGCTCGTGCTAACAATGCAAATTTGCAAAGGGATGCATTTTGCGCATGAACTTGGAGTTGTTCACAGAGATTTGAAACCTGAAAACATTTTGGTTTCCGTGGCAAAAATTATAGACTTTGGCATCGCACGAAGCGATTTGCAGGGTGGCGAAATTCAACGACTCACAGCGACTGGAGAAGTGTTTGGCAGCGCACAATATATGTGCCCGGAACAATGCTACGGATTGGCTGTCGATCGGCGCGCTGACATCTATTCCGTTGGCTGTATTTTGTACGAACTGATCGCGGGCAATCCTCCATTCAGAGCGAATACCCTGATGGAGGTATTGAACAAGCAAGTGAATGAAATTCCACCCCCGATCAAGATAGCTGTGGACAATTCTGTGCCACCGCCAGCGGTGAAGAAAATAATCGAGAGATGCTTGCAAAAGAATCCAGTCGATCGCTATCAGGATTTCACCGAGGTCGTGGCAGATCTGGAATCAATTGACCTGACTAAGAGACGCGGCAGTGGAAGCAAAATTGGATTTGTTGCCGCAGCTTTGCTTGGCATCGCATTCATCGCTGCGTCATTGACGGGTATGGTGCAAATGAAATCGAGCTATATAGAATCTGTCGATGCGCGATCAAATGCATTGCAACTGTCTTTGCTGGGAGCATATTTCGAAGAAACGCTTTTGGATGATGTCGGAGTTAAGTACTTCGAAACGATTCTATCGAACAAAAGGTACGAAAGCTTAAGCGTAGAGGAAAAGATCTCGGTTGCGCTGCTCCTCTGCCGCAATTTGAATGAACGTTCCCAATCAAGAAAACTCCTTCGGATCTATGGTGGGTTGCTCGAACCCCTCCTCACAAGAGCTGACAGGGAAATATCCAGCGGCGCGCCTGGACATGCGGCAATCTCATTGCCGCTTACCTACCATTATGTTGCGGGTATGTACGCAGATTCGGATATGCCTCCGGCGAGGCTAAATGCAATCCAAAAGGGGCTTGAAATGACAATCAAGCTCAAGTCTCCCGGCTGGGTTACCTCAAGGCTGAAGGAAGATTATGGATTCTACCTCATGAATCAACACGAATTTAATAAGGCCATCCCGGTTCTAAAAGAGGCAAATAGATTGCTAAATGCCGAACGACTTGAAATGAAAAAAGCTCGACATAGATATCTGCTCAACATAGCAGGGCTTTTGGCTACGGCATATCAGGAAACGGGACGAAATAAAGATGCGGCCGATGTTCTGGAACGGAGCCTCGACTTTGAACTATCAGCAATTCCTGAGCACACGGCTGTAGTCCGCAGTCAACTCGCGAGAATGCTCACAAACTACGAAAAGATAGGAAACCCGGAAACAACAGCCGGCTTCAGAAGGAAGCTAGCGACTATTAAATAGACCGACCGGGCTGCGTCTTGTTTTCAAGAAGCGAAGACAAGACGGCTCATGCGCGTGAAGCCACCGGCTTCTCTAGCTTATGATCTTTGCATACCTGAACGAGCGATTCTTCCAGGGCTTTGAGGAAGGTATCCAGTTGTTCGTATGATATCACCAGTGGTGGCTCGATACGCAGCACGCGCGCGTTGATGTAAGTGCCGGAGATGAGAATATTTCTTCCGAACAATTGCTTCGCGACTTCGTAGCCCAGATCGTTGTTGGTGAATTCCATGCCGAGCATCAAGCCGATGCCCCGGGCTCCGCTCATCACTTGCGGGTATTTGCGTGCCAATTCATTCAACTTCGGAAGCAGATATTCGCCTTTTTCCTTCGCCAGTTCCACAAGATTTTCTTCGAGGAGAACATTGATCGTCGCAATGGCAGCTGCGCATGCTAGAGGGTTGCCACCAAATGTGGTGGTATGCAGGAATGGGTTCTCAATGTATTTTTCCCAGGTTTTCTGCGTTCCTACGCAAGCACCGATTGGCATGACGCCGCCGCCGAAACCTTTGCCCAGAGCCATCAGGTCGGGAGTGACTCCGTCGTATTCGCAGTAGAACATTTTGCCGGTGCGACCCATGCCGCATTGGATTTCGTCGAAGACGAGCATGGCACCATACTTATCGCAGAGTTCGCGCGCACCTTTAAGATAACCAGGCGGAGCGACGTTGATACCACCTTCACCTTGAATCGGTTCCACAACAAACGCAGCGATGCGATCCCCGGAGAAATCGCAGCATTCGAAGACTGTCTTCAATGCTTGCAGATCGCCGAATGGAACGTGCGACCAATTGAGAAGCGGTAGAAACGGTTCGCGGAACACAGCCTTCGAAGTGCCGCCCAGGGAGCCAAGACTCTTGCCGTGGAAACCGCCGACGGTGCCGATGAAATGATGCCGTCCAGTGGCGAGCATCGCCATTTTCAGGCAGCCTTCGACAGATTCGGTTCCAGAATTCGTGAAGAACGCATACTGCAAATCCCCAGGCGTGATCAATGCAACCAGCCTGGCAAGATATGTTCTCAAAGGATCGATCAGTTCTTGCGAGTGAATCGACTGTTTATTCAACTGTTCTCTCACTGCTTTAAGAACCTTGGGA
>JADMIO011127047.1_pt1 | contig 10781 bp, 9 predicted proteins | sample 8958161 | NCBI WGS metagenome assembly JADMIO01 (sample SAMN16585339, study PRJNA669376) | soil metagenome | isolation source: Crop rotation soil | place: USA: Cullars Rotation, Alabama | collected 2011 | reverse complement strand
CGACAACTTGTCCACGTGGAATTCTAAGCTTAGGATCCCAATGTGCTGGAAAGGTTCATTATCACAAAGCACTCGTCGACATTATCTCGATGGTCAAGCATGCCGCTCGTGAGCAAGAGCCGCTCTACACGGCTGAAGAACGCGTTAAGAATGCGTTTGCTGCGTTAACGATCGGAAAGAGCTTTACGGCCGAGCAAAATCAGTGGCTCGATCGAATTCGCGAGCACATGATCGCGAATCTGTCGATCGATAAAGACGACTTTGAAGTTATACCGATCTTTACGCAATACGGCGGCTGGGGCCGTGCGAATCGCGTATTCAATAATCAGTTGAACGACATCATCCGAGATCTTAACGAGGCAATAGCAGCATGACCGACGTTGTGCAAAAACTTTGGGGCTTCTGCCACACACTCCGTCACGATGGTATCGACTACGGCGATTACATCGAACAGCTAACCTACCTTCTCTTTTTGAAGATGGCGAACGAACGCGGAGTTGAGCTGCCAAAAGACTGTGATTGGCCCACTCTCTACAAACAATCAGGAACAGATCTCACCGATCATTACGTTGATGTTCTTCGCACTCTGTCGAAACAAAAAGGTTTGCTCGGGGACATCTTCGCAGGGGCGCAGTCGCGGTTCAATAATCCCGTCAACCTCAAACGCATGATCTCGCTGATAGACGAGACTGAATGGACCGGCCTGAATGTTGACGTGAAGGCGCAAGCGTTTGAGGGTTTGTTGGAGAAAGCTGCGAGCGAAGGGAAGAAGGGCGCGGGGCAATATTTCACGCCTCGTGTTTTGATCCAATCGATCGTTCGCGTTATGAAACCGGATCCTCGTGCTCATAAAGACTTCACCATCGGCGATCCGGCGTGCGGTACGGGAGGCTTTCTTGTCTGTGCTTATGAATGGCTCATCGAGCGGACAAAAGGCGGCGCAATCGATCGCGAGTTGGCCAAACGACTCAAGAGCTCGACTTACTTCGGGCAAGATCTAGTTGAGCGTCCTCGTCGCCTCGCGTTGATGAACTTGTACCTTCACGGCCTTGAACCGGAGATTGCTCTGGGTGACGCAATTTACGAAGTGCCGAACAGCCGTCGTTACGACGTCGTGCTTACAAACCCACCATTTGGAACAAAGGGCGCAAATCAAGCTCCTGATCGTGAAGACTTCACGATCGAGACTTCAAACAAACAATTGAACTTTCTTCAGCATGTCGTCGAAATTCTAAAGCCTGGCGGTCGTTCAGCAATTGTCCTTCCCGATAACTGTCTGTTTGAAGGTAAAGCCGGCGAAGTTTTCAAACTCGTAATGGAAGACTGCAACGTCCACTCAATCTTGCGGCTCCCGCGCGGCACCTTTTCACCGTACAGCCAGGGCGTGAAAGCAAATGTGGTCTTCTTCCAAAAGGGATTCCCAACTGAAAATACTTGGATCTTCGACGCCCGCTCAAACGTGCCTGGCATAACGAAGAAAGAACGGCCTTTGTCACCGGCGCACTTCGCCGAGTTCGAGAAGTGCTACGGCGACGATCCAAACGGCGGCAGCAAACGGAAGGATTTGGGCGAACAAGGCCGCTTGCGCAAATTCCACATCAGTGAAATCAAAGAACGCGATTACAAACTCGACATCACGTGGCTGAAGGATGAATCACTTGAAGACGTTGAGGACCTTCCAGAACCTCAAGACCTAGCCGCCGAAGCCATCACTGAACTCGAAGCTGTGGTGGATGACTTAAAAGATCTTCTGAGTTTGATCGAGAACGAAGAAACGGTCGCTGTATGAGAAATCTCCCTCAAGGCTGGACGCAGTGCAAAGCTGGTGATCTCTTTAACTCTTTCAGTGGCGGTACCCCTAGCAAAACCAAGCCAGAGTATTGGACCGGGTCCATTCCGTGGATATCATCGGGTGAATTCAATTCGGATGTTATTACTAAAGGGACAGAGTTCATTAGTCGAGCCGCTTTGGAGAATTCATCAGCGAAACTTTGTCGGCCCGGCTCAGTTGTAGTTGTCGTTAGGAGCGGGATTCTCAAACATACTCTCCCTGTCGCGCTTGTTGGACAAGAGTTCGCGATTAATCAAGACCTTAAGTGTTTCGATTCGGGCAATGATGACCTTAACACCTGGTTATTTCTAAGTCTCAAGAATTCAGCTAAAGCAATTCTCAAACTCAACAGGGAAGGAACAACAGTTCAAAGTGTTAAGTACGACACCTTGAAGGACCACGAGCTTTCAGTTCCTCCACTCAACGAACAACGCCGCATCGTAGCGAAGCTGAATAAGCTCTTGAGCCGCACGAACGCGGCTCAAGAACGACTCGCTACTATCCCTCGCATCCTCAAGCGGTTTCGGCAATCCGTCCTTGCCGCCGCATGTTCAGGTCGACTATCTAGTGATCTCCACAGAAACCGATTAACGTCTTGGAGCCAACCGGACAGCAACGGCCTGCCAAGCTCGTGGCGAGCGCGGCCGCTTGCCAGTGTTGTTCGCGTTACATCTGGCGAAGCTTTCAAAAAGGCTGAATACTCAAACTCAGGATTGAGATTGCTGCAGATTGCGAACGTTTCTTTCGGCAAGATCATTTGGGACCAACAAAACTTTCTTCCGTTACCCTATCTAAGCAGCCATGCCGAATTGGTGTTGAAAGAGGGTGACATTTTGATTGCGCTCAATCGCCCATTGTTAGGGTGGCAAATCAAAGTCGGCAGGGTTTCTCAGAGTGATCTGCCTGCGATTTTATATCAGCGGGTCGGACGATTTACGTTGCTTAAACAGGATGACCCCCCTAATCCGGCCTATTTGTTTATATTCCTGCAGTCGCCCTCGTTCGTACATGCGCTAAGCAATAAGCTGCGCGGTAGCGATCAGCCATACATAAATCCACCGGAGATGCTTGAAATCAATTTTCCGGAGCCACCTATAAGTGAGCAAGAAGAAATCGTCCGCCGCGTGGAAGCACTCTTCAAAACCGCCGACGCGCTGGAAGCGCGTTATCTCAAAGCAAAAACCTACGTCGACAAACTAAAACAATCCATTCTAGCCAAAGCCTTCCGTGGCGAACTCGTCCCGCAAGATCCAAACGACGAACCCGCGTCAGTTTTGTTGGAGCGCATCACAGATGGGCCAAATGGATCAGGTGTGCTAAAGCGAACGCGTGCAAGGAATCCTGACCAATAAACTGGCAGATGATATTCCCGACAGGCGATACAATTCCACGCTGTCGCCCGTTTCACGGGCTCCGGTCGGTGTTTTTTGTGATCTTAGCCTGGGGCTTGCGCCCCAGGCTTTATGCTTACACCTGCTTCGCAGGTTAGAGATTGAGTGAACTTCGACTTTGCAAGCACGCAAAACCAAAGCCTTCTTAACCAACTCGCAGCGCAATTTTCCCGAGGTGGTGCTCTTCGAGCGCGGCTTGTGCCGCAGCCGCCTGGTCGAGTGGGAAGACGCGGTGGACGTGGACTTCGAAGGGGCCGGCTTCGATTAGTTCATTCAATCTGTCGATCGCGTCGCGGCCGCCTTCGCCGTCGTAGGCTTCGATGTTTACTCGTGCGGGCGCCTTCGGTTCCGGCATGACACCGTTTGGATATGCGATGCGGCCATCAGTTCTGATTGCCGCAAGCGCTCGGTTGGTCGCTTCACCGCCTGCCGTAACGAGTGCGGCGTCGATCCCGTCAGGTGCAAATTCGCGGGCCACACTCAACACTTTGTCGCTCCGACCATCGACGACTGCGTCCGCTCCGAGACTTTTGACAAAACTCACACCGTCTTCCCCTGACGCCACTGCAAATACGCGAGCGCCCAATCGCTTTGCAAGTTGGACCGCAAGGTGTCCGATGCCACCGCTCGCGCCGAAGATCATTACCGAGTCGCCTCGTTGCAGACGCAGAATCTCCAGCCCCTTGAGCGCAGTCAGTCCGTCACTTGCCAACACTGCCGCCTGGTCCATCTTCAGATCGTCGGGGATAAGCGACGCATTGTCTTCCTTGACGACCGCATACTCGGCATAGAAACCTCCTTTCGGGTTCCCCAGTGCCGCCGCGTACACGCGGTCACCTTCCTTAAGCTCCGTCACTTTTTTGCCAACCGCCGCCACTGTCCCAGCGCCGTCAGTTCCCAACACATAAGGAAACTTCGGCGCAAGCCCGAGCATTTCCACGAACCCGCCTTCGCGTTCGAATGGATCCCATGCGCCAACACCCGCACATTCGACATGAATCAGGATCTCGTCCGCGCCTACTTCAGGGACCGGCACAGTCTGGACTTTCAGTGTTTCGGGACCACCAAAGCGATCAAGCGCGACCGCACGCATCGTTTGTTCTTTAGCCTTTTTCGTCTGCGTCATACTTTTACTCCTTGATTAATGCTATGAAGTCTTGCAGTTCACTGCTTAGAATTTATTGTCAGGATAATCAACCTTACGAAATCGCGCCTTCGACAGGGTTGCAGAACCGTCCTTTTTTTGTGCGACTCTGCTTTCACCTGATCTTTCCGGAAGAAACTGCGGCCCCGCAACGTCTTAAGCACGAGATCGAAAGGAGACGTGCGATGACTTCTGTTATCAACATACGATTGATTCTGTTACTGACTGCGTCCTGGGGCTTAATCTCGTGTGCCTCAGGCAGCACGCCTTCAAACGCAGCGCAACAGCCGTTATTCGCCAGCGCTCCGGGGTCGCCGGTCGCCGTTCAAGGTGGACCCGGCAACGTTTTGATCGGCGACATGAACAACGATCGGAAGCTCGATCTGATCGTGTCCTCTGCGACTGCGCGTTCGATCACGATCATCGAAGGCAAAGGCAACGGTCAATTTGGCGCGACGCTCAGCAATACAACGCTTGCCGATGCTCCAGGCGAGATGGCAATCGGCGACTTGAACGGCGACGGCAAACTCGATGTTGCGGTTGCTTCTCACGACAGTTATGGAGTGGTGCTGTTAACCGGAGACGGTAAGGGTGGTCTGACTACAGCGCCGGCTTCTCCGATCGTGATGAAGTTGGGCCAGCATCCACACACGCACGGTCTGGCAATCGCCGATATCAATCGAGACAACAAACTCGATCTGATCACTTGCAACAACGCAGATAACGATATTTCACTCGCCCTCGGAGATGGGCGCGGTAATTTTACTCGCGCTCCCAACTCGTTCCCCGTCGGTCCCAGCCCGTATCCTTTTGCCATCGGCGATGTCAATAACGACGGCTGGCCGGATGTCGTTGCGACTGCCACTGCGACTGGACCAGCACGCCGAGAACAACTGCCGTTGAGTCGCGCGTTGACGTTGCTCTTGTCTGACGGAAAAGGCGGTTTCACACCACACCAACTCCCGATTCGCACTGGCGAATCATGGTTTGCGGCAATTGCCGATCTGAACGGTGATGGCAAACAGGACATCGTCGCCACTCATCACGAAATAAATGCAATGACGGTGATGCTTGGTGACGGCCGTGGCGGATTTACCGAGGCGAATGGATCTCCATTCGACTTTGGAGTCGCGCTTTATCACTTCGTCATCGCCGATGTCGATCACGATGGCAGGATGGACGTCGTGGCGGTTAACGGCACCAGCCTGCGCGTGCTGCGCGGCGATGGACGCGGTGCTTTTACGCCCGCTGCTTCGATCCCGGTTGGACCAGGAGCGTGGCGCATGGCCGTGGCTGATCTTAACGGCGACGGTGCAACCGATGTAGTAACGAGTGATTCCGAAAGTAACAGCCTGAGCGTGTTGCTCGGAACCGCATCAAAAAGTTCCGCTAATTGAATTTTCTCTGCAGCTCTCTGCGTAACTCTGCGTTCTCTGCGTAAAAAAAATCATTTAACGCAGAGGTCGCAGAGTTACGCAGAGTCGGCAGAGATCCTATACCAAAGCATAATAGACATTCCTCAACAGGTGGCGCATGATCGGGCTACACAGGAGGACCCGATGATGAAGTTGAACCACTTGCAGACGATCTGTTTGCTGGTTGCGGTGGGCGTTACGGCAACGTCTTGCACGCGCAAACAACCGGCCGTTTCCCAACAGAATGCCAACACCGCTACTTCCGCGCGGATGACCAAAATTTCCGCTGAAGAGCTCGCGAAGGCTTATGGTCTTAACTCGTTCGGGCAAGTCGAAGCGATCCGTTATACGTGGAATGCGCAGTTTCCCGGCGTGAATATCTCTCGTTCGTGGGTTTGGGAGCCCAAGACCGGGAAAGTCTCCTACGAAGGGAAAGATAAAGACGGCAAGCCCGTAAAGGTTACCTATGTTCGTTCTCAACTCAACAGCCAACCTGACAATGTGAAGAATGAAGTCGAACCGTCTTTCGTCAACGATAATTACTGGCTGCTGTTTCCGTTGCATGCTTACTGGGACAAGAGCGCCACGGTGACTGATGAAGGTGCGAAACCATTGCCGCTCGGCAACGGCACTGCCAACCTGGTCCAGGTGAAGTATCCCGCGGAGGGTGGTTATACGCCCGGCGACACGTGGGACCTTTACGTCAATAACGACAACCGCGTGGACCAATTCGTTTATCACCGCGGTGGGCCAAAGAAGCCGAGCACTGTCACCGCAACGTGGGAGGGTTACAAGAAAGTCGGTCCGCTGCTTATCTCGACGGAGCATCACGGTACGGCAGACGGAGCCCAGTTGCGACTCTGGTTTACTGATGTAGGAGTTAAAGTAACGGGCTCAGACCTCTGGATAACCGCGCCGTGAAGTTCTGAAAGTGAAGACTGACAGCCAACTGGACATTGGGCGAAAGACTTTCTCGTCTGGCTTGTTGCCGGAGTTGATCGGCGTGCTTGGCCGCAGCCGGCCGGGCGATCTCGTCGAAGTGATCGGTGACGACGAGAGCGTTGGACCAGAGTTGGAAACGTGGTGCCGCTTCACCGGAAACACACTCGTCGAAGCCACGGCCGCGGAAGGCCGCATGCGTTGGGTGTTCCGTTGTGGATCTGCCGCGGTGGCTACTGAAGATGATCGACCGGTGGGTTCGCGGCTTTGGCTCTACACGAATTTTGACTGCAACCTTCGTTGTGACTACTGTTGTGTGCGTTCCTCGCCGACTGCGCCGCGACGAGAACTGGGACTCGACCGCGTGCAGCGAATCGCTCGTGAAGCGTCGCAGCTCGGTGTGAAGGAGATCTTCGTCACCGGAGGCGAGCCGTTTCTGCTCGAAGACATCGGCGAGATCCTGATTTCCTGCGCGGCTGCCGCTCCGACGACGGTGCTGACCAACGGCATGTTGTTTACCGGACGTCGCGCGGAAACCTTGCGAGTGTTGCCGCGCGATCGCATTGTGCTGCAAATCAGTCTCGACAGTGCGACACCAGAGCGTCACGATCTGCATCGCGGAGCCGGCACGTGGGTGCGAACGCGTGCAGGGATTCAGCGCGCTCGTGCGGAAGGGTTTCGCGTACGGCTGGCAGCGACTGTTTCAACCGATGCCGAGGGCGAGGAGTTTCGTCAGTTTCTCGATGAGGAGAAGATTGCTGAAGAAGATCGAGTCATCCGGCGGATCGCGTTGCGCGGAGCGGCCGGTGAAGGCCTGGCGGTTACGCGCACCGATTTGGTGCCCGAAGTAACGATTACGGCCGAGGGTGTGTACTGGCATCCAGTGGGCGCGGAAGACAACGATCTTTTGGTGACACGCGATATCTTTCCTCTTTCCGCATCGTTCGCTGCTGTCCGTCGCGCCTTCGAGCTCGAACGCGAACACACGAACAAGCTGGCGATGATTTTCAACTGCGCCTAAAGCACAAAGCCATCCACAGATTACGCAGAAAAAAATCTGTGTAATCTGTGGATGGCTTTGTGGCTATTGCTTGAAGAAGCCTTGTTCGGCGGCCGCTTCGCGTAAAGCGCCGTAACCATCGAGGTGTGGCGGGAGCCAACGTTGGAGTCCTTCGGCGTCGAGTATTACGCGATGAGCCGGGTTGTCGTAGTTCATTGCTGCGAGCGCTTCGACAAACCGGCGTTCTTGTTCCTGATCGAAGTCGGGGCGCGCGGTGAACATGCAGTGATTGTAAGGTGGAGAGGACCAGATTTCGGTTAGTGCGCCTTCGGGAACAAGATGTTCGTTACGAACAGTGGTCCAGAACGGGCTGCCGATTGCGCCGGCGTCGGCTCGCCCATCGAGCACGGCGCGAACGACGTCCACTTCGCTCGTTCCCGTATCACCGTGTTTACCTAAGTCGCTATTGAAGCGCAGGGTTTGATAGTCGCTGCCCTCGCGCATGCCTTGTTGCTCCAAAAAGAAAACCGGAAGAATCGCGGCATGTCCGCTGTCGCGGCTGCCGAGCGCAAGCGTGCGGTTCCGTAAATCCGCGAGCGTTGAAATCGGCCCATCGGTGACAGCAACGATCTTGGTCATCCAGTTCAGATCGGTGTCGCGCATTCCGATCGCACGACACCTGTGATCGCTCCATTCATCCGCTTGCAGGTAAGCAAGGTTCGTGTTCCAGGCGATATCGATACGAGGAACGACGTCGTCCGGTTGGCCCAGCAGTGCGAGCACCTGTGCTTCGTAACTCTGAAACAACACGATCTCGACCGGAAGCTGCGCTTCGTCGTGAAAATACTGGCGCATTCCCTCCCAGATCGTGACGACCTTCGGATTGTAGGCAACCGCTCCCAACCAAATTGTCTGGCTCATATGTTTCCCCTGGTCCGATCAGAAAAGTGGAATTCCGAGGAGCGCCTTTCCGATAAACTCGCGCAGCACATCTGCGGTAGGCGCCATCACGGCGCCCGCGTGCGCATCGCGGAACAGACGTTCGATATTCAAGTGCTTTGAGAACGCCGCGCCACCGCAAACGCGCATCGCGGTTGAGGTGACGCTGATCGCCGCCTCGCCGCCCGCGGCTTTGACTTCGAGCACGCGCAGCATCGTCAACTCGCCGGGTGTTTCCAGATGATCGATCACGTCGTCGATGCGCGCTGAGAGGCCATCAGTTTCGATCTGCATATTTGCGAGTTGTGCGCGCAGTGTCGGCAAGCTCTCGCCGAGACTCTGGCCGAGGTGTTCAAACTTTGCGTTCTTGAGATGCGAGGTTGTGGCCGCGACTGCGGCTCGACACAACCCAAGGGCAACTGCTGCTGAGCCTAAATTAAAGAGCGGCAGCACCACGTTCAGCATCGCAGGAAATCCGGCGCCGTCATCGGTCAACTGAAAATCGGTTGGCACCGGGCAGTGGTCCAAAGCAATCGGTGCAGATGCGTTGGCCCGCAGTCCCAAACCGTCCCATGGCCCTGCCACTGCCAGACCACGTGTTTCCGCTGGCACAAGATACAGAGTTGAATCAGTCGGTCCAGCGCCTTCAGGGGCAAGCGCAGAAACAACGTAACTCTGCGCGTGACCCGCGCTCGTCACCCACGACTTCTGCGCGCTGATCGTCACACCGTTACCATTCCGCTGTGCCCGCGAGATCGGCGCCCAAAAATGACTGCGCGAACCGGCTTCACTGAAAGCGAGAGTTGATAAATGGCGGCCCGCGGCAATTTCCTCGAGGATGGACTTCATTGGACCAGACGCATCGGGCCGCGCTGTCGCGATACACGCGGCGCCGAGCACGTGCATCAGGTAGACCATCGCGACCGAAGCGTCTGCCTCGGCAATTATCTCTGTGACAGCGGCAAACGTGCGCGGACCTAACGCTGCGCCACCAACGTCCGCGGGCAGCAGCAATCCAAGCAAGCCCGCCTCACCGAGTGACTGGATGGCTTCGGTAGAGAACCGTCCCGCAGCATCGTTTTGCCCGGCGGCTGGCGCCAGCACACTGCCGGCGATCTCGCGGGCTTTCGAAACGGCCGCTTCATGAGTCATGTTGCACCTCTCAATGATTTTCTTTGCCACGGATTATACGGATAAAATCCGGATTGGCTAATATGACCGCGATGACCTTTTGCGCGCTCGGACTGATGGCGAAAGCCCCAATTGCCGGCGAAGTTAAAACACGACTCGTGCCGCCGCTCACTGCGCTCGAAGCTGCGGAGTTGAACGTCTGCTTTTTGCGCGACATGGCGGCGAACATCAAGAACGTAAGCGAAACCGAGCCGGCCTCCGGTCTCGTGGTCTACACTCCGGCTGGTGCGGAGGCTGCGTTTGCTGGTGTGTTGCCTGACGGATTTGAATTGCTGGTCCAGCGCGGCAGTTCTCTGGGCGAGCGGCTTTGCAATGCTACAGACGATCTCTTGAAACAAGGTTACGGTGCGGTTTGTTTAATCAATTCAGACAGTCCAAACCTGCCGAAGTCGATATTGATTCGAGCAATCGAGTCGCTGGCCATCGAGGGCGATCGAGTGGTGCTGGGCGCGGCGGAAGACGGCGGCTACTATCTCATCGGCTTGAAGCACGCGCACCGGAATCTTTTCAATGAGATTGCCTGGAGCACTTCGGACGTGCTCGCTCGCACAAAACAACGCGCAGCGGAGATCGATCTGCCGGTTGAGTTGCTGCCGACCTGGTACGACGTTGATGATGCAGAAACACTCGATCGACTTTGTGAAGAGATGTTTTTGATGTCGCCTGCAGCCGAAGCTTATCCGGCGCCTTACACCCGTGCCTTCCTCGAGTCGATAATCAAAACGGAAGGCGCGCAACGTATCTGTCCAAAGCTTTCAGGCCGTCAGTTTTGAGTAAACCAAGACCCTACATCTCCGTCATCATCGCGGCTCTGAATGAAGAGGACGCGATTGCAAAAGTGATCGACTCTGTCCCGAAAGATCTCGCTGATGAGATTGTGGTAGTTGATAACGGCAGCACGGATCGAACGGCGGAAGTTGCCGGGGCGGCC
>JADMIO012611068.1_pt1 | contig 10782 bp, 11 predicted proteins | sample 8958161 | NCBI WGS metagenome assembly JADMIO01 (sample SAMN16585339, study PRJNA669376) | soil metagenome | isolation source: Crop rotation soil | place: USA: Cullars Rotation, Alabama | collected 2011 | reverse complement strand
CATCGCCGACCGGTTGCCGGCCGACGTGCAGGCCCGCCTGTCGCACGACGACGTCCGCTGGATCCTGCTCACCGACGCCGACCTGCTCGAGTCTCGGTCGGTCGAAGCGGCTCCGTCCGACCACGACCCCGATGCCCTCGTGATCGACGAGGACGATGCCGTGGCCCGGCTGCTCGAGGCGGCCGACCGATCGGGGCGGGATCTCGCCGACGAGGACATCGTGGCCGTGCTCGACGGCCGCACCGCATACCTGGAAGCGATCGGGGCCGTCGGCCCGCAGGTCGAGCCCGGCTGACGCGATCGCGTACCCTGCGACCCATGTCGCGACCCACCAAGTTCGAGCACAACCGGTACGTCGGAGACAAGCGGACCCAGGTGGTCTACGACCTCGACACGGCACCCCAGGACCTCATCGACGAGCTGATGGAGGCTCGCACGTACCTGGCGTTTGGCCCCGACACCCTCGTCGAGGCCCGCAACCGTGGCTACAAGCCCCACGCGAGCGTCGCTGCCGAAGCCTCCGACTGATCCTGGGTGGACATCGAGCTCGTCTCAGGCGTCGCACGCCTGGCCGGCTACGTCGCCGAGCCTCCGGTTGCCGGCGAGGACCCGCCGACGCTCGTCCTGTGCCACGGCTACCCGTCGAGCGCGCTCGGCGCCGAAGCCACGAACCGGTCGTACCCGGCCCTCGCTGATCGGATCGCCAACGAAGGATGGCGCGTGGTCACCTTCGCGTTCCGAGGCTGCGGCGGCTCGGTCGGTGACTTCTCGCTTCGCGGCTGGCTCGACGACGTGCTCGCCGTGGCCGACCACGCCCGCGGGCTCGGGGATCACGGTGGTGTGTGGCTGGCCGGCTTCGGCACCGGGGGCGGCCTGTGCATCTCGGCTGCGGCGATGCGCACGGAGATCTGCGGCGTCGCCGCGCTCGGGGCGCCGGCCGACTTCAAGGACTGGGCCAACCACCCGCGCCGCCTCCTGCAGCACGCCCGCGAGATCGGCGCCATCCACGACCCAGCATTCCCGCCGTCGCTCGACCGCTGGACGCGCGAGTTGCGCGACATCCGCCCGGTCGACGATGCCGCGGCCCTGGCACCACGACCGCTGCTGATCATCCACGGCTCCGAGGACGAGTCGGTGCCGTCGTTCGACGCCCGCGTCCTCGGCGACGCCCACGGGTCTGCGGAGCTGCGAATCGTGCCCGGCGCGGCGCACGACCTCCGCCACGATCCGCGGGCGGCCGCGATCCTCCTCGGCTGGCTCGATCGCGAGCGCCACCGCACGGGGTAGGGCCGTTCGCCCGGTCGCAGCAACACGGCTGACCTGGTTCTCAGGACCGCCTGGTCAGGGCAGGAACTCAAGGGTGCCCACCTCGGTGCCGATGGTCCATCGTGCCGTCCCGACTAGCGTGGTCGCTTCCGTCCAATGCAGGAGAAACGGTGATTCACCATCACGACCCGGCGGAGGGTCCCGAGGACGTCCACCACGACGTCGCTGGCGAACTGCACGAGCTCGGCGCGGTCGGCAAGGCCTGGACGGTCACGGTCGTCATCTTCTGCATCGCCCGCGCGGTGGTGGTGTGGCCCACCCTGCGCAAGTACGGCGTCAACCCCTGGTGGTTCCTCGTGCTCGACGTCGGCACCGCCCCCACCTACGGGCTGGGCCAGGCCATGGGCGTCAAGCTCCTCCGCGACGATCGCCACCCCGTGAAGGACGCCATGCCCTGGGTGGCCATGGTGATCGTGTCGTTCCTGGCGCCCTACCTCTACCTGCTCTTCTCCGCGGGCCACCTCCCGATCTACGTGATCGCCGGCGTCGTGCTCTGGATGGTGCTGTTCGGCGGCCTCAGCGCCTACCGGATGCACCAGGAGGTCAACACGGCCCGGGTCGTGCCGCCGCAGCCTCCGAGCCAACCGGTATCCACGCACTGAGCCGTCTCCTCCGGGGGACGAGCAACCCAGGCGAGTCCTGCCGCGAGCCGGGTCGGGCGGTTCACAGACCGTTCACCTGGCGAGAACGGTTGCGAAACCCTCTGCTTGTTGGCTGCCGCCCGTGAGCGACCTCTTCGACGACTACGACGCGGGGTCGACTCGGCGGACCTACGACGAGATGTTCGATCGGTTCGGCCGCGTCCGTGACACGTACCGGGCCATCCACGACACCCTCGAACCACAGACGACGGCCGACCTCGCTGCTCGCGCCGACGGCCTGAGCAGGGCGTACCGCGACCGTGGCGTCACGTTCGCCCTGTCGGGCCAGGAGCGCCCCTTCCCGCTCGATGTCGTGCCGCGGGTGCTCTCGGCGGAGGAGTGGCACCGCATCGAAGCGGGCATCCGCCAGAGGGTGAAGGCGCTCGAGCTGTTCCTCGCCGACGTGTACGGGTCGGGCGAGGTGTTCAACGACAAGGTCGTACCTCGGGCGCTCGTGCACTCGTCGCCGCACTTCCACCGCCAGGTCCACGGCATCGAGCCGGCGGGTGGCGTGCGCATCCACGTGTCGGGCGTCGACGTCATCCGCGACGACCACGGCGAGTTCCGGGTGCTCGAGGACAACCTCCGGAGCCCGTCGGGCGTGAGCTACGTGATGGAGAACCGCCGCGTGATGTCGCGGGTCTTCCCGGACCTCTTCGGCGAGCACGCGGTGTCGCCTGTCGACGACTACCCCCGCCACCTCCTCGGTGCGCTCCGAGCCACCGCGCCGGCTCGCGCCGCGGAGCCGCGCATCGTCGTGCTCACGCCAGGCGTGCACAACAGCGCGTACTTCGAGCACGCCCTGCTGGCTCGCCTGATGGGCGTCGATCTCGTCGAGGGACGCGACCTCGTGTGCCGAGACGACGTCACCTACGTGCGGACCACCACGGGCGAGGAGCGCGTCGACGTCATCTATCGGCGCATCGACGACGAGTTCCTCGACCCGGTGCAGTTCCGTGCCGACTCGGTGCTCGGCTGCGCCGGGCTCGTCCACTCGGCCCGTGCCGGCAACCTCACCATCGCCAACGCGGTGGGCAACGGCGTGGCCGACGACAAGCTCATCTACACCTACGTGCCCGACCTGATCGAGTACTACCTCGCCGAGCCGCCGCTGCTGCGCAACGTCGACACGTACCGCCTGGGCGATGACGACCAGCGGGCGTTCGTCCTCGATCGGATCGACCAGATGGTGGTGAAGCCCGTCGACGCCTCCGGTGGCTACGGCCTCGTGTTCGGGCCTGACGCCTCCGACGAGGCGATCGCCGAGTGCCGGGCCAACATCATCACCGACCCGCGCGGCTACATCGCCCAGCCGGTGGTGTCGCTGTCGACCGGACCGACGCTCGTCGACGGTCGGTTGCGCCCGCGGCACCTCGACCTGCGTCCGTTCGCGGTGAACGACGGCGAGAAGGTCTACGTCCTGCCCGGCGGCCTCACTCGCGTGGCGCTGCCCGAGGGGAGCCTCGTCGTGAACTCCAGCCAGGGCGGCGGCTCCAAGGACACCTGGGTGCTGGCCGACGACGATGCCCCGATCACCGCGGAGGTCCGGATGCCGCGCACCGCGCCGGCGCCGGCCGCCGCCCGTCCGGTGTCGCCGGTCCCGCTGCAGTTCGGCCCGGCCGACGACCACGAGCGCCACCACCAGCAACAGCTCCAGCAGCAGCAGTCGGCCACGAAGCCCAGCTCTGCGATGGAGGAGGTGACCTCGTGCTGAGCCGGATCGCCGAGGCCCTCTACTGGATGGGTCGCTACCTGGAGCGGGCCGACGACACCGCCCGCCTGCTCGACGTGCACGTCCACCGCATGGTGGCCCAGGTCAACGACGAGCGTGTCGGCGCCTCGCTGCTCGCCGCCATGGGCCTCGACGGCGAGGAGCTCGCCCAGTTCGCCGGGGGCGCCACCGGCCCGGTCGACCTGTGGGCGGCCACCGAGCTGCTGGCGTACGACGCCAGCAACCCGAGCTCGGTCGTCGGCTCGCTGCGGCTCGCCCGCGAGAACGCACGCGGCCTCCGCGAGGTGCTCGCCACCGAGGTCTGGGAAGCGCTCAACCGGACCTACCACGAGCTCGACAACCACGTCCGCGCCGCTCGCACGCTCGGGCCGCACCTCCTCTTCCAGTGGGTGCGCGACCGCGTCGCGCTCGTCGGCGGCCTCACCGACACGGTGCTGCTCCACGACGACGGCTGGCGGTTCCTCACCATCGGCCGCTGCCTCGAGCGCGTCGACATGACCGCTCGGCTCCTCGGCGCGGTGCCGGCCCATGCCGACGCCTCGCGCTGGAGCGGTGTCCTCGTGTCGTGCGGCGCCGACGACGCGTTCCTGCGCACCTACGGCGGCGACATCGACCCCGCCCGCGCCCTGAGCGTCCTGTTGCTCGACCCGGACTTCCCGCGGTCGGTCACCTACGCCCTCGCCCAGGCCGAGCAGTGCCTCGAGCAGGTCGAGGGCCAAGGCGGCGCCAACGGGCGTCGCTCGGCCACGCCGCAGGTGAGCGCGGCGGCCCGCGAGGTCGGTCGGATCCGCAGCGAGCTCGCCTACATCGACCCGCACCAGTTGGCCGCCAACCTCCCCGACGTGGTGGCTCGCCTCCAGACCGCCTGCGCCCAGACCAGCGAGCTGGTGACCCAGCGCTACTTCCAGCGGGTGGCGTTCATCGAATGGCGGGTGCCCGGGCTGGCGACCTCCGACACCACCGAGGAGCAGCCGGCGTGACCTGGCGACTGCAGATCACCCACACCACGAAGTACCGCTACGACGCGCCGGTCGCCCAGTCGTACAACGAAGCGCGCCTCGAGCCGCGCAGCGACCGCCACCAGGCCGTGCTGTCGAGCCGGGTCGAGGTCGACCCGGCGACTCGAGTCGTGCGCCACGTCGACTACTGGGGGTCGGTGGTCCACCACTTCGACGTGCAGTCGCCCCACCAGGAGCTGACGGTGATCGGCCGGGCAGTGGTCGAGACGGCCACCGAACCGACCGCCCCGGGTGAGGCCACGTGGGCCGACCTGGCCAACGGCGCCATGGACCAGTTCGAAGAGCTCCTGTGGGCCACCAACGCTGCGCCCTTCGACGACGAGCTCGTCGCCGTGGGCGCGGAGATCCGTGGAGCCAGCGCCACCCCGGCCGAGGCGGCGGCCGCGGCTGCCGCATGGGTCCACGATCGGCTCGAGTACAAGCGCGGGCGCACGAGCGTGCGCTCGACCGCGACCGAGGTGCTGGCCGCGGGCTCAGGCGTGTGCCAGGACTTCGCCCACGTCACCCTCGCCCTGCTGCGGATCATGGGCATCCCGTCCTGGTACGTCTCGGGCTACCTGCACCCGAAGAAGGACGCGGTGATCGGCGAGGCGTCGGTGGGCGAGAGCCACGCCTGGGTGGCGGCCTTCACCGGGACGGTCTGGCCGATCGACCCCACGAGCCTGGAAGACGTGGCCGAGCGCCACGTCCGCGTCGCCGCCGGCCGCGACTACAACGACGTCGCCCCGTTCCGCGGCATCTACGCCGGACGGGCCAAGCAGCACCTCGAGGTCGAGGTCGAGCTCATCCGCCGCGCCTGACCCGGGCGTTGGCGGTGGGCGGAGGTGACCTGCCACGATCGGCTCCCATGGCCCTGCAGCACAACACCTACTTCGACGGCGACGTCCAGAGCATCGGGTTCGACCGCGAGGGCGCCCGCCAGAGCGTCGGCGTCATGGCTGCGGGCGAATACCACTTCGGCACCGACGCCCCTGAGCGCATGCACGTGATCTCCGGCGAGCTCGTGGTCCAGCTGCCGGGCTCCGACGACTGGCTCACGTTCGGTCCGGGCACATCGTTCGAGGTGCCCGGCAACAGCGGCTTCGACCTCGAGGTGGCGGGCTCCACCGCCTACCTGTGCGAGTACCTCTGAGCAGCGCCTCGCAGCCGTCCGGCTAGAGCGAGAACTCCGACTTCGACTTCTTGGCGGCCTTCTGGGCCTTCTTCCACGACCGGACCTCGTCGAGCTTCGCCGCCGAGGACACGTCGGCGGCCGAGCGGGGCTGGTCGTCGGCGAACGCTCCCGCGGCGGCCTTCCAGCCGCGCGGCTTCACGCCGAACCGCTTGGCGAGGAGGGCGATGAAGATCTGCGTCTTCTCCTCGGCGAAGCCGGGCAGCTCGGCCAGTCGTCGGTGCAGCTCGGCGCCCGACTTGGCGGTGGTCCACAGCGAGGCGGTGTCGCCGTCGTACTGCTCGGCGAGGATCCGCGCGATGCCGTGGGCCCGGCGAGCCATGGCGGCGGGATAGCGGTGCACGGCGGGCTTGCGGCAGAAGATCTCGACCACATCGTCTTCCGACAGCTCCGCGATGCCGACCGGTGACCAGCGATCGGCGAGCCGTTCCTTGATGACCATCGGCGAGCGGAAGGCCCAGGTCATCGGCACCTGCTGGTCGAGCAGCATCCCGAACAGCAACGCCAGCGGATCATGGGTGAGCAGCTCGTTGGCGTCGTCGTCGAACGTGATCGGGAACGTGACCTCGGGCATCCGGTGAGCCTACGAGAGCGTCGCCGCGGTGCGGACGGCGATCAGGACCGCCACGGAGGCGGCGAGTCGGGGTCGACGTCGTAGCCGGTGAGGGCTTCCTTTACCACGGACGCATCGATCTCGCCGGCGGCGGCCAGCTCGGAGAGGACGGTGACCACGATGCTCGGCGCGTCGGTCTCGAAGAACCAGCGCAGCGCCTCGCGGGTGTCGGAGCGGCCGAAGCCGTCGGTGCCGAGCGACGTGTAGCGGCGGCCCTCGGGGACCCAGCGGGCGATCTGGTCGGGGACGGCGCGCATGAAGTCGGTGACAGCGACGATCGGCCCGGCCGACGACGCGAGGAGCTCGGTCACCCGAGGCACGCGTGCGCTCTCGCCGGGGTGGAGGCGGTTCCAGCGCTCGGTCTCCATCGCCTGCTCGCGCAGGGCCTTGTAGGAGGTCGCGCTCCACAGCTCGCAGCCGACGCCCCAGCGGTCGGCCAGCTCCTTGGCCGCATCGCGAGCGGCGCCTTGGGCCGGCCCTGAGAACAGGATCGTGGCCCGCGGTCCGGTGGCCCGCTTGGGCGCGGTCTTCCATTGGTAGAGGCCCTCGATGATCCCGTCGACCACGCCCGGTCGATCGGGGAGGGCGGGCATCACGTAGTTCTCGTTGTGGAGCGTCAGGTAGAAGAACACGTCCTCGGGCTCGGGCCCGTACATGCGCTCGATGCCGTGGCGGATGATCTCGCCGGTCTCGTAGGCGAACGCCGGGTCGTACGCCTGGCACACGGGCACGGTGGAGGCGAGCACGAGCGAGTGCCCGTCCTGGTGCTGGAGCCCTTCGCCGAGCAGGGTCGTGCGGCCCGCGGTGGCGCCCAGCAGGAAGCCGCGCGCGCGAGCATCAGCGGCGGCCCAGATGAGGTCGCCCACCCGCTGGAAGCCGAACATCGAATAGAAGATGAAGAAGGGCACGGTCGGCACGCCGCGGGTGGCGTACGAGGTGGCCGCAGCCGTCCACGAGGCGAGGGCGCCGGCCTCGGTGATGCCCTCCTCCAGGAGCTGCCCGTCGATCGATTCCTTGTACGAGAGCAGCAGCTTGTGGTCGACCGGCTCGTACTTCTGGCCCTCGGCCGCGTAGATGCCGAACTCCTTGAAGAGCGAGTCCATGCCGAAGGTGCGAGCTTCGTCGGGGATGATCGGGACGACCCGCGGCCCGAAGCCCTTGTCCCGGGCGAACGCCCGCAGCAGCCGGGTGAACGCGGTGGTGGTCGACGCGGCCTTCTTGCCCGAACCACCGCGGAACTCGTCGAACACCGAGTCGGCGGGAAGGGTGAGGGGCTTGGTGTTGCGGACCACGCGCTTGGGCATCGACCCGCCCAACGCCTTGCGCCGCTCCATCAGGTACGTGTGGGCGGGCGAGCCGACCGGCGGTCGGTAGTACGGCGCCTCGGCCCCGTCGGCCAGCGCCTCCTCGGGGATCTCGTCCTGCATGCTCAGGCGCGTCCGCAGCACGCGGAGCTGCTCGTTGGTCATCTTCTTGATCTGGTGGGTGGCGTTGCGCGCCTCGACCTCGGCGCCGAGCGTCCAGCCCTTGATCGTCTTGGCGAGGATCACCGTCGGCTTGCCGCGCTGCTCGGTGGCGGCGCGGTACGCGCTGTAGAGCTTCTGGTAGTCGTGGCCGCCGCGGGGGAGCCAGCGGAGCTCCTCGTCGGAGAGGTGGTCGACGAGGGCGCGCAGGCGCGGGTCGGGCCCGAAGAAGTGCTCCCGGATGTAGGCGCCGTCCTCGACCGTGTAGCGCTGGAACTCACCGTCGACGGTGCTGTTCATCTTCTCGAGCAGCACGCCGTCGACGTCGCGCACGAGCAGGTCGTCCCACGCCGAGCCCCAGATCACCTTGATCACGTTCCAACCCGAGCCGCGGAACACCGCCTCGAGCTCCTGGATGATCTTGCCGTTGCCGCGCACCGGTCCGTCGAGGCGCTGGAGGTTGCAGTTGACCACCCACGTGAGGTTGTCGAGCCCTTCGCGGCCGGCGAGCGAGATGGCGCCGAGCGTCTCGGGCTCGTCGGTCTCGCCGTCGCCGATGAAGCACCACACCCTGCTGGCCGACGTGTCGTCGAGGTGACGGTGGTGCAGGTACCGGTTGAAGCGGGCCTGGTAGAGGGAGTTGATGGGGCCGAGGCCCATCGAGACCGTCGGGTACTCCCAGAAGTCGGGCATGAGCCTCGGGTGGGGGTAGCTCGACAGGCCGCCACCGCCGATCTCGCGCCGGAACCGATCGAGCTGGGCTTCGTCGATGCGGCCCTCGAGGAAGGCCCGTGCGTAGATGCCTGGCGCGGCGTGGCCCTGGATGTAGACGGCATCGCCGGCGGTGCCGTCGTCCTTGCCGTGCCAGAACCAGTTCATGCCGACGTCGTAGAGCGCGGCCGACGACGCGAAGGTCGCCAGGTGGCCACCGATGCCGTCGGCTGCCTTGTTGGCCTTCACCACCATGACGGCGGCGTTCCAACGGATGAAGGCACGGATGCGTCGCTCGAGGTCGATGTCGCCCGGGAACCAGTAGTGCGCCTGCTCCTCGGCCAGCGGGATCGTGTTGACGTACGGGGTCCGGACCGGCGACGGGACCCCGAGCCCCAGCTCGTGGCTGCGGGCCATGAGCTTCTGCATCAGGAACTCGGCGCGAGCATCACCCGCCCGGGCCTGCACGGCATCGAGCGAGTCGAGCCACTCGCGCGTCTCGCTCGGGTCCGCGTCGTGGAGCTGGCCTACGAATTCGTCGTCGAGTGCCATCGACCCATGCTGCCTGGGCCAGCGCGCGATCGCACTCGATCTTCGGCCAAGCTGCAGGGATGGCCGACGGAGCAGCGTTGCGGGTGTTCACGGATGGGGCCTGCAGCGGCAACCCCGGGCCCGGTGGGTGGGCGTGGGCCTCGTCGGCGGAGCACTTCGCCAGCGGCGGCGAGCACGACACCACCAACAACCGCATGGAGCTCAAGGCCGTGCTCGACGCGATCGAGCAGAACGCCGGCGCCCTCGTCGTGGTGATGGATTCCACGTACGTGAAGGACGGCTTGGAGAAGTGGCACAAGGGCTGGGTCAAGAACGGGTGGAAGACCAAGGGCGGATCGCCGGTCAAGAACCGCGACATCTGGGAGCCGCTCGTCGAGCTGGTGGCCCGGCGGGGTGACGACCTGCGCTTCGAATGGGTGAAGGGCCATTCGGGCGACTTCATGAACGACCTCGTGGATCGCCTGGCGGTGGAGCAGCGCGACCTCCACCGGCCGGGCGGGCCGGGAGCACCCGTGGGCAGCGGGGGAGGAGCTCGCCTCGCCGACCTGTCGCGCGCCGACCAGCGCGACGAGCGCCGCCGGCGCGACGGGCGCATCCCCGACGGCCACCTGCTCGTGGTGCTGGGGCAGCGGGCGCCGGAGGTTGCGGGCGAGGTGGCCGATCGGGTCAAGCAGCACCTGACCGAGCTGTTCGCGGCGATGGCCACGCTGCGGAGCGACCTCGTGGTGGTCAGCGGGTTGCGGGAGGGGACCGAGCGCCTGGCCGCCGAGGCGGCGATCCTGGCCGACGTGCCCTACGTCGCCGTGCTGCCGTTCCCCGACCCGCACCTGCGTTCGGCGGCCACCGATCGGGCCCGCTTCGTCGACCTGTGCAGCCGTGCCCGCGAGGTGGTCACCCTCGAGAAGAAGGTCCCCGAGGACCGAGACGGCTTCGCCAAGGCGATGGCGCGGCGCGACTCGTGGCTCGCCCGCGCCGCCGACGAGGCGATCCTCGTGTGGGACGAGGTCGACGACCGCTTCAAGAACCTCCACCGGGGCCTCGACGACCACCTCGGCCCCGACCTCGTGGTCCTGCACCCGTAGCGCGGCGACGCCCGGTGGTTGGGTACGGTCGGACGCCATGACCGAACGGCAGCGACGGATCTTCGCCATCGTCCTGGCGGTGGCGCTCATCGGCGGGCTCCTCATCGCCATCGCCGCGCCGGTCATCGCCAACTGACCGTCGTGCGCGTCGGGGTCGACACGGGGGGCACGTTCACCGACGTCGTGGCCGACGACGGCTCGATCGCCAAGGTTCCCTCGACCCCGAACGATCCGGGTGAGGCGGTCCGCACCGGTTCGGCGTGCGTCCTGCCGGCGGGCATGGAGCGGCCGTCGTCGCTCGCCCACGGGACCACCGTGGCCACCAACGCCCTCCTCGAGCGGCGAGGAGCCCGCGTCGCCCTGGTCACCACCGAGGGGTTCGCCGATGTCATCGAGATCGCTCGCCAGGACCGGCCTTCCCTCTACGACCCGTGGGCCGATCGCCCGGAGCCGCTCGTGGCGCGCGCCGACC
>JADMIO011089420.1_pt1 | contig 10782 bp, 16 predicted proteins | sample 8958161 | NCBI WGS metagenome assembly JADMIO01 (sample SAMN16585339, study PRJNA669376) | soil metagenome | isolation source: Crop rotation soil | place: USA: Cullars Rotation, Alabama | collected 2011 | reverse complement strand
CCGCGACTTCAAGTCACGTGAATTCCAAGCTTCGGATCCCACTGTGCTGGAAAGAGAGAAGCGCAATCGCGCTCAGGAATGGCCCCCCGCGCAAATTGAACGAGCGTGGCCGGTATACTTTCGGGAGTGTAGGGGCGGAAGGTTGAGGTTGTTCCATATGTGTGTTCAATGAATAGCACGATAATGAGCGCCTATCGCACAGCATCATCGCGAGATGGCTTATTGCCGCCGAACGGTTTGGCATTCAGTTGCCGCGAGCGCGCCGGAAGTAGTTTCTAAAATGCCAGCGATCTCGCGCGCGAAGCGGTCAACTGCAATGCCGTGTTGGGCGCACACTTGCTTTCTTGATTACAGCTGTGATCAATATGCCTCTAATTGGAGGAAATCTCTCAATAGTACTCTAACGTATTTTCGTGATGCTTCGCGTTGACACAGGAGATAGAGGTCGTTATTCTGGTCCTTGCCATCGCTCGCGGCACTGATCGAAGATCGGCGAGAGCAAACGATCGGCGCCAAACGGGGTTTGATTGCCTGTCCACCATCGTGACGCCACTAACCAGATAGTTCCTTCCTCGCAGCTATCATCTAAACACGCCGCTTCCATATAGCTAGTGAAGTGAAATTCATTGGGAACGAGCGGCTTGAGCCATGCAAGCATCTGCGATGGTGCAACTGCTTGCTGCACCATGGCTCGGAGCTGTGTAATTAGTTCGGGCTGCAACTGTACGCCGCCTTGCATCTCGATACACTGCTTTTGCTCTGGCATCGTCTCGACGGTCGTTATCATCGTACCACAGAAGCACACAGACAGCATGCTCAAGCGCGTGATCGTACTGAGCTCACTGCGAGCATATCGGCACGACGGACGAAAGGGCCCTGGAACAATGCTCGTGCGAGGCGCATATCATGCTGGATTTTGGGCTCAACAGTCAATGATGGTGTGCGCCCAACGGATTGCGCATCAGCCGCCGCGAGCGCGTGGGATCACGTTCCAAAATCGCTAGAATCTCGCGCGCGAAGCGGTCGGCTGGATGCGCGTGTTGGGCAGCAACTCGCACAATGAGCTTGATAGGGAGTTCTAGGCAATACGATAGCGCGATGCATCAATCGCGTGATAACCCTCGATCAGTGATGTGTCTGCATATACTTCTGGACGAGTGATATCTACATAGTACCAGGATCTTGTGCGATACAGCTTGGGAATTTGCCAACCGAGCCAATGAGCAGCGACTACAGTCACACGCACATTGGTTGCTTGATTGTGACCAGCGAAATAGTAACCGCCGCCATAGCGCATGCTTGACTCGTGCTCTTGACATTTGAGATCAAATCTCTGTTCCAGATATGTCGTCACCGACTTCTGATCGGGCGCAACATACACAAGCGCTTCGAGTGTTGTATACCATCCTGAGAGAAGGCATGAGTTTGATGAGTTGCTTCGTGTGCGCACCTGATCTGATGCTGCTGCAAGATACCATCGCCGAAGACCAACAGGAGCTTCGTGAACAGGTAATAAGGCAAAAATATGGCGGAAGAGCAGTGAAACCATGAAAGCGTGGCTGTCTGTCGCACTATGGTATTGGCAATACCTTCACTTGTTGCTGCCCAACGGGTTGGCATTCAGCTGCCGCGAGCGCGCCGGGAAAGGTCTTCAAAATGCAAACGATCTTGCGCGCGAAGCGGTCAGTTGCAATGCCGGGTTGGACGGCAATGCTTGGTATGGACTTGTAATTGCCACCATAGCGCACGTCTTGGCATAACCCGTCGCTACGTCCGTTGACCAAAACGCATATACCCCGTGCTGAACAGCACCACTTCTGGCATTGCCTCGCTTAGAAGAATAGCGGCCTCATCTTCAAAAAGGAAGATAGGCCAGTTTTGGAGAAAGGTAGACCACGTTGTTTCGATTGCTTGCTCTGCCATCCAGAAAAAATACACGGTTGTTTCCGGTGCCCATCTGAGTGCGGATTGTAATACGGCCTGAATGCGCTCAGCCTTTCCGGCATCCCAGTCAGCAGTGTAGGGCGTTACGGGTGCATCTGCTATCAATGGAAACGGAAACTCGTGGTGTGGAATACGCATGAGATGGCGATAAGTTGAACTGACGAGACGTGACCAGAGTTGACGACTATACGCACTACTCAAGGGCATTATAGCTGCGCGATGTTCCGCCAACATGGGAAATGTCGCAACGAAGAAGCACCAACCAAGCGGATGTTCGTTGAGTGAGATATATCGATCGTGCATACTTGGCCTGGCTCGTATGCTTTGTTATGCGGTTAGTTGTCCTCGTGACGATAGGTGGATTATAGCATTTTTGTGCATACAAAATGGCTGAATGTGTGATGCGTTGCCGTCCAACGCCCTGCGCTTCAGCCGCGCCGCACTGATAGACCCGGAACGCAGCCGAGCAGAAACCAGGAGCCAAAATCGCTACGATCTCGCTCGACGCGTAGCGGCGTCGGCTGGAAGCGCATGTTAGCCGCCCTGCGCGACAAGCGCTTTATCTCTGTAAGAAAGCACTGATTGCCCGCAGCGTCTCTGGATGATTCATGATCCAGGTATGGCAGCTCGGGATCTCGACAAACTCATCCATACGCGGCAACATTGTTTCACGGACGGCAACTGTGCCGTCACTTGGCTCCTGCAGTATCGTGGCGCTGAGGAGGCTAATCGGATTACGTAGATCGTGAGCACTGGTGCCTGCAATGATCATCACTGGAGTGGTTGGCACGGCACATATGGCGTTGAGAGCGCTGCCATCGGCTAATGTATGCGCTGCGGGGCCCAATACAGCCCTGACGAGCGGATTGGCGAGCAGGTAACGGGCAACCAGTGAACCATTATTGGGAGGTGCGAGCATCACGATGTTGCCAAGCTGGGGCAGTACCGTGCGTGCGAGTAAACGGCGCAGTACGATACCTCCCATACTGTGCGTGACAATATGAATCGTTGGAGCTGTTTGCGCGAGGCAGGTATAGACATCGCCAAGCTGGCTTGCGAGTACGTCCAGGCTTTGCGCGCGGCTGGGATAGGCCCAATTCGTGACCAAATAACCCTGTGTCTGTAGGCTCGAGGCAATATGGCGCAGGGAAGAAGATCGACGCCCAAGGCCATGGAGTAGGAGGACATGGGATAATTGATTGCTCACGACACGCTCGCAGGATGGAAACTTGCAGAATCGATGCATATCATACAACGACGCAGACTGTTCTCGCAACTCGGTGATTGATGGAAGAGCGGCTAACGGTTGAGCTCAGCCGCGCCCGACGAGAGCGCCGTAATAGAGCGGGAAAGCATTTTGCAAAAACCAGCGATCTTGATCGCCCGCAAGGGCGTCGGCTGGAGCGAGTTGTTCGGCGGCTGCCGTGGCTAATCACAGAGGTTGTGGCAGATTTGGTGCGTCACGACCCCCACCAGTCGTTCGCCGTTCAGCGAAAGGCCGACGGCGAAAAGAATGACGTAGCGACTGAACTGAAACTCTTCTACCTTTTCTGGTGTTGTGTGAAGAAGAACATACCATAATTGGCCGTCAGCCACAAACCGCTTGAGTTCGCCATGGACACCGTCATTCTCGTCAACTTCGTCTTCGTGGTCTTCGTCCTGTTTCTGGAAAATATACTGGCTGGCAAAGTCATTGTGTATCTCATCATTCTCTATGCCGTTGCCATCGCCAGGATGGTAGCCCGGGTACGGAATGTGGGTTGCCTCAAGTGTTTGAATGTGGATGCTGCGGAATGCACGAGCCTTGAGCGAGGCGAGAATATCAGACCCGGTGAGTGGACGACGATTCGTCCTGAGTTCGCAGATGAATGGATGAACAGGGCAGGTCGCCGCTCCATATGCGCATTCGTCTAGCTCTAGTTGACTAAGGAAGCCGAGGTCGCGCATGAGGCCCTGATCCCACGTTTTGTCATTCCGAAAGCTCGCTTCAAAGGTGACGACCGAGCCTCGCGTGCCGATCGGCTCGTTGAACGGCAACTCATCCGGCCGGCATTCGCACGGGTTGCCATGATTATTGAAGAAAAAGAAAGGCTGAAAAGGACAGCCAAGGGTATCTATGAAAGCGACCCAATCAGTATCGAGGCCAGTAGCCAAGGCTCGCCGCTGATTGCGTAGATAGTCCGTTGCTTGCCGCTTTTCGGTCTCGCGTTTCATGTCTGGGAAGTGCTGGAGATAATATTCAAGGTGGCCGTGTCTCTCTAACCAAGCGACATAACTAATGCGTTGGAGCGCAGGATTCATTCGCAGAAACTGAGCGCGAGGATCGCCACGTTGCTCCAACCAATCGGCATAGAGCAACCGGCGCGCGGTATCCTCTGGCTTTTCCAGAATACTGCGGAGAAATGTCACCTCATCGCTCATGCTTTCCTCCGCCGCCGAACGGATTGCGCTTCACCCGCGCCGCACAGATGAAGCGGGAATGCAGTCGAGTAGAAACCAGGAGCCAAAATGGCTACGATCTCGTCGACGCGTAGCGGCGTCGGGTGCAAGCGCGTGTTGGGCGGGCGGAGTAGTGCAGCTCTGCTCATTTCTGTTACTCTACAGCCTTGTGCCGCTATCGCTCAGTTTGTACCAGTAGACCATCGTTCTGGAGTATAGGGCCACTCAATCTGAGTACAAATCCGCCGCCAGCGCTCTGGCAGGTCCTGCTGATGCAGCAATGGCACAAAGCCAACTTTGAGGTAGGTCTTGATCGCTGCCAGCCGGAACCCTTGAACTCCCGTCCAGATCTGCTCATATCCAAGTGCCAGGAGATGCTGCACCACTCGGCTACTCAACACCATTCCCAAGCCGTGACCACGATGCTCAGGATGGACGATCAAATAGGCAAGCTCGCCACCAAACGGAAAGTAATAGCGACTGCCCCGCGGATTGTGTATCGCTCCAGCTGTTGCTACAGCGGTATTGCTTGCAGTATGCCAAAGGATGAACAGGCCATGTGGGAGCAGGCGTTCGAGATACTCTTGCCAATGAGTGTCGGTCATTGGCCAACCTTCTTGTTCGAGCAGTGGAGAAAACGCACGCTCATCGCCGGCAGAGTAGAGACGAAACTCGTAGTCGGCAGGGAGAAGAAACTGTGGTGGGGCTGCCAGCGGTGCGGTAGGCCAAACCAAATACGGAGCTGGCAAGCTGGCTTCGTCAGGAAGGGATGGAAGCATATGTTTCCTCTCACAGTAACCGAGTATCCTGGCATGGAGATCCGGAGTGCTCCAGGAGGAATACGCAATCGGAAGCATCGTATCCTGATGGCGTATGGATAGCGATTGGAATGCTACGATGTTGGCTGAGCCCGCCCAACGCCCTCGGCATCACCTGCGCCGCGTCGATAGATGGCAATGATACCTGGCACGAAAACACATCACAAAATGGCACCGATCTCGGGCCGCGTAGCGGCGTCAGGTGCATGCCGTTGTTGGGCGCGCTGCCCTTGAAGAACAGCTCTTTCGCATCGTGGCCGACCTCTATTCAAGTCTGCTCGACTCAGCCGCAAACACCGTGCGCAAGTGGCTGATCGCGTTCGCAGTATCTGGATCGCTTTTTCCTAATGCTGGTGCCAGCCAAAGTGCGAAGAGGAATACGGCGCTGGGAAAAATACCACATCCAAAACTCAGTGATCCATTCCACCAAAGCGAAACAAAGGAGAGACATATGTACACTAGAATCGCAAAGATAGCAATCTGGAGAAGGCGCAGCAGCCAAGCAGGGAGAATGATTCCAGCATCTGTGATATGAATAGTAATGATTGAACCGCTTGGCTCAGCAGCAATTTCGCCGGTGATCGAGAGCGTATATCGTTGGCGTTCATAGGGATGCACAAGTTGCAAGTGAAACTGATTGTGTTCAATTGTACCGGCAAAAAGCGCGCGGTTTGCTTCCCGTGTATAGTGAAACAGCCGTGCAGCATTCGCCGGTTCCAATACTCGGCGTAGCTCACGTTCTGCTTGTGTTGGGGAGAATGGAGAGTGCAATATGACGTGCGTTGCTTGGTCTGTTGTTTGAGGCGACATATGCGCATCCACCGAGAATAATTGATATCGATCGCTAAAGTATACCGGTAAAGTCATACTCAAAAGCTACCACTTGCTGGATTATGAGCATCGAAGGAAAAGCGCCCAACGGGATGCCGTTCAGCGGCGCGCAGCCGAGATCGGTCTAGCGTTCGGCATGAAATCACGTCCTAAAATGCGTCCGATCTCGTGGCGCAGAGCGCGTCCGCTGCAACGGCGTGTTCGGCGGCTCGCAGCCGGCGATCGTTCGCCACCCGCAGGAGTGTACCACACCAACATGATATCACACGGCACGACGAGCCAGTCGTTTGAACCACACGCCGCATCAGATCACACGCTGCACAACGGGTAGCGTTCTGAATCACACTCTGCACGCGATCTGGCTCAGCACGACGGGCAATCCGCACCACGAGCGCCCGAATCACACGCCGCACAACGGGCAGTCAGCACAACAGGCGCTCGAACCACCCCAGCACAACGGGCACCGACACAACGAGCGCCTGCATAAGGAGCATCTTGGGACGACGCAAGACACCAAACCAGAAAGGGCTTGCCGGCCAATTTCCCAAGCAGCCGAACGGTATGCCCATCACCTGCGCCGCACTGATAGATCGAGAAGGCATTCTTACTGATTATAACGCTCAAAATGGCGACGATCTTGACGACGCGCAGCGGCGTCGGGTGCATGGGCGGGTTGGGCCGCTGTTTTGATATGGGTTTATGGCTTGCTGCGAAAATGCGGATGTAATTCAATTAATCGCCACACGTGTTTTCGCATATGGCGACCACACTGTGGGCAGACGAGTTCGCGATTGAGGCGAATGCCGCAGCCAGGGCAGTACCACCGAAGTGATGCATGTATCTGTTCCGAAAATGCTGGCAAGGGCGATTGCTCAGTTGCCGATGTCGAATATTGATGTTGTAACTGCTGAAGCATCGCTTGGGAGAGCGGCATATCACCACGTTTGCAGAATAAGGTGCCATCTTGGGAAATAAAGGCCTCTCCACATATCGGGCAGTACATGATGCTGAGTCTCCGGCTGTATTTCGCAACTGTGTCACTTGTTAATCTTACTATGAGGCTGCGCCGAATCAGGAGAGTTTGATCAAGGAGTTTCGTCAGCGGCACACTGACAGTACGACTGCACGATAAGCGCCCAGATAGTATTGAAAGCGGAATGGATTTGCGGCCCAACGAGTTGCGCATCAGCCGCCGCGAGCGCGAGTATCACGTTCTAAAATCGCTCGGATCTCGCGCGCGAAGCGGTCGGCTGGATGCGCGTGTTGGGCTGCAACGCGCAGCTTGCTTGCGATCTAGATCGGCAATACGAACACATCCTCGTCGGTCATATGTTCTTCCCCAGCGTAGATGGTAAGTGATCGGCGCTGTCGTATACCGTAGATAATACCGGCTGCCGGTTCCCGTTGGCTTGCCTCGACAAGGCAGTTCCAGTATTGTTGAACAAGGTTGTCCGTTGCGCGATCATACCGTGCGATCGTGTCCGCATCATCAACATCGGGATCGTAGATAAATGGCCAGTAGCGTTCCTCCAGGTCCTCGACGTGAATTTGGATGAAGACGCGCTCATGTCGTTGGAATAGCTGACCGGCTTGATACGGATAGGCAATGAAGCGTCCAGAGTTGGCCCACAGGTTGCAAGCAATGCCTTCCCAATCATCGTTCGGGTAGGCTTCCATCGTTGCAGTGAAAACGCGATACCAGAACAGGCTTAATTCGCCGATAATCAACTCCGGCTCACGGGCAATAATTGTCCCTTCATAGTGTAAATGTGGTATTTTACCGAAGACAAGCCATTCCATAGATTGTCCCATCTTCTTTTTTTAGTAGCGAGTTTGGTCATCGTTCGATCAATTCAGTCAGCATACAGCGCGATTGGGCATCTCGGCAGGTGAAACTATGATAGTTGCGGCCCAACGAGTTGCCGTTCAGCTGCCGCAAGCGCATCGCAAAAGCTGTCAAAATACGAACGATCTCGCGCGCGAAGCGGTCGGCTGCAACGGCGGGTTGGGCGGTAATCGGGTTGGCACTGTGTTCTCAGCACCGAACAGCATGTCTGCTCCTGGCTACGCATCTTCTATCGGCTTCAACAGAGACGGATGAACAAGACGGTCAGGCCAGATAGTCAACTGGTAGACATCTGCACCCTGCGGTGCAAGTTCATCTTGCACGCTGCTGAGATTGCCATAGTACACACGCACGCGATAACTACCTGGTACGACTGCAATCTGTGGCGCCTGGTGAACATCGCCTTCAGGCGTCGTGAGGGACAGCATGCCAGAAATAGTCTCAATACTCGCTTCGGCGATCTGTTCCCACTGGGTATCGTCAGATGTGGCGGGCGGTTGTTGACGCAGTTCAAGAATGACCGACGTATTCTGTCCCCATCGTGCAGTAGCAATCGCAACTAAGCCGTCGAGCACTGCAAGTTGCTGATTGCCTATGGCATTGTCCCAGAGCACGTTGGTATCGTGAACCATGCTGATGTCTTCAAGGTAGAATTGGAAATGATCCGTGTCAATGGAAAAGCGCTGCTGCATACTCGTCTTATCTCAAATCTGTTCGGTAAGGACAATCAACTGGTAAGGAGCTGCCTCATTATGCCACGGACACAGATTACCGCCCAACGGATTGCGCATCAGCTGCCGCGAGCGCGCTGCACAGAATGACTTCAAAAAAGCAAGGATCTCGCGCGCGAAGCGGTCGGCTACAGCGGCGGGTTGGGCGGCGGGTGCGGTACAAGGTTCAAGCTTGTTTTGTTCCTTCAAGTGTCGCTTGAAGAAAGTTTCTAATCTTATCTTCCTCACCTTTGCCGAGACCGTATCCTGCTCCGACGATAGCAACAAGCGGGGCAAACATACACAATATGGCACCTTGTCCTGAAAAGAGAAACCCTATCAGAAGACTTCCAATGAAAATACCTAAAAAGATGAGTACAGGCAGTGACATCCGAAAAAATCCCTGCACGATCGTTTGTCCATTGTTACTGGTGAGCGTGCCGAAGAAAATAGGAGCAAAAGAGTTACGATACTTGCGGCGCACTTGGAGGCGCACGTCTGTTCCACGGACACGTCCGATAATGTGCTGCGAGCCAAGCCAGTTCTCAAAAGGGTTGTCGGAGTCAATTCCTTGAGCAATGCGACGTGCGCATTCATCAAGGCTCAAGGGCGAAATCAGGGTGAGCGCCATAGGATAAACCTGCTGGAATATATGGTCGGCAAAGTCGATGTGACGATAATTCTAGCATAGGCATTTTTACATAAGAGCTTATGAACAGGATAGCGTGAATGACCCGCCGCCCAACGGGCTGCCGTTCAGCGGCGCGCAGTCTGGATCGAGTTGACACTCCACACGATACCGCGCTCTAAAATGCCACCGATCTCGTGGCGCAACGCGCGTCCGCTGCAACGGCGTGTTCGGCGAGCCAGGCGAGCCGATACGTGTAATACCCGCAGGAGTGTATCACACCGGCACACAACCACACGGTACGACGAGCCAGCTATTTGTATCGCGCTCCGCAGAGGACCACGTGCCGCACAACGAGCAGTAATCTGAACCACAGTCCGCATGAGATACGTGTGCGCACGACGAGCGCTCGGCACCACAAGGGCTTGAACCACACCATAGATAACGAGCAGCCAGCATAACCGGCGCTCGGACCACCTCAGCATAACGGGCACCGGCACGACGAGCACTGGCAGAGTGCGCATCCAAATCCTGCCTGACAGCCCTTTCAGAAAAGAGTACCGAGCACGTTCCCCAGCAGCCGAACGCTCTCGGCATCACCTGCGCTGCACTAATGGATCGAAATGAGAATCAGCACGAAATCAGATCGTAAAATGCCACCGGTCTCGGGCCGCGTAGCGGCGTTAGGTGCATGCCGTTGTTGGGCGGCAGTCTGATTATTTGTCCCTCTATTGTGGTAAATCACCAAATACATCCGCTCAGACTCCCTATCTGATCACCCTTCCAAGCAAGAATTAGATCTTGAACTGCGTGGCCATGATTTGAAATGCACACGGCGTCTGCGGCTGGTCGAGAGCCGCCAGGATCTGCGCTGCACAGGCGTCTGGGGTGTTCTTGCCGGTTTCCACTTCAACGTCGTACAGACTATCTTGATGGACGCGATGAAACTGGAAGCTGGCTAGCCCGAGCGTGCGGTTGCCAAGCTCTCGTTCTCGCTGCTCCACAATCGGTAAGGGACAAGAGACTTTGACAAACAGGACATTGAATATATAGAGGATACTGACACGCTGATGCAGTAGCTCTCGCGTCGTGAGCGGAGATTGCGTTCCCGGGTAACTCAAAGGCTCGCAAATGACATCATCAACGATGATATTATTGCCCTGGGTGGCTAAAGCGGCAATACACGCAGTAAAACCAGCTTGTACCGCCCTAAGCTCAGGGACGACGCCGCGTTGAATCTGGTGGTGTAAGATCATGTGTTCAAAGAGGTCAATCGGACAGTGGAGGTAGGGCTGATTGAGTTGGTGGCTTAAGGCCTGTGTAATACTTGTTTTGCCCGAACTTGATGTTCCATTGAGATAAATAATCGTTCCTGGAGTCATACACGATCTCCTTGGCCGATCGCTGGGACGATGCGATAATACATTCCGCTACAGGTACTGGCTCATCGATATGATATCGTCGGCTACATCACGTAGCCGCAAATGACCAGCTCTGCACAACTGCCGCCAAACGGGCTGCCGTTCAGCGGCGCGCGGTCTAGATCATTTAGCGTTCGGCATGAAA
>JADMIO011827335.1_pt1 | contig 10783 bp, 11 predicted proteins | sample 8958161 | NCBI WGS metagenome assembly JADMIO01 (sample SAMN16585339, study PRJNA669376) | soil metagenome | isolation source: Crop rotation soil | place: USA: Cullars Rotation, Alabama | collected 2011 | reverse complement strand
CTTTCCCCGCCCGGTGCGCGCGCTGCGCCGCGCCAACGCGGCCACCCTCCCGTTCGCGCGCGAGGCGACGCCGCTGCTGCGCGACGACATCCGCCCGTTCGTGCGCGACGCCCGGCCCTTCCTGCGCGAGCTCAGGCCCGCCGCGCACGACCTGGTCGAGTCCGACTCCGGCCTGCAGGGGACCGTGCGCGCGCTCAACGGGCTGTTCAACCTGCTCGCCTACAACGACAAGGGCCGCGAGGGTCCCGACGTGGCCGGGCGCGACGAGGGCTACCTCTTCTCCCTGGCCTGGCTGGCACACCAGTCGGTGCAGATCTTCTCGGGGCAGGACGGCAACGGCGTCTTCCGGCCGCTCGTCTTCGGCGGCACCTGCAACACGATCAGGTCGTCGAGCTCGACGGTGCCCGGGCTCGACGTGCTGCTCGGCACCGTCGGCGTCCTCACCGACCCGGCGATCTGCGGCGGGGTGGGGCCGTGAACAAGACGCCGCCCTCAGCGCCGCGCATCCTCGCGATGGTCCTGTTCGCGTTCTCGTGCTTCGGGCTCCTGCTGTTCCTGTGGCTGAGCTTCGGCGGGTCGATCCCGCTCAAGCCCAAGGGCTACCGCGTCGAGGTCGGGATCCCGGAGGCGACGCAGCTGGCCGTGCAGGCCGACGTCCGCGCCTCGGGCGTGAGCATCGGCACCGTGGTGGCCAAGCGGCGCGACGAGCAGTCCAACCGGACGCTGGCCACGATCGAGCTCGACCGCCGCTTCGCGCCGCTGCATTCCGACGCTCGCGCCACCCTGCGCCAGAAGACGCTGCTCGGCGAGACGTTCGTCGAGATGACGCTCGGCAGCCCGGACGCGCCGCTCGTCGAGGAGGGCGGACGGCTGCGCAACGAGCAGGTGCAGCCGTCGGTGGAGATCGACGAGGTGCTCAACACCTTCGACCCCTTCACCCGCCGCGCGTTCCGGCTCTGGCAGCAGCAGCTCGGGCGCGCGGTCGACGGCCGCGGGCAGGACCTCAACGACAGCTTCGGGACGCTCCCGCAGTTCGTGGAGTCCGGCGGCGACCTGATGGCGATCCTCGACGAGAACCGGCAGTCGCTGAAGCAGCTCGTGCGCGACACCGGCGTCGTCTTCGGCGCGCTGACCGAGCGCGAGGACCAGCTGCGGACGCTGGTGACGGCGCAGGACGACGTCTTCTCGGCGATCGCCTCCGAGCGCGAGGCGTTCGCCGAGACCTGGCGCACGTTCCCGACGTTCCTGGACGAGTCACGCGCGACGTTCGACCGGCTCCGCACGTTCTCCGCGAAGGCCGAGCCGGTCGTCCGCGACCTCGGCCCGGCGTTCCGCGACCTGCGGCCCGCGCTCGACGCGCTGGGCGACCTCGGCCCCGACCTGCGGCACCTCTTCGTCAACCTCGACCCGCTGCTGACGATCTCGCGGCGCTCGCTGCCGGCGACCGCGGAGATCCTGCGCGGGATCCGCCCGCTGCTCGGCCAGCTCGGGCCGTTCCTGAGCCAGCTCAACCCGATCCTCAACTACGTCGGCGTGCACATCAACACGCTCTCGGACATGTTCGCCAACCTCGGGGTGGCGACCGCGGCGAAGGTCAAGAACCCGGGCCCGAACGCGGTGGGCCACTACCTGCGCCAGTTCGGGCCGCTCGGCACGGAGGCGTTCGCGATCCAGCCCGAGCGCCTGTCCACCAACCGCGGCAACGCGTACCTGAACCCGCTCGGCGTGCTCACCTCACCAGAGGCCCAGAAGTTCAAGATCCTGCCGGCCTTCGACTGCAACAACACCGACGGCGAGCACGAGCCCGGCGGCACGCCCACCGCACCGGGGTGCCGCGTGCAGAAGCCGTTCGTGTTCGACGGCGCGGCGACGCGCTACCCGCGCCTGCGCTCGCGTTCGTACCGCTAGTCGGCCGAGAAGTGCTTGATGCGCTTCTCGCCCTTGCGGCACTTCGTCGTCACGCCGCCCTCGAAGAACTTCTGGTGGCAGGTCCAGCGGCCCGGCGCGTCCATGTCGTCGAAGTAGTTGGCCAGCACCTTCTCGGCGCGCTTGCACGTGACGCCGCCCCGGACCTTCGTCAGCTCGTAGTCCGACGTCTTGGGGCAGGCCTTGGCGGCGGCGGTGGCCGGGAAGAGCAGCGCGGCGAGCACGAGCAGCAGGGGCAGGCGGGTCATGACGCGCAAACGTACCGACCGGAGCGCCGATTACGTTGCGCGCGTGCTCCGGATCGCGCGCCGCGAACCCTCCGCGCTGCTTCTCGCGGCGCAGCTCGCCGCAGTGCTGCTCTATCCGCTGCTGGGGGACAACGACGCCGGCCGCGCGCTGTTCAGCGTCTTCGGCATCGCGATCCTCGGGCTCGTGGTCCTGGCCGTGCGCTCGTCGCCCGCGCTCACCGGTGTCGCCATCGCGCTGGGCATCCCCGCGACGGTGCTGCTGCTCATCCAGGCCGTCACCGGCAGCGACGACCTGCTGCCGTACTCGTCCGCCTGCGAGGCGCTGCTCTACCTCTACGCCGCCTACGCGCTGATCGCCTACATGCTCGCGGACCACGAGGTCACGCGCGATGAGCTGTTCGCCGTCGGTGCGACCTTCACGCTCGTGGCCTGGGCGTTCGCCTACATGTACGTCGTCTGCCAGGCCATCGAGCCGGGCAGCTTCACGGCGGCGATCGACCCGGCCGGCGAGCGCAGCTGGATGGAGCTGCTGTTCCTGAGCTTCACGACGCTCACCAGCACCGGGCTCAGCGACGTCGTCCCGGTCAAGCCGTTCGCGCGCGGGCTGTCGATGATCGAGCAGCTGGCGGGGCTCGCCTACGTGGCGATGGTGGTGTCGCGGCTGGTGGCGCTGACCGTCACGCGGCCGCGAGGCGCGGAAGCACCGTCTCGCCGTACGCCTTGAAGAACGCGTCGTGCCCCGAGCCGATCTGGCCGACGTAGAGCTCGTCGACGCCGGCCTCCTCGAACTGAAGAAGATTTTCGACGTGCTCGTCGAGGTCCGGCCCGCACGGGACGCTCTCCGCGATCATCTCCTCCGTCACCAGCTCGGCCGCCTGCTCGAAGTGCGCGGGCGTGGGAAGGATCTGGGCGAGCTCGCCCGGCAGCGCCTCGTTGGGCCACAGGCGGTGGACGGTCCTGACGCACTCCGCCTTGTCGTCGCCGAAGCAGACCTTGGCCCCGGCCTGGACCGTCTTGTCGCCGCCGCCGCTGGAGCGGAACCGCTCGATGTCGTCGCCCTTCGGGCCGACCGTGCAGAAGCCGTCGCCGATCCGCGCGGCGAGGTCGATCGCCTTCGGCCCGAAGCCCGAGACGTAGATCGGCGGCGGCGCGTCGGGCAGCGTGTAGATGCGCGCGTTCTCGACCACGTAGTGGGTGCCGTCGTGTGAGACCTGCTCGCCGGTCCACAGCTTGCGGCAGATCTCGATCGCCTCCTCGAGCATCGCCAGGCGCACGTCGGCCTCGGGCCAGTGGTCGCCGAGGATGTGCTCGTTGAGCGCCTCGCCCGTGCCGACGCCGAAGGTGAAGCGGTCGTCCCCGAGCAGCGCCGCGCTGGTCGCGGCGGCCTGCGCCATCACGGCCGGGTGGATGCGCAGCGTGGGGCAGGTGACCGCGGTGGTGACGGGGAGCGAGACCGCGTCGGCCAGCGCGCCGATCACCGACCACACGAACGGGCTCTCGCCCTGCTCGTCGTTCCACGGGTGGAAGTGGTCGGAGATCCACAGGGCCGAGAAGCCCGCCTCCTCGGCGAGCCTGGCCTGGCGGACCAGCTCGCGGGGGCCGAACTCCTCGCAGGACAGGAAGTAGCCGATCTTCATGGCTCCGACGGTCCCCTGGAGGGGGCCGTTCAAATCATCTGCGGGCGGGATGCCCGCAGGGGGACTCGCCCTTACCCGGCTACGCCGTCAGGGGCACCCGCGCGGGCGTGAAGACGTGCTCCTCCTGACGGAAGCTCGCGACGGCGTCGGCGAAGCGGTAGGCGTAGGTCGGCCACAGCGTCGTGTTGCGGCCCTGGTCGTCGAGGTACCAGCTCGCGCAGCCGCCGCCCAGCCAGACCGTGCCCTGCGAGAGCTGCTGGACGTGCTCCGTCCAGGCGTCCTGGGCCTCGGGCAGCGGCTCGACCGCGGCATCGCCGCGCACGTCGAGCTCCGACAGCGCGTCGAGGACGTAGTCGGCCTGCGCCTCGGCCATGTAGACGACGCTCATGTGGCCGGTGCCGGTGTTGGGCCCGAGCAGGAAGAACAGGTTCGGGAAGCCGTGGACCGTGGTGCCGCGGTGCGCGGTCATGCTGCCGCCCCAGTGCTCGTCGAGCGTGATGCCGTCGCGGCCGCGGATGTGGCGCGCGACCGGCGGGCGCGTGACCTCGAAGCCGGTGCCGAAGATGATCACGTCCACCTCCGCGGTCGAGCCGTCGGCGCCGACCACCGTGTTGCCGCGCACCTCGGCCAGCCCGGTGGCGAAGACGTCGACGTGGGGCCGGGTCAGCGCGGGGTAGTAGGTGTTGGAGAGCAGCAGCCGCTTGCAGCCGGGCTCGTAGCGCGGCGTGAGCTTGGCGCGCAGGACGGGGTCCGAGACCGCACGGCGCAGGTGCGCCTTGCCGAGCGCGGCGAGCACGCTGGGCTTGCGCGGGTGGAACAGCGGCGTGCCGGCGCCGAGCTCGCGCATCCAGAACACGCCCTTGCGGATCGCGCTCTGGGCCGCGGGCGCGCGCTTGAACAGCTCGCGCTCGGTGCGGGTGATCGGACGCTCCGTGCGGGGGAGGACCCACGGCGCGGTGCGCTGAAAGACCGTCATGTGCCCGACCTGGTCGGCGATCTCGGGGATGAACTGGATCGCGCTGGCGCCGGTGCCGATGACCGCGACGCGCTTGCCCTTCAGGTCGACGTCGTGGTCCCAGCGCGCCGAGTGGAAGACCGCGCCGGGGAAGTCGACGAGGCCGGGCACGTCCGGGAGCTTCGGCTCGACCAGCGGGCCGGCGGCGGCGACGATCGCGCGCGCCCGGATGTCCCCCTGCGTGGTCTCGATGTCGTAGTGGTCCTCGTCCCACCGGGCGTCGAGCGCTTCGCAGTTGAAGACGATGTGGCGCTCGAGGTCCTCGTCGCGGGCGACGCGCTTGAGGTAGGCGTGGATCTCGGCCTGGTGCGAGTAGGTGCGCGTCCAGGCGGGGTTCGGGGCGAAGCTCAGCGAGTAGACGTGGCTGGGGACGTCGCACGCCGCCCCGGGGTAGGTGTTGTCGCGCCACACGCCGCCGACGTCGCCGGCGCGCTCGATGATCACGAAGTTCTCGCGCCCGGCGCGCTTCAGCTTCGCTCCCATGGCCAGGCCGGAGAAGCCGGCCCCCACGATGACGGTGTCTGTCTCTCCCTGTAGCCTCATGCCGGTTACAATGCCGTAACTTACACCACCGTAACGTGACACCGCGCACACGACTCACCGGCGCCGAGCGGCGCGAGCAGCTTCTCGATGCGACGAAGGCGATCGTCGCCGAGCAGGGCTTCCACGCCGTCTCCATCGAGGCGGTGGCCCGGCAGGCCGGCATCACGCGGCCGATCGTCTACCACCACTTCGACGGGCTCGACGCGCTGCTGCTGGCGCTGCTGGACCGCGAGACCTCGCGGGCGCTCGAGCAGCTCGCCGAGCGGCTCACGGGCGAGGGGCCGCTGGCGGCGTTCCGCGCCTACCTCGACGCGGTCGAGGCGGACCCGGTGACCTGGGGGCTCGTCCTCGTCCCCTCGGAGGGGATGCCGGCGGCCCTGCGCGGCGAGATCGGCGCCTGGCGCGCGCGCTTCGCCGCGGGCATCGCGGCCGGGCTCCCGGGGCCCGATCCGGAGCTGACCGGGCGCATGCTGCAGACCATGGCCGACGAGGGCTGCCGGCTGCTGCTCACCGGCGAGGTGACCAAGGAGCGCCTCGGCGCGCAGGGCTCCTGGCTGCTCGAGCGCCTTCGGGGGTAGGCCCGGTCGGGTACCCCACGGAAGGAGCCACCATGGCTGCTGCACTCGTCGCACCGTTCGCCGCCCTCGGACTCGGGATCGTCGGGCTGATCATCGTCGTCCTGATCGTCATCTTCATCCTCACGCGCGTGCTCTAGGCGCGCGAGGCGGTAGCGTCGCGCGGCGTGCCCCCGATCGACTGGTCGACGTACCCGAACGCGTATCCGCTGCCGCTGGAAGGCCGCCTCGAGCGGCACACCATCACCAGCCGCCTGCTGGCCGACAACCCGCTCGGAGACCCGGCGGACCGCCCGGTCGAGGTCTACGTCCCACCCGGCTACGACGACGACCCCGACCGGCGCTATCCGTCGATCTACGTCATCCAGGGCTACTTCGGGTCGCTGCCCGCCTGGCACGGCCGGTCGCCGTTCCGGACGACGTTCCCCGAGGCGGTCGACCGGCACTTCGCCGCCGGCGAGACGCCGCCGTGCGTCCTCGTCTTCGTGGACGCCTGGACCGCCTACGGCGGGAGCCAGTTCGTCGACTCGCCGGGCACGGGCCGCTACCACTCCTACCTCTGCGACGAGGTCGTGCCGTTCGTCGACGAGCGCTACCGCACGCTCGCGGCAGCCGGGAACCGGGGCATCATGGGCAAATCGAGCGGCGGCTTCGGGGCGATGATCACGCCGATGCTGCGGCCGGACCTGTTCGGCGGGCTGGCGAGCCACGCCGGCGACGCGCTCTACGAGCTCGCCTACATCGGCGGCTTCGGTGACGTCGTGCGCGCCCTGCGCGAGTACGACTCCTCCTACGAGCGCTTCTGGGCGGACTTCAAGAGCCGCCCGCCGATGAGCAAGAAGACCGACGCCGAGCTCGCGCTCATGTACGGCGTCGCGGCCGCGTTCTCCGCCGAGGACGACGGCACGGTCCGCCTGCCCTTCGACCTGCGCACGGGCCGCGTGATCGACGACGTCTGGGAGCGCTGGCTGGCGTGGGACCCGGTGCGCATGGTGCCGCGCTACGCCGACGCGCTGCGCGGGTTGAAGGCGATCTACGTCGACGGCGGGACGCGGGACGAGTGGTACCTCGAGCTCGGCGCGCAGGCCTTCCGCGACGCCCTCGCCGAGATCGGCGTCACCGACGTCGCGTGCGAGGTGTTCGATGCCGCGCACGGCGGCATCGACTACCGCTATCCGATCGGCGTCCGCTACTTGGCGGAGCGCCTGGGCAGCCCGGTCCCCGAGCGCTGAAACTCCAGCAGGCGCGCGTTCTCGTCGCGCACCCGCGCCTCCGTCCCGTCGTACTCGCGGAACATCTGCTTGAGCTGGCGCACGTCGCCGAGCGCGGCGCCGAGGTCGATGGCGCGGGGCTCGGCGGCCTCGGCGCGGACGGCGTCATGCAGGAAGCCCGCCGCGAGCGCCTCCTCGGCGCCGATCACGCGCCCGGTGAACACCCAGTCCTTCGCGCGTGACACACCGATCAGGGGCGCGAGGCGGGCCGGCCCGACCGGCACGCCGTGGCGCGCGCCCGCCCAGGCCAGCTTGAGGTTGTCGCCGCCGATGCGCAGGTCGCAGCCCGCGGCGACCTCGGCGCCCGCGCCGACGCAGTTGCCGACGCAGACCGCGACGGTCGGGGCCGGGTGCGCCTCGATCGCTGCGTAGACCTGCGTGAAGAGCTCCATGCGCTCCACGCCGGCCTCCTCGTCGACATCGGCGCCCGCCGACAGGGCGGCGACGTTCGTGGTGGAGAGGACGACGGCACGGGCGTCGCGCGCGTCCTCGAGCGCGGCGAGCAGGGCGCGCAGCAGCGCCGTGTCCATCGCGTTGCGCCGCTCCGGCCGGTCGAGCCGGATGACGGCGACGTCGCCCTCACGTGTACTGCTGCAGCTCACGTCGCGCGATGCTCAGCTTGTGCACCTCGTCGGGCCCGTCGGCCAGGCGCAGCGTGCGTACGTGCGCCCACATCGCGGCCAGCGGGAAGTCCTGCGAGACGCCGCCGCCGCCGTGGACCTGGATCGCGCGGTCGATGATCCGCAGCGCCGCGGTCGGCGCCGCGACCTTGATCGCCGCGATCTCCGTGCGGGCGTGCTTGTTGCCGACGGTGTCCATCAGCCACGCCGTCTTGAGCGTGAGCAGCCGCACCATCTCGAGCTCGATGCGCGCCTCGGCGACCCAGTCCAGGATGTTGCCGCGCGTCGCCACCGGCGCCCCGAAGGTCTCACGGGAAAGGGCGCGCTTGCACAGCATCTCCAGCGCGCGCTCGGCGACGCCGATCGTGCGCATGCAGTGGTGGATGCGCCCCGGCCCGAGCCGCGCCTGGGCGATCATGAACCCGTCGCCCTCGCCGGCGATGATGTTGGACGCCGGCACGCGCACGTCCTCGAAGAGCACCTCGGCGTGCCCCTCGACGTCCGTGTAGCCGAAGACCTGCAGGTTGCGCTTGACCGTGATCCCCTCCGTGTCCCGGGGGACGAGGATCTGCGACTGCTGCTTGTACGGCGCGCCGTCGGGGTCGCTCTTGCCCATGACGATGAAGACCTTGCAGCGGTCGCGCATCGCCCCCGACGTCCACCACTTGCGGCCGTTGAGGACGTAGTCGTCGCCGTCGCGCTCGATGCGCAGCTGGATGTTGCGGGCGTCGGAGGAGGCGACGTCCGGCTCGGTCATCGCGAAGGCCGAGCGGATCTCGCCGTCGAGCAGCGGGCGCAGCCACTGCTCCTTCTGCTCCGGCGTCCCGAACTGCGTGAGCACCTCCATGTTGCCCGTGTCCGGCGCCGAGCAGTTGGTCGCCTCGGGAGCCAGGCCGGCGCTGCGGCCCATGATCTCGGCCAACGGCGCGTACTCCGAGTTGCTCAGCCCCGGCCCGTACTCGGGATCGGGATGGAAGAGGTTCCACAGCCCGCGCGAGCGCGCCTCGTCCTTGAGCTCCTCGAGGACCGGCGGGTCGGCGTGCGGGTGGTCGCTGGCCGCCAGCTGCTCCTGGGCCACCGCCTCCGCGGGATACACCTTCTCGTCCATGAAGGCCTCGAGGCGCTCCATGAACTCCTTGCAGCGGTCGGTCGGTGCGAAGTCCATGTGCGGCATGATCCCAGCCCGTGCCCTTCGACATCGCCCCCGACGACATCGTCCGCACGCACGCCGAGGCCGAGGGCAACGAGCGGGTGCCGCTCGTGGTCACCGAGCCGCTCATGGCGTTCCTGGACGCGGCGGGGCTGGGCGAGGGCGAGCTGTCGATCCAGCCGGTCGGCGACGGGCACTCCAACGTCACCTACGTCGTGCGCCGCCAGGACGGCACCGAGGTCGTCCTGCGCCGCCCCCCGCGGCCGCCCCTGCCGCCCTCGGCCCACGACGTCCTGCGCGAGGCGCGGGTCATCTCCTCGCTCGACGGCCGCGGCGTGCGGGTGCCGAAGGTGCTCGCCGTCGGCGACGACGAGTCCGTCATCGGCTCGCCCTTCTACGTGATGGAGAAGGTCGAGGGCGTCGTCATGGCCGACTCGCTGCCCGACCAGTTCGCCACGCCGGAGGAGCGCCGGCGCATCGCCGACGAGCTGATCGACGCGCTGGTGGAGATGCACGGCGCCGACTGGCGCGCCGCCGGCCTCGAGGGCTTCGGCAAGCCGCAGGGCTACCTCGAGCGCCAGCTGCGCCGCTTCACGGGCCTCTGGGAGCACAACAAGACGCGCGAGATCTCCGCGGTCGAGACCGTCGGCGAGTGGCTGCGCTCCAACCTCCCCGAGTCCGGCGAGGCGACGGTCGTCCACGGCGACTTCCGGCTCGGCAACACGATGTACGCGCACGCGGCACCCGCCCGGCTGATCGCGATCTTCGACTGGGAGATGGCCACGATCGGCGACCCGCTGGCGGACGTCGGCTACCTGTGCGCGCTGTGGACGCAGGCGGACGATCCGTCGGGCGGCCTGCGCGAGCACCTGGGCAAGGTCACGCGCCAGGAGGGCTTCCCGACCCGCGACGAGCTCGTCGCCCGCTACGAGGAGCGCTCCGGCCGCTCGGTCGCCGACATGCGCTGGTACATGACGCTGGCCGTCTGGAAGTCGATCGTCTTCATGGAGGGCAACTACAAGCGAGCGGTCTCGGGCACGACCGACGACCCGTACCTCAAGCAGTTCGGCGACGGCGTCGTCGAGCTCGCCCAGCAGGCCGAGGCGCTCGCGCTGGGGGCGTCCCACCTGTGATGGAAGCGGACGTCATCGTCGTCGGGCACGGGCTCGCCGGGCTGGCCGCGACAGCGGAGCTCGCGGAGGCCGGCAAGAAGGTCCTGCTGATCGACCAGGAGGGCGAGCAGGCGCTCGGCGGCCAGGCGTTCTGGTCGCTCGGCGGCTTGTTCCTGGTCGACACGCCCGAGCAGCGGCGCTTCCGCATCAAGGACTCGTTCGACCTGGCCTGGCAGGACTGGCTGGGGTCGGCGGCGTTCGACCGGCCCGAGGACGAGTGGCCGCGCAAGTGGGCGCGCGCCTACGTCGAGTTCGCCCATCAGGAGAAGCGCGACTGGCTCTACGGGATGGGCGTGCGCGTGCTCCCGAACCCCGGGTGGGCGGAGCGCGGCGGCGGCACCGCCACCGGCCACGGCAACAGCGTCCCGCGGTTCCACATCACGTGGGGGACGGGGCCGGGGCTGGTCGAGCCGTTCGAGCGCCGGGTGCGCGCCGCGGGCAACGTGGAGTTCGCCTTCCGCCACCAGGCCGACGCGCTGACGGTCTCGGGCGGCGCGGTGACCGGGGTGAGCGGCAGCGTGCTCGCGCCGACCGATGTCGCGCGCGGCGCGGACAGCTCCCGCGAGGTGGTGGGCGAGTTCGAGGCGAAGGCGCAGGCGGTCGTCGTGGCCAGCGGCGGGGGAAAG
>JADMIO011356752.1_pt1 | contig 10784 bp, 10 predicted proteins | sample 8958161 | NCBI WGS metagenome assembly JADMIO01 (sample SAMN16585339, study PRJNA669376) | soil metagenome | isolation source: Crop rotation soil | place: USA: Cullars Rotation, Alabama | collected 2011 | reverse complement strand
CAGCTTCCCGCCAACAGCCTGCAGCCACCCGAGCCGCGCCTCCAAGTGCAGCCCAGGGCCGATCTTCAACGGCAGCGCGCCGACGAGGACCGGCGCCTCGCCACGTTCGGCTGGGTGGATCGCGAGGGTCGGATCGCGCGTCTGCCGATCGAGGATGCGATGCGGCTTCTCGCCGCGCGCGGGCTCCCTGGCTGGCCGCCGCCCCAGCAAACGCCGCCGCGCTGAGGACCATGCAGACCTGGATTCCGTACTGGCTTCCCGGCGAGACCGCGCATGCCAGCGCCGTCGACCTGCTGTTCATCGGCCTCCTCGTGTCGAGCGCGCTGGTCCTGCTGCTGCTGTTCGCGCTGCTGTTCCGCTTCGCCATCCATTATCGCGCCAGCAACGCCGACGCCGACCGCGACCACCGCATCAGGAAGAGCTGGCACTGGGAGGTGTCGTGGACCGCGGCGACGCTGGTGGCGTTCCTTGCGCTGTTCGTCTGGGGCGCGCAGCTCTACCTGAATCTTCAGGCGCCGCCTGCGGACGCGCTGCCGGTGTACGTGGTCGCCCAGCAATGGATGTGGAAGGTGCAGCATCCCGGCGGCCAGCGCGAGATCAACGAGCTGCACGTGCCGCTCGGGCCGACCATGCGCCTGCTGATGTCGTCGCAAGACGTCATCCATTCATTCTTCATTCCGGCGTTCCGCATCAAGCATGACGTGGTGCCGGGAACGACGCAGAGCATCTGGTTCCGGCCGCGAAAGCCCGGCGTGTTTCACCTGTTCTGCGCGGAATACTGCGGCACCGACCACTCGCGCATGACCGGCCGCATCGTGGTGATGGAGCAGCCCGCCTTCGAGCAATGGCTGGCGCGGCAGGACGTGACCGGGACGCTCGCCGCCGAGGGCGGGCGGCTTTACCGCTCGCTCGGCTGCGGCGGCTGCCATGGCGCGGGCTCGACGGTGCGGGCGCCGGCGCTGGACGGGCTCTATGGCAGGCCGGTGCCGCTCAGCGACGGCACTGTCGAGATCGCCGACGAGCGCTTCATCCGCGACGCGATCCTCAAGCCGCGGGACAAGATCGCAGCGGGCTACCAGCCGCTGATGCCGTCGTACCAGGGCAAGATCAGCGAGGATGAGCTGATCCGGATCACCGCCTACATCAAATCGCTCGCGGGCGAGCCGGGGCCGCCGCAATGAGCGCCGCGCGAAACTATCTCACCGAGGATAACTCGCTGTCGTCGTGGTTCTTCACCACCGACCACAAGCGGGTGGCGGTGCTTTATTTCGCCGGCATCACGCTGTTCTTCTTCATCGGCGGCGCCGCCGCCACCGTGATCCGACTCGAGCTCGCCACCCCGCAGGGCGATCTGGTCTCGACCGACGTGTACAACCGGCTGTTCACCATCCATGGCGTGGTGATGGTGTGGTTCTTCCTGATCCCGTCGATCCCCAACACGCTCGGCAATTTCGTCGTGCCGCTGATGATCGGCGCGCGCGACCTCGCCTTTCCCCGGCTCAATCTCGCGAGCTGGTATCTGTTCATGCTGGGCGGACTGACCACGCTCTATGCGGTGTTCGTCGGCGGCATCGACACCGGCTGGACCTTCTACACGCCGTTCTCGACGATGTATTCCAACAGCCACGTGGTGCTGGCGGTCACCGGCGTTTTCATCGCAGGCTTCTCGTCGATCCTCACCGGGCTGAACTTCATCGTCACGATCCATCGGCTGCGCGCGCCGGGGCTGACGTGGTATCGGCTGCCGCTGTTCCTGTGGTCGCTCTATTCCACCTCGGTCATCCTGGTGCTGGCGACGCCGGTGCTGGCGATGACGCTGCTGCTGGTGGCGCTCGATCGCTTCGCCGGCATCGGCATTTTCGATCCGGCGCGGGGCGGCGATCCGCTGCTGTTCCAGCACCTGTTCTGGTTCTACTCGCACCCGGCCGTGTACATCATGATCCTGCCGGGGATGGGCGTGGTCTCCGAGCTGATCGCGGTGTTCTCGCGCAAGGCGGTGTTCGGCTACAAGTTCGTCGCCTGGTCGGCGGTCGCCATCGCGGTGGTCGGGTTTTTCGTCTGGGGCCACCACATGTTCGTGTCGGGCCAGTCGGTGTTTGCCGGGCTGGTGTTCTCGTTCATGAGCTTCATCGTCGCGGTGCCCTCGGCGATCAAGGTGTTCAACTGGACCGCGACCATGCACAAGGGCTGGATCCGGTTCGACGCGCCGATGCTCTATGCGCTGGCCTTCATCGGGCTGTTCACCATCGGCGGGCTGACCGGGCTGTTCCTCGCCTGCCTCGCCTACGATGTCTATGTCACCGACACCTATTTCGTGGTGGCGCATTTCCACTACATCATGGTCGGCGGCATGGTGACGGCGTATTTCGGCGGCCTGCACTACTGGTGGCCGAAGATCACCGGCCGGATGTATCCGGAATACTGCGCGCGGGCGGCCGCGATCCTGATCTTCTTCGGCTTCAACATGACGTTCTTCCCGCAGTTCGTCCTCGGTGTGCTCGGCATGCCGCGCCGCTACCACGTCTATCTGCCGGAATTCCAGGTCTGGCACGTGTTCTCGTCGATCGGCGCCTCGGTCCTCGCCGTCGCCTATTTGCTGCCGCTGTTCTATCTCGGCTGGTCGCTGTTCTTCGGCCGGCGCGCGTCCGACAACCCCTGGCACGCCACCGGACTGGAGTGGCAGACGCCGTCGCCGCCGCCATCGCACAATTTCGCGACCACGCCCGAGGTGCGGCGCGATCCCTATCAATACACCCTGAAAGGCGAGGCGCGCCCGCAGAATGCCTGAACCGCAACCCGCCGCGCAGTTCGTCGACCTCCGCCAGCAGCATGATGTGGCGGAGCTCGGCATGTGGGTGTTCATCGCCACCGAAGTGCTGTTCTTCGGCGGCCTGATCCTGTTCTATTGCGTGCAACGCACCGCCCATCCCGAAGGCTTCGCGGAAGCGGCGCGCCACACCAGGATTGTCATCGGCACCATCAACACTGCGATCCTGCTGAGCTCGAGCTTCCTGGTCGCATGGGCGGTGAGCGCCGCGCGGGCCGGTGCCGGCCGGCTGGGCGCTGGCCTGCTCTGGACCGCGGCGGGAATCGGCGTGGTGTTCCTGGCGCTCAAGGGGGTGGAGTACCGGCTGGAATACGACGAGCATCTGGTCCCCGGCCTGAACTTCGCGATGAGCGGGCCGAATGCTACGGCGGCGAGCCTGTTCTTCGCGTTCTACTTCGTCGCGACCGGATTGCATGCCGTCCATGTCGCCATCGGCATCGCCGTGCTCGGCGTGATCGGGCTGCGCTGCCGCGGCGGCGCCTATTCGACGCGCTACCACGCCCCCATCGCGGTCGCCGGTCTGTACTGGCACTTCGTCGATGTGATGTGGATTTTCCTGTTTGCGCTGATCTACCTGCCGGGGCGGGCGTCATGACGGACTGGCACCTGCCGCGCGCGCTGTGGTTGTCCTGGCTCGCCCTGCTGATGCTGCTCGGCCTGACCGTGCTGCTGGCGTATCAGCCGCTTGGCGCGCTCAACACCGCGGCGGCGCTGGCGATCGCGGCGATCAAGGCGTCGCTGGTCGCAGCGATCTTCATGGAATTACGCCGCGGCCAGGCCTTGGCGGTGGTGCTCGCCGCAGCCGGGCTGTTCTGGCTCTCGATCATGCTGTGGCTGACGATGGCCGACTACCTGACCCGTCCCGCTTCGGCTTGAGCGGAGCCGCCGGCCAGAGGAAGCGCGTTGAGGCCGGCCCGCACAGCGGCGCGGCCAAAATCGGCAAATGAAAAAGCCCGCTAACGTATTGACGTTGCGGGCTTTGTTTGGTTGCGGGGGTAGGATTTGAACCTACGACCTTCAGGTTATGAGCCTGACGAGCTACCGGGCTGCTCCACCCCGCGGAAACCGTGGCCATCGCAATGGTTTGGCGTGGCGCGGCTTATGTAACAAGCATGACGGGGCTTGGAAAGGGCGGCCGGAGTTCCATTTCGTTGCGCCGTCACGGCTGGCCGTCATAGAACGACCCATGAAAAACCAATCCGGACTGCAACCCCAGGATGCCGTCGGCCCCACCCTGCGGGCGATGGCGCGGCACATCCTGGCCCAGGCGCGGACGGCGATCGAAGACCGCCAACGGGTCGAGGCGGTGGCGGTGCATGACTTCCGGGCCGCCATGAAGTGGTGGCGCGCTTATCTCCGCATGATCGAGCCGTTCCTGAACAAGGACGACCGCCATTGGCGTTCCGAAGCGCGCGATCTGGCGCGCGCGCTGGCCGGCGCCCGCGACACCCAGGCCGCACTCGATGCCGTGGCCGAAGCCGAGCGGCATTCCGCCTCGCACCGCATGACCACGAAGTCCTGGGATTCGATCCGCGAGCGTCTGGAGGCGCTCCGCCAATCCGCGGAAACCGCAAGCCTCACCCCGCCGCTGCGCCAGCGCTTCCTTGAGGCGCTCGACCGCGCCGACGCCCGCCTCGAACGCTGGCCGCTGCAAAAGACCTCGTTCAGCGACGTCGCGGAAAGCCTGAGCTACGGCTACCACCGCGCCCGCGACTTGCTCCCCGACGACTGGCGGGCCGCCAGCGCCGAGGAGCTCCACGAGTTGCGTCAAAATGTGGTGGTGCACCGCTATCAGATGGAGGCGGTGCTGCCGCTTTGGCCCCGGCTCGGCAAAAGCTGGGTGCGCGAGGCGCAGAAGCTGCGCGCTCGGCTCGGCGCCCATCAGGATCTTGCGGTGCTCGCACGCTATGCCGAGCCGCATCAGCCGTTGGCGCCGTGGCGCTCGCGGCTGCATTCCGCGATCGAGCAGCAGCAGGCCGAGCAGGTCGACAAGGCGCGAGTCATCGCCGCGCGGCTGTTCGCCGAAACGCCCAGGGCGTTCCGCCGCCGGCTCAAGGCGATGTGGCGCGGCCTCGCTGCCAAGCGTTAATTCACGAATCGCAGCAGCGCTTCGCGCGCGCGTTCGATGGCGCCGGGCCAGTCGCCCAACCCGGGCTGCCGGAACAGCCGCAGTGTCGGATACCAGGGGCTGTCGTCGCGGCGCAGATGCCAGCGCCAGTCGCCCTGGAATTGCAGGAGCAGGAAGCCCGGCCGGCCGAGCGCGCCAGCGACATGGGCGACCGATGTGTCGACGCAGATCACCAGCTCGACCAGCATCAGTACCGCCGCAGTGTCGGCGAAGTCGGAGAGCTCGGAGCCGAGATGCACGAGCCGGGGCTCCACGGCAAGATGCTCGGCCTCGCCGTCGCGCAAGTCGCGCTGGATGCTGATGAAGCGGATGCCGGGCACCGACAGGATCGGTTCGAGTTGCGCAAGCGTCAGCGAGCGGAGCCGGTCGTTGGTGTTGTGAATGCTGCCCGACCAGGCCAACGCCACACGCGGGCCGGGAATGCCTTCGAGCCGTTCGCGCCACTTCGAAATACGGTCGCCCGGCGCGCGCAGGTACGGGATCGCGGCCGGGATGTCGGCGGGGTCGAGCTTGAGCGCCAACGGCAGGCTCGCCAGCGGACATTGCAGGTCGTGGCGGGGCAGCGGCTCGCCGCGGGCCACCACAGCCGACACGCCATCGATGCCCTCCAGCAGCGGTCGCAGCTCGGGCTGCACCTCCAGCACCAGCTTCGCCCCGGTGGCCGCGAGCCGCGGCACCATGCGCACAAACATCACGGTGTCGCCAAGGCCCTGCTCGGCGTGCAGCAGCAGGGTCTTGCCGGCGAGCGGGGCCTCGCCAAGCCAGAGCGGCTTCTGGATTTCCTTGCGAGTCATCATCCCAGTCCGGGTCCAGCGCCACTCGTATTCGGCGAAGCCCCGCCGGTAATCGCCGAGGGACAGCAGCGACAAGGACGCGTTGAAATGGACGTCGGCGTAATTCGGGTCGAGCGCGCGGGCTCGCGCGTAGCTCGACAGCGCGTCCTGGTGGCGTCCGAGCGCAGCCAGCGCCAAACCGCGGTTGATGAAACTGGTGATGTGGTTTGGGGCTGCGGCAACCGCCCGGTCGTAGTCGGCGATGGCCTGCGCGGGCCGGCCCAGCGACAGCAGCGCATTGCCGCGATTGTAGTGGGCGATCGGGTGGCCGGGCGACAGCGTCAGCACGGCGTCGTAGTCGGCAAGCGCCTCCTCGTTGCGGTCGAGCGCACCGAGCGCATTGCCGCGATTCATGCGCGCCTGGGGGTGCCGCGGGTTGGCCGCAAGCAACGCATCGAATGCCGCCAGCGCTTCGGCCGGGCGCCCGCAATCGAGCAGGATGACACCCCGGGTGTTCAAGGCGTCGGAATGGCCGGGCGTGCTCACCAGCGCCTTGTCGAGCGCCGCAAGCGCCTCGTCGTCGCGGCGCAGCGCGTGCAGCGCCATCGCCAGATTGGACAGCGCGTCGGCCGAGCGCGCATTGATCTTCAGTGCGGAATTGAGGAGCTGATAAGCCTCGCCCGGCCGGCCTTGCGCCGTCTTGACCGCGCCGAGCAGGTTGAGCGCGTCGAAATGGCCACGGTCGGCCTTGAGCACACGCTGGTAGAGCTTCTCGGCCTCGTCGAGCCGGCCCTGCTGATGCAGCGCCACCGCTTGGTTGATGGTGTCGCCGAGATTGAACGGGACCCCGGTCACAGCCGGTTGATCCGCGCGATGCGGCGCGTCACCTCGGCCGGAGTCTCGGCGTCGGCCCTGGCCTTGAGAGCCAGCGCCGCGCGCGCCGCCGGTCGATCCAGGCAACGTGACAGCCAGGCGGCGAGGCGCGGCCCGGCCCCCAGGTCCATGTCGATGGCACGGCTGATGACGGCAGCGACATTGAGGTCGGCCACGGTGAAGGCATCGCCGAGCAGATAGGGCTTGCTGCCCACCGCGGCATCGAGCACCCGGAACGGCGCCTCCAGCACTTTCAGCGCTTCATCGCGCTTTTTCGCGTCGCGCTCGGCCGCCGGCAACCGCACCGCGTGCAGCGACCAGATGTTGACGCCGCGATCCACCTCGGTGACCGCCCAGAAGCTCCACTGCCAGGCCAGCGCCTCGGCTTCCAGCGAGCCCGGGTAGAGCCGGCCGGGCGAATGCTTCTTGGCAAGATAGAGCGTGATGGCAAGCGACTCGAACAGCACGAAGCCGTCGTCGACGATCACCGGCAGCCGGCCGTTCGGATTGATGGCGAGGAATTCAGGGGCACGCGCGCCGGCGTCTCCGATCTCGACCGGCAGATGCTCGTAGTCAATGCCAAGCTCACCGGCCACCCAGAGCGCACGGAACGCGCGGGTGCGAGCGATGCCGTAAATGCGCAGGCCGGCCATGGTCGTCGCACGGTCCGTCGAAATCGCCGCCAGCATACGTCAGTTCAGCGCGTCGGCCACCGCCCTGCCGCATTCGGCGGTGCTGGCTCCGCCGCCGAGATCGTGGGTGCGAAGCTTCGGCTGCGCCAGCACCCGCTCGATCGCTCTGACGATGGCGTTCGCCGCATCGGTTTCGCCGAGATGCTCGAGCATCATCGCGCCGGACCAAATCTGGCCGATCGGGTTGGCGATGCCCTGCCCGGCGATATCGGGTGCCGAGCCGTGGACCGGCTCGAACAGCGAGGGGAATTTGCGTTCCGGATTGATGTTGCCCGACGGCGCGATGCCGATGGTGCCGGTGCAGGCCGGGCCTAGGTCGGACAGGATGTCGCCGAACAGGTTTGAGCCGACCACGACGTTGAAGCGGTCGGGCTTGAGCACGAACAGCGCGGTGAGGATGTCGATGTGGTACTTGTCCCACTTCACATCTGAATAGTTCTTTGCCATCGCCTCGACGCGCTCGTCCCAGTACGGCATGGTGATCGCGATGCCGTTCGACTTGGTGGCCGAGGTGAGATGCTTCCTCGGCGTGCGGCGAGCGAGTTCGAAGGCGAAGCGAAGCACGCGGTCGACGCCGATCCGCGACAGCACGGTCTCCTGGACCACCACCTCGCGCTCGGTGCCGCCGAACATGCGGCCACCGATCGCGGAATATTCCCCTTCGGTGTTCTCGCGCACAACCCAGAAGTCGATGTCGCCGGGCTTCCTGCCGGCGAGCGGCGACGGCACGCCCGGCATCAGCCGCACCGGACGGAGATTGACGTACTGATCGAACTCGCGGCGAAACAGGATCAGCGAGCCCCAGAGCGAAACGTGATCGGGCACCTTGGCCGGCCAGCCGACCGCGCCGAAGTAGATGGCGTCGTGTGAGCCGATCCGCTCCTTCCAGTCGTCCGGCATCATCTTGCCGTGCTTCTCGTGATAGTCGCAGGAGGCGAAGTCGAAATGGTCACTGCGCAGCTCGAAGCCGAATTTCCTGGCGGCGGCTTCCAGCACGCGGACACCCTCCGGCACCACCTCCTTGCCGATGCCGTCGCCCGGGATCACGGCGATGCGATGGACGCGATTGGTGGACATGGGAGCAATCCTGTTGTTGAGCTGCCGGAGCGAACCTAGCGCGGAATGCCGGGTGCCGACATCACTTCGGAAGGAATCGAGCTGCCGGGCCGGTGGCGATCGCTTGCACTGATCGGGCTGGAGTTCGCAGCGGCGGGTTCAGTCGCGAATACATCGCGGTAGAACTGCCGGAGGTTGCCGCGCTTCCACATTTCGAAAATGACATTGTGCTCGCTCGTATCCGAAATCGGCCAGTGCATGACAGGATACATGGTCGAAAGCTGATCGGCTGACTTCACGTCCTCCTCCGATCGATCACCATAGACGCAAATAAAATCCGATTCTGTCTTCCGACACGCGCACAGCAGGTCGAACGCCTGGATCGCCTGGCGACCGTGGCTGATCAACCGCCTTATCACCCAAGGGAAACGGCCGCCGACGGAAATGGCCCTGCCGCCAACCAATTGTCCAAATCGCAGGGCGACGAAACCGCCCATGCTGGTGCCATAGCTGCAGATGCGCCGGTAACGATCAACTTTAGTATCTCCGCTGAGCCGGCGGGCCAGTTCGTGGAAACTCTTGGCATAGTTCCGCGACCCATGTTCGTAAAGGGTTCGGTCGGGATCTCGCATCACGACCACGTCGAAAGCCGCATTGGGTATGAGTTGCAGGAAGACCGCCGTTCCCATCATCAATCGATCGCCCAAGCCGCAAAAAGCGAATATCAGGCATTTTGCCTCTTGCGCTACATCAGGATCCTCAAACAATGTGATCCAGGGGGTGATAGGCCGGCGGATGTAGCGGGCCGGCGGCTCGTTGGCCAACAGCACAGGCAGGTGCAGCCAGGCCCGCGCAGCATTCAAGCTGTCCGCCAACTGTCGGCTTTCCCGCAAAGCACGCTGGTATTCCAGCGGCGCCATGTCGTTTTCGGCATCCATCAGGGCCTTGATCCGACCCTTCAACGATCTGTCGGCCCCTCCGAGATTGTAAGAAACCCGAATCGGGGTCGGGGAGATCACGTCCCTGCCGTCCTTCGCGCGATGTATTCGGCGAGCCGGTTGACCGACCCATGGGTGGCCAGGTCGGCTGGGTCGATCTCAACGCGGGTGTCTTCCTCGAGGAGCATGCAGCACTCGATGACGCCAAGCTGTCGAGCTTCAGCCTGTCGAACGGCAGGTCGATGTCGGGATTGTCGAGGCCGCCGCCGAACTGGGCGTCGTTGGCGACATTGGTCGCCGCATCCAGCGCCTTGAGGATCTTTGCGCGGGCATCCAGGAAGTTCATGAGTGGAGGCTCACGCGCAGGTGGGCAGGGCTCAGATAGACGTAGTTGTCGGTTCGCAACTCGTGCGAAACAACGTCCGCATAGAGTGGCGTCCGGGCGAGATGAGACGTGATCCCGGCCCAGAGGTCGAGCGACAGCGCCTTACCGAGGCAAAGGTGGCTGCCGACGCCGAATATCCTCGCCCGATCGCGCGACGTGCCGGAATAGGTGAAGGCCTGGAGATAGATCCGGATGCGATCGCCGGCCTGAAACCGGGTCTCGCGGTCGCTGAAGGAGCGCGCCGCGATCCGCTCGATGAACGGGACGCCCGTTTCGGGTGGCACCTCCGGATAATCGATCTCGTCCAGGCGGCGGCCACGATTGGCGATCAGCACGCTGTGCAGGCTCTCCCCCAGCGTGCCGATCAGGGTTTCGCGCCCGAGGACTGCAAGCGCGAGCCGAAGCCCAATGGCCTGCTCGGTAGCAGCCGCGCCGAGCCTGGAGACGATTGCCTCGCGCAAGCGGCCCAATTCCTCGTCCACCCGCTGCCGTTTGCGTGGGCCGATCGACTTGTCGAAAATGATCGAGGCTGTCCGGCATCCAGACGCGACCATCGGCGGGACGTCGGTCAACGGTTCGGTCACGCTGAGAACAAGCGGCTCCAGGACCTCGCGGACGATCTCGACCTCGCCCGGCTGCCCGAGCGGCCCGAGATGGATCGGCAGGTTCGCCGCCACGCAGGCCGCCAGCGCGGCGCGGCGCTCCACAATATGCTCGGCCACGCGGCGGCGCGCGTCGCGGTGCGCCGCTTCGTGCAGGCACATCGGGATGTGCTGAAAGGCCAGCAGCACATTGGAGAAATCGATCCCGAGCCGCTTTTCCAAAGCTTCGTAGTCATCGGAGTAGGTGGCGGGGCGCGTGTCGGCAGAGGCCAGCAGCCGCTCGCAATAGCCCGGCTCGGTAACGATCCAGGACTTGATCTCCGAGTCGAAGACCGGATGTCCATCTGGGGAATGAAAATGGGCATGCCGACCGGGCGAACGGTGCAAGGTCAGATTGTCCATCGGTCACCCCAACGCGTAGCCGCGATATGAGCTTATAAACCCGGCCGTTGCGTGTCTATTGATCGGCTGGCGCCGAGCGATGGTCCTGCGCCGCGATGCTGTCCGGAC
>JADMIO010854547.1_pt1 | contig 10784 bp, 10 predicted proteins | sample 8958161 | NCBI WGS metagenome assembly JADMIO01 (sample SAMN16585339, study PRJNA669376) | soil metagenome | isolation source: Crop rotation soil | place: USA: Cullars Rotation, Alabama | collected 2011 | reverse complement strand
GCGACTTCAAGTCACGTGAATTCCAAGCTTCGGATCCCACTGTGCTGGAAAGCGAGCTCAACCCCCGGCTGATCTACGCCTCGCTCAAGGGCTTCGGCCCGGGCGCGCTCGAGACGGCCAAGGCGTACGAGAACATCGCCCAGGCGACCGGCGGCGCGATGAGCACCACCGGGTTCGAGGACGGCCCGCCCGTGGCGACCGGCGCCCAGATCGGCGACTCCGGCAACGCGGTGCACCTGTTCGGCGCGATCTGCGCGGCGCTCTTCCAGCGCACGCACACCGGCCGCGGCCAGCGCGTCCAGATCTCGATGCGCGCCGGCATCCTGAACCTGTGTCGCGTGAAGCTGCGTGACCAGCAGCGCCTCGAGCACGGGCCGCTGAAGGAGTACCCGAACAAGGAGTTCGGGGACTTCGTCCCGCGCTCGGGCAACGCCTCCGGCGGCGGCCAGCCCGGCTGGGCCGTGCGCTGCAAGCCCATGACCGACCACGGCAAGAACGCGTGGCTGTACGTCGTCATCCAGCCGCAGGTGTGGGAGGCGCTGGCGACGAAGATCGGGCACCCCGAGCTCGTCGAGCACCCCGACTACGCGACCCCCGAGGCGCGCCTGTCCCGGCTCGACGAGATCTTCGGGCTGATCGAGGAGTGGACGCTGACGAAGACCAAGTGGGAGGCGTTCGGCGAGCTGAACGCGATCAACGTCCCGTGCGGTCCCGTGCTCAGCACGAAGGACCTCCTCGAGGACGAGGGCCTGCGGGCCGAGGGCATGATCGTCGACGTCGAGCACCCCGAGCGGGGGACGTTCTCGACCGTCGGCTGCCCGTTCACGCTGTCCGACTCGCCCGTGTCGATCAAGCGCTCGCCCCTGCTCGGCGAGCACAGCACGGAGATCCTCGAGGAGCTCCTCGAGTACGAGTCCGACGAGGTGACCCAGCTGTCCGAGGCAGGGGCCGTCTGACCGGCGGCCCGCCCGACCCCGACCGACCCGACCGAAGAAGAGAAACCCGAGAAGAGGGAGATTGATGGCTTCGACTACGACGACGCAGGACCGGACCGGCACTTCCCGCGACCAGGCAACGGTCAGGGAGGTGCTCGACGAGGTCCGCGCCGACGGACGCGAGGCCCTGAGCGCGCCGGAGGCCAAGCGGGTCGCGGACGCGTACGGCATCCCCGTCCCCGGTGAGGGGCTCGCCACCTCCGCGGACGAGGCGGTGTCGCTCGCCGAGGAGATGGGCTATCCGGTCGTCGCGAAGATCGTCTCGCCGGACATCCTCCACAAGACGGAGGCCAAGGGCGTGCTCGTCGGGCTCGGGTCCGGCGACGAGGTCCGCGAGGGCTTCGACACGATCGTCGAGAACGCGAAGGCCTACAAGTCCGACGCGAAGATCACGGGCGTCCAGATCCAGCAGATGCTCCCGGAGGGCACCGAGGTGCTCGTCGGCGCGATCAAGGACCCGTCGTTCGGCCCGGTCGTGACCTTCGGCCTCGGCGGCATCCTCGTCGAGGTCCTGCGCGACGTGACGTTCCGCCTCGCGCCGGTCTCGGGCGAGGACGCGCTCGACATGGTCGACAGCATCCGCACGGCCGAGGTCCTGCACGGGGTCCGCGGCCGCGCCGGCGTCGACATCCAGGGGATCGCCGACATCATCCAGGGCGTCTCCGAGCTCGTCGCCGACTTCCCGGAGATCACCGAGGTCGACCTCAACCCGGTGCTCGCCACCGAGGGCGGGGCGACCGCGGTCGACGCGCGCTTCATCGTGGACTTCACCCAGGAGGACACGCGGCCGCCGGTCTACTCCAAGGAGGACATCCTCGGGGTCATGAACCGGATGTTCAAGCCGAACGCGATCGCCGTGGTCGGCGCCTCGGAGTCCGAGGGCAAGATCGGCAACTCGGTCATGAAGAACCTCGTCAACGGCGGGTTCGAGGGCGAGATCTACCCGATCAACCCGAAGGCCGAGACGATCCTCGGCAAGAAGGCCTACAACGACATCGCCGACCTGCCCGACGGCGTCGACCTCGCGGTGTTCTGCATCCCGGCGAAGTTCGTCGTGGACGCGATCGCCCAGGTCGGCGACAAGGGCATCGCCGCGGCGGTCCTCATCCCGTCGGGCTTCGCCGAGACGGGCGAGGAGGAGCTGCAGCACAAGCTCCAGGAGACCGCGCGCGAGCACGGCGTCCGCTTCATCGGGCCGAACATCTACGGCATCTACTACCTGCCGCAGAAGATGAGCGCGGCCTTCACGACGCCGTACGACGTGCTGGGCCAGACGGCGCTCGCGTCGCAGTCCGGCGGCATCGGCATGGGCATCCTCGGCTTCGCCCGCTCGACCAAGCTCGGCGTGGCCGCGATCGTGGGCCTCGGCAACAAGGCCGACATCGACGAGGACGACCTCCTGACGTTCTTCGAGCAGGACGACAACACGCAGTGCGTCGCCCTGCACATGGAGGACCTCAAGGACGGCCGGTCCTTCGTCGAGGTCGCCCAGCGCGTCTCGCAGAAGAAGCCGATCGTCGTGCTCAAGGCCGGCGCCACGCCGGCCGGGTCGAAGGCGGCGGCGTCGCACACCGCGGCGCTGGCCGGCGACGACAAGGTCTACGACGACATCCTGCGCCAGGCCGGCGTCGTGCGCGCCAACGGCCTGCGCGACCTGCTCGAGCTGGCGCGGGCGCTGCCCGTCCTGCCGACCCCGACCGGTGAGAACGTCGTGATCATCACCGGCGCGGGGGGCTCGGGCGTGCTCCTGTCTGACGCCTGTTACAACGGCGGTCTCCAGCTCATGGAGATGCCGGACGACCTCAACGAGGCGTTCATGAAGTTCATCCCGCCGTTCGGCGCGGCCGGCAACCCGGTCGACATCACCGGCGGCGAGCCCCCCGAGACCTACGCGAACACGATCCGCCTGGGCCTCGAGGACGAGCGCATCCATTCGCTCGTGCTGGGCTACTGGCACACGATCATCACGCCGCCCATGACCTTCGCCAAGGTCGTGAGCGAGGTCGTGGAGGAGTACCGCGGCAAGGGGATCGAGAAGCCGATCGTGGCCTCGCTCGCCGGGGACGTCGAGGTCGAGGAGGCCTCGCAGTACCTGTTCGAGCGCGGGGTCCCCGCCTACCCGTACACGACGGAGACGCCGGTCGAGGTGCTCGCGGCGAAGTACCGCTGGGCGCGCATGGCCGGGCTGCTCGACCGCAAGCGGTGAGTCCCGTCCCCCGAGGAGTGCACACAGGAGGAGGAGGCGTCTGAGGAAGACAGGCAGGGCGCGGGCAGAGGAGGCGGCTGCAGACGGCCGTCGCCCGCGCTCCGACGGGTACGTAGGACGAAAAGGGGAGAGTGATGGAAGTTACTGAGAGCGATCGTCAGCCAGGTGACCGCAGCCAAGGCGCGGTCACGCTTGACAGCGCCGGAACCGAACGGGTCTGGCGTGCCGGCCGGCTTGCGCCGATGCCGATCCGCAAGCTGCCGGAGGCACCGCAGGCGGCGCACATCATCGGGCCGGCGATGATCCTCGTCGCGCTCGGCGTGGGCCTGGGCGAGACGTTCCTCTGGCCGCGACTGGTCATCGTGTTCGGCCCGAACATCCGCTGGATGTTCCTGGTCGGCGTCGCGCTGCAGACCGTCGTGATGCTCGAGATGGCCCGCTACGCGATGGCGACCGGAGAATCGATCTTCTTCGGCGCCGCGCGCATCTGGCAACCGATCATGTGGCTGTTCTTCGTGACCGCGATCGCGGTCTACATCTGGCCCGGACACATCTCCACGGGCGCCGACGCGCTCGAGGAGCTCACCGGCATCCCGTGGCAGCTGTCCGCGTCGATCGGCCTCGTGATCATCGGGGTGATGTTCACCGTCGTGAAGTTCGTCTACAACATCGTCGAGGCGGTGCTGGCGTTCCTCGTCGGCGTGCTCGTCATCGGCTCCGCGATCGTCGCGGCGATCGTGGGCAACCTGTCCGATCTCGGCGACACGCTCCTCGGGCTCGTCCGCTTCGACTTCGGCGTGCCCCATGCCGCCGTCACCGCCGCGTGGTTCCCGATCCTGGTCGGTTCGATCGCGTTCGCCGGCCCATCCGGCATGCAGCAGATGTGGTACACGCTGTGGCTGCGCGACAAGGGCGCGGGCATGGGCGTCCACATGCCGCGCGTCCGCGGCATGCTCCACGCCGGTGAAGAGGAGACCATCCCGGACACCGGGTCGATGTTCGACACGGACGATCCGGAGGAGATGCGCAAGTGGAACAACTGGCGCAAGTGGGTCCGCTACGACGCGATCCTGTTGTTCTTCGGCATCACGATGCTGGTCACGATCATCTTCACGGTCCTGGCGATGCACGCCGCGGAGGTCAACCCGGTCGCGAAGAAGCAGCTGCTCGCCGGTGAGCGCGACGCGGCCCTGACCGCAATGCGCTCGGCGTTCGACCAGACCGCGACCATCCTCGGCACGGTGTTCTTCATCTTCATCTCGATCGTCGGCTGGAAGGCGAGCGTCGGACTGTTCGACGCGTTCGCCCGCGGCCAGTCGGACATGACGTACTACTTCGTGCCGGGCGCGAAGAAGTTCAAGATGGCCCACCTCTACGGGCTGTTCCTGTGGGGCGTCATCATCTTCGGGATCCTGATCATCAACTTCGGCCCGGTGGACGGACCGACGGGGATCCTCAACGTCCTGGCGTTCATGTCGACGTTCGTGATGGGCGCCTACTGCCTCACGTTGGCGGGGGTCAACCGGATGATGCTCCCGAAGAAGATCCGACCGCACATGATCATCACGGTGCTCCTGGTGTTGGGCGGCCTCACGTACCTGGGGATGCTCTTCTACTCGATGATCAAGTTCGGCGTCACGGACCTCGGCTGATGGAGGCGATCCGAGCAGAACGAGGCATGGACCCCGCCGAGCCGCGCGTCCTCTCCACCCCCTACGGGGACCTGGACCGGCGACAGGTGGCGGAGATGTCGGCGCCCGGCGCGGCGATCGGGCTGCTCGGCGGCGTGATCGCGGGAGGGCTGCTCGCCATCAGCGGGCTGTCCCTCCCGATCACGCTGGTCGCCGGCTTCCTGCTGGCGGTGCCGCTCGCCATGGCGGGCGCCGTCTACGAGATCCTCCTCGTCAAGGGGAAGATCCCGATGGGGACGGTCGCCGGCGCGGCGATGGTCTGGGTCGTCGCGTGGCCGGTGATCCGCGTCGTCCACGGCGCGATCGTCGACCTCATCGCCGGCAACGGGATCGCGACGCCCAACGGCATCCTCGGGTTCTTCATCTACCAGGCGCTGGTGGCGGTCCCGTTCGCGATCGGGTTCTGGTGGCTGCACGAGAACTTCGCCCCGCGCTGGTGGTTCCGCATCCGCGACCGCAACCCGGTCGCCAACCACTTCATCAGGGTCCAGCTGCAGTACGCGGACTCGGCGGAGCAGGAGAAGCAGGCCCAGAAGGAGCGCAGGGCGGCGAAGGCGCAGGCCCGCCGCACGAGATAATCGGGTCGGGGCCGGGCGACCGGCCCTGATCAGAAGCCTGGCCGGCGAGGCCCTCGCACGAGGGTCTCGTCCGACCACGGCCGAATCCCCCGGAGGGTGACATGGATCTACTCGAATACCAGGGCAAACAGCTTTTCGCCCGCCATGGGATCCCGGTGCCCGAGGGGCGCCCGGCGACCACGGTGGACGAGGCCGTCACGGCCGCCGACGCGATCGGCTACCCGTGTGTCGTCAAGGCGCAGGTGCAGATCGGCGGGCGCGGGAAGCTCGGCGGCATCAAGGTCGCGCAGGACAAGGACGAGGCGCGCGAGCACGCGTCCGCGATCCTCGGCATGGACATCCGCGGCCTGACCGTCCACGAGGTGTGGATCGAGGAGGCATCGCAGATCGAGGACGAGTGGTACTGCTCGATCGTCTTCGACCGCGCGGCCAAGGCCCCGCTCGTGATGCTGTCGACGAAGGGCGGCATGGACATCGAGGCCGTCGCCGAGGAGGACCCGGACGCGATCGCGTCGCTGCACGTCGACCCGCTGCTCGGCTTCCAGGACTTCCACGGTCGCCGCCTGGCCTTCGACGCGGGCATCCCCGCGGACCTGATCCGCCCGTGCGGCGCGATGCTCGCCAAGCTCTACGAGACGTTCGTGGCCGAGGACGCGATGCTCCTCGAGGTCAACCCGCTGATCGTCACGCCCGAGCGCGAGCTGCGCGCGCTCGACGCGAAGGTCACGCTCGACGGCAACGCGCTGTTCCGCCACCCCGAGAACGCGGCGCTGCGCAACCCGTCCGCGGAGGACCCGCAGGAGCAGATGGCCAAGGAGCGCGGGCTGACCTACGTCAAGCTCGACGGCGACATCGGGATCCTCGGCAACGGCGCCGGGCTCGTCATGTCGACCCTCGACGTCGTCGCCCAGGTCGGCGGCTCGCCCGCGAACTTCCTCGACGCCGGCGGCGGCTCGAAGGCCGACGCGATCGTCTCGGCCGTCGAGGTGATCCTGTCCGACGACAAGGTCAAGGCCGTCCTGTTCAACATCTTCGGCGGCATCACCCGCTGCGACGAGGTGGCCAAGGGTCTGATCGAGGCGTTCGAGGTCGTCAAGCCGACGGTGCCGTTCGTCGTCCGCCTCGACGGCACGAACGACGAGGAGGGTCGCCGGCTCCTGGCCGAGGCCGCCCTCGACGGCCTGCACGTGGAGGCGACGATGCTCGACGCGGCGAATCGCGTCGTCGAGCTCGCGAGGTCCGGCGCGAAGGTGGAGGCGTAAGGCATGAGCATCCTCATCGACAAGGACACCCGCCTCTGCGTCTCGGGCATCACCGGGCGCGAGGGCACGTTCCACGCGACGAACAACAAGAACTACGGCACGAACGTCGTGTCGGGCGTGACGCCCGGCAAGGGCGGCCAGGACGTCGACGGCATCCCCGTCTTCAACACGTTCCACGAGGCCGTCGAGGAGACGGACGCGAACGCGGCGATGGTGTTCGTCCCGCCGCGCTTCGCCGCCGACTCGGTGCTCGAGGCCGCCGACGCGGGGATCGAGACGATCATCTGCATCACCGAGGGCATCCCCGCCCACGACGAGCTGCGCGTCTACACGAACCTCAAGCGCAAGAACGGCGTGCGGCTGATCGGCCCGAACTGCCCGGGCGTCCTGTCGCCGGGCAAGGCCAACGTCGGCATCATCCCGGCGGCCTTCTTCAAGGAGGGCAACGTCGGCGTCGTGTCACGCTCGGGGACGCTCACGTACCAGATCGGCAACGAGCTCGCCCAGCGCGGCTTCGGCAACTCGAGCATCGTCGGCATCGGCGGCGACCCGGTCCCGGGCTCGAGCTTCATCGACGTCATCGAGCTGTTCGAGAACGACCCCGAGACCGAGCTCATCGTCATGAGCGGCGAGATCGGCGGGTCGGCCGAGGAGGAGGCCGCCGAGTACATCGGCGAGCACGTCTCCAAGCCGGTCGTGGGCTACATCGCGGGCTTCACCGCGCCGCCGGGCAAGACGATGGGCCACGCGGGCGCGATCGTCTCGGGCTCGGCGGGCACGGCGCAGGCGAAGGCCGACGCGCTCGAGGCCAAGGGCGTGCGCGTCGGGCGCACGCCGACCGAGGTCTCCGACATCGCGGTCGAGATCCTCGGCGGCGCGCGGTAGCGGCCGCTTCGCAAGGACACGGAACGGGAGCGCGTCCGACGCGGGGGCGCGTTCCGCGTTCATGCCCGTTCGCAGCCGGCGTGGTCGCTCGTCCTGGTGCCGAGGCCGCTTCGGCCACCCGTCGTCCGGTCCCGGTCCGGGCGTAGGCGGCCGGGCGTCGCCGGGCATCCGGCTGGGCTAGGGTGAACCCGTGGCCCGCCGCCGGTACACCGCGGAGCAGGTCGACGCGGCCGTCCAGGCACTGGGCGACGCCGCGCGCTTCGGCCACGCCCAGGAGATCGTCACCCACGCGGCCCCGAACCTCCAGCGCGTGCTCGCGCAGGCCCTCGCGGAGGGCGACTGGTTCGGCGCCGCCCACGACGCGCAGATCGCGTCGGCGGCGCTTCAGGACGACCCTGACGAGCGCGTGCGCGCGGTGCGCACGCTCGTCGCGGAGGAGACCCGGCTCGGGATGCTCGTGGGCGTCGCGGTCGGGCTCGAGCTCGCCGAGGAGCTCGCACAGACCCCGGACCCGGAGGAGGAGCCTTCCCCATGACAGCGCGCCATTGCTCGACCGTCGCCGACGTCGAACCGAAAGGCAGGTCCTCGCGATGAACATCCGCTGGCTCGGTCACGCCGCCTTCGAGCTCGAGGCCGACGAGACCACCGTGCTCATCGACCCGTGGCTCACGGGCAACCCGAAGGCCGCCGCGAGCGCCGACGAGCTGAACGCGAACGCGATCCTGCTCACGCACGGCCACGGCGACCACTACGGCGACCTCGTCGCGATCGCCAAGCGCACGGGCGCGACCGTCGTCGCGATCACCGAGATCGCCGACGAGCTCCAGGGCGAGCTCGGCGAGACGAACACCGTGCTCGACCCGAACATGGGCGGCAAGGTCGAGCTCGACTGGGGCACCGTCCGGATGGTCCCGGCGTGGCACACCTCCACGACCCCGAACGGCACGCCCAGCACCCCGGCGGGGATCGTCGTCGAGCTCGGCGGCAAGCGCGTCTACCACCTCGGCGACACGTGCCTCTTCAGCGACCTGCAGCTCGTGAAGCGCTACGGCCGGATCGACGTCGCGATCATGCCGATCGGCGGCCACTACACGATGGACCGCTTCGACGCGGTCGTCGCGGCCGAGTGGGTGGGAGCCGACACGATCATCCCGTGCCACTACGGGACGTTCCCGCCGATCGAGACCGATGTCGAGGGCTTCCGGTCCGACGTGCAGAACGCCGGCGCCGGCGAGGTCGCGATTCTGAACCCCGGCGACACGCACACGGTATGACCACCGCGGTCGTGCTCATCGAGGCCGAGCGCGACGCGCTGCAGACGCTCGGCGGCCAGCTCGCGGACCTGACCGGGGTCGCCGAGGCGTACTCGGTCACGGGCGAGTGGGACTTCGTCGCGGTCATCCGCGTGCCCCGGCACGAGATGCTCGCCGACGTGGTGACGGGCGAGCTCGTCAAGCTCCCCGGCGTGAGCCGGACGCAGACGATGGTCGCCTTCGAGGTGTTCTCCCGCCACGACCTCGAGTCGATGTTCTCGATCGGGGGGTGAGGGTCGGGGGTTGGTGGCCGGGTGGTCGCAGGTTGGTCGCGTTCCGCTCGGACGTCTTGGCGCGGCGCGGTGTCGGCGGACGGCGCGGCGAGGGGAGGTGGACGAGCGTCGATGGCGTGCGCTTCGGGCGCCGCGGTTCCCGGGGCGGTTCGCGCGCTCGAGCACATCCGCGCTGGCGGCAGATCCGCGACGGCAGCACGGCTCGCGTGCCTGCCGCGCCGAGTTCGGACGGGTGGGCCGCTTTCTGCCGACATAGACGGCAGAATCCGGCCCACGGGCCTTGCTCCGCACAGCCCGCTCGGCCGAGAGCCGCGACGCGTCGAAGCCGGCGCACCGCACGCGGACACCACGCCCGCCGGGCCCAGCAGCCTCCTCGCGGACTCCGGCAGACGCCGCGATCGTCGCCACGCCTGAGCGCACCCGGGACCGCGCCTCGTAGACTCACCGCGATGTCCGTCGTGCGCCCCGAGTTCGGACCGACGCTGCCCGAGCTCCTCGCGCCGCGCATCCGCGCGCTGCCCCGGGCCGCCCGGGTGGCGCTCGCCGTGCTTGCGCTCGCGGTCGTCGTCCTCGCGGCGCTCCTCCTCCTGCGCCGGGAGGAGAACGACGGTCGGCTGCACGCCGTCGTCCGCGAGCCGGTCGCCTACAACCTCGTCTACCCGCGCACGCTCGCGCGGGTCGCGCCGCGGGGGCGGGAGACGCTGCGGCTGCAGACGCCCGCGGGCGCCACGGATCCGCAGTCGTTCGCGGTCACGCCGTACCGGCTGCCGGCGTACAAGGGCGATCCGACCGGGATCCTCACGCTCAGCTCGGCGAACATGATCAGCGCGATGCGGCGGACGATTCCCGGGTTCGTGTGGCGCGGCGACGGGCGCGTCAACTACAACCGCCAGCCCGGCTACGAGATTCTCTTCCAGGCGAAGATCGACGGCCGCACGACCTACGGGCGGCGCACGATCCTCCTGCCCGGCGGCGACACGCCGCCCAAGGAGGGCGTCGACATCACGATGCTCGCCGCGCGCTCGGAGGCGATCCCGCGCGTCGACGCGATCGGGGCCGCGGCCGGCGCGCTCAAGACGGCGATCCGCTCGTTCCGCTTCGGCACCGAGCGGCCGTGAGCGACGACGGCCTGATCATCTTCGATCAGTTCGCCGCGGTCGACATCCGCGTCGGGCGGATCGTCGAGGTCGAGGACTTCCCCGAGGCGCGGCGGCCGGCGTGGAAGCTGCGCGTGGACCTCGGGCCCGAGATCGGGGTCAAGCGGTCGTCGGCCCAGATCCGCAACTACGAGCGCGACGAGCTCGAGGGCCGCCTCGTCCTCGCGGTCGTGAACTTCCCGCCCCGGCAGATCGGCCCGGTCCGCTCGGAGGTCCTCGTGCTGGGGACCTACAGCGAGGAGGGCGTGCTCCTCCTCAGCCCCGAGCCGCAGGCCGCTCTCGGCGACCGCGTCGGCTGAGCTCAGCCGTTCGGGGCCTCGGCGCCGCCGGAGGCCGCCGGGTCCGTCGTGGTGCCGCCGCTCGGCGGCGTCCCGCCCGTCGGCACGCTCGGCGTCGTCGGGGTCGTGGGCGTCGTGGTGCCCGGCGTCGGCGGCGTCGTCGGCGTGGTCGTGGCCGGCGGGGTC
>JADMIO010814665.1_pt1 | contig 10784 bp, 5 predicted proteins | sample 8958161 | NCBI WGS metagenome assembly JADMIO01 (sample SAMN16585339, study PRJNA669376) | soil metagenome | isolation source: Crop rotation soil | place: USA: Cullars Rotation, Alabama | collected 2011 | reverse complement strand
CCCGCCGAGACGGTGAGGTAGGCGAACGAGAACCCGGCGACGTAGGCGAAGAGCATCGCCGCGGGCAGCCACGTGCGCCGCGCCGGACGTCCGCCGCGCCGCAGCGCGACGACGAGCGCGAGCACCGCGGCGCCGGACGCGAGACGGACGGCGCCGAACGTCGCCGCGTCGATCGAGCCGCCGCGCAACGCGACGCGGCACAGCACCGAGTTCGCGGCGAACGCGACGAGCGCCGTCGCGGTGAGCAGCGCCGTGCGGAGCATCGGCGCAATGTAGAGGTCCGTCTATTCCCGCGTCGCTTCGACGCGCTCGAGCTCGTGGCCGGGGTCGAGCGTCTCGGCCGCGACGGCGCACTCCTCGGTGCAGAAGTAGAAGAGCTCGCCGCCGTCGTCGCACATCACGACGGCGCGGTCCTTGTCGATCGGGGAGCTGCAGGCGTCGCAATGGATGCGCATGGGAACCTCCGTGACGTCGGGAGCATGACCCAGCGCGGAACGTCGGGCCGCGACGCAGGTCACTCGGGACGGGCGCGTTCGCGCGGTCCCGGAAACGAGAGAGGCCCGGGCGGCTGAGCCGTCCGGGCCTCGGGAAACCGATGGTCGGCTACTGCGGACGGATCAGGCCCGTCGTGTCGCCGCCCAGATCGAGGATCGAGTCGTAGAGGACCTGCAGCACGTACTTCGGGTTGTGCGCCCAGCTCCCCGGCTCCTTGACCGAGAAGTTGTAGTTGAAGCTGGCCCGGAACGTCTTCGTGTCGAACTTCACGCTGGTCGTCTCGCCCGCGTCGGCGATGCCGTTGCCGTTCGCGTCCTTCACGAAGTACGGGTACGCGGCGCCGTTGTAGGCGACCTGCACCGCGCCCGACGTGCCCGCGTTCTTCGCGGCCGTGCAGTAGTTCTGGATGGCGGTCAGGAGACGCGCCTGGAACACCGCGAGCTCGGCCTTCGGCTTCGTCGCGGGGTTGTTGTCGTAGTTGTCCTCGACGCGGAACGCCGGCGTCAGGTCGTCCACGCTCGTCGCGTTGACGTGGCAGTACGTGCAGGTCTCCGTGGCAACTTCCGGCTCGAAGCCGTGGCTGCCCTCCTGCATGTGACAGAACTTGCACTGCGCCTTCGGCGACGTCGACGCCGGGTACGGCCGCAGGTAGCTCTGGTCGTGGTCCCAGCGCTGGACGTACGTCTTGCCCGCGTACTGGTACATGACCGCGGCCTTGCTCCCGTACTGCGTGGCGCCCGCGCCGAGGTAGTGCGCGTTCTTGAAGGACAGCGTGAACGCCGTCGTGGCGCCCGTCGGGTCCGCCGCGTCGAGCGTCAGCTTGGATTCACGCGCGCGGTGGCACGTCATGCAGATGAACGAGTCGTCCTGCGCCGCCGTGCCCTTCGCTCCGTTGGCGATGGTGACCGCGGCGATCTGCGTCGAGGTCGCGTTCGTCGGGAACGGGAACTGGACCTGCGCGACGTAGACGCGCTCCGGCATCTTGTCCGGGTTCGGGTTGAACGCCTCCGGCGCGAAGCTCGTGCCCTGGACGTGGCACGTCTCGCAGGAGAGTCCGGAGATCAGGTTCGCCGGCACCGTCTGGTCGATGCCGTACTTCGCCACGAACTGGAAGCCTTCGATCGAGTGGCAGCGCGCGCACGCCGGATCGACGAGATGGTCGGTGTCCTCGTCCCAGTGACGGTAGGGCTCGGCCTGGCTGTCGAAGTGGCCCGGATCGTTGCGCACGAGGTTCGCGAAGTTCGGGACCGGGGACGGCGTCTGCAGCGTCGAGAGCTTGGCGTTCAGGTCCTCGATGGAGTCATAGAGGAACTCGACGATGTACTTGCCGTTGTGCGCGAACGCGCCGGGGTCCTTGATCGAGTACTGGTAGTTGTAAGCGGCGCGCATCAGCCGCGCGGTCCAGCTCGCGTAGCGGGTGCTCGTGCCCGTGACGAAGAAGTACGGGTACGTCGCGCCGTCGTACGTGATGGGCGAGCCGGCGACGCGCGTCGCGTAGTCCTGCATGGCCGCGTAGAGCACGTCCTGCAGTCCCTTGATCTCGTACCAGACGCCTTCCTTCTTGTCGCCGTCGCCGTCGAAGTCCCGCGTCGTGCCCGCCATGCGGATGTCGCGCAGGTCGTCCTTCGTCGCGACGGGATTGCCGAGACGGTTCACGTGGCACGCCGCGCACTCGTCGATCCTGACCTGCTGCGTGTGGACGTCGTGGCACTCGATGCACGTGTCCTTCTGGGCGACGTGCGTGAACTTGCGGTCGTACGCCTTGCGCTGCGGGAGCGAGGCGAGGATCTGGTCCGACGCGTCGCCGCCCGGCTGCGCGTACTCGTACGCGCCGGCCGCCTCGCGGCCGTAGAGGCTCGCGCCGGCCGCGAAGTAGTGGACGTTCAGGAACGAGATCTTGGAGCTGACCGTGTCGGCGTCCGGGACGGCCGCCGCCGTGATCTTCGCCTCGACGCTCACCGTGGACTCGCGTCCCTGGTGGCACACCATGCAGCGCGCCTCCTTGCCGAGGCCGGAGACGGAGAGGCCGGAGGGGAACGTGACGGAGGTCAGCGCCGCGGCCGCGTCGTTGTGGCACGCGTCGCAGTCGATGACCTGTCCGATCGGGTGCGCCGTGTCCACGACGCCCGCGGGCGTTCCGTCCGCGCCGAGGTAGTCGCGGTAGCCGGACGCCGTGTGGCAGCGCGCGCAGCTCGCCGGGACCTTCTGGTCGGCGGTGTCGTTCCAGTCGCTGAACGCCATCGCCTTGTGGTCGGCGTGCGGCGACGTGAGCCACTTCGCGCGGTTCTCGTCCGGGATGCCCGTCGGCGCGGAGACGGCGCCGAAGCGCCACAGCGTCGCGGGCTTCGGGAACGCGTACGAGACGCGGACGTCCACGCTCTGACCGGCCGTGCCGGCGTCGTAGGCGAGCGTGTAGGTGGCGTCGGCCGGAAGACCGATCTTGCCGGCGCGGCGCGCGCCCGCGGCCTTGCCGAGGACGACCGAGCCGCCGAGGTAGGTGAGTCCGGCGACGGTCGGCTTCGCCGTGCTGCCCTTCGAGGGCTTGAGCTGGACGGCGAGGAGCGCGCCCGCCGGCGCGTCGAAGACGAACGTCCCCGTCGTCGAGGCGCCCGTGAGGATCGGGAACTTCGCCTTCGTCTGGAGCTTGTACGTGCCCGTGCCGGCCGCCGCGCGGACGCGGAAGCGGTACGTGCCCGTCGCGGCGAACTTGTAGTTCTTCACCGCGTTGCCGACCTGCGCCGCGCCGAGATCGACGACGTCGTCGGCCGACGTCAGCACCGAGAGCTGCGGCACGAGTCCGCCCGCGCGGTCGCGCGAGATCACGGTCATCTGCGTCGAGAGCGCCGTGTCCTTCGTCGCGAAGAACGCGTACTCGTGCGTCTCGACGAGAGGCGCGTCCTTGAACTGGGCGGAGATCTGGTCCCCCAGCTCCACCTTCTGCGTGCCGTCCCACGCGGCGTCGCCGTGGCGCGCCCACGCGAACACGGCGAGGACCGCGACGGCCGTCACACGAGCGGCCGCGCGGAACTTAGACGGGAATTCCCGACCCTTCATGACTCACCTCCTGGCGCCGAATCCGGACTCGAGGCGTCTCGTTCGTGCCTGCGGTCCGGAACTACGGCGCACATGACCGCGGAGTCTCATCCGCGGCGCGGCGCGGGCTTGTGATCCACGTCACTCCGGGGCCGGACGGGGCCGGGACGCCTTCCGAACGGTGACGCACGTCACCGGTGCGGGAATCGAAGAGGCCCGGACGCCTCCGCGTCCGGGCCTCGATTGGAGCTTTGGATCTCTGGTTCAGTTCGGACGGACGAGGTTCGTCAGGTCGCCGCCCATGTCCTCGATCGAGTCATAGAGCTCCTGGAGCACGAACTTCGGGTTGTGCGCCCAGCAGCCGGGCTCCTTGATCGAGAAGTTGTAGTTGAAGGTGGCGCGCAGCGCCTTGGCGTCGAGCTTGGGGCCCGACGTCTCGGTGGGCTGACGGATGCCGTCCTTGTTCGCGTCGACGAACCAGTAGGAGTTCTGCGACGCGTCGTACACGACGTACGAGGCGCCCGTCTTGCCCAGATCCGTCGCGTCCTTGCAGTACTTCTGGATCGCGGCGAGCAGCCGGGCCTGGAACAGCTGGAACTCGGCCTTCGGCTTGGTCGCCGGATCGTTGTCGTAGTTGTCCTCGGCCCTGCCGAACGGCGTGAGCTGATCGACGCTCGTCGCCGGGTGGCACAAGCCGCAGGACGTCGCCGGACCGACCTCGACCTCGAACGAGTGGCTCCCGTTCTCCATGTGGCAGAACGTGCACTGCGCCTTGGCCGCGGCGGTGACCGGAACGCCGTTCGTCAGCGCGTACGGCATCGAGTAGCCCTGGTCATGGTCCCAGCGCTGGACGTACGTCTTGCCCGGGTACTGGTACATGACGGCCGCCTTGCTGCCGTAGATCGCCGCGCCCGCGCCCAGGTAGTGGCTGTTCGACGGACTCAGCGTGAAGTTCGCGCCGAGCGCCGAGTCGGCCGCGATCGTGGCGTTGAGCGTCAACGTGCCCGTGCGGGCCCGGTGACAGGTCATGCACACGAACGAGTCGTCCTGGCCGGACGTGCCCTTCGCGCCGTTGAAGATCGTCACGTCGGCGATCTGCTTCTGCGTGGAGGGCAGGACGAGCGACGGAGTGCCCGACGTCGAGGCGAGCGAAGCCTCCTGGTACGGGAACGAGACGCGCGCGACGTAGACGCGGGCCGGCTTGTGCTTGCCGAACTGGTCGGTCGTCGTGTTGTGCGCCTCGGTGGAGAAGTTCGCGCCCTCTTCGTGGCAGGACTCGCAGTCCATGCCGTTGATGCGCGGCGACGGGACGAACGTCGTCTGCGTGCCGCTGGCGGCGATGTAGTCGAAGCCCTCGACGCTGTGGCAGCGCGAGCAGTTCGCGTTGACCATCTGGTCCGTGCCGGTCGTCGAGCCGCGTCCGCCCGCGGGCGGCGTGCTCGGGATGGCTTCCTCGTCCCAGTCGCGGTAGGCCTCGGCGTCGCCGTTGAAGTGGTTGGAGTCGTTGCGCACGAGCTTCGCGAACGCGGCGTCCGAGAGCGTGATCTTGCCCGACGCCTTCATGTCGGCGATCGAGTCGTAGAGCAGCTCGATGACGTACTTCGCGTTGTGCGCGAACGCGCCCGGGTCCTTCACGGAGAACTGATAGTTGTAGGCGGCCTTCAGCAGGCGCGCCGACCAGTTCGGGTACTTGGCGTTCGAGCCGTCGTCGAGGAGGAAGTAGGGGTACGTCGCGCCGTCGTACTTGATCGGCTTGCCGAACTGCGCCTGCGCGTAGTCCTTGATCGCCTGGAGCAGGAGGGCCCGCATCCCCTCGATCTCGTAGTACACGCCCTTCTTGACGCCGTCGCCGTCGAAGTCGGCGGTCGTGCCGGCCATGCGGATGTCGCGCAGGTCGGTCTTCGTCGCGACGACGTTTCCCGCCGCGTTGACGTGGCAGGTCGCGCAACGGTCGATCCGCACCTCGGCCGCGTGCGGGTCATGGCAGCCGAGGCAGGAGTCCATCTCGGCGTACGGAAGCGAGCCCTTCACGTGCTTGAACTTCATCTCGTACTGCAGGCGCGGCTGCACCGTCGTGCCCTGGACCGCGTACCACTTGGCCGGGTCGGCCTTCGCCGGATCCGGGTATTCGAAGCCGCCCATCGCCTGCGTGCCGTAGAGCGTCGCGCCGGCGGCGAGGTAGTGGACGTTCATGAACGAGACGGGCGTGGCGCCGACGCTCATCGCGTCGTCCACGGTCCCCGGGGCCGCCGCGGCGATCTTCGCCTCGACGCTCGAGGTCGACTCGCGTCCCTGGTGGCACATCATGCAACGGGCTTCCTTGCCGAGGCCCGAGACGGTCGTGCCGGAGGGGAACTTCACCGACGTGAGCTCGCTCGCCTTCTCGTTGTGGCAGGCGTCGCACGTGATGACCTGGCCGATCGGCTGGTTCGCGGGAGTCGCGTACGCCGTGCCCGTCAGCCCGATGTAGGACTGATAGCCCGTCGTCGTGTGGCAGCGCGAGCAGGCGCCGGGAACGGCCTGCGGGTTCGTGTCGTTCCAGTCGTTGAACGCCATGGCGTGACGGTCGCCGTGCGCCGACGCGAGCCACTCCGTGCGCTGCACGCTCGGCATGCCGACCGGGTCCTCGACGACGCCCGGCGCCCACGTGCGGACCTTCGTCGGCGGCGCGAGCGTGATCTTCACGTCCACGCTCTGTCCCGCCGTGCCCGGATCGATCGCGAGGGTGTACGTGCCGTTCACCGGCAGAACGACCTTCGCGAGCTTCGTCAGGAGCGTCCCGGCCTTCAGCGACTTCTTCACGGACTTCGCGGTGATGTCCACCACGCCGCCCTGATACGTCAGTCCCGTGATGTTCGGCGTCGCCGTGCTGATCTTCTTCGTCGGGCTGACGGTGACGCCCATGACCGTGCCGGCGAGCGCGTCGAACTGGAACGTGCCCGTCGTCTCCGAGCCGGAGACGGCCTTCGGGAACTTGGCCTTCGTCGTCAGCTTGTAGAGACCGACGCCCGCCGTGGCGCGGAGCTTCAGGTAGTACTCGCCCGACGCCGCGAACTTGAAGTTCGTCACCTTGTTGCCGACCTGCGCGGCCCCGAGCGGGACCGCCGCGTCGAGCTCGGTGAAGAGCGCCATGTCGGGCACGAGGCTCTTCGTGGACTTGTCCACGACGCACTGCGCGGAGAGCACCGTGTCCTTGGGCGCCCAGAACTCGTAGTCGTGAACCTCGACCAGCGGCGCGCCGCGGAACTCCGCGGTGATCGTGTCGCCGAGCCGCACTTCCTGGGAACCGTCCCAGCCGGCGTCCGACGTGCGCGTCAACAGCACGACGGCCGCGAGCGCCGCCGCGCCAGCGAGCCGGGGACCGAACTGTCCCGCCTTGCCATGACTCATACAGCACCTCCGCGTGCGCCCCGGACTCGGCCGCGGACAACGGGCCCGCGCCGTCCGAGTCGTGGAATCGAATGCGCGGGAGTGTCCGGTCGCGTCGCGCGCCGAATCGGTGATGCAACTCACCCTGCCGCAGGCAGCCGCCCGTCCGATGACGTGCGTCACAGCGCGCGACTCGCGTCGCGCATCAGCTCCGCGGCGGGACCGGCGTCGCGCTACTTCTCGGCGCGCGAGGCGGCTTCGTCGAACGCTTCCTTCGCCTCTTCGAAGGCGAGGACGTTGTGCGCGGGCTTTTCGCGGCGGAGCTTCGCGAGGATCTCCGCGGCGTCCGCGGCCTTCGCGGCGCCGCCCTTCGCGCGGATCTTCGCGAGACGCGCGTCCGCTTCCTTGAACCAGGCGTCGGAGTCCGACGTCCACTCGGCGACCGTGGCCGCGTACTTGTCCTTGTGGCAGACGTCGCAGTTCTTCTGCACGACCGCGCGCACGGGCGGCGAGGACGCGTCGCGCGCCGCGTCGCCGTGGCACTCGCGGCACGAGACCTTCGCCATCATCTGCGGGCCCTGCGCGCCGTCGGCCGAGAGTCCTTTCAGGAAGCGCTCCTCGTCCTGATGGCAGGACGCGCAGTCGCGCGTCTTCGGCGCTTCGGGACCGTGGTGACACGTGACGCAGTCCTTCGCGGCCGGCAGCACCTTGCCGTGCTGTTCGGTCGAGTGACACGAAGCGCAGTCGCGTCCGCTCTTGACGACGTGCGACGCGTGATCGAAGCGCGTTCCCGCGACGCCGATCTTCTCCTTCTCGATGCCGACGTGGCACACGAGCGCGCACGTCGACGTCGCCGCGAACTTCGGCGCGAGCGGCGACGCGGCGCGCGGACGCGACGGGTCGAGCTTGCCCCACGCGTCCTGCGCCGCCGCGAAGGCGCCGTCGAGGAGCTTGCGCGCGAACCACGGGTTGTGGACGCCCTTGCTGCCGTCCTTCGCGACGAGCGCCGCGTCGTGCTTCGCGTCGTCGAGCTTCGCGAGGACGTCGGCGCCGGCGGGGCCGGCCTTCTGCGAGGCGGCGATCGCCGCGGCGACTTCCGCGGAGACGGCGTCGGCGGCCGGCCCGAACGTCTCCTGCCAGCGGCCCATCATGCCGTCGGCCTTCGGGCCGTGGCACGCGAGGCACGCGGCTTCCTTCGCGGGGATCGTGGACGTCCGCGCGGCGGCGTGGTCGCCGAGATCGCGGTGGCATCCGGAGCAGCCGACGCGCGTGAGGAACATCGGGTTCGGCGTCACGGGCGCGGTGCGTCCGCCCTCGCCGCGATAGAAGCTCTCGGCGACGCCGTGGCCGTCGCCGTGGCACTGTGCGCAGCCGCCGGCCGCGACCCTCTCGGGCTTGCGGAGCTGGTGCGTCATCTCCGTGTGGCACTCGAGGCAGTCGACCTTGTGGTCGGTGACGTGCTTCTTGTGGAGGAACTCGGTGTCGCCGTAACGGTCGATGTGCTCCTGCACCGCGTGGCACGCCGCGCAGCGGTGCTTGGGAACCTCGCCCGTTCCCTGCGTCACGTCGCCGTGGCACGTCGCGCAGCCGACGCCGCGCGACACGTACTGCGCGTGCTCGAACTGGAAGCCCTGGCCGACGTCGATCGGCTTCTCGGGCGGCTTGTGGCACGTCGTGCACTGCGCGAGCTTCGGGTCCTCCTCGCCGCCCTTGAAGTGGCAGAGGAGGCACGTGCTCGTCGTCACGGTGAGGTGCTGGCCCTGGACGATCTGCGAGTGGCACGAGGTGCAGCGCAGCTTCTTGTCGCGGCGCATCTCGGTCAGGTGCGGCGTGTGGTCGAACGGGATCGACGTCCGCCCGATCTTGAAGTCCACCTTGCCCTCGAGCAGGCGCGTGCTGTGGCAGCCGCCGCGCATGCACGACACGTCCGACACCTGCGCCCACGGCTTGCTGCCCTCGGTCGAGGTGATGTACTTGATGAGCTGCGTGCTCGCCTTGAACTTGCCCTGCAGCGTCTCGAGCACGCCCGGCTCGAAGTGGCAGTCGATGCAGCCGACCCCGGCCTTGCCGTGCGACGAGCTCTCCCAGGACTTCACGTACGGAACCATGTTGTGGCACGACGCGCAGAACGGCGGCTTCGTCGAGTACTCCATGAAGCCGTAGCCGGCGGGGATCGAGATCAGGAACGCGATCAGCGCGAAGAGCGCGATGCGCCGGAACCACGGACGCTTGGGCTTCTTCACGACTTCACCGCCGCGCGCCGCCTGAGCGCGAGCACGCCCGCGACGCCGAGCAGCACGACGCCCGCGACCGATCCGAAGATGCGGCGGTCGCGCTCCTCGCGCACGACCGCGTCGCAGCCGTTCAGCGCCTCCTGGACGAACGAGCGGACGTGCCGCAGCTCGGCCTCGACGCGCGCGCGGTCCACCGTGTGGGTCAGAGGCACCGCGCGGACGAGTCCGCGGCGCGCCTTGTCGAGCGACTCGCGCTCGTCCTCCACGTGGAACCCGTCGGCCTCGACGGCGTCCACGCGGGCGGCGGCGTCCTTCAGCGCGGCCTCGGCCTCGCGGAGTCCGCGTCCGAGCGCGACCGCCGTCTGCGCGCCCTTGTCTTCGGGCTTCGCGGGATCGTGGCACGTGAGGCAGCGCGTGCCGCCGCGTCCGTCGGCGGACTCGTCCTCCTTCGCGTCGAAAAGCTCGAAGCCGGGACGCTTCACCGCGTGGTTGCCGTGACACGTGACGCACTGCTGCATCGAGCCGCGCTTGCTCGCGGCGAAGTGCGGGCTTTCGCGGAAGCGGTCGCGCGTCTCGCCGTGGCAGTGGCCGCAGACGTCGGCGACTTCCGTCGCGCCGGGCGGCGTCGCGGCGTGCGCGTCGTGGCAGTCGGCGCACGTCGGGACGCCCGGCTCGCCGCGCGCGAGACGGATCCCGTGCACGCTGCCCGCGAAGTCGGCGGGCGCGTTCGTCACGATCTTGTGGCGCTTCATCAGCTCCGCGTCCGCGTGGCACTTGCCGCACGTGGCCGGGACGTTGCCGCGCGCCGCCGGCGAGAGCGGGTCCTTGACGCGTCGGACGTCGTGGACGCCGTGGCAGTCGGTGCACGTCGCCGCCTCGGAGTCGCCCTTCTCGAGGACGGCCTTGCCGTGATGGCTCGTGCGGTACTCCGCGAGCGAGTCGGTGCGCAGCCCGAAAGGCCGCATGCGTTGCACTTCGGAGTGGCAGCCGCCGCAGGACTCCGCGACCGCCTGCCGCGTGATCTTCCCGCGGAAGCCCTTCGCCGCCGCGTGCGCGGCGTCCTTCGATTCGACGGCCGACGGATCGCCGCCGTGGCACGTCGTGCACGAGACGTCCGCGGAGCGGTGGATCGACTTCGAGAGATCCACGTGCTCCTTGCCGTGGCAGACGGTGCAGCCCTCTTCGCCGGCCAGCGCCGACGACGCGAGCGCCGCCGCGGCGGCGAAGGCGATCGCGGCGAGGATCGTCCTCATCGGCGCGCCTCCAGTGCGACGAGCCCGACGACGGCGAGGAGCGCCGCGACGCCGAGCAGCGCGTGGACGACCGGCTTCTTCTGCGCGATCGGCCGCGCCACGTCCGGCCAGAAGAAAAGCAGCAGCGCCGCGAGGACGAAGAGCAGCGGCACAGGCAGCCACGACGGCGCGCGGTCCACCGCGGCGTACCACGCGTAGAGCGGCCACGACGGCCGCAGCGGCGTCGGCGTCCGCAGCGGATCGGCGGGAGCGCCGATCGTCGCCGGGATGTTCGCGGCGGCGATCGAGAGCAGGCCGAGGACCGTCGCGGCGCCGAGCGCCCACGTGAGCACGGCGTCGCGGACGGTGTGCGTCGGCGCGGCGGACGGCTCGACCGCGAGGACGCCCGGCATCGGGAAAG
>JADMIO011113671.1_pt1 | contig 10785 bp, 13 predicted proteins | sample 8958161 | NCBI WGS metagenome assembly JADMIO01 (sample SAMN16585339, study PRJNA669376) | soil metagenome | isolation source: Crop rotation soil | place: USA: Cullars Rotation, Alabama | collected 2011 | reverse complement strand
CGCCGCTGGCCGGCCGCTCCAGGGTCAGCGTCACGTCCGGCGCGCCGGCCGGCACCTCGGGCCGCCGCGGGCGCAGCCGCAGCTCCAGCGTGTCGCACAGGTCCAGGGTCTGCAGGACCGTGACCAGCTCGTGGTAGCCGTCCGCGCGCCGGCCCAGCACGCGCAGCATGAGGTTGAGCTTGGCCGGCGCGGAGAGGGTCAGCGCGCCATCCGCGGTCATGCGACCGGCTGGTTCTCCTCGTCGAGGATGACCACGCGCGGCTGGTGGCTGCGCGCCTCCCGGTCGTCCATCGACGCATAGCTGATGATGAGGAGCTGGTCGCCTTCCACGCACAGCCGCGCCGCGCCCCCGTTGGCGCCGATGACGCCGCTGCCCGCCTCGCCCTCGAGCACGTAGGTCTCGAAGCGCGCGCCCGTGTTCAGGTTGACCACCTGGATCTTCTCGTTGGGCAGCAGGTCCGCCAGCTCGAGCAGGTTGCTGTCGATGGTCAGGCTGCCCACGTAGCCCAGGTTGCACTGGGTCACGGTGGCGCCGTGGATCTTGGACTTCATCATGTCGCGCAGCATGGCGGGCTCATCCTCGCGTCCCGTGGCCGTCGCAGGCGAGGGCTTTCACGGCCGGGGTACAAGAGGGCCAATCTTAGCGCCCAACACGTGGTTGTCGATGAGCCTGACCGGCCCGACGCGGGCGGCCAGGACGGCCACGTCTCCTGCGCGCGCGGTGGCGCGCACCGAGAGGTCGTCGGGGTCGACCACGGTCGCGTAGTCCGGCGGCGCGCCCAGGCCCGCCTGCAGCGTGGCGTGCATGAGGGCCGCGAGCGCCGCGCCGTCGCGCTGGCCGGCCTCGAACGCGGCCTCGGCGTCCGCCAGCGCGCGCACCAGGGACAGGCCGCGGGAGCGGTCCGCCGGCGAGAGGAAGACGTTGCGGCTGGAGAGGGCCAGGCCGTCGGCGTCGCGCACCGTCTCGCAGGTGACGACCTCCACCGGCAGGTTCAGGTCGCGGGCCAGGCGCCGCACCAGCACGGACTGCTGGAAGTCCTTGCGGCCGAAGTAAGCGCGCGTCGGCTGCGCCAGCGCGAAGAGCTTGGCCACCACGGTGAGCACGCCCGCGAAATGCCCGGGCCGCTGCGCGCCCTCCAGCACGCCCGTCAGCGTGGGCTGGTCGATGCGCGTGGCGAAGCCCGCCGGGTACATGCCGTCGCGCGGTAGCAGGAGCAGCAGGTCGCAGCCGGCCTGCTCGAGCAGCCGCGCGTCCTGCGCCTCGGTGCGCGGGTAGCGCTGCAGGTCGCCCGGGTCGTCGAACTGCAGCGGGTTCACGAAGATGGAGACGGCCACGGCGTCGTTCTCGGCGCGCGCCCGGCGCACGAGCGCCGTGTGGCCGGCGTGCAGCGCGCCCATGGTCGGCACGAGGCCCAGCGTGCCGCGCCCGGCGGCGGCGCGGCAGGCGTCGGCCGCCGAGTCCACGTCCTTCAGGACGAGCACGCCGCCTCCGCGCCGCCCGAGGCGCGCAACGCGTCGCGCAGCTCGGCCAACGTCCGTCCCAGCACGGGATGGCGCAGCGCGGGAGCCACCTCGGCCGCCGGCTCGATCACGAAGGCGCGCAGGTGCATGCGCGGGTGCGGCAGCACGAGGCCCGGCTCGTCCACGCGCGCCGTGCCGTGCAGCAGCAGGTCGAGGTCCAGCGTGCGCGGCGCGTGAGGCGCGCCGCGGCGGCGGCCGTGACGCGCCTCGATGTCCAGCAGGGCAGCCAGGAGGGCGCGCGGTGCCAGCTCGGTCTCCAGCAGCACCGCGGCGTTCAGGAACGGGCCGCTGCCGGGCGGGCAGTCGACGGGCGCGGTCGGGTGCAGCGCGGACTCGGCGACGACGCGCGTGCGCGCCAGGCGGCCCAGCTCCTGCACGGCCGCCGCCAGGTGCGCCTCGCGCGGCTCGATGTTGCTGCCCAGCGCCACGAGCGCCGCGGTCACGGCGGCACCTCGTCCTCGTCGTCCGGGTCCCAGGGCGGGGGCAGCGTTGCCAGCACCGGCTTGCCGCGCGAGCGGGCGATGGCCCACAGCAGCAGGCCGCCCAGCACGTACACCAGCGACGCGACGAAGAGCGCCCACTCCCAGAAGAACCACCCGATCCACACGGCCAGCACCATGCGCACGAAGGTGGCCGCGCGAGTGCGCGACTTCACGTAGCGCTGGAAGAGGTGCACGTAGCGCACGTGGCTGATCATGAGCAGCCCCAGCGCCGCGGCCACGCCCGGCAGCGCGCGCAGCAGGATCGCGCCCAGCTTGTCGGCAGCCTCGGGAGACAGCCCGACCTCCGAGCGCCCGACGAGCACGAACAGGCACAGGCTGACCACCGTGAACGCCGCGGCGGGCGAGGGCAGGCCGAGGAAGGTGTCGTGCGCCGACTCGTCCGGCTCGGTCGAGACGTTGAAGCGCGCCAGGCGCATGGCCGCACCCATGAGGTACAGCGAGCACAGCAGCGTGACCAGGCCCGGATGGCTCTTCACGCCCAGCTCGGCCATGGTGTGGCCGTACATGGCCTTGGCCAGCAGCGCGGGCGCCATGCCGAAGGTGACCATGTCGGCCAGCGAGTCGAGCTGCGCGCCGAAGTCCGAGGTGACCTTCATCATGCGCGCAAGGCGGCCGTCGAAGGCGTCGCACACCATGGCGGCGGCGATGCACCAGCAGGCCTGCAGCATCTTCTCGGTGAAGGCCGGGTCGAAGACGCCGTTGCCCGTGGTGGACATGGCCATCGCGTCGATGATGCGCGCGACGGCGAGGAAGCCGAACACGACGTTGGCCAGCGTGAGGGCCGTCGGCAGGAAGGGGATGAGGCGCGGGCCGGGCAAGAGGTTCAGCGGGCGGCGGCCGCGCCCGCCTCCGTGCGCGCCGCGCCGCGCCGGCCCGCCGCGCGCAGGCGCATGACCAGCGTGCGCCCCCCGCGCACCGTGTCGCCCACCTTGACCAGCAGCTCCTGGGCCTCGGCCCGCGGCACGATCAGCTCCGTGCGCGAGCCGAAGCGGATCATGCCGTAGCGCTCGCCGCGCGCGAGCCGGTCGCCCACGCGCGCCGGGCACACGATGCGGCGCGCGATGAGGCCGGTGATCTGCCGCAGCGCGAGGCGCCGGCCGTCGGGGCGGCGCAGGACGATGGTGGCGGCGCGGTTCTTCTCGGTGGCCTGCGGGTGGCGCGCGTCCAGGCACAGCCCCGGCCGGTGCGAGACGGCCTCCACCTCGCCCGCGCACGGCACGCGGTTGACGTGCACGTCGAAGACCGAGAGGAAGATGCCGATGCGCGTCGCGCGCTCGCGCAGGTCCGGGTCGTCCACCTCGACGATGTCCGCGACCAGGCCGTCGGCGGGCGCCACCAGGGCGTCCTCGCCCTCGGGCGCCTGGCGCTCGGGGTCGCGGAAGAAGGCGAGGACGAAGGCCAGCAGGGGCAGGGGCACCAGCCACCAGTAGCCCGGCAGCCGGCCCAGGGCCGCCGAAAGGGCCAGCAGGATGCCGCTGAAGAGCAGCAGCGTCCCCGTGCCGTAGCGCGTGAAAGGCCAGCGCATGGGGGCTGAAGGTACCCCAGCCCCCCGGAGCCCCGAAAGTCACGCGTCCCGCCTGCCGATAGGGGTCAGGTCCGTTGGCCGCCGCCCCGCGCGGCAGGAGGTTCCATGCGTCGCTCGATGCTGGCTGCTCTGTCCCTTCTCGTCTGCGCCTGCGCGTCCACCGAGCGCGAGCTGCAGGAGGTGCGCCGCTTCCACCCCGGCAGCGAGCAGCTCGAGACGGTCTACTCGCGCTGGGTCGAGCCCGACGGCTCGTTCGTCAAGGACGGCGACGCGCACGCCTGGTGGGAGGACGGCTCGCCGCGCATGGCGGGGCGCTACGTCGACGACCAGCCCGACGGCAGCTGGACCGAGTGGTTCGAGAACGGCCAGATCCAGCGCCACGGCGACTACATCCTGGGCAACAAGCAGGGCCAGTGGACCGAGTTCAACGAGGACGGCGCGGTGCTCCTGCGCGAGAACTGGAACAAGAGCCGCCGCCACGGCACCTACGAGGTCTTCGACGAGCACGGCAACCCGCTCATGACCGGCTCGTTCACGCGCGGCTTCCGCGATGGCGAGTGGACCTGCTTCTACCCGAACGGCCAGACGCGCCTGCGCGGCAAGTACGAGCGCGGCGAGCCCGTCGGCCGCTGGACCGCGTGGTACAGCAACGGCGCCCGCCTGGGCGAGGGCAGCTACAAGGCCGGCGTCCGCGAGGGCCTGTGGGTGCGCTTCGACGGCGACGGCCAGGTGCTGTCCAAGACGCGCTTCGCCAACGACCGCGCCGTGAGCCACGAGGAGGGCGAGGTCGAGATGGACGAGAGCGATCCGTCCTCGGGCGACGCGTTCAACTTCGCCGGCTACGTGGACGAGGTCTTCGTCGGCGAGTGACGTCACTGGCGCCCCGCAGCGCGGGCCGCGATACTCGCGGCTCCCTGCGGAGCGCACGATGAGCCAGCTCGAAGGCCGCCGCCTCGACGGCGGCGACGTCTTCCCCGCCATGACGCTGCAGCTCGCCGGCGGCGGCAGCCTCGCGCTGCCGCCCGCCGCGGACGGCCGCCACGTCGTGCTGCTGGCCTACCGCGGCCACTTCTGCCCGCTGTGCAAGCGCCAGCTGGGCGAGTACGAGGCGCGCCGCGCGGAGCTCGAGGCGCAGGGCGTCACGATCGTGGCCGCGTCGAGCGACGTCGAGGAGAACGCCCTGGCCACCGTGCGCGAGGCGGGCCTGCACTTCCCGGTCGCGTACGGCCTGGACGCGCGCGCCTTCGCCGCGGCCACCGGCGCCTTCTTCCACGAGAAGCAGGGCCACCTGCAGGCCACCTCGTTCGTCATCCGCCCCGGCGGCAAGCTGGCGGTGGCCGTCTACAGCAGCGGCGCCTTCGGGCGCCTCACGCCGCAGGACGTGCTGCTGCTCATGCCGTACCTGCGGCCCAAGCAGTCGGTGGGAGGGTGAGCGGAGGCGCGCGATGAGTCGAGAGCCGTGCCCACGGTGCAAGAGCGCGATGGAGGAGGGTCTCGTGCTGGACGAAGCTCACCACAACCGGGGCCGGCAGCCGCACTGGGTCGCCGGCCCGGTCGCGCGCGGCTTCTGGGGTCTGAAGCTGAGTGGCAAGCGCCGGTACGCGGTGACGACGTGGCGTTGCACGAAGTGCGGCTACCTGCAGTCGTTCGCGGCCGCCGCGCCCGGGACGTGAGAGCCAACATGCTGCGCAAGCCCGAATGCCCCACGTGCCGCGTCGCGATGGAGCCGGGCTTCCTGCTCGACCGCACGCGCAACCAGCGGCTGCCCGTCAACTGGGTGGCCGACGAGCCAGAGAAGAGCTTCCTCGCCGGCGTGAAGCTCAAGGGCCACGAGCAGGCCGAGGTGCAGGCCTTCCGCTGCCCGCGCTGCGGACGCCTGGAGCTGTTCGCGCCGGGCGAGCCCGCGGGCTGAGCTTGGCGCGCCGCGCGGCGCGCCTTACGATGTCGCCCCGTTCCGCGCCGGTGTTCGGGCCAGCGCGCGTCTCTCACCCTCGGGCCACCTCATGACCACCATTCTCGACGTCCACGCACGCGAGATCCTCGACTCGCGCGGCAATCCCACCCTGGAGGCGGAAGTCACGCTCGAGGGCGGCGAGGTGGGACGCATGGCGGTGCCGAGCGGCGCGTCCACCGGCAGCCACGAGGCGGTGGAGCTGCGCGACGGCGACAAGAAGCGCTACGCGGGCAAGGGCGTGCTCACCGCGGTGAGCAACGTCAACACCGTCATCGCGGAGGCGCTCATCGGCGAGGACGCGGGCGACCAGGAGCACGTGGACGCGCTGCTGCTCGAGCTGGACGGGACGGAGAACAAGGCCCGCCTCGGCGCCAACGCGCTGCTCGGGGTCTCGGGCGCCTGCGCGCGCGCGGCCGCGGAGGCTCACGGACTCCCGCTGTACCGCTACCTGGGCGGCACCGGCGCGCGCACGCTGCCCGTGCCCATGATGAACATCCTCAACGGCGGCGCGCACGCCGACAACTCGGTCGACTTCCAGGAGTTCATGGTCGTGCCGCGTGGCGCGAACAGCTTCTCGGAAGGGCTGCGCATGGGCGCGGAGGTCTTCCACGCGCTGAAGTCCGTGCTCAAGGGCAAGGGCCTGAACACCGCCGTCGGCGACGAGGGCGGCTTCGCGCCCGACCTCGCCAGCAACGAGGAGGCCATCACGGTCATCCTGCAGGCCATCGAGAAGGCCGGCTACCGGGCGGGCGAGGACTGCTTCCTCGCCCTGGACGTCGCCGCCAGCGAGTTCTTCAAGGACGGCCAGTACGTGCTCGCGGGCGAGGGCGGGCGCAAGTGCAGCTCGGACGAGCTCATCTCGCTCTACGCCACCTGGGCCGACAAGTACCCGCTGGTCTCCATCGAGGACGGCCTGCACGAGGACGACTGGCAGGGCTGGGCGCGGCTCACGGCGGAGCTGGGCTACAAGCTGCAGCTCGTCGGCGACGACATCTTCGTGACCAACCCGCTGCGCCTGCAGCGCGGCATCGACGAGGAGGTCGGCAACGCGGTGCTGGTCAAGATCAACCAGATCGGCACGCTGTCCGAGACCTTCGAGTGCGTCAACCTCGCGCGGCGCAACAAGTACAACTCCGTCATCAGCCACCGCAGCGGCGAGACCGAGGACTCGATCATCGCGGACATCGCGGTGGCCACGAACGCCGGCCAGATCAAGACCGGCTCACTGTCGCGCACCGACCGCATCGCCAAGTACAACCAGCTGCTGCGCATCGAGGAGCAGCTGGGGGACAGCGCGCGCTACGGGCTCTGATGCTCAACTTCTTCTTCCTGAATCCCAACCAGCACCAGCATCTCCGGGACCTGCAGCGCGCGGAGCGCGACTCGGCCCGCAAGCTGGGGCGCGCCGAGGACGAGCACCAGTCCCTGCAGCAGGACCTCGATCGGCTGACGCTGGCCTGCGCCGCCATGTGGTCCCTGCTCAAGGAGCACGGCCACACGGAGGAGGAGCTGCTGGCGCGGATGGAGGAACTGGATCAGCGCGACGGCCGGATCGACGGCAAGCTCGCGCTGGATGCGGTGGTCTGCGCCGGCTGCGGCCGCAAGTCCCGCGGTCAGCGCCGGGCGTGCCTGTACTGCGGCAAGCCGCTGCCGCGAACCTCGGCCTTCGGCATCGAGCCGTAGGCGCGAGCGCTGACGACTACGGCAGGGTCGCCTGCAGCGCTCCGCTCGCGGCCCAGCCCTTCGGTCCCTGCGGATCCTGGATCCAGAACTGCATGTAGAGGTTCAGGTCCGGCGCCGCGGGCCCCGGCCAGTCGCCTTGCAGCACGACGACGCCGTCCGCGTCGGTGGGCAGCGGGAAGTCGATGAGCACCGGGTCGGGGACGAACGTGCCGCCCTTGAACGGCGCGTGCAAGGTGGTGAGGCCCAGCACGTGCGCGGCGTTGCTCTTCGGCCGCGCGTCGCGCAGCGTGATCGCGAACGGCGCGCCGGGCACCAGCGTGCCTTCCCCGATCTGGCGCGGGACGCCCTGCGTGCCGGCCAGGCCGTAGCCCAGCGACTGCCACGGCCCGGAGGCGTTGAGCAGGATGCCCAGCTGGTCCATGAGGCTAGCCACGCCGACGTCGGGCGCGCCGTCGCCGTCGATGTCCGCCACGGCGGTGCCCTGCGCGGCGCGCGGCGTGAGGACGCCCACGGGTGAGGACAGGGTGCCGTCGCCGTGGCCGAGGAAGATCGCCACGCTGCCGGTCTGCGCGTTGTCGAGCGTGGTCGCCGACGAGCAGACGTCGAGGTGGCCGTCGAGGTCGAAGTCCGCGACCTCCACGCCGCGCGGCGTGCCCGCCAGCGTGGACATGAGCGCCGTGGCGCTGAAGGCCGCACCGCCGTCGTTGCGCAGCGTGATGATCGCGTTGTTGGCGACGCTGTTCGCCACCAGGTCGCAGTCGCCGTCCTCGTCGAGGTCGCCGCCCGCCAGCGCGCTCTGCTGCACGAACGACGGCGAGTAGACCGGGTCGGCCAGCGTGCCGTCGCCCAGGCCGGCCAGCACGCCGATGGAGGGCACGCCCGCGTACGTGCCGACGATGACGTCCAGCTCGCCGTCGCCCGTGACGTCGCGCAGCAGCAGCGCCTGCTGGTCGCCCTCCACGTCGTATTGCACGGGCGGATCGAAGGTGCCGTCGCCCTGGCCCGTGACCACGCCGACCCGCGGCGTCCCGATGCCACCCAGCGCAGGCTCGGCGGCCACGACGTCCGCCAGCCCGTCTCCGTCCAGGTCGCCTGCGGCGATCTCGATGAGGTAGCCGGGCATGGACGTGATGACGGCCGGCTCCAGCGTGCCGTCGCCCGGTGAGACGAAGGCGAAAAGCAGCTTGGCCGAAAGGTCGCTGGCCACCAGGTCGTCGTCGCCGTCGCCTTCGAAGTCCACGAAGTCGAGGCCCGACATGGAGGTGCTGCCCCCCTGCTCGATCTTCGGACCGAACACGCCCAGGCCGAGGTTGCGCCAGGTCGTCACTGCGGCGGGACCCCAGTTGGTCGCCTGCACGCTCGCGAGGTCGGGCGCGCCGTCGGCGTCCAGGTCGCCGAACGCGACGTCGATGGAGTTGTCCAGCCCGCCCACCGTGCCCGTGAACCAGCCGTCGCCGTTGCCGGGGAGGAGAGTGATGGTCTTGTCGTAGAAGCCGCCGTTGCCCACGGCGATGTCGAGGTCGCCGTCGCCGTTGAGATCCACCAGCTCCACGTCCCGCGGCTCGTCGCCGGTGCCGAAGCGCCGGATGACCTCGTAGGTGAGCGGCTGGTCGAAGCACACGACCGAGACCTGGTCGTCGCCCGTCTGCGCGAAGACGCCGTCCTGCAGGCCGTCCTCGTCCACGTCGCCGAGCGCGACGTGCCGCACGCCGTTGCCGAGGATGAAGTTGGTCTGGCTCGAGAAGCCTCCCTCGCCGTCGCCGTAGGCCACGGCGCCGAGGTAGAAGTCGCTGCCGGTCACGACGTCCAGGTCGCCATCGGCGTCCACGTCGCCCAGCTGCACGTCCACCATGCCGAAGCCGGCGTCGTGGAGCAGGGGATCCGCCCAGCCGCCCGCGCCGTCGGCCAGCAGGACGCCCAGCGACTGCGCGATCTCGCTGGTCACCACGATGTCCAGGTGCCCGTCGCCGTCGACGTCGCCCTCGGCCAGGTCCTGCGGGAAGAAGGGGACCTGCACGTCCTGCTTGGGCGCCAGGTGCCCGGCTCCGTCCCCGCGGTAGATGGCCAGGCGCTCGCCCGGGCCGGTGCTGCCGGCCAGCAGGTCGGCGTCGCCGTCGGCGTCGAGGTCGAGCGCGTCGACGTCGGCCGCCTCGTCGGGCAGCGTCGCGATCTGCACCTGCTCGAAGCTGCCGTCGCCGACGCCGAGGAAGAGCCGGATCTGGTCCGGCTGCAGGAGCACGGCGCGCGTGAGCACCACGTCCGCCAGGCCATCGGCGTCGAAGTCGGCGCTGGCCAGCCCGGTGTGGTCGGGCGCCCCGAGGCCTTGCACGACCGGCGCGCCGAATCCGCCCACGCCGTCACCGAGCTGCGAGCTGAGCTTGTTGGCGGCGTCCAGCAGGATGAGGTCCGGCTTGCCGTCGCCGTCGACGTCGGCCACGTCGAGCTGCACCGGCCCCGCGTTGGTGGCCACGAACGGTGAGCGCAGGAGCGGCTCCTGCGAAGGCGCGCGCGCGGCGACCAGCGCCAGGGCCAGCGGGAGGAGCAACGAGGGACGCACGCAGACGGAGTGACGCATCGCGGTTCTCCCGATGGCCGACGGCCCAAGGCTCACCGGGTCGGCCTGATCCGTCAACCGTGCGGCCCGGAAGGCCGTCACGGGGCCGGCAGGCCCCTCCGGAAAGGGCCTCCGGCGCAGGGCCCGCGGCATTAGGCTGGCGGCATGGATGTTCCGCAGCCCTCGACCGCCGGTCCGGCCGCGCCGGCTCCCGCGCGCGTCGGCACGGTGCGACGCGAGTGGCTGACGCTGCTGCTGGCGCTGCTCATCGCCTACGTGTTCGCCAGCGCGACACTGCCGGCCCTGCTCGAGCGTCACGAGCTGCGCGAGCGCCGTGCGCAGACCGAGGCCGAGATCCGTCGCCTGCAGGGCGAGGTGCGCCTGCTGCAGGACTGGAACGACGGCGCCGCGAGCGATCCGCTGCTGCGCGAGCGCCTGCTCGACGGCCAGCGTCTCTCGCCCGAGGCGTCCGGCTATCGCGTGCTGCCCGATCCCGAGGCACCGGACGGCGCACCCGGCCCGGGCGGGTGAGCGTGCGCGCCGCCGCCGTCGCGCTGCTGCTGCTGGCGCTGCCGGCGGCGGCCCAGTTCGTGGAGCCCGAGGGCAGTCGCTTCCACAATGGGAGCACGCTGCCGCTCGAGGACGACGGGCGCGCCGGCCCGCTGCTGCAGCGGCTGCAGGCGTCCGCCGACCGCCTGGACGTCGACGAGAGCATCTCCCTGCTGCACGCCCTGCGCGCGCAGCCCGAGCCCTCGCTCGTGCCGCTGGGCCCACGCGTGCACGTGCCGGCGCTCGAGCGGGCCGCGCGGCTGGTGCTGGAGCCCGGCCGCGCGGCGCTGGCCGAGGCGGTCCTGGCCGACGAGCGCGCCGCGATCGCGGAGGCCGCGCGCGCGCGCGACCTGCCGGTGCTGCTGCAGCGCGCGACCACCGCGACCTCGCTGCCGACCGCGCGCGAGGCCGGCCTGCTCGCCGGTCGCCTGCTCTTCGAGGAGGGACGCTTCTGGGAGGCGGGCGCGCTGGCGGCGCGTGCCGGCGAGCTGCCCGG
>JADMIO011367342.1_pt1 | contig 10788 bp, 8 predicted proteins | sample 8958161 | NCBI WGS metagenome assembly JADMIO01 (sample SAMN16585339, study PRJNA669376) | soil metagenome | isolation source: Crop rotation soil | place: USA: Cullars Rotation, Alabama | collected 2011 | reverse complement strand
GGGGCTGGTGGTGGGGTGGGTGGTGTCGGAGGTGCACAAGCGGCTGGATGACACGATGATTGCGACGACGATCACGTTTTTGACGGGGTATACGTCGTACCTGCTGGCGGAGTCGATCCACATGTCGGGGGTTTTGGCGGTGGTGACGACGGGGCTGTATGTGTCGTGGAAGTCGCCGACGCTGTTTGGCCCGCGGCTGCGGCTGCAGGCGACGGCGGTGTGGGAGTTTGTGGAGTTCATGCTGAATGGGCTGGTATTTGTGCTGATGGGGCTGCAGTTGCCGTCGGTGCTGCGGGATTTGCCGGCACATGTATCGAACCGGGATTTGATTTTGCTGGTGCTGGCGATCACGGCGACGGCGGTGGTGGTGCGGATGGTGGCGGTGTTTGGGGGTGCGTTTGGGCCGAAGTTTTTGCGGTGGCGCGGTGCGGGGCAGATTGCGCGGACGCGGGATGTGTTTGTGATTGGGTGGACGGGGATGCGGGGGGTGGTGTCGTTGGCGGCGGCGATGGCGTTGCCGGTGGCGGTGGGGGGGAGCGAGGAGTTTCCGAATCGGAGCGTGATTATATTGATCACGTTTGGGATGATCTTGATCACGCTGGTGGTGCAGAGTTTGACGCTGCCGGCGGTGCTGAAGGCGCTGAAGGTGGAGCAGCTGTGCGATGAGCATGAGGAGGAGGTGGCGGTGCGGCTGGCGGCGGCGCAGGCGGCCTTGACGTATGTGGTGGATCTGACGGCGGCGACGGATGCGTTTGGGGAGATTGGGCCGAAGCTGCGGGGGCATTATGAGCAGAAGATTGCGGATTTGGAGCGGGGTGTGGAGGCGTTGCCGGTGGCGCAGATTGGGGTGGAGCTGAGTCCGTTTGAGGTGCATCGGACGGTGCTGAACGAGGAGCGGCGGGTGTTGATGGAGTATCGGGGGAGCCGGCGGATTAGTTATGAGTTGTTTCAGAAATTGATGGCGGAGGTGGATAGTGATGAGCTTAGGGCGGAGAAGCAGAGGATGAGGAAGGGGAGGGGGGATAGGGGATAGGGGGAAGGGGGTAGGGGAGAGGGGAGAGGGTTAATTGGTTAATTAGGTAATTGGTTAATTGGTTAATTGGGGAGGGCATCAGGTGGGTTCGAGGGTGCCGGCGAGGAGTTGGTCGATGACGAGGGAGAGGCCGCAGTGGGTTTGGGGGGCGGTGATTTTTTTGGCGTGGGCCTGGACGTGGGGCTTGGCGTCGCCCATGGCGAAGCTGAGGGCGGCGCCTTTCAGCATGGCGATGTCGTTGGTGTCGTCGCCGATGGCGATGATGGCGGTTTCGGGGATGCGCATGACGGAGGCGAGGTGTTGGATGCCGGACCATTTGTCGACGCCGTGCTTGAAGAATTCGATGATCTGGCAGTTGTAGGCGGGGGAGAAGATGGAGTGGGTGGTGGCGCGGCCGTGGAAGTGGCGGAGGAGGTCGGTGTGGAGGGGTTCGGCGTCGGGGACGTCGGTGACGATGCCGAGGCGGACGATGCGGCCGCGCGTGGAGGTGGGGAGTTCGGAGATGCCGGTGGAGGCGACTTTGTTGACGAGGAGCCAGTCGGTGGTGGCGCGGTGGGCGGGGCCGTGGTCGGTGAGGTAGTAGGTGGGGAGGCGGGAGGCGGGGTCGTCGGTGAGGACGAGGATGGCGTGGCCGCGGGCGGCGAAGAAGTCGATGCAGTCGGAGACGATGGGGTCGGGGATGAATTGGGAGTCGGCGGCGGTGCCGGCGGCCATGTCGCAGACCATGGCACCGTTGACGAAGACGCCGAGGCCAGTGAGGCCCAGGGCGCGGGTGACGCGCTGGGATTCGAGGGAGTTGCGGCCGGTGCAGATGGCGACGTGGATGCCGGCGTCGCGGGCCTGGCGGAGGGATTCGAGGTCGCGTTCGTTGATTTTGCGGTCCCAGCCGATGAGGGTGCCGTCGAGGTCGCAGGCGAGGATTTTCCAGTGGGAGGGCATGAGGGGGAGTGTAATCGAGGCGGGGCGCACGGGCGACGGTACACCAAGGCGCGGAGGCACCAAGAGCACCAAGTTTTTTGGGGAGGGGTTTTTGGAAATGGCCCTCCGTGGCCCCGGGAGGGTGGTCCCGGGGCTGGAGGGGGTTGAGTTGGGGTTGGGGGTTGGGGGTTAGAAGGGGATGTCGTCGTGGTGGCTGGGGGCGGCGGGGGCGGTGCCGGCGGTGACGGGTTCTTCGGTGGAAGTGGTTGGGGTGGGTTGGGTGTTTTTGCGGCGGGTGAGGGGTTTGGGTTTGGTGGCGGGTGGTGTGGGATCGGTGGGCGTGGGCTTGGGGGTTTGGCGGGATTCGATTTCGGAGTAGAGGGTTTGGGGGGTGGAGTCGGTGGTCTCGCGGGAGCCGAGGAGTTGGAGGTTTTCGACGATGACGGAGAGTTTGGTGCGGCGGTTGCCGTGGGCGTCGTCCCAGGATTCGAAGTGGAGGCGGCCTTCGATGAAGACCTGGCGGCCTTTGGGGCAGTAGTCGGCGATGATTTCGGCGGTGCGGCCGAAGGCGGTGCAGTCCACGAAGACGGTTTCCTGGCGGTCTTCACCGGTGGGGGTTTTGAAGACGCGGTTGGTGGCCAGGCCGAAGTCACAGAGGACGGTGCCGGAGTTGAGGGTGCGGAGTTGGGGTGTGCGGGTGAGGTTGCCGAGAAGCATGATTTTGTTGACGAAACCCATGAGGAGCTCCTTTTTGTTGGCCCCCTGTGGCCAGGGGGTGATGGAGGAAATATTGCGTCGCCCGCGCGGGCGGCGGATAGTACGAGCAGTTTTTCACCACAGAGGACACAGAGGGCACAGAGACTTACGACGACGACCGAAGTATTAATAAGAGGTTAGGCGGCGGCGTTGTGGGGGAAGCGGTTTTTGACGAAGTCGATGCATTTTTGGATGGTGTCTTGCGACATGTCTTCCCACATGTCGACGCCGGCTTTGGCGAACCATTTTTCGACGGTGTTTTCGGGAAGGCGGACGAGGGTGAGGAGGTTGGTGATCTCCGCGACCTGGTCGGGGGTGGCGAGGCGGATGGAGTGGGGGGTGCGTTCGAGGGATTCGACGTCGCTGCGTTTGCGGATGGCGTCGTAGGACCACTCGAAGACTTCGCCATCGGGGAATTGTTCGAGGCGGGTTTTGACTACTTTCGCAAACCGCTTGGGATCGTGGGTTTTGGTCGGTTTGCGATCGGTCTTGCCGCGGGAGAGTTCCACGACGAGGTCGAACCAGTAGTCGAGCTGTTTCCAGCCGTCGAAGGTTTGGCCGACGACGGCGAGGGTATTGCTGCCATTGCCGCTGGTTTGGTATTCCTTTTTCGCATGTGCCGTGATGACCACGTTCATGTCGAGAGCCATGATGAGGTTGGCGAGGCGTTTCATGGTCTTGTTGGCGGCACCGTAGTGGCGGCCCCATTCGGAGCCGACCTGGGCCTCGCATTTTTCGAGCAGGTCGTTGTAAATGGTGGTGATGGGGTCGATGACGAGGGTGCGGTAGTCGTGGGGCTCGGTGAGGAGCGATTTGACTTCCTGAATGACCTCGTGAATATCCGTGGTCTGGAAAAGCACGGAGTTGGAGGCGGTGATCAGGCGGTCGTAATTTTCAGCGCCCTTTTCGCAATCGATGATGTAGGAGTTGGGGAACTGGATGGCGGCGGTGGTTTTGCCGACGCCAGCGGGGCCGAACATGAAGAGTTTGAGGCGTTTGTTGACGGCCTCAGGTTTTTTGGCACGAAGCATGGGGACCTCCGATAGGCGAATTCGCTTGGCTGCGCGTTCGCGAAATAAACCACGAAGAACACGAAGAACACAAAGGTTCACGAAGAGATATTTGATGTTGTTAGAGCGTCCATTCGACGGGTCGCGGGTGTTTAACAGATGCGCGGAGTCGTATGGAGTGTTCTTTGTTTGTTAGGTAAGTATAGGCGCGCAGGTTGGGAAAGAAAAAGCGCGGTGTGAAATTTTTTGGGAAATTCTTGCACCGAGACTTCGCGAAATTGAACCACGAAGAACACGAAGATCAGAAAGGACCACGAAGAGATATTTGGACGGAGAACGTCGAACGCCCCATGAACGAGAAATTGGCGTTTACCTGCGGGTGGTAATAAACAGAGTGGAAGATTTTGGTTGTTCGTATTGGTGCCCCTGGGCTGGGGGGCAGTGCACCCGATTTTGAAATATGTGAAATAGTGGATATAGACGAGAGGGGGCGGAGTTCAGGGAGTGCGGAGGTCTTGGAGGATTTGGCGGCAGGCGGTGAGTTCGTCCTGGCTGATGGTGTGGGGGCGGTTGGGGTAGCGGCGAAGATCGACGGTAGCGCCCATGCGGGTGAAAACGTCGGCGGTTTCCTGGACGCGGGGGAAGGGGACGTGGGGGTCGGGGTCTCCGGAGGCGAGGAGGACGCGGGTGCCGGCGAGGGAACCTTCGTAGTTGCGTGGCGTGCCTGGGGGACCGGCGAGGCCGCCGGTGAGGGCGAGGAGGGCGCCGTAGGGGCGCGGATGGCGGGCGACGAACTCGGAGGCGAGGCAGGCGCCTTGGGAGAAGCCGAGGAGGACGATGCGTTGGGGCGGGATGTTCTGGGCGAGGAGGCCGGAGACGATGGATTCGATTTTGGCGAGGGCGGAATCGAGGTAGGGCTGGTTTTCTTCCAAGGGGGCGAGGAAGGAGTGGGGGTACCAGGTGTGGCCGGCGGCTTGGGGGGCGAAGGCGGCACAGTCATCGATGCCGAGGTCGGGATAGAGGGAGAGGATGCTTTCGGCGGAGCTGCCGCGGCCGTGGATGAAAAGGATGGAGAGGGGGGCGGTCTTGGGGTCTGGGCCGAGGGTGCGAACGGGTTGACCCGCGTGTGGATCTCTGGCGGGGGCGGGCATGGTCTTCTCCACGTACGCAAAACAATAATTCCATAAGACTGTAGGCGCGGGTTGGGGTTAGTTCAAATACGGGGGAAGCCTAATCAGGTGGTCAGGGGTTAGTGGATGTCGGTGGAAGAGAATTCAAGATGGCGTCAATCTGCGGCTCAAGCACTGGAATGTGGACGGTGACTACATTCCACACTTGGTTCAGATCAACGCGGAAATAATCGTGCACCAAGACATGTCGCATGGCACCGATCTTCTTCCAAGGGACCTGAGGCGTGGCAGCTTTGAACTCGTCGGAGAGCCGCCAGGAAGCCTCACCAACGATCTGAATGTAGCGGAGCATGAGAGACTGGACGGGTAAGTCGGTATCGAGCATGCCACGGTCTGCCGGCGTGTACCGCCGAATGATCTTTATGGCGTCACGAATGTCTTCCAGCAGGAGCTGATCGGACCTCACAAGGCCACCGCCTCACGGAGCACTTCGCGTCCGAAGCGGTCATCGGCATGCAGCGCACCTTCGCTGACGACGTCCACGGAAACATGCAACAGGTCCTGAAGTTCCTCAATCAAGAGGCCATGATCGATCAAGCTGCGGTCGGGTTCAAAGCGGACAAGGAGATCGAGGTCGGAAGTTTCACGGGCATCACCGCGGGCGACGGAGCCGAAGATGCGCACGTGCGAGGCACCATGGCGGGCGGCCAGGGCGAGGATGTCGGCGCGGCGGTGGAAGATGTCGGCTCGGGTGAGCATGGGGGTATTGTATCAGGGAGGGCGCGGGGTTTCATTGGGGGAGGTGGTGGAGATAGAGGGCTTCGATCTGGTTGACCATGGTATCGGCGGCGAAGCGGGTGCGGCAGACTTCGCGGCCGTGCCGGCCCATATCGGCGGCTTGGGCGCGGTTGGCGGCCATGCGGACCATGGCTTGGCACAGGGCTACGGTGTCGCCCGTCTTTACGAGGAAGCCGGTGGCGGGCAGGACGCATCCGGCTGCGGACGGATCGACGCAGACTTCGGCGGCGCCGTCGCAGTCGTACGAGATGACGGGGACGGCTGCGAGGAGAGCCTGGGGGAGGGCGCGGGCGAGGCCTTCGCGGTAGCTGGGGTGGACGAGGACATCCATGGCGGGGAGGAGGGGGGGGACTTCGGAGGGTGGGACGAGGCCGGTGAGGGTGACCCGGTTGGTCCAGTTCTTTTCGCGTAGGGTTTGTTCAAAGCGCTGGCGGAAGATGCCGTCGCCGATCCAGAGGAGGTGGGCGTCGGGGACTTTGGCGAAGAGTTCGGGGGCATGGGCGAGGAGGTCGTCGTGGCCTTTCAAGGGTTGGAGGCGGGCGATGGTGCCGAAGACGTAGGCGGATGGGGGGATGTTGAGGCGCTGGCGAACTTCCTGGCGCGTGGTGGGGGGGTTGAGGAAAAGCTGGGTGTCCATGGCGCTGTAGATGGTGGTGAAGAATTCCGGCGGGCGATCGGCGGCGACGCCGGCGGCGCGGGCCTGGCGGGTCATGGCGTCAGCGACGCAGATGATGGCGTCGCAGCGGCGGGCGGCATAGCGTTCCATATTGATCCAGGTTTTGCGGGCGAGGGCGGATTGGTAGGGGTGGAACGGGAGGCCGTGGATGGTGTGGAGGACGATGGGGGTTGTGAGTCTTGAGTCTTGAGTCTTGAGATCGTTGCTTTGCGTTTTGCGCCTCGCATTGTGCGTTTTTATTTTCCAGGCGGCGGCGCGGCCGAGGATGCCGGCTTTGCTGGAGTGGGTGTGGACGATGTCGGGGTTGAGGGTGCGGACGAGGCGTTTGATTTGGTGGTAGGCGGCAACATCATGATAGGGGTGCGGGGCGCGGACGAGGTGGGGGGTGACGAGGACTTTGTAGCCGGCGGATTGGGCGCGGGCCATGAGGGTGCCCTCGGGGCCGGGGCTGGGGCCCGTGAGGAGAATGACTTCGTGGCCGCGCTGGTGGAGGCCTTCGCAGGTGAGGAGGGTGTTTTCCTGGGCGCCGCCGACGATGAGGCGGGTGATGATGTGGAGGATGCGCATGTTGGGATGATATACGAAGGTGCGGGGGAAGGGTTCGCGCGGTGGCGGGGGTTGCAGCAGTGCGTTGCCGCGGGCGCGGGTTGGCTTCGCTTTTGATCGGGAGGGCGCTGCAGCTCGCTCACGCTATGGGTCCTGTTTTGCCGAGGATGAGGGAGAGCGGACGGATGCGGGCAGGATGCCCGCGTTACTGATTTTCCGCTTGCGTTTTCAACTTCTGGGTTTATTGTGCGTAGTACATTCAACTCTTGACCCACTTGAGAGGGAGCCATGCGAAAACTTTTGGGAACATTGATGGTGATGATGGCGGCAGGGCCGGTGATGGGGCAATCCACGCCGGTGCCGACGGTGGGGGGGGTGCCGACGGTGAGCGTGGCGATGCCGGCGGCGCTGGAGTCGGGGAGCGAGCAGGACTTTCGGAAGATCATCAACTCGGCGAAGGCGAAGGTGTTTCCGGCGGTGGTGTTCATCCGGTGCGCCCAGCAGAACTATGAGCGGGGCGTACAGACGACGCAGCAGGTGGCGGGCAGCGGCGTGATCATCTCGCAAGATGGGGAGGTGCTGACGAACTGGCACGTGGTGGAGAAGGCGGTGGAGATTCGGTGTTTGCTGTTTGACGGGCGGGCGTATGAGGCGAAGGCGCTGGGGAGTGATAAGGATGTGGACCTGGCGCTTTTGAAGCTGGGCAAGCCGCTGACGGATGCGGATGCGGCGACGAAGAACCCGTATCCGTTTGCGAAGCTGGGGGATTCGGACAAATTGCAGGAGGGGGATTTTGTGATGGCGATGGGGGCGCCGTGGGGGCTGTCCCGCAGCGTGTCGCTGGGGATTGTGTCATGCACGCGGCGGTATCTGCCGGAGGCGAGTTTGTATTCCACGTGGCTGCAGACGGACGCGGCGATATCGCCGGGGAATTCCGGCGGGCCCTTGGTGAATACGGATGGGGAGATTATTGGGATCAACACGCGCGGGGTGCAGGAGGCGGGGAGCCTGGGGTTTGCGGTGCCGTCGTCGACGATTGGGCCGATCATCAAGCAGTTGCGGGAGCAGGGGAAGGTGAACTGGAGCTGGAGCGGATTGCAGTTGCAGCCCTTGAAGGATTTTACGCGGAATGTGTTTTTTGATGGGAACCAGGGCGTGATTGTGGCGGAGACGGACCCGGACAGCCCCGCGCGGAAGGCGGGGGTGCAGGCGCGGGACCGGATTTTGAAGATCAATGGGACGAGCGTGGCGGCGATGACGGATGAGGATTTGCCGGGGCTGCGGCGGATGCTGGGGCTATTGCCGCAGACGGGGGAGGTGACGCTGGAGATTCAGCGTGGGGGTCAGAAGCCGATGACGTTCAAGTTCACGCCGCGGGAGAAGGGGAAGGTGGAGGGGGATTCAGTGGCGCTGGCGCGGTGGGATTTCACGGTGAGCACGATCAACCAGTTTGACAACCCGGACCTGTACAACCAGAAGAAGGAGGGGGTGTTTGTGTTTGGGATCAAGGCGCCGGGGAATGCGTACAGTTCGGGACTGCGCGAGCAGGATATTCTGCTGACGGTGAACGGGAAGAGTGTGACGTCGCTGGATGACGTGAAGGCGATTCATGATGAGACGGTGAAGACGGCGACGGATAATCCGAAGCTGATGATCTCGGTGCAGCGGAATGGCTCGCTGCGGCAGGTGGTGGTGGATATTTCGCGCGATTATTCCAAACAGTGATTGCTATTTCCCCTACGAACTGTGAAACATCTTTGCGGAGAATTGCATGAAGACAGGCACGCGTTTGCTGCTGGCCCTGGCGGTTTTGGCGGTGGTTCCCTTCGGCCCCTTGGCTCCGGCAGTGTTGGCGCAGACGGCGCCCCCCCCCCCTGCGCCGGCGGATTCCGCGGCGGATCTGGCGAAGATGGAGGCGATGGCGGCGGGGAATAAGGCGTCGATGGTGATCGTGGAATATGAGATGCAATATGACAAGGGGGATGCGCCGCAGGGGGTGGCGAATTTTGAGGGGTCGATCATTCAGGAGCGGCCGCTGGAGCGGCCGGGGGTGCTGGTGGATGCGACGCATGTGGTGACGGATGATTTGATGCTGCACCCGCGGTTTATCAAGAGCATCAAGGTGCGGAGTGCGTTTGGCGATGCGGCGGCGAAGGTGGATGCGAAGGTGAGTGCGTACCCCAAGCAGCAGAATGCGGTGATTCTGGAGCTTGCCGGGGCGGTGGCGGGGGGGAAGGCGCCGGCGTTTGATACCAAGCGGGAGGGGGCGTACACGCTGGAGGTGCGGGAGCTGGATGGGGGCTGGGCGACGGCGATTTTGCCGCAGAGCCCGAGTTTGATTATTTCGGGGGGGAAGAGTTTTCACTCGTCGGGGCGGGCGGTGGGAGTGACGACGGGGGTGCGGATTGCGGCGGATGGATCGTGGAAGGGGAGCCCGATGCAGTGGCCAGCGGTTTCGACAGAGGGGATGAAGGAGCTGCTGGCACAGGTGCAGGCGAAAGCAGAAAAGGGGATTGTGCCGGTGACGCTGAATCTGCGGATGGCGAAGGGGGCATCGGCGCGGGACCGGTATATTTCGTCGATGGGGGATGAGGATTCAAACGTGCAGCATGTGCTGGGGGTGTTTACGGATCCCAAGACGCTGGTGGTGTTGGCGAGTTTCAAGCCGACGACGACGGCACGGCTGGAGCGGATCCGCGTGATGACGAATCCGCCGATGGACGCGAAGTTTGCGGGGACGCTCATGGACTATGGGGCGTTTGTGGCGACGACGGAGAAGGCGGCAGAGGGGGCGCTGACGGTTTCCACGGCGGATATCCGTACGATGCGGGATTATGCGCTGGTGCCGACGGCGCAGATCATGCTGCATGGGGAGGATCGCACGACGTACTACCAGCCGCAGCGGATGCAGGGGCTGAGCATTGGGTATCACGGGAATGTGTATCCGGATGTATCGGGGGAGGATGGGAGTTCGTTTGTGTTTGATGAGAAGGGGAGTCTGCTGGCGTTTCCGATACCGGTGCGGGAGAAAGCGGCGACGGAGTCACGTTATGGGCGGTCTCGGCCGACGCTGACGTTTGCGTCGCAGGTGCAGGCGGCGCTGGCAAAGGGGGCGGCGAGTTTTGATCCCAACAATGTGCCGCTGAGTGAGGATCAGGAGAATCGGCTGGCGTGGTTTGGGTGGGAGCTGCAGCCGCTGACGCCGGATTTGGCGCGGGCGAACAATGTGGCGGACCAGACGCAGGATGGGCGGATGGGGGCGCTGGTGACGTTTGTGTATCCGGATTCGCCGGCGGCGAAGGCGGGGGTGCAGGTGGGGTGGGTGCTGCTGCGCGTGGATGTGGACGGGCAGCCCAAGCCGATTGATGTGCAGGTGGATTCCGATCCGTATTCGGATGAGCCGTTTCCGTGGGATCGGCTGGACAGTGCGCCGGAGCAGGTGTTTGACCGGATTCCGACGCCGTGGCCGAATGCGGAGAGCTCGCTGGTGCGGTCTCTGACGGACATGGGGTTTGGGAAGAAGTTCACGGCGGAGTTTTTCCATGACAAGAAGGTGGACAAGAAGGATTTTACGATCACGCAGGGGCCGGCGACGTATGCGAGTGCGCCCAAGTACAAGCATGACGGGCTGGGGATTACGGTGAAGGAGCTGACGTATGAAGTGCGGCGGTACATGCAGAAGAAGGAGGATGAGCCGGGGGTGATCATCAGCAAGATTGAGATGGGATCCAAGGCGAGCAAGGCGGGGATCAAGCCGTATGAGGTGATCACGCATGTGAATGACCAGCCGGTGAAGAATGTGAAGGAGTTTGAAAATGCGGTGAAGGACCAGACGGAGTTGAGCTTGAGCATCAAGCGGATGACGGCGGGGAGGATTGTGAAGGTGACGCTGGATAAGGCGGCGGGGACGGAACCGGCGGG
>JADMIO012981341.1_pt1 | contig 10790 bp, 9 predicted proteins | sample 8958161 | NCBI WGS metagenome assembly JADMIO01 (sample SAMN16585339, study PRJNA669376) | soil metagenome | isolation source: Crop rotation soil | place: USA: Cullars Rotation, Alabama | collected 2011 | reverse complement strand
AAGTGTTGGGGCGGCGCGATGAGCAGGTGAAGGTGCGGGGCTACCGGATCGAGACGGGCGAAGTGGAGGCGGCGCTGCGGGAGTTGGAGTGGGTGCGTGAGGCTGTAGTGGTGGTGCGGGAGGATGTGGCCGGGGACCAGCGCCTGGTGTGCTACCTGGTAGGTGAAGAAGAGGAGCAGGGAGAAAGAGTGGCGGAGCTCAGAGCGTGGTTGCGGGAGCGACTGCCGGAGTACATGGTCCCAGCGGCGTACGTGTGGCTTGAGGCGCTGCCGTTGACGCCAAACGGGAAGGTGGACCGGCGGGCGTTGCCGAAGCCGGGAGCCAGGCAAACCCGGAGCACAGAATTTGTTTCGCCTCAGACTCCCGCAGAGAAGATCGTTGCCGGCATCTGGGCTGTGCTTCTTAATCTCCCGGAAGAAACCATTAGTATCAATGACAACTTCTTTGAGCTCGGTGGACACTCATTGCTGACAACACAACTGCGTTCTCGATTGAGCGAGGTTTTCATGATAGAGATCCCTTTGCGTCGCTTCTTCGAGGTTGCGACGGTCGGTCAAATGACAAGCGGGATTGCAGAATTATTAGGTGGCCGAGAACTTACTGATGAGATTGCTCAGACGCAGATAGAGATACAACAACTTTCGGCGCAGCATGCGGCATTATTGCTTTCCGAACAGAGCAAAGAGCTGGACGGCTAAGATCAACTTCGCGTTCCTCACCAGACCTGAGCTGCAGTTTCGTCAAATGCCGGCGGCCCCCAATTGATGAAGTTTCTGTGCGATGATCCGGAGCAAATCCGTTTCGCAACTGTGAAAGAAGAAATGATCGCCGTCGAACATCCGCATCCAGAAATATCCGGTTGTTTGTTCGCGCCAGGCTTCGAGGTGTGCCCTGGTCACGTCTATGTCTTTTAAGCCTCCGAAAGCAAATATAGGACAGTCGAGTGGCGGCTCGCTGACGTATTCGTAAGTCTCAACGAGACTAAAATCTGCCCGCAGCAGGGGGATCATCAATTGGAGCAACTCAGGATGGTCCAGGACCTCCGGCGGAGTGCCATTGAGCCGGCGCAGCTCTTCGATAAACTCCGGCTCCGGCAGATTGTATTTAATTGGATCATCGTCGGGCACCTGTGGCGCTCGTCCGCCGGAAACGAAGAGCGCTTCGGGCTGTGGGCCGTTGTTCCGGCGCAAGTATCTGGCTAGCTCAAAGCTGATTCTCGCGCCCATGCTGTGGCCGAAGAAAGCAAAGGGTTGATCCAGATACGGCAACAGAGCGTCGGCGGTCGCCGGGACCAGGGCCGTCATATTCGTAAACGGCTCGGCGAGGATGCGGTTGCCGCGGCCCGGAAGCTGAACGGCCTGGACGGCGACGGTGGGCGGCAAGTTCCTGGACCAGTTGCGATAGATCAGGGCGCCGCCGCCGGCGTATGGGAAACAAAACAAGTTGAGTCGTGCTTTTCGGTTTTCCTTGTAGTAAGGGAACCAGGGATTAGCTGTGAGAGCATCTGTCATGGCTCGCGCGGTCGTCAGAAAGTAAGAAGCTTGTCTACCAAAGTCAAATCGCTGTAGGGGTAAGGGGCCGGAATGAATCCGTCGGGCCTCGGCTTAAGGACTGTTCCCAGCAGCTCCGGCAGGCCATAAGATTGATCCATCACCCTAATCTTTACCGGTCCGGCCGGCCTAATCGTCAGAGTCAGCTCGATGCCCGCTGGAGGAAGACTAAAATAACGCAGTCCCCATTGATTGGGTGGCGTGGAATTCTGAAGAAGCTTGCCGTTTACCGCAGCGGCGGTGACTTCGGTGTTGCGATCGAGGGTAACGGAAACGATCGGAGCGTGCCGCGGTGAACTGATGCGCAACTTGATGGTGCGCAGACCGTTGCTGGTCTGGTCGTCGAGGGTATCGATTTTGGGGGCCTCGAGCTGCGCCACTGGAGCCGAATTTTTTAGCCACCCTCTACCCCCCAGGAGAGGCAGTTCAGGAGCATTCACCCTTGGCGTATTCGCCGGGAAGAACTGAGATGTCCATGCGTCCGTCCGCTGATCGTTACTAAGCCAAGCGCCTTCCTGTTTATCGACGTCCAGATGATAGAAGACATAATCCTGCCTCGGATGATTGCGATCAAATTTTGAAATTACGACTGCGACTATGAAAAGTGCTAAACAGAGAGCCAGAGCAGCGCCGGGTAAGAACCACCTCGCCCAGATCAAGAGCGGATCCAGCAACGGCATGATCAATCCTAACAGCAACACTACCAGGATCATCACGAGACCAGTTGTACTCATGTTGAGCCCGAGGAATATGAGGTAGATGGTAGGAGTAAGCAAAACGACGACAGGGACGGCGCAAATGAATAAGACGAAGAAGCGGCTTGCTGAGACCTGGGTTCCGTCTTTGAGCATAAACGCGAGCCCGAGCAAGGCGAACAATAGCGGCCACATCAGCAAATAGCTGCCACCTGGGAACAGCAACGCCGTGACGATCAGCAACAACAGCCACCAGAGTGATACGCCCACTGCCAGATTTAGGACGCCGATCCTGTTACGGAACCAGAGCACTATCCCGCTGGTAAGCGCAAACGTCAGCGCTACAAAGAATATTAGAAACAAGTCGCGGTGGTAAGTATCACCATAAGGAGTAGCTCTGGAGCTGACAAACCCGCCGAACATCCACCAGATGAAGCTGGCCACCGCCGCCGTGACCACCGCGGACAAAAAGAGCGCGAGAAAACCTAATCCAATCCCTGGAAGAGTTAATTGCTTTTCTCGGAAACCGAACCAGACGATGGCAGCGAATAAAAGCGTCAACAGAAGTGTCAAAGGAATGACCCACGCCCGTGCGTAGTGAACGAAGAGGGGACCTAAAGAAAAATAGACTGCGTCTTTCTCCTGGGTGCGCGTCAGGTCGAGGCCGCCGAAATGGCGAGTGAGAGACAGCGCATAAGAGCCCTGATGTTGCAGGCTGCGCTCATCGATATTAGAGACGCTGTCGAGCAGCGTGTGGTAGTGAGTGAGCCCTTTGATGTAAGCAAAATTTAATCCGGCCAGGCTGGCGCCCTTAAAGACGGTAAGATCAGTGTCGTTACCCATGGACTTATAGATTTCATAGGTCAGTGAGTTCGCGACCGGATAGGGTGCGGCGCGCGCAAATTCGCTGATGAGCCATCCGTTAGCATTTGTGGTCTCGAACATGATCGCCGGACCGGAATTGCCGCGAGCTTCGAAGTTGAGCACCAATCCGACATCCTTTGCCCATGGGTGTTCGTCTACAAAAGCTTTGGCTCCCAACAGTCCGAGCTCTTCGCCGTCCGTGAAAAGGAAGATCACGTCATTCTTAAGTGCTGGGCCAGATTTGAGAGCCCGGAGTGTTTCAAGCAGGACAACGACACCAGAGCCATCATCGCTCGCGCCAAAACTGGTCGGCGCCGAGTCGTAATGCCCGACGAGAAGGATTGCCTTCTTATTTTCGGTTCCCCCCAGTCTGGCGACGATGTTTCGCATCGTCGCGGCTACGGCAAAACTTCGGTCTCTTCGTTGCGCTACAGTTGATTCTTGAACTTCCGGTTTTACTCCCTCGGTGGACAACTGCGTCAATATATAATCGCGGACTTCCTGATGCGCTAGTGATCCGGTCGGGTGGGGCTTTTGGGCAATTACTTGAAGTTGGGCCAGCGCGCGACCGGAGGAAAACTCCGTCGCCGCAGCCGTTGCTGTTACTGGCCGAGGCGGATCTTGTTGACGAATGCTTAGCAGCGCCAGGACCACGAGTAGCAAACCTGCCGCGATCGCAAGGAGAAGATGGGGGGTCTTAGTCATAAGAACCTGCAGAGCTATTGATTTCTCTGCGCAACCTCTGCGTTCTCTGCGTCTCTGCGGTTAACTAAATTAACAGTAATAACTCACCGCAGAGACGCAGAGAACGCAGAGGTTGCGCAGAGGTTACGCAGAGAAGAGCGATATCGCGAGTTTTTCAATCCACCTGGCTTCTGGTCAATACAAGTAGCATGTATTTTTTGCTGGCGGCGAATGTTTCAGGATTCACCACGTCGAGATTGCGATCCAGTTTCTCGTCTATGCCCTCAATCGTCTCTTCCATGACGTAGTGGGCGGCAGGATGTTTCGTCTGAAATTTTTCTAAGGCAAAATCCAGCAACGGGCGCACAATATTCTCGCCCCACATGTGCGCGTAACCAATCGTCGGCAGGACATTGGCCGTAATATCCTGTTGCTGAATAAACTTCCAACCGGCGCCCAGAACCCGTTGCTCGAAATCCTTCCATTGGTGGCCGGATCTTTCTTTCGCGGGACCGGTACGGAAGTAGTCACAGACGAGCCAGCGGCCGCCGGGCTTTAATAACTTTTCAAACAACGGCAACGACGCTTCGAGATTGAGATATTGCAGAGACTCAGAAGTAATAATCGTGCCGTAACGATTGTCTACCGGAGAAATATCTTCAAATCTGGATTCGATCACCGGCACCTGCGGATACTTGCTCTTAATATGATTAACCTGGGTCCGGTCCGGCGAGAGCGCGACGGGATTCAAACCTTTGTCGAGCATCAGCTTGACTAGCCCACCCATGCCGCAACCGACGTCCAATACAGGAGAGTCGCGGTCTTCGATCTTTGCCAGGATCAATTCAGCGTAGCGGAGTTGGGCCCGGTAAATATCGTTCAGACTCAGATCTTGCGGCTGGATTTTCGCATCGTCAAAATAGCCGTAATGAAGAAAGTCGCCGGGCAGGATCTTCGAATAAAGCTTAAGCTGTGGATCGTCGAAGGTTCGAGCGCGGTGCTTTGGTTCTCTCCCGAGTTTGATAACCCTCCAAAGATGCCGCGGGTAAATGATCTTCTTGAGCACGCTTCTGGTTATCGAACCGATTTTCAAGTCTGCCATTTTACCTTCATCATACTGACCCGCCGAAAGGTTGGGTAAACCTTAACGCGACCGTCCTTCCGCGAGTCGAAAACGCAACCTGGCCCGCGACCGCAAATCATCTTAACAGCGGTTCGTAATTCGAAGGAAATCGACTTGAAAAATCTCTCCCGCTTGAGTAAACTCCGCCATCCGGCAGCGTTGAATTCTAACTCAAAATATTCCCAATACAAGGAGACAAAGGGTATGGACGAAAAGGAAGATACCAGGATTTATAAAGTTGTCGTTAATCATGAAGAGCAGTACTCAATATGGCCTTCATATAAGGACAATCCGTTGGGCTGGAATGATGTGGGCAAGTCGGGCCTGAAGGATGAATGCCTTGCTTACATTAAGGAAGTCTGGACGGACATGAGACCGTTGAGTCTGCGTAAGCAAATGGAAGAGATGGCCCGGAAGCAAAACGGGGAAGCGACACCGAGCAACTAGGGGAAATGCACCTGAAGTTCACGCCTTCCCCACGCAGGGATCGGTTCTATGCGAAAGCACAGCAGAACTGAATAAACCTGTCTGGGGGACCGCACAGAGGTTGGGCAGAACGTTAACAGGACTCAATACTATCGCTTTTTAAGGTGACGGATCCGGAAGTGTACTGAAGAAGGCCCACTCTCAGGCCACAGATGGCTCACGCCAATTCCTCGTCGTCTCACGCGGAATACCAAAGGTCAATCCTATTACCTTAAGGCTTGCGGCGCGCAGGCGGGACTTTGATATATGCCGGTCGTAGGCTCATTTTCTCTCAACCAAACTCCAGCAATACGTCCGTTCGTTTGGAACGGTCTTTCATAAGTATCCCTAAATTTTGAAGGGTTTTTCAGATGAGCGAAGAAATAATTCAAGAGGCGCTTCGTTGGCACGTCATTCATACTCTACCCACCCAGGAGGATCGAGCTGAACGCAATTTGAAAGCGTGGAATATAGAGACGCTTAATCCACTGGTGAAAGAGTATCGCTCTAAGCGGTCCTCCGGCAGCCGCCTCTGTATAACTAAATCACTGTTTCCCCGGTATATTTTTGCCCGGTTTGTTGATAGCAAGCTGCGCAGTAAAGTCACTTTCACGCGGGGCGTCCATTCGGTGCTCACTTATGGGAAAAGCCCGGCGTTTGTCGAGGATGAAATCATTACCAGCATTCAAGCGCGCATCAAAGATGGTTTCATTACTCTCGGGGATGAATTCAAGGCTGGGGATAAAGTGACGATCAAGTCCGGGGCACTTAAGAACTTCAATGGCGTCTTCGTGCGGAATATCAAGCACACCGAAAGAGTGGAAATACTCCTCGCCTCCGTCAGCTATAACGGCCGCGTTCTGATTGACAGAAATTCGATCGAGAAAAGCGATTGAGCTAAGGGCGTTGGGCGGGGAAGTTTGCTTATGCCTCAGCGGTCCATGACTCAGGTAAAAATGAGTCGATGAACATTCCGCGGCCTTGCTGCAAACTGAGCTTGCGGACGAAATCGCTGACGGCGATGTCCAGAATACCCAACCCGAACGGGCTGAAAATAGCCAGGCTATGATCATCCTTACGAGCCGGTAAAGCACCGAGCGTCACGTCAGCCAGCGTACCTCTAATGAAATCCCTTCGTCCGGCGACCTGCTCTGCTAAGTGAACCGAAGTTTCAGCCCGGCAAACGTGATCCACGTCGTCGACAATGTTGTCGCTGGAGAGAATCACGTCGGGGGAGAGATCGCGCAATGAGATATGCAGAACTGTGCTTCCGGGAGCGCACTTGGAGAGATCGAAGACGTGTGGTTTGAGCGCGGTTGTGGCAAAAGAGATCAGCCGGCAACTGCTCAGAATAGTTTCCACCTCGCCGACAACTTCAACTTCGATTCCGGGAAATGCACTGCGACACTTTTTCTCAAAAAAGGCCGCCCGGTCGCCATGAACATCGTAGATCACAATCGTGCTGATTTGCGGATATACCGACAAAACAAACCTTACTATTTCGAAGTTGATGACACCGCATCCGATTACCCCAATGCGGGACGCATCCGCGGCATTTGATAGATATTGAGCAGCCAAAGCAGCGCTGGCCGCCGTGCGTTTGGCGCTGATGATCGACCCTTCAATAATAGCCTCGGGCCGGCCGGTGGAGGTCGAGTTCAAGATCACGACGGCCGAGGCGCGATCCAATCCCAAATCATGATTACCGGGAAACGAAGCGATCCACTTCAAGCCCGCAGCTTGAAAGCCGTCACCCAGGTGAGCCGGCAACGCAATGATCCGGTTCCGGGGAGCTTCCGGAAAGCGTAAGAAGGTCGAGTGAGGCAAGGAATGTTCGCTGGCCGCGTAAGTCTCATACGCTTTCTGTACCGTGCGAATTAATTCCTGCTCCTTCCCGGCGAGCAGTGATTGGACATCACTGCCTCTGAGAACCAGAAGTTGATCATCTCCCACGATTAAATTCTCCTTCATCCCATAAGTGTGAGACTTGGCCGAAATGTTGTTTTACCCAGGGATCGGAGTAAATCGTATCGATGTAACGTTCGCCGCGATCCGCAAAAATAAGCACGCAGGTGGCGCCGGCCGGAATGCTTTCCTTAATGCGATCCACGGCCATGACCACGGCTCCGGTGGAACCGCCGGCGAGTATCGCTTCGCGCTTGATCAAGCGGCGACAGCCAACGACGCAGGCGAGGTCGGACACGTGAACGTGCTCAAAAGCGAGTCCGGGCTGATACAGTTCGGGCACCACGGCGGCGCCGTGGCCAGGGATGAGACGCTTGGCGCTGGGGCCGCCAAAAATGATACTGCCTTCGGCGTCAACCGCTACCAGCTTTGTTTTTAAGTTGTGCGCGCGAATGTATTCAGCGCATCCTCGCATCGTCCCGCAGGTGCTGGTGGCGCAGAACAGATAATCCAGGTTTCCGTCGAACGCCTCAACTATCTCTCTCATCGTGTGGTGATGAGCCTGGGGGTTGAGTAGGTTCGCGTACTGATTGGGCCAGAAACTATCTTTGACCGACCGCAGCAGGCTTTGGACTCGATCGAGCCGGGCCTGAAGGAATTCACCGGTTCGCGGGTCGGGCTCGGTGACCAGATCGACGTCTGCCCCGTACGCCTCGAGCAGCCGAAGGTTCTGGCTGGTAGCCTTGGTGTCCACCACGCAGATGAACCGTAATTTGAAGTAAGCACAAGCCATCGCCAGGCCGATACCCATGTTCCCTGAACTTGATTCAATGATGACTGAATTCGGCCCGATCTGGCCGGTTTCAATTCCGTGCCTGATGATGCTCAGGGCGGCGCGATCCTTCATACTGCCGCCGGGGTTGAGCGCTTCCAGCTTGGCATAGAGACGAAAGTTAAGGTTCGGAAAGACCCGGTTCAACCGGATCAGCGGAGTGTTACCGACCGCCGAGATAATTCCTTCATTGTCTGCGAGGAAATCCGGCCACGACTCGCTAAGCGAGTCTTCTGAGATAACGCTCCAATCATTTTCGATGTCGGCCAGCATGTTTATAGTCATTTTGAGAGGGCTAATGGAGTACAGCTAAGTACGGTTTATTCAGGAACAATTCGACCGTCGAGAAGAGCGGCCATTATTTCTTTTGAGAAGGTTTCCGGATGAGCTCTCAGGACATCAGGACTCTCGGCTTAAAGGCACCTCAACCAAGTTGCAAAGAAGGCGGCTCGATTAGCAAACCAGGAGAAATCGAACCCATCGTAAGCAAGCAGAGCAAAGAAGGTACGCTAGATAATTGCAGCCGTCAACAGTTTTGACACAGTTTTGCCAACGACGCGCTCGACCTATCTCAAACTGCTTTACGATGGCAAGCGGGAACTAGCTTCGTATCGGCAGGCTAAGGTAGTATTAGCGGACTTTCTTATCTTTTGGAGGAGTTGTAATGGTAGCGCCCGCAGAGACGTTTCAATTTCAAGCCGAGACCAAACACTTACTCGACTTGATGATTCATTCGCTTTATACGAGCAAGGATATTTTTCTGCGCGAGTTGATTTCTAATGCTTCGGACGCCCTCGATAGTTTGCGTTTCGAAGCGTTCTTTCCAGCACAGTGGGATCCGAAGCTTGGAATTCACGTGACTTGAAGTCGCGGCCGCACTGACCCTATAGTGAGTCGTATTAATTTAAATCATACCAACATGGTCAAATAAAACGAAAGGCTCAGTCGAAAGACTGGGCCTTTCGTTTTAATCTGATCGGCACGTAAGAGGTTCCAACTTTCACCATAATGAAATAAGATCACTACCGGGCGTATTTTTTGAGTTATCGAGATTTTCAGGAGCTAAGGAAGCTAAAATGGAGAAAAAAATCACTGGATATACCACCGTTGATATATCCCAATGGCATCGTAAAGAACATTTTGAGGCATTTCAGTCAGTTGCTCAATGTACCTATAACCAGACCGTTCAGCTGGATATTACGGCCTTTTTAAAGACCGTAAAGAAAAATAAGCACAAGTTTTATCCGGCCTTTATTCACATTCTTGCCCGCCTGATGAATGCTCATCCGGAATTTCGTATGGCAATGAAAGACGGTGAGCTGGTGATATGGGATAGTGTTCACCCTTGTTACACCGTTTTCCATGAGCAAACTGAAACGTTTTCATCGCTCTGGAGTGAATACCACGACGATTTCCGGCAGTTTCTACACATATATTCGCAAGATGTGGCGTGTTACGGTGAAAACCTGGCCTATTTCCCTAAAGGGTTTATTGAGAATATGTTTTTCGTCTCAGCCAATCCCTGGGTGAGTTTCACCAGTTTTGATTTAAACGTGGCCAATATGGACAACTTCTTCGCCCCCGTTTTCACCATGGGCAAATATTATACGCAAGGCGACAAGGTGCTGATGCCGCTGGCGATTCAGGTTCATCATGCCGTTTGTGATGGCTTCCATGTCGGCAGAATGCTTAATGAATTACAACAGTACTGCGATGAGTGGCAGGGCGGGGCGTAACCTAGGTGACAGAAGTTAAAAGCCTCCGGTCGGAGGCTTTTGACTTTCTGCTAGATCGGCCGCATCGAATATAACTTCGTATAATGTATGCTATACGAAGTTATTAGCGATGAGCTCGGACTTCCATTGTTCATTCCACGGACAAAAACAGAGAAAGGAAACGACAGAGGCCAAAAAGCTCGCTTTCAGCACCTGTCGTTTCCTTTCTTTTCAGAGGGTATTTTAAATAAAAACATTAAGTTATGACGAAGAAGAACGGAAACGCCTTAAACCGGAAAATTTTCATAAATAGCGAAAACCCGCGAGGTCGCCGCCCCGTAACCTGTCGGATCACCGGAAAGGACCCGTAAAGTGATAATGATTATCATCTACATATCACAACGTGCGTGGAGGCCATCAAACCACGTCAAATAATCAATTATGACGCAGGTATCGTATTAATTGATCTGCATCAACTTAACGTAAAAGCAACTTCAGACAATACAAATCAGCGACACTGAATACGGGGCAACCTCATGTCCGAGCTCGCGAGCTCGTCGACAGCGACACACTTGCATCGGATGCAGCCCGGTTAACGTGCCGGCACGGCCTGGGTAACCAGGTATTTTGTCCACATAACCGTGCGCAAAATGTTGTGGATAAGCAGGACACAGCAGCAATCCACAGCAGGCATACAACCGCACACCGAGGTTACTCCGTTCTACAGGTTACGACGAATGTCAATACTTGCCCTTGACAGGCATTGATGGAATCGTAGTCTCACGCTGATAGTCTGATCGACAATACAAGTGGGACCGTGGTCCCAGACCGATAATCAGACCGACAACACGAGTGGGATCGTGGTCCCAGACTAATAATCAGACCGACGATACGAGTGGGACCGTGGTCCCAGACTAATAATCAGACCGACGATACGAGTGGGACCGTGGTCCCAGA
>JADMIO010996662.1_pt1 | contig 10790 bp, 9 predicted proteins | sample 8958161 | NCBI WGS metagenome assembly JADMIO01 (sample SAMN16585339, study PRJNA669376) | soil metagenome | isolation source: Crop rotation soil | place: USA: Cullars Rotation, Alabama | collected 2011 | reverse complement strand
GACAACTTGTCCACGTGGAATTCTAAGCTTAGGATCCCAATGTGCTGGAAAGATCAGGAAGTGCATGGCCCAGCGTGAGAATCCGCGTTTGAAAATGAAGCGCTGTCCGACGAGGTTCGTGGCGATTGTTTTGGCTGCATTCGCCGTATTCTGCGCAAACTTTTCTCTTTGTAAGTAAAGCTTCCAGCCGCGGCGCCAATACACTCTCGTCGCCGGACGTTGCAACCAGATCGCATAGCGGAAAACGATCGCGCCGAACGCGACGACGCTGGCAATCGTGTAGCCGAAAAGAGCGGCGTCGTAATGTTCGAGATTGCGTGAGCCGGCGACGATCAGAATGGTCAGCAGGAAAGAAGCCGCGAGTGCGAGCAAGACAGGTTTGCGTTGTTTCGATGGGCGAGTCATATACAGTTTGCCCATGCTTCCTCTGAGAATCGGGGCGGGCGATTTTCGAGCTCAGCGTTGATGCGCGCGAGTAATTCCGACTGCTCGGGTTCAGTCAGAACCGTCTTTGACCAAAGGTAGATCTTATTTTCTTCGATTTCGTTGTGAGTGGCCAGTCGTTTTTCAACTTCTCGCACGGTGACGGAAACGGTGGCCAATTTTTCATCGTTCTGAGGATGCTCACGAAGAATGCCAATCGCGCGCGCGAGCTCACGCATAAAGAAATCGTGATCGGCGCGCAGGTTTTCGACTATTGTTTGCGCTTCACTCAGACGGCTCGTCACCGCGGGGAACAGGTGCAGATGTTCCGCGCGAATGTGAACCGCGAGTCGCGCCCACAAAAGATCGAGCCTGGCGTAGCTCGTTTCGAAATTTTTATTGTCTAACGCCGTCAGAAGTTGCTGCAGCACTTCACTCACCGCGTCGTGATCATCTGACAAACGTACCCGTGCTTCAGCCATCATCTAACTATTGAGCGCGTTCTCCAACTCGAGTGCTTTGGGAAAGAGGATGTTGTTCTCCAGGTGAATATGTTGGTGCAGATCCTTTTCGAAATTCTCGAGCGCTTGATACAGCGTCTGGTAGCTGATGCAGGCGTCGGCAGGCACGCTGTAATCAGACGTCAAGGCGCGCAGCTCGCGCAGGATCTCTCCAGCCGTGTCGTGTTCCCTCATCATCATGCGTACGGGATTGTTGACCGATCCGAACGGTGCAAAAGGAGCAGGCCGCTTCTGGCTCGCTGCATCGACGAGGCGCGTGATGTAAGGGAAGAGTACCTGTTCTTCCTTGAACATGTGTGGCTTCAGATCGGCGCAAAGCCGTGTCAGGAGCTCATCCACATGAACGAGCTCGGGGTGATTGCCGCCATGCGCGGCGAGTACTTTGTCGGCCAGCAACTGCAGCCTGTCCATTTCCGATTTGGTGAAGACGTGATGCGTGTCGAGTATGTGCGTGATTAGCTCGGCGAGTGAAAGGTTTTGAAAATCCCCGGCCTCAACCGGCGAGGTGGATTGCGTCAACATTTCCATCACATTGTCGACATCAACGCCCGCCGATGCGCAGGCTTGAGCTAATGGCTGATTCCCGCCGCAGCAGTAATCGATCTTGAGTGTTTCAAAGACTCGGGTTGATTGTGGTAACTGTAGTGCGACTTCTCTGACCGTCGTTTGTGAATTAATCATTAGCGTCCTCCGCTGAAGCTCACCTGCAAGACAGATGCCTCGTCCAGCGCACAGAACCGAGCGCGGTAGCGCCGGGTCAACGTTGATTTAACGCGCCTTATGTTGAGTTTCGACCCGGCGCTACCGCCCTCCGTTCTGTGCGTGACAAAGTATAAGAAGACAGTTTGCGTAATTTTGAGTAACGGTGCGGATAACTCCGCAGCTACTGTTTCGGATGGCACTCCACGCACTGAAACGTCGAGATGTCTCCCAGGTTAATCGGGTGTCTGAATGGCTCGTTGGCCTTGTGACAGGTTTCGCATTTCCGATCGGCCAACGCGCCGAGATCCACCGGATGCTTGAAGTCGATTGACTGAGGACCGACGGCGGGCCTCGCCGAGTCTGACAATACAGTGTGGCAGATGTTGCAATCGTTGCGAATCACTTTGCCTGTATCGCTGACGTGCTCACCATCGTGACAACGAAAACATCCGGCTGAATAAAGGTGTCCGATGTTGTTTGGATGAGTTGACCAATTGGTCTTCATCTCCGGGAAGAAGTAAGTCTTGAAGATGCGCTGCGTTTCACTGATCGCCGTTTTGATGGTATCGGTTTTTTGCGCGTGCAACTGGCTGTAGTTGTTGCGGTAGAACGAATCCAGTCCTGAAGCAATCTCAAACAGTCCCTCGCTTTCAGTTGAATACGGCTTGTTCAATAGCTCGACCGCCTGGCGTTTCAGATAAGGCAACGCCGGATCGAGCCGGCCCGCGGCGAATGACTGATCGAGAGCAACATCGGGCGGCAGGTACGCATGCGCCGGCCGGTTGTGGCAATCAATACAGTCCATGCGCCGTTTTTCGGCGGACGCGATCTGCTCCGCGCTTGGCCGGCGAGCGCGATCGTAATACTCGGTCACGTTTCCATTGCGATCCTGCACGCGGATCCACGGAATGACCTGCCGTTGCTTGTCGCCGGCGATGAAAGTGATCTGATTACCGAGGTTCATGTGCCAGTGAATGCCGGCCACCGGACCGCTGCCGGGATCGCCGCCGCCCACGTTAATCAACATGCGCGTCTGTCGCAGCGAATTTTGTTCGTCGTAAGCGTAGTGATTGAAAGTTTTGAGCTGCGCGCCGTGAAACTTCGAAGGCCAGTGACACTGTTCGCAAGTTTCATTCGCTGGACGCATGTTGTGTACGGGCGTCTCGATTGGTCTCGAGTAGCTGCCCGTGACAAGTGAAAAGAGTTGGCGCGCTCCCGAGAGTTTGGAACGAGCATACGACTCGGCGCCATGTCCCACGTGACAATCAACGCAGCGAATCCTGGCGTGCGACGTCGCATGAAAGGCAACAAACTCCGGTTTCATCACGCTATGACACGCCTTCCCGCAAAACTCGACGGACTCCGTGTATTCATAAGCGCGGTAACTGCCGAAGGCGCTGGCGCAAATAAATATGAACGAGATGCCGAGGATCGCGATGGCGACGTGGCGTTGTCGCGCATCGTTCAGATCGACTTTGGGATACGGCGCGATCTCGGAGGTTGGCGAACGCCTGCGCCTGCGTCTTTCCAACCACATCCCGATCAGAATCACGACGATGCCAAACACGAGAAACGCGGGCAGGATGACGTAGGTGACGATGCCGAGATAAGGGTTATCGGCTGTTTGCGACAGCTCGATGAGAAACAGCAGCAGGATGCTCACGACCGCCGCGATTACGATTATGGCGCCGGCGAAGCTTATGTAGTTTCTAAACAGGGTTGGAGATTTTGGTTCGCTCATCGGCAGTCTCAACGAGTTTTCTTAAACACGCGTACCTCCCATGCCATTTATTCGCCCAAAGTGGCATGGGAGGCGGGGGAGACGCGCTTTGCGAAATTGTTTACTGGCTCGACCTCAGTTGTTTCATGTGCTCCAGGAGTGCTTTTGCCTGATCTGCAGTGACACCCTTCTCACCGTAGGCCGGCATGTTAGGTGGCTTCTCGGGTTTCTTGCCTTTCAAGATCGCGTCGACGTATTGCTCGTCGGTCAGAGATGGATCGAATTTCTTCTCTACCTTTGGGCCATGGCACATCTGACATTTGGCTTTGTAATAAGCGGCGGGGTCAGAAGGTTGTGCTTCGCCTTGAGCGGGTGCAATGCTCAGAAAGGCCGCGCCGATCAGGAAGATTGCTGCCGTTACGATGGTTATGTTCTTTGTGAGTCTCATCATGCCTCCTCGAGTGCAACGCGTGTGCCCTGCGGAAAATCCCGCGAAACTCTCAACGTTTTATCTTCAACGCGGGCTTTTCCACAAACCACTGCGAAACTTTCCGCAAACAACTGTAGGGGTGGCCCTCCGTGGCCACCCGTGCGTGAAATTACAAGACAGTTGTTTTCTAAAAACGCCATGCTGGACCCTTGTGGCAACGGGTACAGACGGAAAAATCGTCGCCGCCGAAGGTTCGCTGCCCGTTGTGACAAGTTGCGCAACTGAACGCACGGGCCGGTGCGTGATGGTTGAGAGGTAACGGCGCCGAAACCCCGCGTCCTCTCACCTGGTGACACGCCCCACAATTCAACTTGTGACTCGCATGACTAAACCCAACCCGAAACGCCGGCGCTCGCTCCGGAGTGCGAACCAACTTTCCGAGCTGATGACACGTGCTGCACGACGAGATGTTTCGCCCATTCGCCTGCGCACCCGGCGTGTGACAGCTAAAACAAGTGACATGTGCATTCAGTCGCGACGGAATCGAGAGCCCGGCGCCATCACGGTTGCGCCGGTGACAAGTAGCGCAAGCCGTATTGTCGTGCTGCGCGTGATCAAACCTCGCATCGAAACTGCGCAGCGGCGGAAACGCTTTCACCTTTCCGCTCTGCGGATCCGTGTGACAGATAGTGCAGATCGCGCTCGCCGGATTTGCGAACTGCTGCGCGTGACAACCCGTGCACGGCGCGTGTGCGGCTTTCCCCGGCAACGTTGGTTGCGGTGAATTGTCTTCGCGTCGATGGCAAAGCAAACAGGGAAGTCGCGCGTGATTGCGATTGTCGTGTTTGAACTGTGAAAAGTCAGACTGCTGCGGCAGCACCGCATGGGCAAAGACTGCTTTGGCCGACTTATGACACGTATCGCAGTTTGCAGGCAGCGGCGCGAGCTCGCTTTCCGGGTTGTGACACACGAAGCACTTCGCATGAGTGAGCGAGCGCGGCTTGGCGTCCGGCTCCTTCGTCTCATGGCAGTCGGCGCAAGCAACATCGGCATGCTTCTCGTGTTCGAAAGAAATTCGAAACTCCGAGACAAAGCCCGCCTTCTCGCCAAAATTCGGAAACGGATGGCGCGCAGTGTCTTTTGGTGTCGCCTTCACGTGGCAGTTCAAGCAAATCCCGGGAACCGGCCGCTCGCGTGCGAAGAATTGTTGTCGATGACAGTTCAGACACGAGGCGTGTTGCGGAAAATCGACGACGCCGGCGTTGCTTTTGGGATCGACTTTGTGGCACGAGCCACACGCGAGTTTTTCTTTGCCGGCGTGAGTCGCATGAGAAAAGTCGGAGCTCGTGCGCGCTTGCGCTAACGTGAGACTCAACACCAGCAATGTCAGACACAATTTCAAGATCTATTCTTTGCGGCCGAAATAGAAGCGTAGTGACGTGTAAGGCAGGTGCGCGTGATAATTCTGCGGCCGTGGTCCAACAATCGTGCTTTCGTTGTAGTTGTAATACTGGTAACCGACGTTCCAATCGAGCCGGTCGTGCAACTTGATCGCGAGCCGCGCTTCGGGTGATTGATAACTCATCGGATAAGACGCGATCAGCGTTCCCGGATTGCCTGTCGGATCGGCCACGCGGTTTCCCTGGCCGTTATCCTTGTTAATCCGATAGGCCGCGAACAACGTGGCCCGGGGAGCGATTCGCGCCGTCGACTCTACGTAGAAGAAATTGTTCCTCATAATGTAGAGACTGTTGCCCAGCGGATGCCGCACGCTGTTGAAAAAATAGTCGACGATGGCTTTGCTGTTTATCCAGTGGTAGTTGTAGCCGGCGCTGACAGAGAACCTCGAAGTCGTGGTCCAGTCGAGTGACGAGGTAAAGATGCGCGATTTGATGTTGACTCCGAAATCCTCGATCGAAACACCCGCGATCTCGGAGGGATTCGAGTTGTCTTTCGTGATCACTGACACGTTGAAAGCGAGCCGCTGGCTTGGCTTGTACCTGCTCTTCGCGCGCACGTTGGTGTAGTTGTAATTGCCGATGCGCGAAAAGACGTTGTCTGCGGTGCCGTGCTCGGCGTCGAAGTAGATGGTCCATTCACTCAGCGGCCGCGCCTTAAAACCACCCAGCACCGCATGTGTGTTGTTGTGCTCGGTGAAACTTTCGGGCACGAGCGGCGTCGGTTGGTTGGCGCCGAGATTGAAGCCGCTGAGCGCTTCTTCGACGCGTCGCTGCGCGTAGCGATAGCCGAGATGGATCGAGTAGCGCGGATTAAACTGGTAGTCACCTTCGATCGTGTTCTGGATCCGGCGATAGTCCGTGTTTGTAAACACGTTGTTATTGCTGAATCCGATCGTGTCGGTCCTCGTGCCGCGCGTCAGTGAAAAGAAATCGCTGAAGAGTGCCGAGCCGGTGATCTCGAACGTTTCCACTCGGAACGTGTTTGAGATCCGGAGCTTGTCGGTGGGCATGTATGTCAGGCCCAGATCGCCGAGCCAGCTCGGCCGTTCCGTGTCGCCGGTCAGATTGTATAAACCGAGATTGAGGATGTTTGGCGTCGCGCCGGGCGGGCTCGGCGGAAATCCGGTGATGCGCGGGTTCCAGTTTCGACCGGTGAAGCTTTCCGCGAACAAATAGTTCTGCTCGGCTTTGCTGTAAATGATGCGACCGGTGACGTCGAGTTTCTTCGCGATCAGCGTTTGCAAACTGAAACGCGTGTAGTTGACGCTGCCGCGCGCCGGGTCGTTGCGATCGAAACTGGTCAAACTCGGTGCGGTCGGATTGAGATTTATTCCGGGAGTGGCTCCGAGATCGATCACGCTGTCGTCACGAAAGCGCCGGAAGCCTTGCAGGAAAGAAAAGTTCATTGGTCCGAGCTTGCCGTCGGCGCCCACGCGGAAATCGTTAGCGCGGGACCTAAGCTGCGAGAGGAGCATGAACTCATTTCCGCCTGAGTGGTAGTTCGTGAAGGCTGGTCCACTGTAACGTTCGGGTGAGTAACCGACGTTGAAACGAATGTGCTGGTTCTTCGGCAGGAGCGTGAGATCGAAGTCTCCCAGTTTTACTCGCGTGTCGTAGCCGTGCTCTCCGGTCGTGAGCTTCGGCGGAACATTGAACTGCGCCGGGCTGAATACCCAGTTTGGATTGGCGAAGTTGTTGAGGAAGCGAAAGTATTTGAAGCGACGATAGGTGGCGTCGAAGCGATACCACTTCGGCTCTTCGACGTTCACGCGCAGATTGCCTTGCGGATCGGCGCCCCAGCCGGTCGAGTTAACCAGAAACGTTTCGAACAGCGAGCCTTTGCCGTCACTCGAACGGAGCAGGAAAGAACTGTCGAAGAGTCGCGGTCCGGCCTTGTAGTTGAGATCGCTTTGATACTTGTTGAGATCGCCGTCAACGCTGAGCCCGCGGTAGCCAAACTCGACACTGCCGATAGCCGTGTAGTCTCCGGCTTTTTCGCCGGACTCGGCTGGCGTAGGCGAGGGCGCTGGCTGTTGCGCGACTACGCTGACGGTCACACTGAAGACCAACGCCACTCCGATCAGATGCAGCCAAATCTTTTCATGTAGTGTTAGTAAAGACATTTTGTGCCTTTTGTGCCTTTTTGGGCTCAGCGGAAAAAGACGGGGCTCGTACGAGACCCGTGAATCTTGACGTGGCAATTCGTGCAATTCGCGTATTGCGCGTTCAGGTTGTGCTGTGGACCAGCAGGCTCGTCCGCGCCGACGCCGTGCGCGACGCTGTGGCAGGTCAGACAGAGTTGGGCGACGCGGCTCGTAGTCAATAAACGTGGATTGGACGAGCCGTGTGGCGTGTGACACGCGATGCACCCTTCGGTCTTGACCGGAGCATGCTCGTAAACAAATGGACCTTGTTTGTCGGCGTGACACTTGATGCATGCGGCATCAGCGCCGGTCGCCAGTCGCGTTTGCTTCAGCTCGAAGCCGCCGTGTGGGTTGTGGCAATCGCTGCACTTCATCGCGCCTTCGAGCACTTTGTGATGGAAAGGCAGGTTGAACTGGTGCTTCGTTTCGCTGTGACAACCGAGGCAAAGCTGCGGCTCGCTCTTTTTGAGCAACTTGAGGTCGGGAATGCCCGGTTTCTGCGCGTTGGCTGACGAGACGAAGACGTTCGAGGCGGCTGTTTGCCGTCCGGTTGGTGCAGAGTGAGTTGAATGGCAGTCAGTGCAGCCGATGTCGTTGCGCCAGTGCTCGCCGCGACGGAAGTTGTTGTGTTCTTCTCTGCCGGCGTGACAGCCTAAGCACGTCTCGGAGATCTCCTTCGACGACTTGTTCTTGAAGGAAATGATCTTCTTCGGATCGCCTTCTTCGCTGTGCGCCTTGCCTGGTCCATGACACGATTCGCAGCCGGTTACTTTCTCTTTCCAGCTCGCCAGCTTGGTGAGCTGAGCGTGGGACGTGTGTGAGAAGTTTTTGAACTGATCTTCGTGGCAGTCTTTGCATGCGTCGCTGCCGACGTAATCGCCAGACTTGGACTGCGGAAGTTCGGCCTGGCTGATCTGCGCCAGCGCGGCGAAAGCTAAGCCACAGATCAGGAGTGCTTTAAAGAGTCTACTCATCTTAGCCCCACTTTTAATTTTAGCGATTAACTAAACTGACCCCGGGCTCGTTATTTTAGGTTTTCCGCCCTATGTGAAGATGTGACGAGCGTCACATTCAACCAGCAGCGATCGTTTGCAGAGCCGTTCGATCGCAAATCAGGATGTTGCCTGATATTACGTTAATAATTTGACGCTTATCAAGATTTGCCAGGAGCCGCGTGACGGTTTCGCGCGAAGAACAGATCATTTGCGCAAACTCTTCGTGCGTAAAAACCTTCTCGAGGCGGCTGGTTTCTTTGCTCAATTCAAGCAAGAGCCTTGCCAGTCTGGCGCCGGCGGTTTGTGGTAAGACTAAAGATCCGGTTCGATTCGTAAGTTCGGCCAATTCGCGGCTCAAGATGTTTATTACTGCTTGAGTGGCGGCCTGGCTGCTTCGCATTAGTTCGATTAATTCGGCGTGTGAAATGAAATCCGTGCGACATGGGTCGAGCGCCTTGACGGTCGTTTCGTAAGCAGCGTTTTGCAAGACGGAATTCAATCCGAGCACGTCGCCGGCCTGGGCGAGACGCAGTATCACGACGCGTCCTTCACTCGACGAGATCGACACGGTGGCCCGGCCGGTTCGCAGCACGTGGACGCCACGCGCGGGCTCACCTTCGGCGAACAGGATCTTTCCGCGCGGGTGCAGGAGACTCAGGTTGCTGACATTCGCGGCATGAATGGCTTGCAGGAACGAAGGGAAATCAGCTCCCTTCATCGCGAGCCCGGCTGGTTCCTCTATCTCTATTTTCTGCGCACTCGGCATGTGAGACTCCCGCTGAAATATCACTCACCCTCATTGGGCAATGTGTATGCCAGTAGGAGAAGTGGTCTATTGGAGAGTTTTTGAGCAGAGCGGCGGGTAATTATTCGCAGACGAGCATCATCATGCGCAAGATTCCGCTGTGTTAGAAGAGATCTGAACTATCCACCAACTGCCGTTGGTGGGATTTAGGCCATCGGGCTGAGGCGGTAGAAAGGATCTGAAGGAACCACCAACTGCCGTTGGTGGCTTTATATTTGTCTTGTTTGGGCAGAAATCCCACCCACGGCAGTGGGTGGTTTCTTTCAATTCCTTTCTACCCCCACCTCCGTCCTACCCACAAATCCCACCCACGGGAGTGGGTGGATGGTTCAGATCCTTTCTAGCCTTACCGCACCACTACGAGAAATCCCACCCACGGGAGTGGGTGGATGGTTCAGATCCTTTCTAGCCTTACCGCACCACTACGAGAAATCCCACCCACGGGAGTGGGTGGATGGTTCAGATCCTTTCTAGCCTTACCGCACCACTACGAGAAATCCCACCCACGGGAGTGGGTGGATGGTTCAGATCCTTTCTAGCCTTACCGCACCACTACGAGAAATCCCACCCACGGGAGTGGGTGGATGGTTCAGATCCTTTCTAGCCTTACCGCACCACTACGAGAAATCCCACCCACGGGAGTGGGTGGATGGTTCAGATCCTTTCTACAGACTTGCGCTAACCGATAGTCCAATCTATTCTGCCCTCATGTACCTCACACCATTTAAGTCCCTCACATGGGCTTACCAACTGCACTACTATCTCTGCTTTCGCACTCATCGCAGATCGCAATCTTTACCTGCAATTGAGTCGCGATTAAAAACACTCATATACGACATCTGTGAGCGACACGACTACCGCCTTCTCGCCTTTAAATCGTACCCCACTCAACTTCGAATCGTAGTCAGCCTTCGCCCCAACCAACCAATCGCGAAAGTAATACAAACAATTAAGACCAACACGTCTCGCGAGTCGACGCTACACTCACGTCTTTGGGCGCGAGGGTATTTAGCTCAGAGCGTTGGTCGAGCACGCGTCAGTGCAGTACGGAAGTACCTCGAACAACAATCCGCGCATCACGAATATGATTCGAGGTGGTTGCCGCCTGTGTATAGCTATCGCTGCGAAGAACCACTCGAGCTATCAGCAAGTCATGCGGTTTTCGATTTGAATCATCATCTTGTTTTCTCGACTCGTTGGCGAAGGGGCATTTTCACTTCCGGAGTTGGTCGAGCGCTCACAGATTACTGGTTGCGAGTAGCAGCAAAGCGTCGATTTGCCATCGATCAGGTGAGTACAATTCCTGATCACATACACTTGATCGTGAGGATTGTGCCCAGCATGAGCATAGAAGAATGTGCCTTATTGCTGATGAATAATGGGCAATACTTTATAACGAAGAATTTCCCACAGCTACTTATCCATGCGAAGGTTGATCAATTGTGGCAGGGCAGCGCGTACGCTGGAACGTGTGGGAAGTACACGACGGGATTGATGCAGCGCTGGCTAAGATCTGAATAATCCACCAACTGCCGTTGGTGGGATTTAGCGTCAGAGGAGGCGGGGGGTAGAAAGGAATTGAAGGAACCA
>JADMIO011319610.1_pt1 | contig 10792 bp, 7 predicted proteins | sample 8958161 | NCBI WGS metagenome assembly JADMIO01 (sample SAMN16585339, study PRJNA669376) | soil metagenome | isolation source: Crop rotation soil | place: USA: Cullars Rotation, Alabama | collected 2011 | reverse complement strand
TGGAGCTTGGGAACGAGGAAAACTCCGAACTCAAGTCTGCTGGGCGTCGAATCTGGCGCGACGCTCGGCAGGAAAGAAATCTCAGCTCCGAAGAAAGCGACAACTCAGTGTTTCGAAGGCGTTCGGTTGCTAGAAAATGGAATCTGCCGCGACGTTCTGCAGTTTTTCTAACCTGCTGTATCGCAGACTGCGACGCCGATACTCGACGCCCCATAGGGCCGTGGCTACAATGGCGGCAGATAGGAAACCTGCTCTACCCAAGACATTGTTTTCAAGACCAAGCTTGCTACCAGTGATGGGTGGACAAGGTAACAATCGCAGACACTCTCGATAAGATTGCTACTCTGCTCGAATTGAAGGGCGAAAACCCATTCAAGATTCGGGCTTACACCAACGCCGCCCGATCGATCGAAACCTGGGGCGGCAGCATTTCCGATCTGCGCGACTTGGAAACACTCGAGAAAATTCCAGGCATCGGCAAAGCAATCGCATCGAAGGTCAAAGAATTGGTCGAAACAGGGTCGCTCCAATTTTTCAATGATCTACGCGCTGAATTTCCAGCGGACATCCTTGAGCTATTCACACTCTCAGGATTGGGCGCAAAGAAAATCAAAGCGCTCTACGAAAAACTGAATGTGAGTTCTATTGCCCAACTACAAGCAGCGTGCGAAGCGGGTAAGGTTGCTGAACTGCAGGGGTTCGGTCGAACCACTCAGGAAAAACTAGGGCGCGCGATAGCGGAACGAACCAAACACGCTGGTTCCTTCCAGCTTGGTTCAATCGCAGCCGAAGCCGAACGCCTGCAAGACGATCTCCGCGCACATCCCGCAGCACTCCAGGTTTGTATCGCAGGCAGTTACCGCAGGCAAAAAGAGATTGTGCGCGATCTCGATTTCATCGTTGCGACATCTGATCCCGCTGAAATCACGAATGCTTTCGTTCAGCATCCGTTAGTTGAATCAATCATTGCGCAAGGGCCTACCAAATCGAGTGTCCGCTTGAGTTCCGGTATTCAGTGCGACCTGCGTGTAGTGACAACAGAGGAATATCCGTTTGCTCTTAACTATTTCACTGGAAGCAAAGAGCATAACATTGTCATGCGGAATCGGGCGTTGCAAAAGGGTTGGACCCTAAACGAATATCGAATCGCGCCAGCGCCACCTGTTCCTGAAACGAAGAAGAAGAAAACGGCGGCTCCCATTCCAAAAGTTCGCGAAGAAGCTGATCTCTATCGTGCCCTCGACCTTGATTATGTTCCTCCGGAATTGAGGGAGAATTGCGGAGAGTTTGAAGCGGCTGCGGACAAGAAGCTGCCGCGTCTGATTGAGATCGAAAATCTGCGCGGCACATTTCATTGTCACACCACCGCCAGCGACGGACGCAATTCACTCGAAGAAATGGCGACGGCAGCCCAGGAACTTGGTCTGCAATACCTCGGAATTGCGGATCACAGTCGCAGCCAGATTCAAGCGCGGGGACTCGATGCAACTCGATTGCGAGCCCAAATCGAAGCAATCAAGAAGTTGAATAAACAATTTGATGATTTTCGCGTGTTCGCTGGAGTCGAGTGCGATATTTTACGAGACGGTTCACTTGATTTTGAAGACGAAGTGTTGGCCGAGCTTGATTACGTAATCGTTTCTGTTCACTCGGTTCTAACGCTTTCTGAATCGGAAATGACGAAGCGAATCATTCGCGCGATTCAAAATCCGTTCGTTACGATGCTGGCGCACCCAACCGGTCGACTTTTGTTAAAGCGAGACCCGTACCCGGTCGATATTCCTGCGGTCCTTGACGCTGCGGCAGAGACGGGAACATGGATCGAAATCAATGCGGCGCCGAAACGGCTTGATCTCGATTGGCGCTGGTGGCCTTTGGCAAAAGAAAAGGGAGTGAAGTGCGTGATTAATCCAGACGCGCATCAGACTTCTCGGCTTCAAGAGTTACGTTTTGGAATTGGTGTCGCCCGCAAGGGATGGCTAACGAAATCAGACGTGATGAATTGTTTGCCGCTCGGGAAAATTGAGAACGAGCTTTTTAAGAAAAAACGCGGGAAATGAGAGCGAGAGGAGCCAGGCATCTTGCCTGTGAGGTCGACAGGCTTCGTCCGTGATTGATTTATGTCCTGCCTTTAGCGCTGAAAGCGCGGGACAGAACCGCGGCAGCACAGGCCAGAGGCGATCACTACAGTCGGAGCCGATACCCGACGGCCCACACGGCCGTGGCTACAGAATCGCCATTCACATTCGCCCTCGTCTCTTATAAAAGTCGAAGCGAGCGATGACCGAATCGACGTATTTGCGTGTAGTCGGAAAATCAATGTTCTCACGAAAAGTCTTAGCTGAAATGGATTGATCATTCCCGGCCCAGCGCTGGGCGCGTTTAGCCCCAGCGTTGTATTCCGCAAGGGCAAATGGAATCGGATCGGACTGATTCCCCCAATGCTGTATCGCACGACGCAAATACCATGTTCCAGCTTGAAGGTTGGTTTTTGGATCAAACAAATCTTCAGGTCGAAAATTCTCGACCCCATTTTCACGAGCCCATTCCTGGGCCGCTCGCTCAGTGACCTGCATGAGTCCGCGTTCTCCGGCACTCCCGAATTTGTGCGAGTCAAAACGGCTTTCACGCCAAACGACAGATTTAATCAGCATTGGATCGAGCTGATGTTCAGCGGCAACGGATCGGATGAGCGCATCGTGTTGCTGAAATCGTGCTGGGTCGACCCATTCTTGAAGGGTATAAACAGGATCGCCCGATCTCACTGAGAGCAACGCGGCGCTCGCCGCGCCCCCAAGGAGAGCGCAAATGATTACCTTAATTAAGAATCGACTCATGATCGCCGTGGACACGGTCGCAGCCGCATCGCCAATCTCCTACACCTAAAGAACGCGAAAGACTGGATAACTGGTTGTCAGCAGAGAAACTCATCTGGTCACATCAATCCAATGCATCGACTCGGCGATCAACGAATTTCCACTTCAGCAGTCTCGGACCCAGATGTGAAGCCATCTTACGCTCGGGTCGTCATCGATCGTTCCATACATCGAGAGCTCGATTACTCCATCCCGGAGACGCTGGCCGATCGGGTGGGGATCGGTTCACGGGTCCGGGTTCCGTTTCGCGACAAATCCGTTCTGGCGACTGTGCTTGGCCTATTGGACGAAAGCCCAGCTAAAGGCATTCGACCGATTGATGCTGTCGTAGGAGAAAAGCCGACGATTAGCCCGATCCTCCTCGATTTGGCAAGGTGGATGAGCACTTACTATTGTTCCCCATTCGAGGCAGTGATCCGCAGCATCCTTCCACAAGTAATTCGACACGCTAAGGTCGGTTGGAAAAAACAGCTGTTTGTTTCAGGAGCGAAAGAGATTCCGCCTGACGAAATAGAAAAGTTGAAGAAACGCGCCCCGCGCCAGGCCGAATTGCTCGAAGCAATTCTCAAACTTCCTGGACCAATCCCGGCCGCAGATCTTCTTCGGCAAACGTCGCTCGATAATCAAACGCTGCGAGCATTGGAAAAACGAGGATTCGTTATACTGACCGAATCTGCGGTAGCGCGAGACCCGCACGCGGATGAACAGTTCGTAGCCTCGAGCCATTTAGTGTTGAATGAGGAGCAGGCCGGTGCATTGGCTGCACTGGAAGAAGCCATGGCGGACCCGAAAGCCGCAAAGCCGATTCTGCTTCACGGGGTGACCGGTAGCGGCAAAACCGAAATTTATCTTCAAGCGATTCATTCCACCCTCTCCAATGGAAAAACCGCGATCGTGCTGGTTCCGGAAATATCGCTCACGCCGCAAACCGTTGAGCGTTTCAAGAGTCGATTTGCGGAATCACAGGACACGATCGCAGTCTTGCACAGCCATTTGTCAGAGGGCGAACGCCATGATGAATGGCACAAGATTCAGTCCGGTCGCGCTAAGATTGTGGTTGGAGCGCGTAGCGCGGTGTTTGCGCCACTTAACAATCTTGGTTTGATCGTGGTCGATGAAGAACACGAAACTTCCTACAAACAAGAGGAAGCTCCGCGTTATCATGCGCGTGATGTAGCGATTGTCCGCGCGAAGCTCGAAGGGAGCGTTGCTCTTCTGGGCAGCGCGACTCCATCGCTCGAGAGCTATTACAACGCGGTCGAGGGAAAGTATCGCCTGGTCAATCTCACCCAGCGCGTCGATAACTGCGCGCTGCCGATAATGCGCATTATCGATCTGCGGCTGGAACGAAAGAAGCAAAAGTTTCCCGCAATTATTTCTGAAAAACTGCGCACGGTTATCGAAGATCGGCTTAACAAACGTGAGCAAACGATTCTGTTTCTAAATCGACGCGGCTTTTCAACTTCTTTGTTGTGCAGTGCTTGTGGCGAAGCAAGGAATTGTCCTAATTGCAGTGTGGCGCTGACTTTTCATCGGGCCATGTCCCGCCTAACTTGTCATCTCTGCGGGCATACAGCCGCAGTCCCGAAGAAATGTCCAGCGTGTTCGCAGGACACATTGATCTACTCCGGATTTGGAACCGAAAAAGTGGAGTCCAGCGTGGCTCAGCTTTTCCCTCGGGCGACTGTTCGGAGAATGGACGCCGATTCTATGACGCGAAAAGACGCATATCGCGAAACGCTCAATGCGTTTCGCACGGGCAAGATCGACATCCTTGTCGGTACCCAAATGATTGCGAAAGGATTGCACTTCCCGAATGTCACGTTGGTTGGAATCATTAACGCGGACCTGGGTTTGCATCTTCCGGATTTCCGCGCAGGTGAACGAACCTTCCAATTGTTAACCCAAGTAGCAGGTCGCGCCGGACGCGGAGAGACCGCTGGTGAAGTTTTCGTACAAACCTACACCCCGTTTAGTCCTTCGATTCAGTTTGCGCGCCATCACGATTTCGCTGGATTCTTTCAGCAGGAACTCGAATTCCGCGAGCGCTGTGAGTTTCCGCCATTCACTCACGCGATCCTGATCACGGTGCGGTCAGCGCATCAGGCGCGCGCACAATTTTCGGCAGAAACAATCGCGCGTCGCCTAAAAGAAAATCTTCCAGATGAGTTCTTGCGAAGTGCGCCGACTGCTGCGCCGTTGGAAAAATTGCAGGGACAATTTCGTTTTCACATTTTACTTCGGGGCAGCGCAATTTTGCGGTTAAGCCGGTTAGTGCGTGAGACAATGGACAAACTGCCATTGCCAGAGGACGTGGTGGCTGCGGTGGATGTTGATCCGTATCAATTGCTATGAGGCGGCACGGACTTCTAAGTTCTTCTTTGCCCTTGCTCTTGTTTCCTAACGATCTGGCGCGGTGATGCGAGCAACGGCCCGTCGCTGGCATTGTCGCTTCGACCGGCAACGGGACCCAATCCCGAAGGGAGCACGCATTAGTGCAGCGGTTTCCGCCCACAGAAATTTGAAAGACTTGCCTTATGGGCGAAGGTAAACGGAATGCCGATCAACATTGCCCTTGCCGTAATCCATTCCCATGCTGAATCCGTCCTGCCGCTTCGGATTTTTTTCAGCATTTGCTTGGTTATCGTTTTCTTAGCTGGGATCCACATTATCCGAATTCGAAAACGCCTTTTTGATCGCGACCCGGAAGTCACGGCCGATCATTACGGGGCGAGGAACCTGCGGCTTTGGCAAGTGATCCTGGTTTGGATTCTGGCCATGGATCTTTTGATCATGGCGCTCTGGAACGTGTAATTTCGCTTAATCGATCAGACGCTTTTCAATTCCTGCGTAGGCATCGATACGCCGGTCGCGCAGAAACGGCCAATGAGTTCGATGTTCGTCCACCTGTTCCCATTGGATTTCCGCAGAAACAATTTCTTCGCGATCAACGCTCCCTTTCGCCAGAATTTCTCCACTGGGCGCAATGATTAGGCTCTGTCCCCAGAATTCGATTCCATCACCACCAGCTGGCGCTTCGTGTCCGACCCGATTGACTGCACCGACATAACAACCATTCGCAATGGCATGACTCCGCTGCATGGTTTCCCAAGCAGAATGTTGCGCCTCTCCATATTTTTTCTTCTCAGCCGGATGCCAACCGATAGCGGTCGGATAAAACAACAACTGAGCGCCTCGAAGAGCAGTTAACCTGGCCGCTTCCGGGTACCATTGATCCCAACAAATACAGACCCCGATTTTTCCCTGTGCAGTTGGCCATGATTGGAAACCGAGATCGCCCGGCGTGAAGTAAAACTTCTCGTAATACGCCGGATCATCCGGGATATGCATTTTGCGATACTTGCCCAGATATTTCCCATCCGAGTCAATGATCGCTGCGGTGTTGTGATAGACGCCAGCTGAACGTTTCTCGAATAATGAGGCGACAATTACCGCCCCCGTTTCTCGCGCAACATTTTCCAACGCGGCCGTCGATGGCCCCGGAATTTCTTCGGCCAACGCAAAATTGGCGTGTTGTTCCGCCTGACAAAAATACTGGGAGCGAAAGAGTTCCGGCAGACAAATGATCTGCGCGCCTTGAGCTGCGGCTTGTCTAACGAAATCGACCGCGTGCGCGAAGTTTTTCTCCGGCTCCGTCCCGCAGCGCATTTGGATCAGCGCTACCTTTGTGGTCGAACTATTCGACATTTATGAGTGAGAAAGTGTCAAGCAACTGGCGAACTTTTTTCAATCGCCAGTTGCTCTTCACTTCAGTCACATTCGTTATTTAACAGAGTCCGCCGGAACGATCTTAATACTTTCGACGGTGATCCGTTTGGTCGGCTTACTTTTCTCGCCTCCACCGCTCATCGTCGTTTCGGTGTCACCGATTTTTGTTAGAACATCGTCACCTTTGATCAACCGACCGAAGGTTGTGTACTGACCGTCGAGAAACTTTGGTGAACCGAGGCAGATAAAGAATTGGCTGCCGGCAGAGTCCGGATCCTGGGAGCGCGCCATCGAAAGAACGCCGCGTTCGTGAGATTTCTTGTTAAACTCAGCTTTAATTTTGTAGCCGGGATCACCGGTACCATAGCGAGCTTCGTTAGCTGGATCTTTGGTCAACGGATCGCCACCCTGGATCATAAATCCCTTAACGATACGATGAAAGATGGTTCCATCATAAAAGCCTTGTTTGGCTAGTTTTTTAAAATTTTCTACTGTGGCTGGTGCAACGTCCGACCAAAATTCGGCGACCATTTCGCCTTCGCTGGTTTTGATTACGGCTACTTCTTTGATAGGTTTTTCAGTCATTGGGGTTGTTTCTTTAGTCTCTTTTTTTTCTTCGATCTGATCTTCGCTCCGCAGTGAAGTGACACCAACGGCCAATCCCAGCAGGCAACAAAGCAATGTAACTTTCATAGCAGACACCAGTGGCATGAAGCGCCCGTTCTGTCACGGGGAAACTGGAGCCGACGCTGGGGAATATGTGTGTTTAAATCTGCCGGCAGTCACACACTCTTGAGTTGGGAAGTTCAATGAACAACGCGCGTCATCCTGAGGCAGGCGCCGCGCGCGCGCCGAAGGACCCCACAGTTGCATTTGGATCACGCAGGCTCGCGCAATCGTTCCACTGGAGTAGCCGCCTTCATATTGCACAAGCTTAACCGCTTCCACGCTAAGGAAAGCGTCTACTCCAAAGTGGTCGTTACTCATCGCTTTAGTGAGGCAACTTGCAACTGTGGGGTCCCTCCTCCCGACAGGCGGTCGTCGGGATGACCCCGCTTACTTTGATTGATAGGCAACGCTCGGATTTCGGATTTCCAGCAGAATCATTTTTGCTGGTGATATTCCTGCAACGATTTCACCGTTACACTACTTCGTTGCAATGACCGAATGCCATTCGCGCTTGCCTGAGCGGCGCGGACTGTCGTCATAATCGGAATCTTACGTGCGAGTGATGCATTTCGGATTCTCACTTCATCCTCACGCGGGATCTTGCCGCTTGGCGTGTTGATAATGAAATGGATGTCGCCGTTCCGGACTAGATCGAGGACGTGCGGCCTACCTTCACGAATTTTGTGGACCCGTGTAACTGGAACACCGGCTGCGGTTAGCGTGGCGAAAGTTCCGCTAGTCGAAATGATTTGGAAACCGAGCCCAACAAACTCGTGCGCCAGGGTAATGACACTTTGTTTGTCGTCATCCTTAACACTAATGAAAACATTCCCACCTTTAGGCAAGGCCGGTGGAGCGGCCATTTGGGATTTGGCGTAGGCGAGTCCGAGATCGGCGTCGATCCCCATTACTTCACCCGTCGATTTCATTTCTGGACCTAACGAAATATCTACGCCCTCATAACGAAGGAAGGGGAAAACCGCTTCTTTGACCGAGAAATGTTTTGGCACGACCTCCTTGGTGAAGCCAAGGTCTTGCAGGGTCTTTTCACCAGTCATGATTTGGGCTGCGTATTTAGCCAACGGAACCCCGATTGCCTTACTAACAAATGGAACCGTGCGAGATGCCCGCGGATTGACTTCGAGCACGTAAACCGTCGTCCCTTTCACCGCGAACTGGACGTTCATCAAACCACGCACGTTTAATTCGCGAGCCATCGCTTTGGTGGCGGACGCGATTTCAGTAATCACTGTTTCAGGCAGTGAAAAGGTCGGAATGACGCAAGCGCTATCTCCGCTGTGAATGCCAGCTTGCTCGATGTGTTCCATGATTGCACCGATAACGCTAGTCTGACCATCGGCTATGCAATCGACGTCGACCTCAATCGCGTCTTCCAGGAACCTATCGACTAAGACAGGCCGATTCGGACTGACTTCGATCGCGCTTCGCATGTAACGCGCAAGATCGTCGCTGTTATAAACCAGCTCCATCGCGCGGCCACCGAGAACGAAGGAAGGCCGGACCAACACCGGATAACCGATCTCTTGCGCGATCGCGATTGCTTGTTCCGCGCTCGTGACTGATCCACTCGGGGTTTGGCGGAGCCCAAGTTTATCGAGCATCGCGGCGAACAGTTTCCTGTCCTCCGCCATCTCGATGCTCTCCGGTTGAGTGCCGAGAATGGGAACGCCAGCGGCCTTTAAGCCTTCAGCCAAATTGAGCGGAGTTTGCCCTCCAAATTGGACCATCACCCCATCGGGCTTTTCCTGGTCATAAATGTTGAGAACATCTTCCAATGTCAGCGGCTCAAAATAGAGTTTGTCGCTCGTATCGTAATCGGTCGAAACGGTTTCTGGATTTGAATTGACCATGATGGTCTCGAATCCCATCTCGCGCAGCGCGAAAGCGGCATGAACGCAGCAATAATCGAATTCGATACCTTGACCGATTCGGTTAGGCCCTCCTCCAAGGATCATGATCTTGCGCTTATCGCTGCAGCGCATTTCGTTCTCGCTGCCGTATGTCGAATAATAGTACGGAGTAAACGCCTTGAACTCAGCCGCACAAGTATCGACCAGTCGATAGGTCGGGGTAACGTTCGCTCTTTTCCGTGTTTTGCGAACTTCCGATTCGGTAATGCCGTTTGCGAAAGATAATTGCCGATCAGAAAATCCGAGTTTTTTCAAGCGACGGAGTCGATCGGGAGGTAGCACAGGCATCTTGCCTGTGGGGCTGGCGGGCGTCTCGCCTGCCAATTCTTCTTCGCTCACCAAAACAGGTGTCTTTTGCAGTAGAAATTCGCTCCGCTTTAGTTTCGCTTTCTCCGGATTGAGCTCGATGTAACGTCGATATTTCTGCAGAGCCGCAAAGTCACGCACAATTCTGTCGTAGGACTCATCCTGCCATACCTCTCCCTTGGTTCCATTTTTCCGATTGATCTCTTTGGAGGTAAATGATTTCCAGGAATGAAGGATATCAGAAAGACCAAAGCCTTTCGCTGGTTGAACAAGGACATGGACATGATTCGGCATAACCACCCATTCGTCCAAAATGTAACGTTCACGGTCGAAATGGATCAACGCGTTGGCAACGATCTCGGCCGCTTCAGGCCGTTTCAACACACATTTGCCATGACCCTGGTCCAGCCACTCCTCGCGTCCATCCTGAAATTTCTGTTGGTATTCGTATTTCGTTCGCGCGTCCCACGGCTCCGGATGAAATTTTAACCAATTTGCGAATTCTTCTTTCCACTCACGCAACAATTCGAAAGGGACGGCGTCTTCGAGACGAAAAGTGATAAAGTAAGTAGCTCCTTCGATTTCCCAATGCGGCAGGTTGCGACGGCTTGTTTTTATTAGTGCTTCGGGGTCCATCGCGCGGAATACTGGTGCATGCGCCACGGACTTCTCCGGCGCTAGTTGTGAAACAGAGACAGGCGAGACGCCCGTCCGCCCCACAGGCAAGATGCCTGTGCTACCACTTTCCTCGACGATCTGTCGCACGTTGTGGAGGAACCAGGGATCGATCTTGGTCAGCTCAAACACTTCATCAATCGACATGCCATCTCGAAACGCCTGAGGAAGATGGAAAATCCGCTCGGCATTTGGAATAGCCAGTTTGAGTCGCAATGTCTCCGCATCAAGTCGGCTATCTTTGCCATCGCCACACAAACCAAAGCGCTTGGTCTCGAGCGACCGCAACGCCTTTTGCAAAGCTTCTTTAAAGGTGCGCCCGATTGCCATGGCTTCACCGACACTTTTCATCTGCGTCGTTAGGACAGAATCGGCTTGCGGAAATTTTTCGAAAGTAAATCGCGGCACCTTCACCACGCAGTAGTCAATGGTCGGCTCAAAACTAGCCGGCGTTTCCCGCGTTATGTCGTTACGAATTTCATCGAGCGTGTAACCAACCGCTAGTTTCGCTGCGATCTTCGCGATCGGAAATCCAGTGGCCTTAGAGGCGAGCCTTTCCAGCACATTGGGATCCTAAGCTTAGAATTCCACGTGGACAAGTTGTCG
>JADMIO011298146.1_pt1 | contig 10792 bp, 12 predicted proteins | sample 8958161 | NCBI WGS metagenome assembly JADMIO01 (sample SAMN16585339, study PRJNA669376) | soil metagenome | isolation source: Crop rotation soil | place: USA: Cullars Rotation, Alabama | collected 2011 | reverse complement strand
CCCACCACCTGGGCCACAACGCATCGGCAAAACAAACGTCGATCATCGATTTCAGCATCATTCACTACGACACCATCTTCTGGTCGGTGACCATGGCGATCCTGGCAGGCTTCCTGCTGTGGCTGGCCGCACGCAAGGTCACCTCCGGCGTGCCCTCGCGCTTCACCGGCGCGGTCGAATCGATCGTCGAAATGGTCGAAGACCAGTCCAAGGCCATCGTGCATGGCGACCGTTCCTTCATCGCCCCGCTGGCGCTGACCGTATTCGTCTGGGTCTTCCTGATGAACTCGATGGACTTCTTGCCGGTCGACCTGTTCGCCACGCTGTTCCGCGTGGCCGGTGTCCACGGCGCAGGCGGCCATGAGCCCTTCTTCCGCGTCGTGCCTACCGCCGACCTGAACGGCACCTTCGGCATGTCGATCGTTATTTTCGCTTGCATGATCTACTACAACCTGAAGATCAAGGGCCTCGGCGGTTTCATCCACGAATTGTTCTGCGCGCCGTTCGGCTCGCACCCCGCACTGTGGATCTTCAACCTGCTGATCAACATCATCGAATTCGCAGCAAAAACGGTGTCGCTCGCAATGCGACTGTTCGGCAACATGTTTGCCGGCGAATTGATCTTCTTGCTGATCGCCCTGCTGGGCGCTACCTGGGTCGGTGTTACCACCCAAAGCGTGCTGCTGGCTGGATTGCAGGTTGCGGCCGGTTCGGTGTGGGCGATCTTCCACATCCTGATCGTGTTGTTGCAAGCATTTATTTTCATGATGCTGACGCTGGTGTATATCGGCCAGGCGCATGAGGGTCACTAAGTAAACGCTGCTCGTAGTTTCTGTGTTTTTAAATTTTTAATCTTTAATCTTTCGATTTTTATACTAAGGAGTTTTCATGACTAACGTCGCTTTTATTGCACTGGCTTGCGGTTTGATCATTGGTTTGGGCGCGATCGGCGCATGTATCGGTATCGGTATCATGGGCGGCAAGTTCATCGAAGCTTCGGCACGTCAGCCTGAACTGATGAACACCCTGCAGACCAAGATGTTCCTGCTGGCTGGTCTGATCGACGCTGCGTTCCTGATCGGTGTTGGTATCGCGATGATGTTCGCATTTGCTGCGCCTTCGTTCGGCGGCTAATCGCCAATTCTCAATAGCCGGGCGCGCGTCCATGCCCGCCCGGCATACGTCATTCTGAGAAGGAAACTGCTGTGAACTTAAATTCTACGATGTTCGTGCAGGCCATCGTGTTCCTCATCCTGGCCGCGTTTGTCGCGAAGTTTGTATGGCCAACGGTGACGGGCGCACTGGATGCACGTGCTAAAAAAATCGCCGACGGTCTGGCTGCTGCCGACCAGGGCAAACTGGCGATGGCCGCCGCTGAAAAGCGCGTCCAGGCTGAACTGGCAGGTGCTCGCGACGAAGGTCAGAAGCGTATTGCTGACGCGGAAAAGCGCGCGCAAATGGTTGCCGACGAAATCAAGGCCAACGCCACCGCCGAAGCTGCGCGCATCATTGCGCAAGCTAAAGCTGATGCAGACCAGCAAGTGACCAAGGCCCGCGAAGAACTGCGTGCACAAGTCGCCGGTCTGGCTGTCAAAGGCGCTGAGCAGATCCTCAAGCGTGAAGTGAACGCAGCGGCTCACGCCGACCTGCTGTCGCAACTGGCTGTCGAGCTGTAATCATGGCTGAACTCGCTACCGTCGCCCGCCCTTACGCCGAAGCTGTGTTCCGTGTCGCCCAAACCGGCGACATGGCAGCCTGGTCGACCCTTGTGTCCGAACTGGCACAAGTTGGCGCCCATCCGGATGTGCAGGACTTCGCCCGTAACCCGAACGTGACGGAGGCGCAGGTCGCCGACGCGTTTGCGTCGCTGGTCAAGACCCCCATGACCGCTGAAGCGAAAAACTTCGTCAACATGCTGATCGAAAACGGCCGCGTCTCGCTGCTGCCGGAAATCGGCGCCCAGTTCGCTGTGCTGAAGAACGCACAGGAAGGCGCCGCCGACGCTGAGATTGTCAGCGCATTCGAGATCTCGGCAGCCCAGGTCGCCGACCTGGTGAAGTCGCTGGAAAAGAAATTTGGCCGCAAGCTCAACCCAACGGTGACAGTGGATCCTTCGCTGATCGGTGGTGTGCGCGTGGTTGTTGGTGATGAAGTGCTCGATACCTCGGTACGCGCCAAGCTGCAACAGATGAATGTTGCGCTGACGTCGTAAGAATCGCACAGCCCGCCGGCGCCCCCGCCCCTTGCCCTACGCATCAAGAAACTATTAGGAGTTAGCATGCAACTTAACCCATCTGAAATCAGCGAGCTGATCAAGAGCCGTATTCAAGGCCTCGAAGGTTCCGCTGAAGTTCGCAATCAAGGCACGGTTATCTCCGTAGCCGACGGTATCTGCCGCATCCATGGTCTGTCGGACGTGATGCAGGGCGAGATGCTGGAATTCCCAGGCAACACGTTTGGCCTGGCGATGAACCTGGAACGTGATTCCGTCGGCGCCGTTATTCTGGGTGCTTACGAGCACATCTCCGAAGGCGACACCGTGAAATGCACGGGCCGCATCCTGGAAGTGCCGATCGGTCCTGAGCTGCGTGGCCGCGTGGTCAACGCACTGGGCCAGCCGATCGACGGCAAGGGTCCTGTCAACGCCAAGCTGACCACCCCGATCGAAAAGATCGCACCGGGCGTTATTGCGCGCCAGTCCGTGTCGCAGCCTATGCAGACCGGCCTGAAGTCGATCGACTCGATGGTACCTATCGGCCGCGGCCAGCGCGAGCTGATCATTGGCGACCGCCAGACCGGCAAGTCGGCAGTAGCGATTGATGCGATCATCAATCAAAAAGGTCAGAACATGACCTGCATCTACGTCGCAATCGGCCAGAAGGCATCGACCGTCAAGAACATCGTGCGCTCGCTCGAGACGCATGGCGCGATGGAATACACCATCGTCGTCGCCGCAACCGCGTCGGAATCGGCAGCAATGCAGTACATCTCCGCTTACTCCGGTTGCGCCATGGGCGAATACTTCCGTGACCGCGGCGAAGACGCACTGATCGTCTATGACGATCTGTCCAAGCAAGCAGTTGCCTACCGTCAGATTTCCCTGCTGCTGCGCCGCCCACCAGGCCGCGAAGCTTACCCAGGCGACGTGTTCTACCTCCACAGCCGTCTGCTGGAGCGTGCAGCACGCGTGAACCCGGACTACGTCGAGAAGTTCACCAACGGCGAAGTCAAAGGCAAGACCGGTTCCCTGACCGCACTGCCGATCATTGAAACCCAGGCAGGCGACGTTTCCGCGTTCGTTCCTACCAACGTGATTTCGATTACCGACGGCCAGATCTTCCTGGACACCTCGCTGTTCAACTCGGGTATCCGTCCTGCGATTAACGCCGGTATTTCGGTGTCGCGCGTCGGTGGCGCCGCCCAGACCAAGGTCATCAAAAACCTGTCCGGCGGTATCCGTACCGACTTGGCGCAGTACCGTGAACTGGCTGCGTTCGCGCAGTTCGCTTCCGACCTGGACGAATCGACCCGTAAGCAGCTCGACCGCGGTGCACGCGTGACCGAACTGCTGAAGCAGGCTCAGTACGCGCCGCTGTCGATCTCGATGATGGCCGTGTCGCTGTTCGCAGTGAACAAGGGCTACTTCGATGACATCGAAATCAAAAAAGTGTTGCCGTTCGAAGCTGGCCTGCATGCTTACATGAAGACCAAGCAAGCTGCCCTGCTGTCCAAGATTGAAGAAAGCAAGCAACTGGACAAGGACGGCGAAGCCGCCATGGCCGCTGCGATCGCTGACTTCAAGAAATCCGGCGCATATTAATTGACTGACGGCGCTGCCGCTCACCGCAGCGCCCGATAGCGCATAAGGAGTTAGGACTCATGGCATCAGGCAAAGAGATACGTGGCAAGATCAAGAGCGTAGAGAATACGAAGAAGATCACCAAGGCGATGGAAATGGTCGCCGCATCGAAAATGCGCAAAGCGCAGGACCGCATGCGCGCCGCCCGTCCCTACAGTGACAAGATTCGGAATATCGCCTCCAATCTGGCCACTGCGAATCCGGAATACACGCACCCGTTCATGGCCCAGGCCAAGAGCGTGAAGGCGAAGGCAGTTGGCTTCATCATCGTCACGACCGACAAGGGTCTGTGCGGTGGCATGAACACCAACGTGCTGCGTATGGTGACGCAAAAAACACGCGAGCTGGAAACGGCTGGCAACAAGATTGAAGCGGTTGCCATTGGCAACAAGGGTTTGGGTTTTATGAATCGGGTGGGTGTCAAGGTCGTGTCGCATGCGATCCAGATCGGCGACACCCCGCACCTGGATAAGCTGATCGGGCCTGTGAAGGTCATGCTCGATGAGTACCAGGAAGGCAAGCTCGACGCAGTCTACATCTGCTACACCAAGTTCATTAACACGATGAAGCAAGAGCCTCTGGTCGAGCAGCTGCTGCCGCTGGCGGCGGACAAGCTCGAAGGCGACAAGGGTAATCACAGCTGGGATTACATCTACGAGCCAGAAGCGCAAACCGTGATCGATGAACTGCTGGTGCGCTATGTGGAAGCACTGGTGTACCAGGCTGTCGCTGAAAACATCGCGTCCGAGCAATCGGCGCGGATGGTCGCGATGAAGTCGGCAAGCGACAACGCCGGCAGTGTCATCGGTGAACTGAAGCTGGTCTATAACAAGACCCGCCAGGCTGCGATTACCAAAGAACTCTCCGAGATCGTCGCCGGTGCGGCAGCGGTCTAAACCCAAGTTTTTAAATATATATTGAAGGAACGAAAATGGCTGATGGCAAAATCGTTCAGTGTATCGGCGCAGTGGTTGACGTGGAGTTTCCACGCAATGCAATGCCTAAGGTATTCGATGCATTGAAAATGGCAGGCTCCGAACTGACCCTGGAAGTACAACAGCAGCTGGGCGACGGCATTGTCCGTACCATTGCACTGGGCTCCTCCGACGGCCTGCGCCGCGGCATGAGCATCCAGAACACCGGCAAGCCAATCATGGTGCCAGTCGGTAAGGCAACCCTGGGCCGCATCATGGACGTGCTGGGTAACCCGATCGACGAATGCGGTCCTGTGTCGAACGAACAAACCGCGTCGATCCACCGCGTGGCGCCTGCGTACGACGAACTGTCGCCGTCGCAAGACCTGCTGGAAACCGGCATCAAGGTGATTGACCTGGTCTGCCCGTTCGCAAAAGGCGGTAAGGTCGGTCTGTTCGGCGGTGCAGGTGTGGGCAAGACCGTCAACATGATGGAACTGATCAACAACATCGCTAAGGCACACTCGGGTCTGTCCGTGTTCGCCGGTGTCGGTGAGCGTACCCGCGAAGGTAACGACTTCTACCACGAGATGGCTGACGCCAAAGTGGTTGACCTGGAAAACCCGGCCAACTCGAAAGTGGCGATGGTCTACGGTCAGATGAATGAGCCGCCAGGTAACCGTCTGCGCGTGGCGCTGACCGGCCTGACGATCGCTGAATCGTTCCGTGACGAAGGCAAGGACGTTCTGTTCTTCGTGGACAACATCTACCGCTTCACGCTGGCCGGTACCGAAGTATCCGCACTGCTGGGCCGTATGCCTTCCGCAGTGGGTTACCAGCCTACCCTGGCCGAAGAAATGGGCCGCCTGCAAGAGCGTATTACGTCGACCAAGACCGGTTCGATCACCTCGATCCAGGCCGTCTACGTTCCTGCGGATGACTTGACCGACCCGTCGCCAGCAACCACCTTCGGTCACTTGGATTCGACCGTCGTTCTGTCGCGTGACATCGCTTCGCTGGGTATCTACCCTGCGGTCGACCCGCTCGATTCGACCTCGCGCCAGCTGGACCCGCTCGTCGTCGGCCAGGAACACTACGACACCGCGCGTGCTGTTCAGGGTACCCTGCAGCGCTACAAGGAACTGCGCGACATTATCGCGATTCTGGGCATGGACGAACTGGCGCCGGAAGACAAGCTGCTGGTCGCACGCGCACGTAAGATGCAGCGTTACCTGTCGCAGCCGTTCCACGTCGCTGAAGTGTTTACCGGTTCGCCAGGCAAATACGTTTCGCTGAAAGACACGATCAAGGGCTTCAAGATGATCGCATCGGGCGAACTGGATCACCTGCCGGAGCAAGCGTTCTACATGGTTGGCACGATCGAAGAAGCAATCGAAAAAGCCAAGAAGCTCAACTAAGTAAGAGCCGATAGGACACACATGGCAAACTCAATTCACGTTGACGTGGTATCGGCCGAAGAGCTTATCTTTTCGGGCGAAGCCGAGTTCGTCGCGTTGCCGGGTGAAGCGGGTGAGCTGGGGATCTATCCCAAGCACACCCCGCTGATTACCCGCATCAAGCCGGGTGCTGTACGGATCAAGGTAGTTGGCCAGGCCGAAGAAGAATTTGTCTTCGTCGCCGGCGGCCTCCTTGAAGTGCAGCCGAACGCAGTGACGGTTTTGGCCGACACCGCGATCCGCGGCAACGACCTGGACGAAGCAAAAGCACTGGCGGCAAAAAAGGCAGCGGAAGAATCGATGGTCAACAAAGATTCGAAGATCGACTACGCGACGGCGCAAGCCGAACTCGCGACCGCGATCGCCCAGCTGGCCGCAATCGCCAAGCTGCGCCACAAGCGCTAAGCAGTATCAGCATCAAAATAAAAAGGCAGCTTCGGCTGCCTTTTTTCTTTGGTCGAAGTGAAAATATTTTGATGATAATCTATCCAAAAAACATCATTCATTGTCACTCTGATCTTGTACCCGCATGGAAATAAATACACACTTGAACCATGCTCTCGCGCTTGCTCAAGAAAACCAATGAAGCAATTCCCGCCTTCGCGACGAAGAAATTCTTCGACAGCGAGCGCAGGTCCTTCTATGCCCAGTTGCGCCGCGCGCTGCCGAAATCCTACATTTTCCCCGACGTCGAACTGGGCGCCCTGATGGCCCCGGCCAGCGTGGACCCGAAGCTGCGCCGCGCGCACGAAGAGATGCTGGCCGGCCGCAAAGTCGACTACGCGCTGTTCGATGCGCGCATGAACCTCCTGTGCGTCGTCGAGATCGCCCCGCCCGGCGTGATCGCCAGCGCCCATGCGGCGAACGCGGAGCTGCTGGCCAGCGCCGGCATCCAGCGCTTTTGCTGGGAGAAGCTGGCCCTGCCGTCAACCAGCCAGATCATGCGCGCCATGGCCGGCTTCCTGCCCCCCGAGCGGCTCGACATCCTCGGCCCGCCGACCGTGGCGCCAGCGCCGGCGCCGGTGGCGGCGCCGGCATCGACAAGGGCGCCGCGTCCCCGTTCGCTGACATTGGCCGCACTGGCCGCGCTGGCGCCGGAAGGGCATACCAAGACCCTGTCGCCGCACGTGTGGGAGCGCATCTGCGTGATGGCCACCGAAGCGCCGCAGCTGGCGCAATACCTGCAGACGCTGGGCGCCGGTCTCTTGCCGGAGGTGCTCGCTGAAATCGCCGACATCCAGGCCGCCAACGACATCTTCCTGCAGGCGCTCGCCAAGCGCTGACGAAGGCGCGCCATTCCTCTTTCGATTTTGCTAGGCTAAGGTCGTCCGGCACATTCGGGAGGATTCATGAAGGCATGCGAACAATTCCGCGCCAAGAAAAAACTCAAGCTGCGCGACGAGGACGCCGGCGCCACGCCCTTGCGCAAAGGCGGCGGCAAGGACAAGGCCAAGGAGCGCGAGCGCCAGGCCACCGAACAGCTGCTCGACCAGCTCTCCGTTTGCCAGGAGATGCTGTTCGCCTCGCGCCGGCACAAGGTGCTGCTGGTGCTGCAGGGGATGGACACCTCCGGCAAGGACGGCACCCTCAAGGCCCTGTTCCGGCGGGTCAGCCCGGCGGGCATGCGCGCCGTCGCCTTCCGCGCGCCGAGCGAAGAAGAGCGATCGCACGACTACCTGTGGCGCGTGCACCGGCAGGCGCCGGCCTGGGGCGAGATCGTCATCTTCAACCGCAGCCACTACGAAGACGTGCTGGTGGCCCCGGTGTTGGGCGAGATCGACGGCGCAGAATGCAAGCGGCGCTATGCCCACATCCGCGACTTCGAGCGCATGCTGGGCGAGCAGGGCACCACTATCGTCAAGGTGTTCCTGCATATCTCCAGCGACGAGCAGCGCGCGCGGCTGCAGCAGCGTATCGACGATCCTGAAAGGCAGTGGAAATTCGACCCGCACGACATCGAGCAGCGCAAGCGCTGGAACGACTACCAGCGCGCCTACGAGCGCGCGATCGAGGCCACCGACACCGACCAGGCGCCCTGGTATGTAGTGCCGGCCGACCCAAAGACCCATCGCAACCTGATCGTCGCGGCGCTGCTGCTCGAGACCATGCAGGGGCTCAAGCTGGCGTATCCGGCGGCCGATCCGAAGCTGTCGAAGCTGAAGATCGAATAGGAGTGAAAAATAATTTGAGCGAACAGTAAGGATAGTCCAGTCGCTTCCGACTGATGTTCAAGTCAAGGCCATGCCTTGGCGGGAACTACACCACACACCAATTCTTCTGGAGCTTAAAAATGAAACAAACCATCAAGACCGGTGCACTGATCGCCGCCGCCGCTGCCGCACTCGCGATGACCGGCGGCGCCGGCGCTGCCACCAGCACCATTACCGCCGACACCAAGGTTCACTGCGCCGGGATCAATAGCTGCAAGGGCACCAGCGACTGCGCCACCGCCGAAAACAAGTGCAAGGGCCAGAACAGCTGCAAGGGCCACGGTTTCATCGCCACCAAGGCAGCCGAATGCCTGGCCAAGAACGGCAAGATCATCGACCTCGACAAGTAACAGCGTGCGCCGGCTTTTGCCGGCGCCTTTCGATTAACCTTGCGGACACCAACAGCATGCCAACACCCATGACCATGCCATCGCCGGGCTTCGGCCTCGGGCTGCGCACGGCGCACTATGCCGAGCTGCAGGCGACGCCGGCCGCGCAATCGGGCATCGACTGGTTCGAGATCCTGTCCGAGAATTACCTCACCGGCGGCGGCAAGCCGATGGCCATGCTCGAGATGGTGCGGTGCGACTATCCGGTGGCGATGCACGGCGTGTCGATGTCGCTGGGGACTCCCGAAGGTCCGTCGCACGACTACCTGCGTGCGCTCAAAGCCTTGGCCGACCGGGTGCAGCCGCTGTGGATCTCGGACCATCTGTGCTGGACCGGCGCGCATGGCGTCAACATGCACGACCTGCTTCCGCTGCCGTACACCGAAGAATCAGTCGCCACCGTGGTGCGCAACGTGCGGCGTGCGCAGGACGTGCTGGAGCGGCGAATCGTGCTTGAAAACGTCTCAAGCTACCTGTCGTTCGAAGCCGATGCGATGCACGAGTGGGATTTCGTCGCCGCCGTGGCCGAGGAATCGGACAGCCTGATCCTGCTCGACGTGAACAACGTCCATGTCAGCAGCGTCAATCACGGATTCGACGCCTACGCCTACCTGCGGGCGCTCCCGGCCGCGCGCGTGCAGCAGATCCACCTGGCGGGTCACAGCGTGCAGGATGGCTGCATCATCGACACCCACGACCAGCCGGTCGACGACCCCGTTTGGGACCTGTATGCCGAAGCGTTGCGCCTGGCCGGGCCGGTGGCCACGATGATCGAGCGCGATGACAACATACCTGCGCTGGCGGTGCTGGCGGATGAACTGCGGCGCGCGCGCCGGCTGTCGCACGCCGTCCTCAATCCGGCGCGTGCGGCATGAGCGCGCTGGCGCAGCTGCAGGCGGACCTGCAGGACTACCTGCTGGGGCCCGGCGACGGACAGGGGGCGATCGTGGCGCAGGTGCGGGCCCAGTCCAAACTGGCGCCGGCGGCGCGGCTGGCGATCTACCACCGCGCCTATCGCAGCAGGTTGCGCGAAGCGCTGGGCGAAGCGTATGAAAAAACCTGGACCTATGCCGGCGACGAGTTGTTCGGCAGTCTGGCGGACGCCTACCTGGCCGCGCATGCATCGCAGTACCGCAACCTGCGCTGGTACGGCGACCGCTTCGCCGCCCACTGCGCGCGGGCGCTGCCCGACTACCCGTGGCTGGCCGAACTGGCCGCGTTTGAATGGGCGCTGGGCCTGGCCTTCGATGCGCCGGATGCGGCGCCGCTGGACGCGGATGGCCTGCGCGGCATGGCGCCCGAGGCATGGGGCGAGGCCGTGTTCTGCCTGCATCCGTCGGTGCGGCTGCTGGCCATGACGTGGAACAGCGTCGCCCTGTGGCAGGCGCTCAATGATGGGCAAGAACCGCCGGCGCCGCGGGCGGCGGCGCAGGCCGGCAGCTGGCTGGTCTGGCGCTCCGGCGGACAGCCGCATTTCCGTTCGCTCGACGCGCTCGAAGCGCAGGCCCTGCGGCTGGTGGGCGAAGGCGCCTCGTTCGCAGAGGTGTGCGAAGCAGCCGCCGCGCAGGGCGGCGGCGATCCTACATCAGGTATGGCTGGCTTGCTGGCGAACTGGCTGGCGCACGGCTTGCTGGTACTACCGGGTCATCCGCAAATCCATCCGCTGTAGGCGCTGCACCTGGGCCGTCGTCGAGCAACTGGAGCAGCGGAGCGAACGAGGACGGCGCCGCCTGTGCGGCGAGCTCGCGCGCCAGTGCGCGCAGGCGCCACTGGACTTCGGCGCGCACCACCGCCTTGTCGACGCCGGGTGTGCCGAGATAGGCGCGCAGGATCGTCGCCAGGCGGCCCTGCGTGCGGGTGAGCAGCTCGCGGTGGCGGGGCAGGTCGGCTGCGCCCCCGTCGAGCAGTTTCCTGGCTGTTTCAGACGACGATGACAGGCGCCAGTACAGGCGCTGGTCGTCCT
>JADMIO010796667.1_pt1 | contig 10792 bp, 2 predicted proteins | sample 8958161 | NCBI WGS metagenome assembly JADMIO01 (sample SAMN16585339, study PRJNA669376) | soil metagenome | isolation source: Crop rotation soil | place: USA: Cullars Rotation, Alabama | collected 2011 | reverse complement strand
GACGGCGTCGGCGTCCTTGCGTCCGGCCAGCGCGCCGAGCGCGAGATGCACGGCGCGGCGCACCTCCTCGCGCGGGTCCTTCGCCGCGGCGCAGAGCGCCGGCAGCGCGGACTTGTCGCCGAGGTGCGCGAGGCCGTCGGCGGCGAACGCGTCGATCATCGTGTCGCGCCGCCGCGCGCTGCCGCCCTCGGTGGCGTTGTCCTTGAAGAGGTCCGCGAGGTCCGGCACGACGATCGGATCCCGGAAGAGGCCCAGCGTCGCGACGGCCGCGGCCATCACCTCGCGGTGGACGCCGTGGTCGTCGCTGTCCTTCGGGGCCTTGTACTTGCGCACGTAGTCGCGAAGGCCGAGCAGCGACGCGCCGTCGCGCCGCAGCCCGATCGAGTAAATGGCGAAGCCCCAGAGCTCGAGCCGGTCGTCGTAGTTGCCGACCGCCTCGTGGGCGACGCCGAAGAGGACGTCGCGCGTCCGCTGGGCGGCGGCGGCGTCCTCCTCGACGGGGATCAGGCCGAGCCCGAGCGCCGCGCGGCGTCGGACGTTCTGCTCCCGGCGCGAGTCGCCGGCCGTCTTCGCGAGGAGTTCCGCGTCGCGGACGTCGCCGCCGCGGCCGAGCGCGAGCGCCGCCGCGGAGGCGACCGCCGTCACCGGCGAATCGAGCGCCTCCTTCAGCGCGTCGCGCGCGTCGTCGCGCCACTTCTCGATCTTGGGGGCGTTCGGGTTCGGCGGGACGACGCGGCAGCTCAGCTCCTGGAGCAGCGTCGGACGGTTGAGGAACCACCAGTTCCTCCACGCGCCTTGGTCCATGTGCTGCTGGGCCTTGCTTCCGGCCGCGCCGCCGGTGGCGGAAGACGCGCCCGTCGGAGGGTGTCCGCCGCAGCCCCAATCGGTGCCGTCGCCGGACTTTCCCTGGTCCGCCGCGACCGGCGGCCCCGCCGACGCCGCGACGACGGCGAGACACAGCGCGGTCGGCAGCGCGGTCCTCATCTTCGGCCCGGCGCGGATGCTAACTCAGGACGGCGGAGCTACTGGGCCGCCGCGGGCTCGACGAGCTTCGGAACCGCCTTCGGCGGCGACACCTTGAGCGTCCAATCGGCCGGCAGGACGTCGCCCTCCCCGGCCGGGACGCGCAGCACGTACGCGCCCGAGCCGTGCCCGAGCACGACCTTCGGGACGAGGAACGCCGCGCCGTGAGCGCGCAGCGCGACCGGCACGACGTCGCCCTCGGGGCACGAGAGCTCGGCCGCGGCGGCGAGCGCCCCATGCAGCGTGCCGGCGACCGAGCGGCCCTGCGCCGCCTCGAACGCGATCGCGAGCGGGTAGACGTCGCCCGTGCCGACGACGTTCGCGACCTTCGCCGCGCGCAGCTTCTGCTGGACGAGATACCGCAGCCCACCGCCGACGCCCGCGCCCGTGCCGCGGACGACGAGCCGGTACGCGCCGGTCGTCGCGGCGACGAAGCCCGTGACGCCGGGCTTGGCCGCCGTCTCCGGAAAGCGTCCGGCGAAGAGGAGCGCGCCGTCCGGCGCGTAGAGGTCGAACGCGACGGCGGCGACCGCGCCCTTCGCGAGCGTCTTCGTCTTCGGCTTCAGGTCGAAGCGGTCGCCCGCCTGCAGGTCGAGGCGGTAATCGTCCACGTCGCCGCCCGCGTCGAGCGCGCCGCTGATCGTGCGCGCCGCGGTCGCGTTCAGGGGGTGCGCCGAGAGCAGACGCACGCCGCGGCTCGCCGACGCCGACACGTTGCCGGCGACGTCGCGCCACTGCACCAGCACCTCGTGGAGACGGTCGCCCTCGCCGCCCGGCAGGTCGATCGTCTTCGGGCCCGTCGCGCCCGGCGTCCACGCCGACCACGCTGCGCCGCGGTCGTGGCTCCAGCGGAACTCCACGGCGCCCGAGCCGACGCCGTCGTCCGACGAGAGATCGACGACGAGCGCTTGCGCCGGCGGCAGGTACTCGGCGCCGCCCGCCAGGACGAACGATCCGGTCGGCGACGTGCGGTCGGCGAGGACGTCGTCCGTCGCCGTCGTCGAGACGTTGCCCGCCGCGTCCCGGAACTGCGCGCCGATCGTCCGGACGCCCTCGCCGGGCGCGAGCGCGTAGCTCGCCGCGTCGGCGACGGCCATCCACTCCGACCAGACGACGCCGTCGTTCGTGAGCCGCATCTCGACGACGCCGGACGTGGCGTCGGAGGACACGAGTCCGAGCGCGACGGCGTCGGCGTTCGTCGCGAAGGCGCCGCCGGCGATCGTCACGCCGCCGCTCGGCGCGGTCGTGTCGAGGCCGACCGAGTCGCTCGCCTCCGCGGAGACGTTGCCGGCGACGTCGCGGAACTGCGCGCGGACCGTGCGGGCGCCGTCGATGGCGGCGAGCGTCCACGAGGCCGAAGCGGCGACCGGCTGCCAGGCGCTCCACGCGCCGGCGTCGTTCGCGAAGCGCATCTCGGCGACGCCGGACGTCGCGTCGGACGCCGAGCACGCGAGCGACACGTCGCGCGTCGCCGTCCAAGATCCATCGCCGTTGACGACGACCGTTCCCGTCGGCGCGAGCCGGTCGAGGCCGATGCCGTCGGAGACGGTCGCCGACGCGTTGCCGGCGGCGTCGCGGAACTGCGCGTACACGGTCTTCGCGCCGTCCGAGCCGGGCAGCGTGCGCGAGGACGTCGCGGCGAAGGGCGTCCACGACGACCAGTTCGTGCCGTCGTCGGAGAAGCGCATCTCCGCGACGCCCGACGTCGCGTCCGAGCCCGTCGTGCCGAGCGCCGCCGTCGAGGTCGCCGTCCACGCCGCGCCGCCGGCGATCACGAGCGTGCCGCCCGGCGCCGCGCGGTCGATGCCGATCGTGTCCGTGACGGCCGTCGAGACGTTGCCGACGACGTCGCGGAACTGCGCGTACACGGTCTTCGTCCCGTCGGCGCCGGGCAGCGTCCACGGGGCGCTCGAGGCGTAGGCGGTCCACGTCGTCCACGTCGATCCGTCGTCGGAGAAGCGCATCAGCGAGACGCCGGACGTCGCGTCCGTCGCCGACGGCGAGAGGGTCACCGACGCGCCCGCCACCCACGCCGCGCCGCCGGCGATCAGGAGCGAACCGTCCGGCGCCGCGCGGTCCAGGCCGATCGCGTCGGAGGCGGTGGAGGACACGTTGCCCGCGAGGTCGCGGATCTGCGCGTAGACGGTCTTCGCGCCGTCCGCGCCCGGCAGCGTGCGCGCGGCCGACGCGGCGAAGGCCGTCCACGCGGACCACGTGGCGCCGTCGTCCGAAAAGCGCATCTGCGAGACGCCGGACGTCGCGTCCGAGGCGCCGACGTCGAGCAGCACGTCGGCCGTTCCCGTCCACGCGGCGCCGCCGGCGACCGAGACCGACGCCGTCGGCGCGACGACGTCGAGGCCGATCGAGTCGGAGGCCGTGGCGGAGACGTTGCCGGCCGCGTCGCGGAACTGCGCGAAGACCGACTTCGTCCCGTCGCCGGCGGGCAGCGTCCGGGCCGCCGCGGCGGCGTAGGCCGTCCACGCGGACCAGGTCGCGCCGTCGTCGGAGAAGCGCATCTCGGCCACGGGCGACGTGGCGTCGGACGCCGACAGGTTCAGCGTCACCGACGGCGTCGTCGTCCACGCGGCGTCCGCGGCGACCGCGATCGTGCCCGAGGGCGCGGCGCGGTCGAGGCCGATCGAGTCGGAGGCCGACGACGAGACGTTGCCCGCCGCGTCGCGGAACTGCGCGTACACCGTCTTCGCGCCGTCGGCGCCGGGCAGCGTCCACGGTGCGCTCGAGGCGTACGTCGCCCACGAGGACCACGTCGATCCGTCGTCGGAGAAGCGCATCTCCGCGACGCCCGACGTCGCGTCCGACGACGAGAGCGTCAACGTGATCGCCGCGGCGCCCGTCCACGCCGCGCCGCCGGCGCAGGCGACGGTCCCCGTCGGCGCCGTGCCGTCGAGGCCGACCGCGTCCGTCGCGCTCGAGGAGACGTTCCCGGCCGCGTCGCGGAACTGCGCGTGCACGGTCTTCGAGCCGTCGCCGGAGGCGAGCGTCCAGGCCGCGGCCGACGAGTACGCCGTCCACGCGCTCCACGTCGCGCCGTCGTTCGAGAAGCGCATGTCGGCGACGAGCGACGTCGCGTCGGAGGCCGAGAGCGTCAGCGCCACGGACGTCGTCGCGGTCCACGCCGCGCCGCCGTCGACGACGACCGTGCCGCTCGGCGCGCCGCGGTCGAGGCCCACGTCGTCGGTCACGCTCGACGAGACGTTGCCGGCCGCGTCCTTGAACTGCGCGTACACGGTCCGAGCGCCGTCGGTCGCCGTCAGCGTGAAGGCCGCGCTCGTCGCGTACGCGGCCCACGGGCCCCACGTGCTGCCGTCGTTCGAGAAGCGCATCTCGGCGACGCTCGACGTCGGGTCGGAGGCCGAGAGCGCGAGCGTCACCGACGTCGTCCCGGTCCACGCCGCGCCGCCGTCGACCACGACCGTCCCCGAGGGCGCGCCGCGGTCGAGTCCGACGTCGTCGGAGATCGTGGCCGTGGAGACGTTGCCCGCGACGTCGCGGAACTCGGCGTACACCGTCTTCGCGCCGTCGCCGCCGGGCAGCGTCCAGGCGGCGCTCGTCCCGTACGTCGCCCACTCGCTCCACGACTCGCCGTCGTCGGAGAACCGCATCTCCTCGACGCCCGACGTCGCGTCGGTCCCCGCGACCGTGAGCGTCGTCGCCGCCGCGCCGGTCCAGGCGACGCCCCCGGCGATCGAGATCGACCCCGTCGGCGCGGTCGCGTCGAGGCCGATCGCGTCGGTGATCGTGGACGAAACGTTGCCGGCCGCGTCGCGGAACTGCGCGTAGACGGTCTTCGTGCCGTCCCCGGCGGAGAGCGTCCAGAGCGTGCTCTTGCCCAGGCGGTTCCACGAACTCCAGGTGGCGCCGTCGTTCGAGAGGCGGATCTCCGCCGCGCCCGAGGTCGCGTCGGTCGCCGACGTCGCGACGACCACGTCCGCCTCCTGCGTCCACGGGTCGCCGCCCGCCGCCGCGATCGAGCCCGTCGGCGCCACGCGGTCGAGGCCGACGTCGTCCGTGGCGGTCTGCGAGACGTTGCCGGCCGTGTCGCGGAACTGCGCGAAGACCGTCCGCGCGCCGTCGGTCGCCGTCAGCGTGAAGGCGGCGCTCGTGGCGTAGGCCGCCCACGAGCCCCACGTCTCGCCGTCGTTCGAGAAGCGCATGTCCGCGACGCCGGACGTCGCGTCCGCCGCCGAGAGCGTCAGCGTCACGGAGGTCGTGGTCGTCCACGCCGCGCCCCCGGCCACGACGACCGTGCCGCTCGGCGCGGCGACGTCGAGACCGATCGCGTCGGAGACCGACGACGACACGTTTCCCGCGGCGTCGCGGAACTGCGCGTAGACGGTCTTCGCCCCGTCGGCGCCGGGCAACGTCCAGGCCGCGCTCGAGGCGTAGGCGGCCCAAGCGGACCACGTCGAGCCGTCGTCGGAGAAGCGCATCTCGGCGACCCCGGACGTCGCGTCCGCGCCGCTCGGCGTCAGCGTCACGGACGCCGCCGCGGTCCACGCGGCGCCTGCGGCGATCGAGAGCGAGCCGGTCGGGATCGTCCCGTCGAGGCCGACCGCGTCGGTCGCGTTCGACGAGACGTTGCCGGCCGTGTCGCGGAACTGCGCGTAGACCGTCTTCGCGCCGTCGCCCGAGGCGAGCGTCCACGCGGCGGCCGTCGAGTAGGTCGTCCACGAACCCCACGTCGAGCCGTCGTTCGAAAAGCGCATGTCGGCGACGCCCGAGCCGGCGTCGGCGCCCGAGAGCGTCAGCGCGATCGACGTGGCCTGCGTCCACGCCGCGCCGCCGGCGGCCGTGACCGTGCCGGTCGGCGACGTGCCGTCGAGACCGATCGTGTCGGTCGCGTTCGACGAGACGTTGCCCGCGACGTCGCGGAACTGCGCATAGACGGTCTTCGTGCCGTCGCCCGTCGTCAGCGTCCAGGCCGAGCTCGTCGCGTACGTGATCCACGAGCCCCACGTGGCGCCGTCGTTCGAGAAGCGCATCTGCGACATGCCCGAGCCGCCGTCGGACGCCGAGAGCGTCAGCGTCGCCGACGTCGTCGCCGTCCAGGCCGCGCCGGCGTTGACGGAGACCGTGCCGGTCGGGAGCGTCCCGTCGAGGCCGATCGTGTCGGTCGCGTTCGCGGAGACGTTGCCGGCCGCGTCGCGGAACTGCGCGTAGACGGTCTTCGTGCCGTCCCCGGCCGCGAGCGTCCAGGAGGCCGTCGCGGCGTAGGCGACCCACGAGCCCCACGTCGTCCCGTCGTTCGAGAAGCGCATGTCCGCGACGCCGGCCGTCGCGTCCGACGCCGAGAGGTCGAGCGTCACGGACGTCGTCGTCGTCCACGCCGCGCCGCCGGCGATCGAGACCGAGCCGCTCGGGACCGTGCCGTCGAGGCCGATCGTGTCGGTGACGGAGGACGTCGCGTTGCCCGCCGCGTCGCGGAACTGCGCGTAGACGGTCTTCGTGCCGTCGCCCGTCGTCAGCGTCCAGGACGAACTCGTCGCGTACGTGATCCACGAGCCCCACGTGGAGCCGTCGTTAGAGAAGCGCATGTTCGAGACGCCCGACGTCGCGTCGCTGGAGGCGAGCGTCAGGGTGGCCGACGTGCCGGCCGTCCACGCCGCGCCCGCCGCGACCGAGACGCTCGACGAAGTCGGCGCGCTGCGGTCGAGCCCGATCGTGTCGCTGACGGACGAGGTCGTGTTCCCGGCGTAGTCGCGGAACTGCGCGTAGACGGTCCGCGTGCCGTCGCTCGCCGTCAGCGTGAAGGACGAGCTCGTCGAGTACGTCGTCCACGACGTCCACGTCGAGTTGTTGTTCGAGAAGCGCATCTCCGAGACGCCCGACGTCGCGTCGCTCGCCGCGAGCGTCAGCGTGACCGTCGTGCTGGTCGTCCACGCAGCGCCGGAGTTGACGCTCACCGACGCGCCCGTCGGGGCCACGGTGTCGAGGTAGACCGTGTCGCTGACGATCGCCGACTGGTTGCCGACGGCGTCGTCGAACTGCGCCTCGACCGTCTTCACGCCGTCGCCGGAGGAGACGGTGATGTTGTCGCCGGTCGAGTACTGGGTCCAGTTGCCCCACGTTCCACCGGCCTCGCGCCAACGCATGTTCGCGACGCCGGTGCCGCCCGTGTCCGTCGCCGCGAAGTTCAGCGGGAGGCTGGGCGACGTCGTCGCGATGACGCCGCCGTTGATCGTGACCGTGCCGACCGGCGCGGTCGTGTCGAGCGTCTGCGTGCGGCTGCCCGTCGTGCTCGTGAACGTCTCGCCGTAGGAGCTGCTCGTGGCCGCGGCGGAGATCGTCTGCGTGCCCGAGCCGCTCGACGCCGAGCGGACGGTCCAGGTCGCCGTCCCCGAGCCGCCGGCGGTGACCCGCGAGACCGTCTGCGGGTTGGCGCCGCTGACGATCGAGTAGCCCGTGGGCAGCGTCAGCGTGACCGACGGCGACTGCGCGGCGAGGCCGCCGGTGTTCGAGATGGTCGCCTGCACCGTGAAGTTGGTCGAGCCGGCGATCTGCGACGCGAACGAGTTCAGCGAGCAGGAGAGCGTGGGCTCCGTGACGGTCGGCAGCGACGACGAGTTCTCGACCGCGACCGCGATCCGCTGCGTCGAGAGCCCCGACGGGAACGAGCTCGACGCTCGGTAGACCTTCACGACCGGCGTCGAGAGCGTGTTCGTGAGCTTCACCTGCTCGACGGAGTTGACGCCGCTCGCCGACGAGCCCTCCGACGAGTTGTCGGCCTCGTCGTAGACGTAGAGGTCGAGGTCGAGGAGCGTCGAGTAGCTGCTCGGCGAGGAGTTGTTGTTCGACATCACGCGCCGCGGCCACGTCAGCGTCACGCGCTTGCCGGCGGAGAGCGACGCGGGCTTCACGAACACGTAGCGCGCGCCCGACGAGGTCATCGTCGTCTCGCGCAGCGCCGCGCGGTTCGTGTAGACGGCCGAGAGCTCCATCGCGCCGCAGCCCCAGTTGTCGTCGGGCGACGTCGGCACGGGCGAGGTGTTGCGGCAGTTCGTCAGGAGCAGCGCCTTCGCGCCCTCCGGGTACGTCGCGACGGCCGCGTCCTCGAGGATGGCGAGCGCGCCGGCCACGTGCGGCGCCGCCATGCTCGTGCCCGTCGCGGAGGCGTAGCTCGACGAGTTGAAGTAGGCCGAGGTGATGTTCGTCCCCGGCGCCGAGATGTCGGGCTTGCGCCGTCCGTCGCTGCACGGGCCGCGGCTGCTGGAGGAGGCGATCGAGTCGTCCGAGGTCGAGGTCGTGCCGGCGTCGTCGAAGTTGCCGACGCCGATCACGTTGAAGCCGTCCGAGGGCGAGCAGATCGTCCCGGAGCTCGACCCGGAGTTGCCGGCCGAGATGGCGACCGCGACCGCGAGGTCGAAGCTGATCGCGTCGAAGAACATCGTCTCGGAGGTGTTGCCGTCGGTCGTCGCGGCGCCGCCGAAGCTGCAGTTGAGGACGTCGGCGCCGTTGTCCGTCGCCCAGTCGGCCGCCGACATGATGTCGGACTGGAGCAGCGACGCGCCGCCGCTCGTCGTCAGGTAGGCGCACTTGGCGTTCATCAGGCGCGCGCCGGGCGCGACGCCCTTGTACGTGCCGTTCTGGCTCGACACGATCCCGGCCACGTGCGTGCCGTGGAAGTGGTACGGCTGCGTGCTCGACGCGTTGTCGGCGAAGTTCGACTGGGCCGACGCGCTCGACAGGTAGACGGCCGCGGCCGTGATGATCCCGCCCGTGAACGCCGGGTGGTTGGCGTCGATGCCGCTGTCGAGGACGGCGACAATGGTGGACGTCGAGCCGTCGTATCCCGCGCTCCACCACGTGGGCGCGCCGACGACGGTGACGCTCGTGTTCAGCGCGACCTCGCTGACGATCTGCAGCTCCGCGCGGGCGATCTCCGGGTGCGCGAGGACGAGCGCCTCGACCTGCGCCGCCGGAAGCCGCGCGCACACGGCGCTGAGCGCGATCGTCCGGGCCTGGACGACGGCGCCGGGAACGCGCTCGACCGCGGCGACGACGGACTCCTGATCGGCGAGAGCGAGAGGCTTCGCGCGGTCGATGACCTCGCGGCGCATCGCGCGGACGCGCGTCTTCACGTCGGCGCGCAGCCGGCGGAGCTCGTCCTGCTCGGCCGCGTCGAGGAGCGTGCGCTCGTCGTCGGGGCCCGCCGCGCCGCGCTCGGCGAGGCGTCCGAGGATCTCGTGGAGACGGACGGAGGAAGCCTCGATGGCGGGCCCCTCGCGCGCGCCGACGTCGTCGGCGACCTCCGTCGCCGGCTGGCGCGCCATGCGCAGGCAGACCTCGACGACGTCCGCCTCCGCGCCGGGAGCGCGCAGGCGCTCGAGGAGCGACGGCGCGACGACGCGGTCGAGCACCGAGAGGCCGGCCGTCTCGGCGGCGAGGATCTCGTCGATCGAGCCGAACGCGCGGCCGTCGTCGCGGACGAAGCGTTTGCCGCCGGTCGCCGGGTCGAGCTCCACGCGGTGCGCGCGGCGCAGGACGGGGCTCACGTACGTCTCGTGGAGATCGACGAGGCCGTCCGTCGCGGGCGGCGGCGCGGGCGCGTCGCCGTCGTCGGGCCGTCCGAAGGTGACGGCGGCGCCCAACGCGAGAGCGGCGGCGACGGCGGGAATCGGTCGACGGAATCGAAGACGAGCGCCTCGCGCCGCGGAGGTTTCGGCCATTCGTCCTCGACGGCGGGGCCCGATGCGGCGGACGCTTTCTCGTCCGCCCTTCCGGCCGTCGTCTGGACATCGGAAAGGGGCCTCGCCGCACATGAGCTTCGGAGGACGCTTGACATGCAACCGTTTGGTTGCATCATGCCCCCGTGCCCCGCGACGAGGACCGCGTGTTCCGGGCTCTGGCCGACGCCGGCCGCCGCGTGCTCCTCGACCGGCTGCACGAGGAGGACGGTCAGACGCTGCGCGAGCTCTGCCGCCACCTCGACATGACGCGCCAGGCGGTGACGAAGCACCTGGCGGTCCTCGAGGCCGCGAACCTGGTCGTCGTCGCGTGGCGCGGCCGGGAGAAGCTGCACTATCTCAACCCCGTGCCGATCGAGCAGATCGGCCGGCGGTGGATCGGGAAGTACGAGCGGCGACGGGTGAGCGCCCTCGTGGACCTCCAACGGGAAGCCGAGGGACCGAATGCCGAAGCCTCAGTACGTGTACGTCGCGTACATCGCCGCGACGCCGGAGCGGGTGTGGGAGACGATGACCGCCCCGGCGTTCGCGAAGGCCTTCTTCACGTGCGAGATGCCCGCTGAGTGGAAGGTCGGCGCGCGGATGGAGTCGCGCCTGCCCGACGGGAGTCCCCTCTGCGAAGTCGAGATCCTCGAGTGCGACCCGCCCCGCCGCTTGTCGCTGACGTGGCTGAAGTCGCGGATCGAGGGCGTCTACCGCGACGCGCCGCGCTGCGTGGCGACGGTCGTGCTCGAGCCGCTCGGCGACGTCGTCCGGCTGACCGCCTCCGAGACGCACGAGGAGCCCGTGGACGAGTCGTATCTCGAGGGCGCCGCCGAGGGCTGGCCGGTCGCGGTCAGCCGGCTGAAGACGCTGGTCGAGACGGGGAAGCCGCTGCCGTCGTTGCGCAAGACGGCCTGACGCCGACGTCGATCCCCTCGGCATCGACTCGGCCGGGCGACCAGACTCCAGGCGCCGCGCGCTTCGCGCGGCGCTACCAGCACTTCGCGGCGAGCCGCTCCTTCCACGCCTCGCGGAAGCGCGGCTCGGAGACGTCCGCGCCGAAGTCGATCTTCCCGGGAAAG
>JADMIO011621197.1_pt1 | contig 10793 bp, 8 predicted proteins | sample 8958161 | NCBI WGS metagenome assembly JADMIO01 (sample SAMN16585339, study PRJNA669376) | soil metagenome | isolation source: Crop rotation soil | place: USA: Cullars Rotation, Alabama | collected 2011 | reverse complement strand
TGGGGCACGACCAACAATTTCGAAACCACCCCCGAATCCACCCCCGCCAGCGTCGCCGTCTCCATGATGCGCATCCCCAACGGGACCGACACCGCAAACAACCAGAGCGACTTCGGCCAGACGACTCCCACGCCCAAGGCGGTCAACCCCGCCGAGGTTCCCGAGCCGTCAACGCTGACGCTTCTGGCCGTGGCCCCGGTGCTGCTCGCAGGTCGCCGGCGCCGTCAAGGGTAAGGCGATTGCTTTGTAGCGAACGGCGATGGACCCGCCCGGGGACGGGCCGGTTTCCATGCTCCTCTTACGCGAGCGTCCGCCGCGATTGTGCATACCGGAGCAAGCGCCCGGCGGATTAGAATCGCGCCGGTGAAACGCCGGCTGTTCAACCTCGCTGCGATCGGCGGGTTGGTCCTGATGGTCGCATTGCTGGGGTTGTGGAACCGAAGCTTGCGCTGGACCGACGCCGGCACAATCGAGAACACGGCTCTGAGCAATTTGGTCTACCGCAACCGCAGAGCGTCCATTGTCGTCGGTCGCGCCGGCGTCATGCTTCGCGAGTATGGCTATTACCACCAGATCAGCGACCCGCGGGAGCTGGCCCGCTATCAACAACCCCGCCCGGGCGATCCCCCGCTAGGCACGCGCCGGCGGTTTCGGTCCGAGCCATCGCAGCCCTACATCCGCAGCATGATGATGGGAATCGATGCTACCAGCGACACGCCCATCGGTTTCCATTGGGAGTTCCGTCAGGAGTACTTCGATTCGCGCCGCATGATGCAATGGGTTCGCACGCCGGCGGCGGTAGATACCGATACCCACTTGACCCTGACGGTGCCGCTGTGGTTTCTGGTCGCGCTGAGCGGGGCTGCTCCGGCATGCTGGATGTTCGCCCGGCTGTATGGCCGCGACCGCCGTGGCGGCGTGATGTGTTCCACCTGTGGCTACGACCTCCGCGCCACGCCGCTGCGCTGCCCGGAGTGCGGATCCGAGCCTGCCCAACCGCGCGGCTCCAGGTCTACGATCGATCCGCCTGCAACACGATCTGCATGCGCGGCCGCTCGGGCGCGGGCGGTAAAGCCTCGTCGAATCCGCTGCACGCCAGCATCGAACGAAGACCGATCGACCCTGCCACGTCGTTCAGCTCCGCCGGCGTGAAAACCTCCCAGTCGAATTGATCGACCTGGGCGGTGTCGGCGTAGTCGAGGCGGACGCGCAGTCGCCGGCCCGCCAGTTCCTTCGTCTCGCTGACGCGCACGCCGCCGGCGGTTTCGAACGTGCGCGTGCCCTGGTGGATTTGGAAGAAGTCACGGTTGTAGATGTCGAGGATGATCCGCCCGCCGGGGTTGAGCAGGCCGGCCATCGATCCAAGGACGGCGGCGTTGGTCTGCTCGTCGAAGAAGCCGAAACTCTGCCAGAGACAGGTCACCGCATCGAAGCGATCGTTAATCCGGTGCAACTGGCGCATGTCGCCGATGAGCCATTGGGCGGCGGGCCCGATGCGCTGCCGCGCCACACTCAACGCGTGCTCGTTCGCATCGACACCGGTGACGTCATATCCAAACCGCGCCAGTTCGCCGGCATGCCGGCCTTCGCCGCAGCAGAGGTCGAGGATCTTTCCATAGCGCGGAAGAGGAAGCTGGCGCGAAAGGAATTCGATCTCGCGCTGCGTCTGTCTGGGCGGAATGGGACGAAGGAACTGCTCGAACCAGGTATGCGAATACTCGTTCGATGCGCTCACACAACCCCTACCCGATCAGCTCCCCATGCACCTGTCGCACCGCCGCCGCGATGTAGTCGGCGTCTTCGTCCGTGTATTTCATCCCGAGCGGCAGCGCCAGGAAATTGTGAATGATCGCCTCGGTCTTTGGAAAATCCTGCTGGCGATATCCCGGCGCCGGCCACTGCTTGAACTTCGCGAACGGCGACGCCGCCGGCGTATGGGCATGACCGGTCTGACAGTATTCGCGGGCGTAGTGGCAATAGGTGAACGTCGTCTTCTTCGCGTTGACGTTCATGGCTTCGAGCTTCTGGCTGAACTGAACCGCCAGGTCCTTGCTCGGCAGCGCCAGATAAATCTCAAAGCCGGTATCGCCGGTTGGATCGGGAATTCGTCGCGGCGTCATGCCGCTCAGACCCTTGATCTGGTCCATGATGCGGGCGCTCAGCCGCCGGCAGTGGGATTTGATCGTCTCCACCTTGCGGAGCTGCGCCAGGGCCATGGCGGCGCAGAGCTCGGTCATGCGGAACTGATCGCCCGAGAATGCCGGGACGGACGGCTTCTTGATGGCCGCGTGATAGGGCCGGACCTGGCCGACATCATGGAAGCGGACGGCGCGCTCGTAGAGCGTCGGATCGTTGCAGGCGACCATGCCGCCTTCGCCGCTGGTCATGAACTTGTGGTACTGAAAGCTGAAGATGGCGATGTCGCCGTAGAGTCCGACGGATTTGCCGTGATAGGTCGCCCCGACCGCTTCAGCACAGTCCTCCAAAACCTTGATGCCGTTGGAATGCGCCTCGGCGGTGATCTTGTCGAGGTCCGCCGCTACGCCCTGGAAGTGGACGAGCAGCACTGCTTTGGTATTGGGCGTTGTCAGCCGCGTGATCTCGCCCGGCGCCAAACAGAAGGTCTCATCGATCTCCGCGAGCACCGGCAGGGCTCCAACCCGCACGATCGCGGTGAAGCAGGAGATCCAGCTCCATGCCGGCACGATCACTTCATCGCCGGGACCGACGCCCAGCGCCGCCAGCGCGCATTCCAGGGCCGCGGTTCCGCTCGTCACCGCCAGCGCATATTTGAAACCGAATTTCCCCGCGAACTCCTTCTCAAGTGTCGCCGCCATCCCCGGCGGATGTGCGGGATCGTGCCCGTAATATCGAAACGGCTCCTGATTGCGGATGACCTGGAGAACGAGCTCTTCCTCTTCCTTACCGATCAGCGCCGCGCCCAGCCCCAACGGCGGGCGCGGGCGGATTTTCAGTTTCGGCGTCGATTCACTTGCCACCGTCATGCTTATCCTCGTTGGATTGGTAGTGGATCCATGGTACTTCGACGCGGTCCCCCGGGCCAACGTCCACCAGCCACGCCTTGTCGCCCACCTTCAGCGGCTGATTCGCCGCGAGAGGTTTAGCGAGGTTGATTTTACCCTCGACCACGTCACTCACCGGATGAAAAAATCGGAACATCTCATCCGCCAGCGTGACCCCGCGATAGGCGGGAAATAGGGGGACCGCGGTTGAAATCGCCAGTGCCGATGGCTCGATCCCCGCGATCTTCACCTGCCCGACAATAACGTCGTCTTTGAACATCATGACCACGCGGCCTGACTCGATCTTCACGCTGGCGAGCTGATGTGCGGTGGCGTGGCGATCGTTGACAAAGCGCACGACGTTGCCGGCGAAGAGCTGATTTTCCAGGTGAACGTTCGCGTCGAGCGCCACCTGCACGCCGCTGAGCGTCGGCAGAACCAGATCGACCTTGCCGATCGTCATCCCGCCGACGTTCGACTTGGCGGCGAAGACGCGCGTCTGCTTTCCCTTCGCGTCGAAGTGCGTGACGCTCGCGGTGGGCTGGCCGTCGGTCTTGAGATCCTTCACCACCCCGCCGGGCGGGCGATAGTTGTAGGCGACGATGTCCCGGCTCCCGTCCTCGAAGAACACCTCGACCGCGCCCCCTTCGCCTGCAACCAGTTGCGCGGGCGCGATGCGCTGGATGAACGGCTTATCTTTGAACGGCTCAAGCACGGAAACGAAGTGGCTGTAGGCGTAGTCGCCCTGCCGTCGTGTAATCAGGTAGCGGATCACCTGCGGGAAATTGACCGGCGAGACGCGCGCCTCGGCCAGCATGATCTTCTGATCCGGCTGATCGAGCATGCGGATGCGCAGCTTGGCACTGGGGTTTTTCTCGTGCGCGAATTCGAGAACCCAGTCCGGCTTCTCCGGCGTACGCACGTTGTAGAGGTGCTGGAAACCAGAGCCGAGATACGAGCTGTAACCGGTCTTCTCGCCATGTGCCGCCAGCTCGGCGTTGTCGTAGATCTTTCCGAGTTCAACATTCGGCCCCGCGAGCGTTCCCTTGGCGGGCTCGCTCCAGGTGCCTTGCACCATGGCGAAATCGCCCGGCGGGCCGTGCAGGCTGTAGTCATGCTGCTTCCCGCCGATCGCGGTGAAGATGTCCACAAAGTAACTGTGGTCCTGGTCGACATCCACCATGATCATCGCACGGCGATAGCTCATGCACCCCGGATACGTTCCCTTCGCCTCCACTTCGACGATGCGCGCGAACGGTGAATCGGCGAAGAGTTGAACCTCGCCCGGCACATTGCCCGTTTGTCGGCCGGCATCGACCACCACCGTGTTGTGCGAAATCGTGTTCTTCGACCAGGTGTAAATGCCCGAGACGAACTCGTTCATCGCATCGGGATAGCCCAGGTCCGGCATGATCGGCACGCCGTTGGCGAAGATCTCGAAGGTAAGACGATCGAAATGCCCGTGGCCGTGGTGCTGGCCGTAAGACATCGCCATCGAGATCGTGTCGGCGGGGTTGTTGAGGATGGCCATGCCGCAGCCATCGAGCAGGCGCGGCTTGGCGGGCGGGAGCTTCGCATCAGCGGGAGCGGCCGGGGCTTCGATCGGCTCTTCAAAGAGCGAGTCGAACGATTTGAACGAGTCTTCGCCGGTGGCGTGCATCTGCGCCAGAAACGCGGCGTAGCGCGGGTCCTTGTAATGCCGCCAGGCGGTTTGATAGGTCTCGGCATCGGCGCCGACCAGCCCGCCCCACACGCTCATTGAATCGCCCAGGCTCGGCGTGAGCGTGCCGACGTTGATCTGATCGATCACGCCATCGTAGAGGCGTTTTGTCTTGGGAATTCCATAGACATCTACCCCGCCGCGCTGGAGCAGGTCGGCGTAGTCGGAGATTTTCTTGACCCAGATGTTGTTGTATCCCGGCGCTTGTTCGCTAGGGATGCCGTCGCGCGAGATCAGGTTGTAGAGCGCGTAGTTCAGGCCCAGCACGGGATAATCGGTCGTGCTATTGTTGGCCAGCCCGTCGAACCACTTCTTCGTCTCGCCGGTCTGGCGGACCAGCGCCAGGTGAACCAGGCAGCCCTGGTGCATGCCGAAGTTGCCGCGGATCTTTCCGTTGAAGACGGCGTCGATGGCATCTTCGAGGATGTTCGCTTCGATCGATTTGCGAATCTGCTCGCCGGTCTTGCCAGTTTCTTTCTGCAACTCTTCGTCGCGATCGATGGTCTCCCAGACGGCGTCGTACGCATCCGCCAGCGCCTGCGCCAGGCTCGTCTCCCAGATCTTGTTGACGACCTTCCCGGGATAGTCGATCCCCCTGGCGGCCATCATCGTGCCGTAGCGCGATTGCTTGGCGTGATCCATCCCGGGATAGACCTGGGCGATGCGCTCGAGCATGATCGTCGCCTTGTGCGCGTACTTCGCATCGCCGGTGAGCATGTACGCGCGGCCGAGATTCAGCAGCCCGGGCACGAGATGCTTGTGCCACATCCAGTGGTTGTAGTAGGCGACGAACCAGTACTTCTCCCCCGTCTTCGGATCGGCCCAGCCCCAGCCGTCGTCGACGTATTGCGTGTCCCAGTCCTTCTTCTCGGTGAAACCGCTGCGGTAGTAGGCGGCGTAATCGTTGGTGGGGAAGACGGTGCCATCGACGGGGCATTTGATCTTGAACGGCAGCTTCGGGTCGATGAGCCAGTTGTAGTCGCCATTCCCCTTCTGGCGGATTTTTCCGCCGCAGACGGGGCAGCCGGTGGCGCTGACGGCGAAAGCCCGCGGGACGTCGGGCGAGGTGAGAAGAAACGTGAGGTCCTCATCCTTCCAGGCCGACCACTGGTCGGCATCTTTCAGGATGGCGTCGGCGATTTTCTTCGCCGCGGGATATTTGGCGATGTTCGCGCGGGCGCGGGCGATCTGCTCATCGGAATAGAGCGTGCGCGCGGTCTTGAGCGGATACTTGAGCTGCCGCGACGGCAAGCTCGTCGCCTGCGCCGCCAGCACGCTGCCTGTCATCGTCAGCAAGGCAATAAAGGTGAATGCGATGTTCATGGCTGAATTTCCAGAGCGTACGCCCGGCCGGATTTGAAATCGACCAGCGGACCTGTGCCGAGCACCGTCCCCCCATTCTCCGCCAGCAGCCTGATGCTCCCCGTCATCGGCGCATCGAGCTGAAACACCTGCCGATCCGGCCCCAGCGCTCCGATGGGCCCGTACGCCTTCTCGCCCGACACGATCAGCGCTTTCTTCTGAAGCCACGTGGCAAAGATCCGGTTCTGATCCAGCGATCCCTTCGCCCCCGCGCCGTACAGACAGCCCAGCAGCCGCCGACCCGGCTTCTCCTGCTCCCCCGCCGTCACCCAGCCGATCGCAACCATGTATCGATCGGCGTCATCCAGGTTTTTGCACACCGTTCTGGCCACGCCAAAGTGCATGCCATCCCGTCCAAGCAGATACGTCAGGTGATCGCCGTTGTGATGCAGTGCCATCAGATACCAGTCGCGCGTGCCGACGTGAAACTTCTTCACGTCGTTCACCATGCTGTGGGGCAGGCCATACACAATCTCTTCGAAGGCGAAACGCTTCCCGTCGTCGCCGCTGGCGCGAGACACGCCCGCGAATCCGGCAAAGTCGCCGAAGTAGAGACGATATTTCCCCGCCTCGAAGAGGAGCACGTTCATTCCGTTGATGTCGGCGTCGGCGTAGTTTTTGTAGCCGTCGATGGCGACGATCTGATCGCGCGTGGCGGGGAAGGCGTCCGCGGTGGCGCCGTTCCAGTGCTCGCCATCGGCGCTGAAGAAAGTCGCTGGCTTGTTCTTCCCATTCGCATCAGGAAAGGCGGTGCAGATCATCGCAAAGCCTTTATTCGTCGGCGTGACGTTGACGTTGCAGACATGCTGGAAATCCCCGTGCTCGATGACGGTCCGCCGATTTTCGAAGGTCAGGAAGTCGCGCGTCTCTGCGGCGTAGATGCGATCGTTCGCCGTCTCGACGCCGTCCCATCCGCCGTAATAGACGCGCCAGCCGTCCTTCGTCTGCACGACGGACGGCGCATAGATGTTGCGATGCTTCCCCTCGCGCGGCGCGAGCATGGGCCTGCGAACATCGGGCAGCAGGTGCGGCTCAGGCTGACCCCAGATCCCCGGATAAAACGCCCCCGCAGCGACGCCGCGGATCTCGATATACTTGCGATCGAAAGCCTCCCCCACATCGCGCACGGAAAGCTTGGGCGACTCGCGCGGGCTTGCCGCTTCAGCGGCAAGCGCTGTTGCGATCACCACCGCGGCGGCAAGCCAAACCGTTGTCCATCTACGATCGCACACAACCCCTCCACATACTCCACGCCCCCGCACTCGACATACCGCGCCGAATCATCCAGCGCCAACGTCACCGCCGTTCCCTGCAACTTCATCTCCCGCCCGCCCGTCCGAATCAGCAGCCCCCGCCCTGTCATCAATGCGTGGTACGCATCGGGCGCGGCGTCGTTGAGCGGCGCGAAGTCGTAATCCCGTAGCAACTCCTCAAGCGACGAGCGCGTCGTCCGGGTGAATATGAAATCGAGAGCGACTTTCTTCGCGTCCTCCAACGCCACCACACCCTCGCGAGCGTGCGCCGGCAGGCGCGCAACCGCGACGCCGGTGATTTCAGACATGTGCTGCGGCGCCGGCAAATTCAATTCCGCCAGGCGGGTCTTGATCATGCGCGCGCTGCACGCCTCGTACGAGAGGAGCGTCGTGCGATCCGGCTCGCCCTGCCGCTTGGCGATGGCGCCCAAGGGGCGGTCGAGGAAAACAGCGGTCCCCAATTCGCGCAGCTCCTCGTCGCGCGACAGGTCTTCGATCGATCGCGCGAGCACCTTCCGCGCCACCGGCGTGAGCAGCCCATCGGTGGGCTCGTCCGCGAAGAGCCGGCGCGTGCGCGTGGACGGGTCGGTGATTTGAGCGTCGGGGACTGCCGCGAAGGGCAAGCCACGGAGGTTGTCCCCCGGCGAAGTCGGGCGGTCGGGGATGGGCAGGTCCTCGCACCGCCGGCGCGCCAACCAGCCGGAGCGCAGGGCGCGACGGTGCATCTGATCCTCATCCCCGCGCAGCAGACCGATGTAGGCGCGGAGCACCGCATCGAGCATCAGCGCATCGGGATAGTTCGCGCCGCGGTTGTGAAAACGTACCAGGTCAAATGCATTCAGATGCCGCGCCAGGTGGCGGAGCATGTAGCCTAGCCGCTCCTGTGCCCGATCGAATCTCAGTACCGCGGCGATGAGATTGTCGGCCAGGCTCGTCCAGGGCGAGAGGGCCAGGCGATTGAACAGCGCGGGAAAATCATCGCCGGGATCATCGATCGATATCCCGGCGCGCAAGCGTGCCTCCAGCAGACGGGCGCGATCGAGCGGATACGCCAGCAACCCCAGCGCGTACGCCGGGTGCGGCGTCTCGACCGACGCAATCGCCAGCCGGCTCGTACCGCTTAGCGCGAAGCCGATGCAACGCCGCAACATCTGCGGACGATCCAGCGGAGCCGTGCCAACCAATTCGCTCATCCATTCGCCGCTGCGCATTCGCACGTTTCGCGTCACCTCGGCATGATGCGCGAGACAAATCTCGATCAGCGGTCGATCGGAGGGATAGCTCGTCTGCTCCAGGTAGATCGCCCACGCACCCGGCGTGCGCGCGATCCGCAGCTTCCCCGGCGGCGGGACCAAAAACGTCTCGGGGACGAGAAGATTCTCCACTACTGCCGGTTCCACAGCTCGATGAAATAATCGGTGACCGGCGGGCGCGAGCCGTCGGGGCGGATCAGCCAGAAGCCACGCATGTCCTCGTTCCTCGGCCGCGCATTCTTCGTCGTCGCCTTCTCCTTGAACTCGTTGCAGTAGAGTTCCCAGTAGACGACGAACTTCGCCCCCCACTGCATGGCCGTCTCGGTGGCGATGCGGATGCGCTTGTCCTGCTCGTCGGGTCCGCCGACGACGTTCTCCGGCGCGCCGTACTCGCCGACATAGACTTTCGCCTTCCCGCCCGGCGCTTTGGAGGCGAGGTAATCCAGGGCCTCGCGAAATTTCTCCGGCTCGTGCGTCGGGACATCGTACGCGGAGTAGGAATAGAGATCGCAGTGCGTGTGCGGCAGGATGTCATTGGTGACGGTGACTCCCTCGCCCTTCATCGCCCGCGCGATGTGATTGACCTCGGCGGCGTGGAGGACTTGCATCCCGCGCTCGCCCGCTTTCTGCCGCGCATCGGCCACGCCGTCCTGTCGCGCGTTGAACCAGTCGATCATCCCTTTGACCGCCGTCGGCGAGGGATCATGCCCCGGCGCCCCGCCGCGCAGGGACCAGTCGCCTTCCCAGTTCTGAATGACGAACGTCTTGCCGCTGTCTTTATAAGTATCGAGCAGATGCGTCGTCAGCTCCGCGAACTCCGCGCGTTCGCGCGCGATCTGCTCGGTCGACATGCCCTCGAGGTAATAATGATCCGGCCGCGACGGCGCATACGCTTCCAGGATGAACGTGCTGAAAGGCTTGTCGAAAAACCTGGTGAAGTACGGCAGCTTCGCCATCTCGCTCAGCGTCCCCACCTTCGGCCAGGTCGAATTGAACGGGTACGATTTCTTCAAGGCCGTGAACCAGACCTTGATCACCCGGCAGCCCATCTCATGCAGCTGGTCGGCCCCTTCGTTCAGATAGTCTTCGTCCGTGAAGTTGTATTTCCCGGCGACGTGCGACACGCCGACCACGTTGGCAGGTAAAACGCTGGGCATGCGAGCGGACTACAATACCACATGCGTTACCTCGTGACGGCGCGGGTGAAGCCCGGGAAGGAAAAGCCGCTTCTCGACGCGATCGAGACCGGAAAACTCGGCCGCGGATCGGTCGCCGGTGGTGAATACCTGCGGAACATGACCGCCGCGCGATTGCGCGAAGACGGAAGCCTTCGGTGGGTCGAAGTCTGCTTCTGCAGCACGCCGCTCGAAGAGGAGCGGCCGTACTGGGAAGAGTATTTCGAGCTGGTGAAGGTGCAGGATGCGCACCATCGCGACAAGTGCCGCGATCTCAACGGCGAAGAGCCGTGGGCCTGTTCCGGGTGCGACTGCACCGAGAAACTCGAGAAGCATCTCGCCGGCACAGGGGAATCGTTTCTAAAACTTTTGCGCGAGACGACCCGTCATGCCTGACAACGGCTTCATTCGCGTCGGCACCGTCGAAGAGCTCCAATCCCGCGGCTGCGTTGTCGTCCGCGGCGGCGAACATCCCATCGCCGTCTTCCACGATGAAGGCAAATTCAAAGCCGTGGACAACCGTTGCCCGCACATGGGCTTTCCGCTCTCCAAGGGCGGCGTGCACGAAGGGATCCTCACCTGCTACTGGCATCACGCCCGCTTCGACCTGGCCAGCGGGTGCGCCTTCGATCTCTGGGCCGACGATGTGCCCACCGCGCCGATTGAAATCCGCAACGGCGAAATCTTTGTCGCGCCCGTGTGTCACTTCGCCGAAGGCGCTCAGAATCACTGGAAGCGGCGCCTGAGCGAAGGGATGAGCCAGAACATCTGGCTGATCATCGCCAAGTCGGTGGTGGCCCAGCTGCACGCGGGCGTGCCGATCCGGGAGATCGTCCGCGATGCAGCGTTATTTGGCGCGCGGCATCGCGACGGGTGGTCGATGGGGATGACCATCCTTGCGGCGCTGGCGAACCTGGCGGGCAAGGAGCTGGGCGAGGACGAGACCTATCTGGCGCTCTATCACGGCATCTCGCGCATGGCGGACGACTGCGAGGGCGAAGTCCCCC
>JADMIO011246993.1_pt1 | contig 10793 bp, 10 predicted proteins | sample 8958161 | NCBI WGS metagenome assembly JADMIO01 (sample SAMN16585339, study PRJNA669376) | soil metagenome | isolation source: Crop rotation soil | place: USA: Cullars Rotation, Alabama | collected 2011 | reverse complement strand
CCCGGGCGCAGATGCGCCCAATGGCAAAAGCGGCGCGAACGCGCCGCGCATCCTGCGCTATGTCAGCCAGCGGCCCGACAAGGCCTATCTGCGCGAAGGTCCCACCTATGGCCACAAGGTGCTGTGGGTCTATCGCCATCGCGGCTATCCCTTTGCGGTGATCGGCCAGTTCGATACCTGGCGGCGGGTGCGGACCGTGGATGGAACCCTGGGCTGGATGAGCGCCTCCATGCTCAGCGAACAGCGCACCGTGCTGGTCACCGGCAAGACCCGCGTCAAGATCACCGCCGAGGCGGATGGCGGCAAGGTGGTGGCGCTGGCCGAGCCCGGCGCCATCGCCAATTTGCGGTCCTGCACCCGCGATGCCTGCCGCATCAAGGGTGAGCAGGTTGATGGCTGGATAGCCAAATCCCGCATCTGGGGCGTGGGTGCTGAAGAAGTGTTCGACAAGCTGCCGCGGCGTTAGGCGCGGGTCCTTGGCTTAGCTTTTCTTAGCGAGCGCAAGCGAGCTTAGAAAAGCTTGCCCCGTTTCGAGCGCGCAGCGGGCGAGGGCGGTAGGGCCCCGCATTCGTCGCGCCCTCGCTCGTGTACGTCTTGTACACGTCGCTCGTTGCTACGCTGTCGCTAGCAACCCTGCTCAGGCCGCAAAATCCCTCGCGCCTCGATTGTCTCAATTAGTGCCTAAAGTGCCTCATGCCGGTGAACACCATCGCCAGGCCCTTTTCGTCGGCCGCATCAATCACTTTCTGGTCATTGACCGAACCGCCAGGCTGGATCACCGCCGTGGCGCCGGCTTCCGCCACCGCCATCAAGCCGTCGGGGAAGGGGAAGAAGGCTTCCGACGCCGCCGCCGAGCCGATGGTGCGGGGCCGGTCCCAGCCCGCAAGGCGGGCGGCGTCCTGGGCCTTGATGGTGGCGATACGCGCCGAATCCACCCGGCTCATCTGGCCGGCGCCGATTCCGGCGGTGGAGCCGTCCTTCACATAGATGATGGCATTGGACTTCACATGCTTGCCGATGGTGAAAGCCAGCAGCATGTCGGTGATTTCCTGCTCGCTGGGTTGGCGCTTGGTTACGACCTTCAGTTCGGCGCGGGTAACCCTGCCATTGTCGCGGCTCTGCACCAGGAAACCGCCCGCCACCGAACGATAGGTGAGGGTGGGCGCTAGCGGATCAGGCAAACCGCCAGCGGTCAGCAGGCGCAGATTCCGCCGCGCCGCCAGAATCTTGCGTGCGTCTTCATCGGCATCGGGGGCGATGATCACTTCGGTGAAGATTTTGGAGATTTCCTCGGCGGTGGCACCATCCAGGGTCTGGTTGAAGGCCAGTACACCGCCAAAGGCGCTGACCGGATCGCAAGCCAGGGCCGCAAGATAGGCGTCTTTCAAGCTCGTACCGAGCGCCACGCCGCAGGGGTTAGCGTGTTTGATGATGGCGCAGGCGGCACTCTGTTTGGGATCGAATTCCGCCACCAGCTCATAGGCCGCATCGGTGTCGTTGATATTGTTGTAGCTCAACTCCTTGCCCTGAAGCTGCCGGGCGGTGGCAACACCGGGGCGCGACGAGCCGTCGGCATAGAAAGCAGCTTCCTGGTGCGGATTTTCGCCATAGCGCAGGCCTTGGCGCAACAAGCCGCCAAAGGCGCGGCGGCGCGGCGGCTCCTTGTCGCCGTCCTTGGCCAGCTCGCCCGCGAACCAGTTGGACACCGCCGAGTCGTAAGCGGCGGTGCGGGCAAAGGCGCGCTGCGCCAGGCGGCGGCGCAAGCCCAAGGTGGTGGCGCCATTGTTGGCGGCCATCTCGTCCAGCACGGCTTTGTAATCTTCGACATCCACCACCACCGTCACCCAGTCATGGTTCTTCGCCGCCGAGCGGGTCATGGCGGGACCGCCAATGTCGATATTCTCGATGGTGGTTTCGAAATCGGCGCCGCGCGCCACCGTGGCTTCAAAGGGATAGAGATTGCACACCAAAAGATCGATGCCGGCGATGCCATGTTCCTTCATCGCGCTCGCATGGTCGGGCTTGTCGCGCAGGGACAAGAGACCGCCATGCACCATCGGATGCAGGGTTTTGACCCGGCCATCCATCATTTCGGGAAAATTGGTGATCTCGGAGACGTCGCTGACCTTCAGGCCCGCATCGCGCAACGCCTTGGCGGTGCCGCCGGTGGAGATCAGCATCACGCCAAAGTCCGCCAGCCCCTTGGCGAATTCAAGCAAGCCCGTCTTGTCGGAAACCGACAGCAGGGCGCGGGCAATTTTGCGGCTGGTCATGATGGGCTCTGGCTGGGATACAAGCCGCTCTTAGCGCCTGTAAAACAAATATAAAAGACTGAGCGCTCCACTTGCACACAGCGACCAAATGACGGGGATGGAAAGCTGCTGCTTGCCCCAGGTCATGATGAAGTCTCCGGGCATGCGGGCCGGCTCGAAGGCCATCACGATGGGGACCAGGAAGACCGCACCCCCGACCAGGACCAGAATCAGCAAAATGAGCTTTTCTATATGTCTCATGGCAGTGGCATCGGGCTAAGTCCCAGCTTTTCAAACAGTTGGCGGTCGCAATCGGCCTGCGGATTGGGCGTGGTCAGCAATTTGGGGCCCTGGAAAATGGAATTGGCCCCGGCCAGGAAACACAAAGCCTGGGTTTCGTCGCTCATATCCTGGCGGCCCGCCGACAGCCGCACCATGGATTTCGGCATGGTGATGCGGGCGACCGCGACGGTGCGCACGAATTCCAGGGGATCGAGTTTTTCGGAACTCTCCACGGCGCGGGTGTCTTCTCCCACCAGGAGATTGACCGGCACGCTTTCAGGATGAACGGGCAGGGTGGCCAGGGCATGGATCAGCCCGATGCGGTCCTGCTGGCTTTCGCCCATGCCGACAATGCCGCCGCAGCACACATGGATGCCGGCCTGGCGCACATGGTCCAAGGTGTCCAGCCGGTCCTGATAGGTGCGGGTGGTGATGACGTGACGATAATATTCCGGCGAGGTGTCGAGATTGTGATTGTAATAGTCCAGTCCGGACTGTTTCAGCCGCGCAGCTTGCGGTGCCGTCAGCATGCCCAGGGTGACGCAAGTCTCCATTCCCAGCGCCTTGACGCCTTCCACCATGGCGCAGACCGTGTCCAGGTCCTTGTCCTTGGGATTGCGCCAGGCAGCCCCCATGCAGAAACGCGAGGCGCCCGCATCTTTGGCGGCGCGGGCCTGTGCCAGCACTTCTTTCACTGCCATCAGCTTGGTCGCCTTCAATCCGGTGGGATTGGAGACCGACTGGGTGCAATAGGAGCAATCCTCTGGGCAGCCGCCGGTCTTGATCGAGAGCAGGGTGGAGGTTTGGACCTGCATGGGATCGAAATGGGCCCGGTGGACGCATGCCGCCCGGAACACCAATTCCGGGAAAGGCAGGGCAAAAAGGGTGGCGATTTCTTCGCGGGTCCAGTCGGAGCGCGGCGTGTCGTGCAGGGCACGGGCGGGGGCGTTCATGACGCCATATTAAGGGGGACGGGAGGTCCTGTAAAAGAGTGGACGCCAAGCCCTCAAAACGCTAACAAAAGCCCCCCTCCTGGACCCGTGCGGGCGTGGTGGAACTGGTAGACGCGCCAGACTCAAAATCTGGTACCGCAAGGTGTGTCGGTTCGATTCCGACCGCCCGCACCATTCATTCGGCACGCCTCGGCGTGCCGAATGAATGCCAAGCCCGCCCGCGCGACAGCGACTTAAGGGCGGGCGCGGCAGCGATGCCAGCAAAGCAACAGGCGTTCGGTCGTTTTTATCTAATGCCGTCTTCGCTGCGCTCAGCCGGCGCGGCCGCCCGCGGCAGTAACCTAATCCCCTGTCGCGAGCTTCACTGCCAGCAGCGCCATGGTGATGCCGATCACCGCGTCCAGCACACGCCAGGCTTTCGGATTGGCGAATAGCGGCTGCAGCAGACGCGCGCCATAGCCCAGGGAAAAGAAGAACACACAGGAAGCCGTCATCGCGCCGAGCGCGAAGCCGGCGCGATTGCCGCCATAGCGAGTAGAGACTGATCCCAGCAGCACTAGCGTATCGAGATAGACATGCGGATTGAGCCAGGTGAAGGCAAGGCATGTCAGCAGGGTGGCGGCCAGGCTTTTGCGCACGTCCGCCGAGGGATCGAGCGCGCCATGGTTGCGCCATGCCGACCACAGGCTGCGCAAGGCATAAGTCAAAAGGAAAGCCGCTCCGCCAAAGCGCATGACGGGCGCAAGCCAGGGAGCGGCAGTCACCAGCGCGCCGAAGCCTGCCACCCCGGCCGCGATCAGCATCGCGTCGGAACCGGCGCATAGCGCGCAAACGGCAAAGACATGCTCGCGTCTCAGTCCCTGGCGCAGGACAAAGGCGTTCTGGGCTCCGATGGCCAGGATCAGGCTGAAACCCAGCAGGAATCCGGGAACAAAGGCGGTGGTCATATCGCTGACTATGACCCGGGCCGATCGGGGTCAATGAAGAATAGATATGCGGCGTCCGCATACCATGGAAGAGTAGAGAACGGATCGAGGACTCGCCCGATGGCCGAACACAGGATCGCGCGTCCCAACCTGGTTCTGGCCACCTGCATCCTGGCATCGAGTCTTTCCTTTGTGGATGGCTCGGTCACCAATGTCGCGCTTCCCGCCATCGGCAAGTCGCTTGCGGCTGACGCAGCCGATCTGCAATGGGTGATCAACGCCTATCTCCTGCCGCTCAGCGCGCTGTTGCTGCTGGGCGGGGCGGCGGGCGACCGCTATGGCCGCAAGCGTCTGCTGGTCGCAGGCACTGTTCTGTTCGCCGCCGCGTCCACCGCTTGCACCCTGGCGCCGGACCTTGGGCTGCTGCTGATTGGCCGCGGCCTGCAAGGTATCGGCGCGGCGATATTGATGCCCAACAGCCTGGCAATCCTGGGAGCGAGCTTTTCCGGCGAAGCGCGCGGCCGCGCCATCGGTATCTGGGCCTCCGTCAGCGCGGCGATGGCAGCCATCGGACCGGTTCTGGGCGGTTGGCTGATCGATATGGTGGGATGGCGCGCCATATTCCTGATCAACCTGCCGTTGGCGGCGGGCGCGATCGGCTTGGCGCTGATCTATGTCGCCGACACACGCGAGAAGGACCGTCCGGCGCTGGACGTTCCCGGCGGTGTGCTGGCCACATTGGCGCTGGGCGCGCTGACCTGGGGGCTCACCTTGGGGGCCGGCCGTACGGGCTGGACCATATTTGCAAGCGGCGGCGTAATCGCCGGCATTGTCCTGATGCTCGCCTTTGTCTGGGTTGAAAAGCAACGCGGCGACCGCGCCATGATGCCGCTCGCCATGTTCGGCTCCTCCAGCTTCATAGGCCTGACTTTGCTGACCTTGCTGCTCTATGGCGCATTGGGGGCGCTGGTGGTGTTGGTGCCCTATGTTCTGATTCAGGCAAGTGGTTATAGCGGCACGCAAGCCGGCACCGCGTTGGTGCCTTTTGCCATCGTGCTGGCGCTGGCTTCGCCCCTGATGGGAAAGCTGGCGGGACGAATCGGCGCGCATATTCCGCTTACCATCGGCCCGTTGGCGGTGGCGGCCGGGTTTCTGCTGCAATTGCGCATGGGCATCAGAACAAATTATGGAACAGAAGTGCTGCCCGCGATTCTGGTGATCTCATTCGGCATGGCGGGGGCGGTTGCGCCCTTGACCAATGCCGTGCTGGGCGCCGTCGATGCGCGTCACACCGGCTCGGCATCGGGCTTTAACAGCGCCATCGCGCGCACCGGCGGGCTGATCGCCACCGCATTGCTGGGCGGGATATTGAGCGCCGAGGGCGATCGTCTGATGACGGGCTTTCATGCGGCGGCGGTGGTTTGCGCTCTGGCTTGTGCCGCCGCTTCCGCCAGCGCCTTTTTCCTGATTACGGCAGAGCGCGGAAAATGATAGCCTGCCGCCAATAACAAGCCCCCGGGGAGACCACATGCGCACCACTGTTTTTGCCATCGCCATTTCGCTTGCCGCCACCCCCGCCTTGGCGCAGCCGCTGCCTGCGCCCGCCAGTTATCCCCCGGTGACGGGCGAGAAGGGCGTGGTCACCACCCATGCCTTGTCCATGGAGATGGCCGACAGAATCGCGCATGGCGCGGTGGATGCCTGCCGCAAGATGGGTTTTCACACCACCATCACGGTGCTGGATTCCTCGGGCGCGCTGAAAGCCTTCCTGCGCGATGACGGCACCGGCCCGCATACCATCAGCCTGTCGAAAGACAAAGCCTATACCGCCATCACCCTGGCCAATCGTTTCGCGACGTCCGGAACCTTCGCCACCGCGCGCAATTCCACCTTGGGGTCACCCATGACCAACATCCAGGGCGTGGTCGGCGTGGCCGGCGGCGTGCCGATCAAGTATCGCGGCGAAGTGATCGGCGGCGTGGGCTCGTCGGGCGCGGTGGGCGGTGACAAGGACGAGCTCTGCTCCCAGGCCGGCATCGATGCTGTGGCCGACCAGCTCCGATAACAGTTTTTCCATTCAGCCGGCGCGGTCCGCGACCGAGTTGATTTCGGCGGCGGCGCTGTTTCGCGCCTATGCCGCCACCTTGCCGATCGATTTGGCGCCGCAGGGATTCTCGAAGGAATTGGAGTCGTTGCCCGGCGTCTACGGCCCTCCCGGCGGGGAATTGCTGCTGGCCAAGCGCGGCGACCATGTGCTGGGCTGTATTGCCCTCAAGCCCTTGGAACCGCCGCGTGTCGCCGAGATCAAGCGGCTGTTTGTACGGACGCAGGCAAGAAAGGCTGGTGTCGGCCAGGCGCTGGTGTCCGCGATTATCGTCACGGCGCAACGGCTGGGCTATGGCGAAATCAAGCTGGACACATTGCCCGGCATGGAAAGTGCCATCGCGCTTTATATGCGCAATGGTTTTGCACCCGTCGCACCTTATGGCAGCCATCCCTATCCGGGGTTGCTGAGTTTGGGCAGGGCGCTTTAAATTTCACGCCACGCGGTCATGCTTGTAACGCAGGGCAGCCCAACCCATTCGAACCTGCGAAACAGGAGGTGAGGCTGGCCCATCTATGGTCTCATCATGGGCGGAATCGAGGTCCGGATGAGCGCGCGCAATTGGGGATTGTTGTTGCTGCTGGCGCTGCTGTGGGGCAGCTCGTTCTTTTTCTACAAGCTGCTGGTGGCGGTGCTGCCGCCGGTAACGGTGGTTCTGGGCCGGGTCGGGCTGGCAACCATCGCGATGCATTTGTGGTTGGCTGTGCAGGGCCAAGCCATGCCCCTGTCCGGCAGATTGTGGCTGCGCTTTCTGCTGCTGGGGTTGCTCAACTGCTCGTTTCCCTTTGTGCTGATTGCCTGGGGGGAGTTGCACATTTCCAGCGGCTTGGCCTCCATCCTCAATGCCACCACGCCCATCTTCATGGTTGCGGTGGCGCATTGGGGCACCGATGACGAGAAATTGTCGGCCGGCAAGGCAATCGGGATCGCGCTTGGCATCGCCGGTGTGATCGTGCTGGTGGGGCCAAGTGTAGTCGGTGGCACAGACGCTATCTGGGGCGAGTTGGCGGTGATTGCCGCGTCCTGTTCCTATGGCTTTGGCGGTGTGTACAGCCGCCGCTTCAAGGATATGTCGCCGCTGCAAGCCGCGACCGGACAGATGACCGGCGCGACCCTTCTTCTGATCCCATTGTCGCTGCTGCTAGACCGGCCCTGGAATTTGGCCATGCCGCATCTGGATGTCTGGGCGGCATGGCTTGCCATCGCGCTGGTCAATACCGCGCTGGCCTATGTCGTTTATTACCGGATGGTGGCCAATGTCGGCGTCACCTATATCTCGCTGGTGACGTTTCTCATTCCCATCATCGCGCTGTTTCTGGGCAGCATGTTCCTGGAGGAGAGCGTAAGCTGGCGGGCCGTGGCCGGCATGGCGATCATTGGCCTGGGATTGGCGGCAACCGATGAACGCTTGTTTACAAAGCTCAGGCGGCTGTCCATCCCCCATCAATCGAAATAATACTGCCGGTGATGGAACGGGCCATGTCGCCTGCCAGATAGAGCGCCAAAGCGGCGACTTCTTCCACCGTGACGAACTGCTTGCTGGGCTGGGCCAGCAGCAGCACGTCATTGATCACCTGTTCGCGCGTCATCTTGCGCGCCGCCATGGTGTCGGGAATCTGTTTTTCCACCAGCGGGGTCCAGACATAACCGGGACAGATGGCGTTGGAGGTGATGCCGAAGGTCGCGGTCTCCAGCGCGATGGTCTTGGTGAAGCCGGCGATGCCGTGCTTGGCCGCGACGTAAGCCGATTTGAACGGCGAGGCGACCAGGGCATGGGCGGAAGCCGTGTTGATGATGCGGCCCCATTTTTTCGCCTTCATGCCGGGAATGGCGGCGCGGGTGGCGTGGAAAGCCGATGACAGGTTGATGGCGATGATCTGGTCCCATTTTTCGGGCGGGAAGTCCTCGACCGGCGAGACGAACTGGATGCCGGCATTGTTCACCAATATGTCCACCGCACCCAGCTGTTTGATGGTGTCGGCGACCATGGCCTCGGTCTCGGGTCCTTTGCTCATATCGGCGCCGCTATAGATCGCCTTGACCCCGAACTCGTTTTCGATGCCGCCGCGCTCCTTCTCGATTGCCGCGGCGTCGCCGAAGCCGTTGATGCAGATATCGGCGCCTTGGCCGGCAAAGGCCCGCGCAATGGCCAGCCCTATGCCCGAGGTTGAACCGGTGACCAGGGCGACTTTGCCTTTGAGGAACATGACATTTTTCTCCGAGAAAGCGTTGGCCGAAGCATGGCACAGTCTTGGCCGTGCTAAAGGGGCGATAAGGCCGCACTCGTGGAGCGGCATTCGCCACCCTGCTTGGCGCGAACACCGAAGCGAATGTCAAATCCAAAGCTCCACTGGAATCATATATTTGCTAATGGTCCTTTGATTCCAACATTCGCAAAGTGCCTGGCGCAAATGGGCCGCGAATGTTGGAATCGGACCACTAGGTCGGAATATTTAACAATTTCGGCTATGATTCGACCATGGACGCAAAACCGATACATCCGCCGCATCCGTCGGGCCATCGCTACGCGCCGATCCCCCGGCCGGACAATTGTGGTCGCATTGCTCTGGTGCTGCAGGGCGGCGGCGCGTTGGGCGCCTACCAGGGCGGGGTCTATCAGGCGCTGCACGAAGCGGGGTTGGAACCGGAATGGGTATCCGGTGTCAGCATCGGCGCCATCAATGCCGCCTTGATCGCCGGCAATGCGCCCGAGCGGCGTCTGGCGGCGCTGTGCGAATTCTGGGACCGCGTTACCGACCGCACCATCTGGCCCTATACGCCCGACGGCGACATCTATCGCCAGACCCGCAACACGCTTTCAGCCCTGACCACGGCGCTGTTCGGCCAGCCCGGCCTGTTCAATCCGCACAAGGTCAATCCCTGGTTTTTGCCGCCGGGCGCCAAGGAGGCCACCAGTTTCTATGACAACGGCCCGCTGAAAAAGACTTTGGAAGAGCTGGTCGATTTCAAGCGGCTGAATGACGGCGATCCGCATTTCTCGGTGGGCGCGGTCAATGTGATGACCGGCAATTTTGTCTTTTTCGACAATCGCAAGGAAGAAATCCGGCTGGAGCATATCCTGGCCAGCGGCGCCTTGCCGCCGGCTTTCCCCATGGTCAAGATCGGCACCGATTATTTCTGGGATGGCGGCATTGTTTCCAACACGCCGCTGCAGCATCTGCTGGCCCAGGACGACGATATCAATTCGCTGGTGTTCCAGGTCGATCTGTTCAGCGCCCGGGGCGATTTGCCCCGCACCATGTCGGACGTGCTGGGGCGCCACAAGGACATTATGTACTCTTCGCGCACCCGCCAGGTGACCGACAATTTCGCGCGTCTGCAGCGCTGGAAGACCCGCGCCTATGAAGCGCTGGTCAAGGTCCCGGAAGCGGAGTTGAGCGACGAACAGCGGGCGATGCGCGACAAGCTGTCGATCCTGCCCCAGGCCACGATCCTGCAACTGATCTATCAGCAGAAATCCTATGAGGGCAATGCGCGCGATTATGAGTTCAGCGCCGATTCCATGCATGAGCATTGGAAGAACGGCCATGAGGACACGCTCAGTACATTAAAGCGCAAGGATTGGCTCAAGATGCCGCCCAAGAATATCGGCGTCGTCACCCATGATGTGCACCGCGAAAATGAGGGCCGCTGATCTTGGCTGACGTCGCCGCGTCGATAGCGGGACGGTTGGAGCGGTTGCCGGCGACGCGCGGTTTCTGGCGCCGGGTGACGCTTCTGTCGCTGGGCGGGTTCTTCGAATTCTACGACCTGTTCCTGGCGGCCTATGTCGCGCCGGGCCTGGTGAAATCGGGCATCCTGACCACCACCACGCCGGGCCTGTTCGGCACCACCGGTATTGCCGGCTTTGTGGCGTCGTTCTTCCTGGGGCTGTTCGCCGGCACCGCTTTGTTCGGTTTTGTCGCCGATCGCTTCGGCCGCCGTATGATCTTCACCGGCTCGCTGCTCTGGTATGCGGCGGCGTCGCTGATCATGGCGTTTCAGCAAGATGCTTTCAGCCTGAATCTGTGGCGCTTTATCTGCGGCATCGGCATCGGGGTGGAGTTGGTCACCATCGACACTTATATCGCCGAGCTGGCGCCGCCGCGGGTGCGCGGCCGCGCCTTTGCCTTTGCCAATATCATCCAATTCGCCGCCATTCCGGTGGTGGCTTTCCTGGGCTGGCTGTTGGTGCCGCGCACTTTTTTTGGCCTGGATGGCTGGCGGTTTGTGGTGATGGCGGGATCGGCCGGGGCGGTGCTGGCCTGGTTTGTGC
>JADMIO010930552.1_pt1 | contig 10793 bp, 19 predicted proteins | sample 8958161 | NCBI WGS metagenome assembly JADMIO01 (sample SAMN16585339, study PRJNA669376) | soil metagenome | isolation source: Crop rotation soil | place: USA: Cullars Rotation, Alabama | collected 2011 | reverse complement strand
TGGCCCGACGCGGCCAGCTTCGAGGAGTCGCCCGACGCGGCCAGCTGCGAGGAGTGGCCCGACGCGGCCAGCTGCGAGGAGTAGCCCGACGCGGCCAGCTTCGAGGAGTGGCCCGACGCGGCCAGCTTCGAGGAGTCGCCCGACGCGGCCAGCTGCGAGGAGTCGCCCGACGCGGCCAGCTGCGAGGAGTGGCCCGACGCGGCCAGCTGCGAGGAGTAGCCCGACGCGGCCAGCTTCGAGGAGTGGCCCGACGCGGCCAGCTTCGAGGAGTCGCCCGACGCGGCCAGCTGCGAGGAGTCGCCCGACGCGGCCAGCTGCGAGGAGTGGCCCGACGCGGCTTGAACATTCTTGCCCTTGGCCGTCTTAAGCAAATAGGTGACGCATTTGCCGATGAAATCCGGGAGCTTGAGCTCGGCCTGGATTTCAAGCTTGGCCGATGCGATCTTGCTATCGCCTTCGTGTCGCGCGATCTCGCCTGATGCCTTGACGATGCAGAACCGGCTGTCGACCAGCGGATAGTAGTTCAGGACATCGAACGGATTTTCGCAGCTGTGGAAGCCGTTCTGACAGGCGACGATCTTGCCGCCGACCTCGTAGGATTTGCCGACCTCGAAGGCGAAATCACGGCAGGAGAGGTTCTTGTCGAACGCCTTGTACGCGACGATCTCGACCGCTTTCTTCGCGCGGGGCTTTTTTGCCACGGCCGCGCTGTCCGATTTCGCTTTGCCCCTTGCCACGTTTCGCTCCTACGGGTGTGCCGTTGGAGCTATCGTTACGCTACGTATCGTAGCGCGTCAATATGTTTTGTAGCGGTGCCGCAAATTATTTTTGGGTGAACATGCTGCCCCAGTCGTCCAGGTCGTCTTTAATATCCTTGGCAAGTTTAGCGACGTTACGCTCCGTGCGGTGCAGGGCCATGGTGGTCTTGATCGCTTCTCTCTCTACAACTTCAAGTCGCGCGGCAATAAGGCGAAGCTCTTCAAGAATCTTCGTCAGGTAATGACCGCCGCCTATTATGATCGCGACGAAGCCGAGGATTATGAGTGTGTTCATTCTGGCACTGGCCCGAGTACCTTGTGCATTGCCGCCACTTGGTCGCTCGACACACGGAACGTCATTTCTGGGTTAAATTGGCGTAGCTCAATGAAGGTCGCCGATCTACGGACGAGTTCCTTGATGAGCACGCTGGTGACGCGATCCCGATATGTGGCCGTATCCGTCTCCGTTCCGCGAAGCTGGACAATTACATCGTCCCCGATCGCCGGCGTGGCCCGCGTGCTCACATACAGCCGCTTGCCTGGCCGAAATCTGGGCCACATCGAATCTCCAATTACGGTGACACAATAGGCGTTTTGGTCGTGCGCAAGGCTCGGCGGGCGATCGATATATTCGAGTATGTCCGACATATCGAGCTCCGTCAGCTCAACATGCTGGTCGGGATCGAACTCGCGAACTCCCAAGGCGCCGCCCCATAATGGCAATTTGGCCAGCGACGTGGCAGGCGCTGGAAAATCCGCGGGAGCAACCTCGGATATAATCGTGGGCTTTGCGGAGACCGGCACCATAGGCGTCAGACCACCACGCATCAGCCAATCAGACGACACCCCAAGTTTTTTAGCAAAATCTGGAACGTGTTTTGCGAAGCCGTTTTGCCCGCTTTCATACGCCCGGTAGGTTATCGGGTTGATCTTCACAGCACGCGCGAAATCGGCGGCCTCAGTGTACCCGGCCTCCTCGCGCGCCCATTTTAACCGTCCTGCAGCGCTATCGAGATCCAAATTCGCCATAGCGAACTGCTCGCATATTAACGCGCTACAAATCATGTTGCGTTGAGACGCTATATTTGATAGCGACAGCATTTATGGATCATGCACAGCTAATTCGCGACCTCGGGGGCGGCAGCGTCGTAGGATCGTGGCTCAGGGCGCACGGCATAAAGGTAGAAGATGTCACGGTTCGCTCGTGGACTCACGACGGTCGCTCAATCCCTGATGGGTACTGGGCACACATCAAGGAAATGGCTGACGAAAAGGTCGTGTCCTGCAGCTTCGAGGGGCTTGCCCGCTCCGTAGCGATCGCGCCGAAGCAGGCGCCTTCCAAAGCCAAAGCGGCGTGAACTTCATCACCACTTCGCGAGGGTATCCCCTTTCTCGCGCGGAGAGCGGGTCGGCTTCGCCCTTCTCGGGTCGGCCCGCTTTTTCATTGGCGGCGGCGTGATGGCTGCGGCGGGTGGACCATCCAAAGAAGCGCGCGCACTCATGTCGGCTGGCGCTCATCGGAGCGTTGCTAGTCGCAGGGCTGCCGCAGCTACGGGCCGGTTGGCCGCGATTGCCTTCCGTGAGGAGCGCCGTTGCTCCGATTGCGGGGCGCTCGGCTACGTGCCGTGCGCCCACCGGCCCAACGGTGCCGGATGGCCTGAAGCTGAGGGAATGGCCACTGCCCGCGAAATCCTGCGGGGGGAGGGCTGCGACGGGCAGCGGCCAGCACTGAAAGAGGCCATCGCACGGTCTCATGGGGAGGCCGTTTAGATGAACTCCCTCCGAAACGAATACCCCCTCAATGCGAATTCCATTTCGCCATCGCTGTTCGGCAAGCCGACGAAGCGCGCAATTCGCGCCGCGGTGAAGCAGATGATTCTCGCTGTCCAGGCTCGCCACGGCCTGTCGGACGAGGAGCTGGCCGAGGTCATTGGCGGATGCAAGGAAACGGTCGCTAACTGGCGCGACGAATCCTCGACCATGAACACCGAGGCGCTGCTGATCTTCGCCTATTGCTACGGTGAGGATGCGATCGAGCCGATCCGCGCTCTTTATCGCGGCGGCGCTCCAGCGACCGAACCAACCGCGACGGACGATCTGACCCACGCTCAGCGCCTCATCGATCGCGCTCGGCAAAAGCTGGAGGGCGTTCAGTGAGCCTGAAAATACACGCGCAGACGAGCTTTTACGCCAACGCGGTCGAGTTCTGGCTGGTCGAACAAATTGCTGGAGAGAAGCGCGCATTCGGAAAGCCCATCGTCATGGAGGTGCAAGAGCGGGAGGGCCTATTGGTCGAGCCCACCTTCCGCATCCCCTTGGACAACGCTCAGGAGCTTTTTGAGCAGCTTTGGAAGCAAGGCTTCCGGTCGGCGCACGACAAGGGCAACGCCGAAGCGCTGGATGCCGCACGTCGCGAGCATATCGGCGACCTCCGCAAAGCGGCGAAACTCGCATGATTTCCCGCCTCATCGACACATTCCGCAACGCGGCTGCATTCGAGCTTGGTGCTTTGATCGGCTTCACCTGCGGCGTTGCTGCTGGCGGCATTCTCGTCGGGCTGACGATGATCGTCGGTCGCGCCCTCATCACGATGACGGGGTGGATGCCCTGAGATGTTTGGCGGGGAACCCATCATCAAAACGCGGGCCGAGCAGACGCTCGAATGGCTTGACCGCGAAAGCCGGATTCGCGCGCTGACCAACGAAGAAGCGCGGCAACTCGATCGGTGCCTTCACGCCATCCACGAACGCAACAAAAGACGTGCGTTCGAGGAGGTGTCGGCATGACGGCTAAGTCTCTGCGAAATCAATCGGTTTCGCTGTCAAGTGCCATTATTTCCGATGCCCAGTCTTGCGGCGCTGGAGGGCAGAAGAGCATAGAATCGTCGATGGAGCATCTGCCCTCCCACATCGCCCAAAGCAGGGCGAAATATGCGCGCCTCTACAAGTCGCCGCATCGTGCGACGTTCGACATCGTGAACATCCCTGCCGACATCACTGTGCTGACCCGCGATCCGGCGCCGTGCGGTTTCTGCGGCTCGGCGGGCGTCTGCAGGCATAGGCCGTACTATGGCTGACGGTCTCTCGATCGAGCTCGGCTGGCCGGCCAAAGAACTGAGCCCGAACGCGCGTGTCCATCACATGGTCAAGCATCGCTACGCCAAGGCGGCGAAGATCGAAGCTGGGTGGGCGACGAAGATTGCTCGGCCACTGAATTTCGGAACCGACGGGCCGATCACCGTGTCCGTGACCGCGCATCCGCCGAAGAACTGGAACGGCGGCGATCGCGACAACCTGGTCGCGCGGCTCAAGTCGCATTTCGACGGCATCGCGGAAGTGCTCGGCGTCAATGACCGCCAGTTCGAAACGCCAATCGTCACCTGGGCCGACAAAACTGAGCGCGGGAAGATCGTGATCGAGATTGGGTCGGCGGAATGACCCGCTCCTACCCCTCGCGCATCTCGAGGAAGAACGCGGCGCAGTCTCTCGCGCTGCTGCTGCACGGCTGCACTCCCGAGCGGCTGAGGAGCTTCACCGTCGAGGAGCTGACGAAAACCCACAAGGTGCGGCGTGACCAGGCCGAGCAGATGCTGGCGCAAGCGCGCGCCGGGAGGGGGATGTGAGTCCGCGCCGTCCCGCCCTTCGCTGGCACGGCGGTAAATGGCTGCTTGCGCCGTGGATCATTGAGCACTTGCCGCCGCACCAAGTGTACGTCGAACCATTCGGAGGCGCCGCCTCAGTGCTGCTCAGAAAGCATCCGTCCTACGCCGAGGTTTACAACGACCTCGACGGCGATGTCGTAAACCTTTTTCGCGTCCTTCAGGACGACCAGGCGACAGCGCGACTGATGGAACTGCTGCGCCTCACGCCGTTCGCACGCGACGAGTTCGAGTTGGCCTATCGATCAGCAAAGAACCGCGTCGAACGTGCACGGCGGCTCATCATCCGTTCGTTCATGGGCTTCGGCTCGAATGGCCACAATCCGCGCGTCAAGACCGGATTCCGCGCCAACAGCAACCGCTCCGGCACAACTCCAGCGCGCGATTGGCTAAACTATCCCGATAACCTTGTGGCGGTCGCTGAGAGGCTACGCGGTGTCGTGGTTGAAAGCCGCCCAGCGGTCGAAGTGATGCTTGCGCACGACGGTGATGAAACAGTTCACTACGTTGATCCGCCATACCTCCCCGAAACCCGCTCGCTGAAGAACCCCTACGATCTGAAATATCGCGGCGGAAAAGGCACTGCGCATCGCTCGGGGATGTATGCCCATGAAATGACGAGCAGCGACCATGAGGCGTTGCTGGAGACGTTGCTTGGGCTGAAGGGCATGGTTGTCCTCTCCGGCTATCATGCGCCGCTCTACGACGAAGCGCTCGGCGACTGGCGGCGCGTTGAGCGAGCCGCGCTGGCCGACGGCGCGCGTGAACGCACCGAAGTTCTGTGGATCAACACGCTGGCATCCGAACGCCTTGGCAAAGGGCTTCTCGCTAGAATGGAATCAGCATGACCGCCCCGGCCCCACTCCCAGCGAGGGCGGCGACTGCAGCTCGCGAGCATATGCCGTTCAAGGGCCACCGCACTGTCGCTGAGGTGTGGAGAGATCAAGATTTGTGCTGTTTTCGTTCTCATTGCGAAAAGCAGCCGCCTGCGAGCATAGAATCTCCGATGAAGCCCAAGCGCCGCAGAATGACCAACAAATATCGCGCTGAAGAGCTCGCTTTGCTTCGAGAGACTTCTGGACGAATTAGATCGGCAGGCTCGGTGTGGCTGACGCCTGGATGAAATTCTACCCGCAGGATTGGCGGGCTGACGAGCGGTTGAGGAACTGTTCGCTTGCCGCGCGCGGACTGTGGATGGAGTTGCTTGCCCTGATGCATCGCAGCGAGCGCTACGGCTATTTGCTCATCAACGGAAAATCGCCGACCGATCGGCAATTGTCTGTCCAAGTCGGCACCTCGCAGAGCGAACTTTCATTGCTTCTCGCAGAGCTCGAGGCCGAGGCTGTTTTCAGCCGCGATCGCAATGGCACGATCTATTCCCGCCGCATGATAAGGGACGAAAGAAAGGCAAAAACAGCCCGCGAGAACGGCAAGAACGGGGGAAACCCAAAGCTTTGTAATGCAACAGGAAATTCATCGTTGGATAACCCACCGCTTAACCTCTCGGATAAGACTGGGGATAAAGCCCAGAAGCCAGAAGCCAGAAGCCAGAACCAGAATAACCTCAAAAGTAATAGCCTTACGACATCGCGCGAGGAATTGCCCGAAGCCGACGATTGCACTCCCGAGCTTGCTTTCGAGTACGTCTGCCGAGCAGCCGAATGGCGAGCCGCGAACGACACCCAGCGACAAAATGGAATTGGAATTATTGGCGGCTGGCTGGCTTTGGGCTGTACGCTGGAGCTGATCCTCGAGGGCATTGCCAGGGCGAGAACGCGCGATCCGGCGCAAACACGATCGCTCAAGCGCTTCGACAGCACGATCCGCGGAATGCGCAAAGACCAGCTCGGAGGCGAATTGCCGGCAACGACCGAGGACGTGCACAAACTCACCGGAGGGGTTGCGAGCAGGGTGTCGGTCCAATGACGGCGCGCCAATGCTGCGGCAGTGGAGCGCGCGGGTGATGAGAAAGGCGGGGAAGATGCGACAGGTCACGATCGTCGGGAACCGCGTGATTCCCGAAGCGGAGGCGATCGGCCTTCGCGCACAGGTCAGCGCAGCCATCATCGCGAAGAACGAGCACAGGCTTCAGTCGCGGATTGCAAGGTTGCCGGATGCACCGGAACGCAGGAGCATTGCCCATGCCATGCTTGCGGTTGAAATGCGGTTAGTCAAAGGATTCTGGACGATCGCAAGGCAGCCCCTCGGTTCGTGCTCGCCGGGAAGCGCGCACAGCAACGGAATCAGCTACATCCACGGAAGCGACGACACCCATGCCCGCTATACCGACGCACCAGGCGGCAAATGGGAAGTTGCTGCACCACGACCGTCGCTGCCCTCATCTAAGGACATTGACGCCGCCAACCAGGCGCTTGAGTGGCTGCTGCTGATCAACAACGAAACCCTGCGGAGGCTGCTCGTGGTAGGCGCAACCTCAAAGCGCGGCGACATCGGCCGGCGCATCAACTGGCAAAGGCTGAGGCCCATGCTGCGAGAACACTCCGACACGACGGTCAGGACGCTCCAGCGGCGCTATCAGGAAGCCCTGCGAATAATTGTCACTGAGCTCACTATTGCGCGGATGTCGTCTTTGTCGCATATAGCCGCTTAAATAAATCATCTTGGACGATTGCGCCCGCGGCTCACGACAGAGCTTGCGGGCGTTACTGTCTCGGGCCGCAACGCCCGACCCGGCGCCGCTCCTTCACACCCCCTTGGGCAGCGAGCGCCGGGATATACGGAGGGTCACATGGTCGAGAGGCTGCGTGGCCGCAAAGCCGTTGAGCAGAGAAAGCGCAGACTGCACCGCACTCACGGTCTCTGCGAGGACTGCCTCAGCGAAGGTGTGGTGAAGCCTGCCGTTGAGGTCGACCACATCAAGCCTTTGGCGCTCGGTGGATCTGACGAGGACGAGAACACCCGCAACCTTTGCAAGCGTCACCACGAGGATCGCACGGCAGAGCAGTTCGGGCACAGGCAGAAGGTAGATATTGGAGCGGACGGATGGCCGACTGGGTGAACTGCATCGTTGAGAGCTCGATCGTCGACAAGGTTGTGGCCATGCTTCTCGTTTGTGTGCTCGCCTTGCCGTTCATTGCTGCCGGATACCTCATTCTTCACGGCTAGGGGGGGGCGTCCAAAGATTTGCGCCGCCCGAGCGGGAAACCGGCGCGCAGTCGCAAAAACATAAATCGTAACAGCGCCTTATGCGCGCGCGTGACAGTCGGAGACAGATCATGGGTCGCAAGTCGGCCGCGGCTCTTGCAGTCGTTGGCGGAACGGACATCGACGGGCGTCCGAAGCCTCCTTCGGATTTGACCGAGTTTCAGCGTGAGGTGTGGGAGCGGACAGTCGCCAATGAGGCGGCGGATATGTTCAAGACGGCTGCACTTCAACAGCTGTTGAAGGAGTATTGCCGGCACGTTGAAACGGCCGATCGCCTGTCGCGGAAAGTCGACCGAGCGACGGACGAAGGGTCGAACATGCCGTTTCAGGAAGTCGAAGCGCTGATCCGGATGCGGGCGCGCGAAACCGCGGCGCTGACGGATAAGGCAACGAAGCTCCGACTCACGAATCAGAGCCGGTACACGCCGCAGGCAGCAGCTACAGCGTCGAAGCGCACCCAAGAGAAGAAGCCCTGGCAAAGCGTGGGCTGACCAGGGGTGAGCGCAACATCGCCTGGATCGAATCGTACTGCCGAATTCCGGAAGGGAAGGACGTTGGGAAGCCGGTTCGCTTAAGGGACTGGCAGAAGCGCGATATTCGGAAGATCTACGACAACCCGGCAGGGACTCGCCGCGGCATCCTCTCGTTCGGGCGGAAGAATGCCAAGACGACCGAGGCCGCGTTTCTGCTCCTGCTCCATACTTGCGGGCCTGAAGCGCGGGTCAATTCGCAGCTGAACAGCGCCGCCCAGTCGAAGGAGCAGGCGGCGATCCTGTTCAAACTAGCGGCGAAGATTGTCAGGATGTCGCCCGATCTCGCTTCGGTGATCGTCATCCGCGACACGGTTAAGGAGCTTTTTTGTCCTGAGCTGGGGACGCTTTACAAGGCGCTGTCGGCTGAGGCGTCGACGGCCTACGGCCTCTCGCCGGTTTTCATCGTTCACGACGAGCTCGGTCAGGTCAAAGGCCCACGCTCGGAACTGTACGATGCGCTCGAGACCGCTGTTGGGGCGCACGACAATCCGTTGTCGATCGTGATTTCGACGCAGGCGCCGACGGATGGGGACTTGCTTTCGATCCTGATCGACGACGCGCTTGCCGGCAATGACCCGCGGGTCGTGCTGTCGCTCTACACGGCAGACGAGAAGCTGGACCCGTTCAGCGAAAAGGCGATCAAGCAGGCCAATCCTGCGTTCGGGGATTTCCTCAACGCTGATGAGGTCCGCGCGATGGCCGAGGACGCGCGGAGGATGCCGAGTCGCGAGGCACAGTACCGAAACCTCGTCTTGAACCAGCGGATCGAGATGAATTCGCCGTTCATTTCGAAGTCTGTTTGGCAGTCGAATGGCGGCGAGGTTTCGGACGATTGGGGCGATGCCGAGGAATTCGCCGGCCTCGATCTTTCGGCGACGGCTGACTTGACGGCGTTCGTTCCGATCGCGTGGATCAACGGCGCCTGGGAGGTGAAGCCGACGTTCTGGCTCCCGGCAGACGGCCTGCGCGAGAAGTCACGGACTGACCGCGTGCCCTATGACGTTTGGGCGGCTGACGGCCAGCTCAAGACGACGCCAGGCAAGGCGGTCGAATATGAGTTCGTTGGCGCGTGGCTTTACGAGCACTGCGCCGCGCGGGGTTTCAGAATCAAGATCGCATTCGACCGCTGGGGGATGAAGCACCTTCGCCCCTGGTTGTTGAAGGGAGGCTTCACCGAAGAACAGGTCGAGGCGATTTTCGTTGAGTTCGGCCAGGGCTTCCAGTCAATGAGCCCGGCCCTTCGCGACACGGAAGCGGCATTGCTCGCGGGCAAGGTCAGGCACGGCAATCATCCGGTCCTGACGATGTGCGCGGCAAATGCTGTCGTGACGACCGATCCAGCGGGCGGGCGCAAGCTCAACAAGGCGAAGTCCGCGACGAGGATCGATGGAATGGTGGCGCTGGCGATGGCGTTCGGGATTGCTCCGAACGAGGTCGAGCCTGCGCCGTCTTACGAAATGCTCATCATCTGAAGGAGGCTCCGATGCAAAACCGGGCCTATTCCGTCCTCACGGTCAAATCGATCGATGAGGAAAAGCGCATCATCCGTGGCGTCGCCACAACTCCGTCAGTCGACAGGGTTGGCGACATCATCGACCCGCTCGGCGTCAAGTTCGAAAATCCGCTGCCCCTGCTGTGGCAGCACGAGCACGACAAGCCGATCGGAAGCGTGAAGTTCGACAAGCCGACAAAGGCGGGGATCAGCTTCGAAGCCGAGATCGCGGACACGGCAGAGCCGGGGACGCTGAAGGATCGTCTCGACGAGGCTTGGCAGTCGATCAAGATGGGCCTCGTGCGCGCGGTCTCGATCGGCTTTCGAGCGATCGAATACGCCTTCATGGACAGTGGTGGAATCCGCTACGTTGAAACCGAGGTTTACGAGCTTTCCGCCGTCACCATTCCCGCGAACGCCGATGCACTGATCACGGAGGTCAAGAGCATCGATGCTCGCCTTCGCGCTGAGCACGGCGTTCCCGAACCCGAGATTCCAGAAAAGCCGACGGACGATGCCGCGCCTGGCAAGAAGTCTGTCGTCGTCAAGCTGGATAGCACCGCCCGCGACCGGGCCCCTTTCGAAATCAAGAAAATCCATTCGGAAAGGAAGCCCTGACAATGGCAACCTACGCAGAACAGATTGCGGCTTTCACCGCCGAGCGCGGTGTGAAGGCCGATCGCCAAAAGGCGATCATGGACGGCGCGGCCGAGAAGGGTGAAACCCTCGACGCCGAGCTGCAGGAGGAATTCGACACGCTGCAGGATGAAGTCAAAGCGATCGACGAGCATCTTGCTCGCCTGAAGATCGTCGAGACGACTGCTGGCGAGAAGGCGGTTCCCGTCAACGGCAAGACTTCGGAAGAAGGCGGCGCCGCTCGCGAGGGCAAGATCGTCGTCAAGTCGCAGCCGAAACTTGAGCCGGGCATCGAATTCGCTCGCCTGGTGAAAGCACTGGGCATGGCGCAGGGCGACATGAGCCGCGCGGCACGCATTGCCAACGATCGCTACGGCGAGGACAGCAACGCGGCCGGAACCCTCCTTTCCAGCACATTGGGATCCTAAGCTTAGAATTCCACGTGGACAAGTTGTCGCGGCCGCTTCTATAGTGTCACCTAAATACTAGTGACTCCAGCGTAACTGGACTGGCCACAGTTAGGCCGCAAATGTAATCACACTGGCTCACCT
>JADMIO010768912.1_pt1 | contig 10793 bp, 7 predicted proteins | sample 8958161 | NCBI WGS metagenome assembly JADMIO01 (sample SAMN16585339, study PRJNA669376) | soil metagenome | isolation source: Crop rotation soil | place: USA: Cullars Rotation, Alabama | collected 2011 | reverse complement strand
CCGGGCGTCGCGGGCGCGACGGTGCTGCCGGACGGCGCAATCGTGCTGATCATCAATCCGGTGCAGCTCGCGCACCGCGGTCATGCGCCGATGAGGACCACCGCCACGCCGGAGCTCTCGAACAACGCCACGCGTATCGCGCCGCTCGTCATGGTGGTGGACGACTCGCTCACCGTGCGCAAGATCACCGGGCGACTGCTCGAGCGTGAGGGCTACCGGGTGCTGACCGCGAAGGACGGCGTCGATGCGCTCGAGCAGCTCAAAGGCGAGCTGCCGGCGATCATGCTGGTGGACATCGAGATGCCGCGCATGGACGGCTTCGACCTCGCGCGCAACGTGCGCGGCGACCCGCGCACCATGGAGATCCCGATCATCATCATCTCCTCGCGCACGGCGCCCAAGCACCGCTCACGCGCTGCCGAGCTCGGCGTCAACGCCTTCCTCGGCAAGCCCTACCAGGAATCCGAGCTCCTGCAGCAGATCGCGGCGCTCGCCCGTTCATGAAGTTCGAGCTCCAGGAGCACATCGGCAAATATCCGCTCCTGCGTGAGATCGGCACCGGCGCCACCAGCAAGGTGTACCTCGCGCGCGATCCGTTCGCCGAGCGCGACGTTGCCATCAAGGTGTTTCACTTCGACAAGCACGCCGACGGCGAGCAGGAGCGCATGAAGCACAAGGCGTTCATCGCCGAGGCTTCGCTTGCCGGCAAGCTCGCCCACCCGCACATCGTCGAAATCTACGACGCGGTGGTCGAGCCCGGGCGCAGCTACCTCGTGATGGAGTACGTGCCCGGCACGACGCTCGAAGCGCACGCCGACGTTGCGCGCTTGCTGCCGGTCAGCAAGGTGGTGGAAATCATCTTCAAATGCATCCGCGCGCTCGAGTACGCGCACCGGCACGGCGTCATCCACCGCGACATCAAGCCGGGCAACATCCTCCTTTCGGAGAGCGGTGAAACCAAAGTGAGCGACTTCGGCGCCTCGTTCCAGCAAAAGCTCCAGGACACGACGCAGATCAGCGGCGTCGGCTCGCCGGCCTACATGTCGCCCGAGCAGGTGCGCCTCGAGGCGCTCACCCATCAAACCGACATCTACTCGCTGGGCGTGACCATGTACCGGCTGCTCACCGGGCGGCTGCCGTTCACTGCCTCGACCCAGCCGGCGCTCACCTACGCCATCCTCCACACCGCGCCACAGCGTCCGGCAATGCTGCGGCCGGAGTTGCCAGGACTGCTGGACGCCATCGTCATGAAGGCGATGGAAAAGAACCCCGCCGCGCGCTACCAGTCATGGCTCGATTTCGGCAAGGATCTCAGCCAGGCCTTCGCCAGCCTGCGCCTCACCGGCGCAAGCGTGTCCGACTCGGAGAAGTTCACGCGGCTGCGCGACTTCGGCTTCTTCACGGATTTCAACGACGTCGCGCTGTGGGAGCTGATCCGCATCGCCACCTGGAAAACCATCCCGCCGCAGACGGTGCTGATCCGCGAAGGCGAGACCGGCGACAGCTTCTACTTTCTGGTCGAGGGCGAAGTCGATGTCACACTTTTCAGCAAGCTCCTCGCTACCGTCAAAGCCGGGCGCTGCTTCGGCGAGCTGCTCTACTTCGCCGAGCGCTCGCAGCGGCGCACCAGCACGGTCACGGCGCGCACGCCGATCACCGTCATGGAAGTAAAGGCGGACGCCATGCGCGCCGCGACCGACGCCTGCCAGGCGGCTTTCAATAAGGCCTGCATGCGCGTGCTAATCGAGCGCTTGGTTGACTCCAACCAGCGGCTCGCGCAAGCCGCTTAAACCGGGTCCCAGCTAAACACATCCTGCGAGCGCTCGAGCGCATAAAAATGCGCGCGGAGCGCCGGCATCGCGTGCGCCGCAATCGCCTCGGCCGTCCAGCCGCCCGCCCGATGCACCGAGCGCAGCGGCCGGTTCTGCGACATGAGGAAGATCTCGTTCGCGCGCACCGCGAAGATCTGGCCGCTCACCTCGCGCGCCGCATCGGATGCGAGATACACCGCGAGCGGCGAAATCTTGGCCGTTTCCATGGTCTTCAGCTTTTCGACTCTCGCCTGCTGGTCCGCTGTCTCGGTCGGTATCGAGCCGATCATGCGGCTCCAGGCGAAGGGCGCGATGCAGTTCGAGCGCACCTGGTACTTCGCCATATCCAGCGCGATGGATTTCGACAGGCCGACGATGCCGAGCTTGGCGGCCGCATAGTTCGCCTGCCCGAGGTTGCCGACCAAACCCGACGTCGACGTCATGTGGATGTACGCGCCTGCCTCCTGACCCTTGAAGTGCGGCGCCGCGGCGCGCGCCACGTAGAACGAGCCATTCAGATGGACATCGATCACTGCGCGCCATTCCTCGACCGACATGTTGAAGAAAAAGCGGTCGCGCAGTATCCCCGCGTTGTTCACCACGACATCGATGCGCCCGTAGCTATCGAGGGCCGCCTGTACGATGCGATTCGCGGACGCCCACTCTGCGACGCTGTCCGCGTTCGCCACTGCGGTCCCGCCGGCGGCGCGAATCGCAGCCACCACTTGCTCGGCGGGCGCGCTGCTCGCGCCTTCGCCTTTTACCGACGTGCCGAGATCATTGACGACGACTTTCGCGCCCGCCGCGGCCATCGCCAGCGCGAAATCGCGCCCGATGCCGCCACCGGCGCCGGTGACGAGCACCACCTTGCCTTCGAGCATCGCCGTATTATGCGCGCGCGATGACAGCGAACCTCGACGCTGCGCTGAATCCCGCCTCGGTCGCGATCATCGGCGCGTCCGACAACCCGCATAAAGTCGGTGGCCGTCCGCTGCTCTATCTGCAGCGCTACGGCTATCGCGGCGCGATCTATCCCGTCAATCCCGGCCGCTCCACAGTCCAGGGCATGCGCGCATTCGCGCGGCTGGAGGACACGCCGGCGCCGCCTGAGCTGGCAATCATCGCCATCGCTGGCGCCGAAGCGGTCGGCGCGGTCGAAGCATGTGCGGCGCGCGGCGTGAAAGTCGCGGTCGTGATGACCTCCGGCTTCGCGGAAACCGGCGACGAGGGCGCGCGCGTCCAGGCGAGCATGGCGGCCGCGGCGCAAGCCGCCGGCATGCGCTTGATCGGCCCGAATTGCCAGGGCCTTGCGAATTTCGCCACCGGCATGGTGGCGAACTTCTCGACGATCTTCCACGAGCTCGAAGGACGCGACGGGCCCGTGGCGATCGTCAGCCAGAGCGGCGCCAACTCGCAGGCGATCTATTCGCTGCTGCGCGAGCAGGGCGTGAGCGCACGCCACGTGCATGCGACCGGGAACGAGGCCGACGTGACGGTCGCCGATCTCGCTGGCGCGGTGGTGCGCGACCCCGGCGTGCGGCTCGTGCTGCTCTATATGGAAGCGATCAAGGACCCGGCGCTTCTCGCTGCCGCGGCCATGGACGCGCACGCGCGCCAGGTGCCGATCGTGGCGTTGAAAGCCGGCCGCACGGCGAGCGGCCAGCGCGCGGCGAGCTCGCACACTGGCGCGCTCGCCACGGAGGATCGCGTGATCGACGCTTTCTTCGAGCGCTACGGCATCTGGCGCGCCGCCGATCCACAGGAGCTGGTTCGCGCGGCCGCGCTTTACCTCGGCGGCCAGTGCCCGCGCGGCAAGCGCCTCGCGTTCGTCAGCAACTCCGGCGCGAGCTGCGTCATGGCCGCCGACCACGCGGAGCGCCGCGCCATACCGCTCGCGCTTCTCTCGGCGAACGCCAAGGAACGGCTGCGCCGCGCGCTGCCGGCGTTTGCCGCGCTCGCTAATCCGATCGACGTCACGGGCGCGCTCCTCAGCGACTCGGGGCTCCTCGGTGCCGTGCTGCCGATCATCGGCGACGATGCGCAAACCGATCTGCTGCTGCTCGCGCTGCCGATCGCCGGTGCGGGATACGACGTCCCGCGCTTCGCGCGCGACCTGGTGCAATTTCAGCAGACCTATGGCATCGCGGCCGCGGTCGCCGCGCCGCAACCGAAGGTGCGCGAGACCTTCGCCGCCGCTGGAATCGCCACCTTCGCCCGCGAAGGCGAGGCCATCGAGGCGCTTGCGCAGCTCGGCGACCACGCGGCAGCCTTGCGCCGTCCGGCGCCGGCGCCGCTGCGCCGCATGCCGGCGGCTGGAAAGACACGCTTTCTCAACGAGGCGGAGAGCCTCGCACTGCTGAAAGAAGCGGGGCTGCCGGTCATCGAGCACCGCCTGTGCCGCGGCGAGCGCGAGCTCGAGCACGCGGTTTCAGCGCTCGGTGCCGATATCGTGCTCAAGGCATGCTCTCCCGATCTGCCGCACAAGAGCGACCATGGCCTCGTCGCGCTCGGTCCGGCCGACCCGCGCGCCGAATTCCGCCGCCAGCGGCAGCAATGTGCTTCGCTTGGCGCGCACTTCGACGGCGTGATCACGGCACGCCGCGCGCGCGGTGGTCGCGAGCTCGCCCTCGGCGCCCGGCTCGACCCGCTGTTCGGGCCGCTCGTCCTCATTGGCGACGGCGGCATCTACCTCGAGGCGCTAAGAGACTACCGGCTGCTCCTCGCGCCGTGCACCGAGGACGAGGTTCTTGCAAAGCTCGGGGAGCTGCGCGTCGCGCCGCTCCTGGGCAGCTTGCGCGGCCAGCCGGCGCGCGATGTGCGCGCGGTGGCGGCCATGGCGGCGAAGCTCGGCGACGCGCTGATTGAGTGGCGAGGCAAAGTCGCCGCGGTGGACATCAATCCGCTCATGGTGTTTGAAACCGGCGCACTGGCGCTGGATGCGCTGGTCGAGACTCGCCAGGGCGACTGATGCGCAAAAGGCGGGGGCTATAATTTTCCCGCCATGAAGGTTCTCGTCGCTGTGAAGCGCGTCGTCGATTTCAACGTCAAGGTCCGCGTCAAGGCCGACAACACCGGGGTCGAGACCGCGAACGTCAAGATGTCCATGAACCCCTTCGACGAGATCGCCGTCGAAGCGGCGGTGCGGCTGAAGGAAGCCGGCAACGCCACGGAAATCATCGCTGTGTCTTGCGGCGTGGCCCAGTGCCAGGAGACGCTGCGTACCGCGCTTGCCATCGGCGCCGATCGCGCCATCCTGGTCGAGACGACCACCGAGCTGCAGCCGCTCGCGGTGGCGAAGCTGCTGAAGTCGATATGCGAAAAGGAGTCGCCGCAGCTCGTCATCATGGGTAAGCAGGCGATCGACGACGATTCCAACCAGACCGGACAGATGCTCGCCGCACTGCTCGGCTGGCCGCAGGCCACGTTCGCGTCCAAGATCGAGCTGGCCGACGGACGCGCCAAGGTGACGCGCGAGGTTGACGGCGGCCTGGAAACCGTCTCCGTCAAATTGCCGGCAGTGGTCACCACTGATTTGCGGCTGAACGAGCCGCGCTATGTGACGCTGCCGAACATCATGAAGGCGAAGAAGAAGACGCTGGAGACCCTCAAGCCGGAGGCGCTCGGCGTCGACGTTGCGCCGCGCCTTGCGACCGTCAAGGTCGTCGAGCCGCCCAAGCGCAAGGCGGGCGTCAAAGTGCCTGATGCCAAGGCACTGGTCGACAAGCTGCGCAACGAAGCCAAAGTGCTCTGATGGCCGTTCTCGTTCTCGCCGAGCACGACAACAAGTCGCTGCGCAAAAGCACGCTCAATACCATTGCCGCCGCGCAGAAGATTGGCGGCGATGTCCACGTGCTGGTTGCCGGCCACCAGGCCGCGGATGTGGCCAAGGCGGCCGCGCAGGTCGCCGGCGTAAACAAGGTGCTGCACGCCGATGCGGCGCATCTTGGCGAGGAGCTCGCGGAGAACGTGGCCGCGCTCATCGTCGCCGTGGCCAAGAACTATTCGCATATGCTTGCGCCCGCCACTTCGACCGGCAAGAACATCGTGCCGCGCGCCGCGGCGCTGCTCGATGTGCAACAGATCTCGGACATCTGCGCCGTCGAATCGCCCGACACCTTTGTGCGGCCGATCTACGCCGGCAATGCGCTCGCCACGGTCAAATCGAAGGATGCGACTAAGGTGATCACCGTGCGCACCACCGCCTTCGACGCCGTATCCGCGACCGGCGGCAACGCGCCGATCGAAAATGTGCAGCCGCCGGCCGACAGCGGGCTCTCATCGTTCGTCAGTCGCGAGGTGTCGAAATCGGAGCGCCCGGAGCTGACGGCAGCAAAGATCATCGTCTCGGGCGGCCGTGGCCTCGGCTCGGGCGATAACTTCACCAAGGTGCTCGAGCCGCTCGCCGACAAGCTTGGCGCGGCGATGGGCGCTTCGCGCGCCGCCGTGGATGCCGGCTTTGTGCCGAACGACTGGCAGGTCGGACAGACCGGGAAGATTGTCGCGCCAGATCTGTACATTGCCGTCGGCATCTCTGGCGCGATCCAGCATCTCGCGGGCATGAAGGACAGCCGGGTGATCGTGGCCATCAACAAGGACGAGGAAGCGCCGATCTTCCAAGTGGCCGACTATGGCCTGGTGGGGGATCTCTTCCAGCTCGTCCCGAACGTGGTGGAGGAGCTGAAGAAATGAGCACGCAGATATGAGTACCTACGCGGCGCCACTTCGCGACATGAAGTTCGTGCTGCGCGAGCTCGCAGGAGTCGAGCAGGTGGCGAAGCTTCCGGGCTACGAGGAGGCATCGCCCGACACGGTCGACGCGATCCTCGAGGAAGCCGCCAAGTTCGCCACGGGTGTCCTGGATCCAATCAACTACACCGGCGACCAGGAAGGCTCCAAATGGGCCGATGGCGCGGTCCGCACGCCGAAAGGATTCCGCGAGGCCTACCAGCAGTTCTGCGAGGGCGGTTGGAACGCGCTGCCGTTCGAGTCGGAGTGGGGCGGGCAGGGACTGCCGCGGCTTGTTTCCACGCCGGTGCAGGAGATGTGGAAGAGCGCGAACCTGAGCTTCTCGCTCTGCCCGCTGCTCACGCAGGGCGCGATCGAGGCGCTGATTTTGCGTGGCTCGGAAGAGCTCAAGCGCCGCTACCTGCCGAAGATGGTCGAGGGCAGCTGGACCGGCACCATGAACCTCACGGAGCCGCAGGCAGGCTCTGACCTTTCGCTGGTGCGCACACGCGCCGAGCGCCAGGCTGACCACTACCTCATCTCGGGCCAGAAAATTTTCATCACCTATGGCGAGCATGACCTCGCCGAGAACATCGTGCACCTGGTGCTCGCGCGCACGCCGGATGCGCCGGAGGGGGTGAAGGGCATCTCACTTTTCGTCGTGCCGAAATTCGTGCCGCACCAGGATGGCAGCGCCGGCAAGCGCAATGGCGCGAAATGCGCCTCCATCGAGCACAAGCTCGGCATCCATGCCAGCCCGACGGCCGTCATGGTCTACGACCGGGCGGTGGGTTACCTTGTCGGCGAGGAGAACCGCGGCCTCGAGTACATGTTCATCATGATGAACGCCGCGCGCTTCGCGGTCGGGCTGGAGGGCGTGGCAATCGCCGAGCGTGCCTTTCAGCGCGCGCTCGCCTTCGCCAAGGAGCGCATCCAGGGCCGCGATCTCGTGCAGGGCGGAAAGCCGGTACCGATCATCCGCCACCCCGATGTGCGTCGCATGCTGATGCTGATGAAGTCGCAGACCGAGGCGATGCGCGCGCTCGCGTATACCACCGCGGCGGCGATGGACTACGCGCGCAGGCACCCGGATGCCGAGGCGCGCAAGCACCATCAGGCGTTCGTCGACCTGATGATCCCGGTGGTGAAGGGCTGGTCGACCGAGACGGGCATCGAGATCGCGTCGCTCGGTGTCCAGGTCCATGGCGGCATGGGCTTCGTCGAGGAGACGGGCGCCGCGCAATACCTGCGTGATGCGCGCATCACCACCATTTACGAAGGCACCACCGGCATCCAGGCGATGGACCTCGTCGGCCGCAAGATCGCGCGCGAGGCGGGCGCCACCGCCAAGGCATGGCTCGCGTCGCTGAAGGGTCTGGACGCCGAGCTCGGCAAGTCGGTCAACGCCGATGTGAAAGCGCTGCGTGCGCAGCTTGCGCAAGGCGTGCAGGCGGTGAGCGACTGCGTCAACTTCATCGTCGAGACCAAAGACCCGCGGGCGACTTTTGCGGGCGCGGTGCCGTTCCTCAAGCTGATGGGCATCGTCGCCGGCGGCTGGCAGATGGCGCGCGCCGCGCTGGCCGCCGAAAAGGGCTTGAACTCCGGCGACACGGAGTTCCTGCAGGCGAAGATCGCGACGGCGCGCTTCTATGGCGACCAGGTGCTGGTGCAGGCGCCGGCGCTGCGCGACACCGTCGTCAAAGGCGCGGCGGGCGTGCTGGCCGTTCCCGAAGAACAGTTCCTGGCTGCGTAAGCTCGCCTTACTACTCGCATTGATTGCGGCGCCCGCGGCGGCGGCGGAGCGCACGCTTGACGATTTCTTCCGCGAGTTCACCGACCAATGGATGCGCGCGGATCCGAACCGCGCTGCGGCGACGCGCTACTTCTCCGGCGCCGAGCAGGCGGCGCTCGAGCGCCAGCTCACGCCGGAAACGCGCGCCTGGCGCCACCAGCGCGTCGAGCTCGCCCGCAAAGGCCTCGCAGAGCTGGCGAAGTTCGAGCCGGCGCGCATGTCGCGCGACGAGCGCGTCTCCGCCGAGCTGATGCGCTGGCAGCTCGAGACGCTGGTGGAAGGCGAGGCATACGAGGACTATCGCTTTCCGCTCGACCAGTTCAACGGCCCGAACGTCTCGCTCGTCAACACGCTCACCGTGCAGCATCCGATGCGCACCAGCGACGATGCGCGCAATTACGTGGCGCGTCTCGGCCAGGTACGGCCGCGGATGGAGGAAGCGATCGCCGAGGCCGAGCGTCTCGCGACGAAGCGCATGATTCCGCCGCGCTTCATCCTGCGCTCCACCATCGCGCAGATGCAGCAGTTCATCGGCACCCCGCCGGCGAGGAATCCGTTCGTCACCATGTTTGCCGAGCGCAGCGCCGCGATTGACGGCCTCGGCCGCGACGAACGAGATTCCCTAAGCGCGGCAGCGGAGCGCATCGTCGCAGAGGAGGTATACCCGGCCTGGAGGAAAGCGATCGCGCTACTGCAAGCCGTCGAGCCCGCGGCCACCGACGACGCCGGGCTGTGGCGCCTTCCCGGCGGCGGCAAGGCCTACGCCTTCGATCTGCGGCGCTTTACGACCACCAAGCTGCCGCCGGAGGAGATCCACCAGATCGGGCTGCGGGAAGTCGCGCGCATCGAAGGCGAGATGGAGAAGGTGTTCGCGCGTCTCGGGCGGCCGCAGGGCACGCTCAAACAGCGCACCGATGCCCTCGAGCGCCAACTTGCCTATCCGAACAACGACGACGGACGCGCGGCGATCATGGCGGACATCGAGCGCATTCTGCGCGATGCCGAGAAGCGCTCGGCGGCGCTCTTCGCGGAGACGCCGAAGGCGCCGGTGATCGCGCGGCCGTATCCGCCGTTCCGCTGGGCAACCGCAGCGGCGAGCTACAGCTTCCCGGCGCCGGACGGGTCGCGGCCCGGCACCTTCCAGATCCCGCTGCGGCGCTCGCAGCTCACGCGCTACGGGCTGCGCTCGCTCGTCTACCACGAGACCGTGCCCGGTCATCATTTCCAGATCGCGCTCGAGCAGGAGAACCCGGCGCTGCCGCGCTTCCGGCAACTGCGCGCCTACGGCTTCATCTCCGCCTATGGCGAGGGCTGGGCGCTCTATGCCGAGCGACTTGCGGCCGAGGCCGGCTGGTACGACGACGATCCCGAAGGACTGCTTGGCCAATTGGCCGCGGAACTCTTCCGCGCGCGGCGCCTGGTTGTCGATACCGGTCTCCACGCCAAGCGTTGGACGCGGGAACAGGCGATCGCCTACGGCATCGGCCCGAGCGAGGTCGAACGCTACGTGGTGTTCGCCGGGCAGGCGTGCTCGTACAAAATCGGCCAGCTCAAAATTCTCGAGCTGCGCGACCGTGCGCGCGCTGCGCTCGGGGAGCGCTATTCGCCGAAGGACTTTCACCGCGCGGTGCTCGGCACCGGCACCGTGCCGCTCCAGCTCCTCGAGCACGAGATCGACGCTTACATTGCGAGGACCAAATGATGTCGATGAACAAGAGGATCGCCGGGCTCATCATGGTTGCCGCCATGGCTGCGCCGGCCCTGGCGCAGGACTACCCGACGAAGCCGATCGTCATCGTGGTGCCGGCGGCGGCCGGTGGACCGACCGACACGCTAACGCGCGTGCTCGCCGCCGCGATGAGCAACGCGATGAAGCAGCAATTCGTGATCGAGAACGCCGGCGGGGCCGGCGGCATCATCGGCATCGGCAAGGCGGCCAAGGCGCGGCCGGACGGCTATACGCTGCTCCTCTACCACATCGGCATGTCGACCGCGCCCGCGCTCTACCGCAAGCTGCCGTACGACACGCTGAACGACTTCGATTACATCGGCCAGGTCGCCGACGTGCCAATGACGCTGGTGGCGAACAAGACCATGGCGCCGTCGAGCTTCCGCGAGTTCCTGGCCTACATCAAAGCGAACCGTGACAAGGTGACCTACGCGCAGGCCGGGATCGGCTCGGCGTCCTACCTTTGCGGGCTGCTTTTCATGAGCACGATCGACACGCAGTTCACGCAGGTGCCTTACAAGGGCACGGGGCCGGCGATGAACGATCTCGTCGGTGGCCAGGTCGACTTCATGTGCGACCAGACGACCAACACGGTGCCGCAGATCAAGGCGGGCAACATCAAGGTCTACGCCGTCACGACGCCCGCCCGGGTCGCATCGCTCGCCGATGTGCCGACGCTCGACGAGCAGGGCGTGAAGGGTTTCAACCTGGTGGTCTGGAATGGGCTCTTCGCACC
>JADMIO012720490.1_pt1 | contig 10794 bp, 7 predicted proteins | sample 8958161 | NCBI WGS metagenome assembly JADMIO01 (sample SAMN16585339, study PRJNA669376) | soil metagenome | isolation source: Crop rotation soil | place: USA: Cullars Rotation, Alabama | collected 2011 | reverse complement strand
CTTTCCCCATCTCCGCGTTGTAGACGATGTCGCGGCGGATGTTGAATCCCCACACCACCGGCTCGCCGGGCGTGATGGTGAAGCGCAGCTGCGAGAACGGGATGCGGAACTCCGCCGTCCATCCCTCCTGCGTAATCTGCGTGCGCACTTCCCACACCGCGTCGTAGTCGGTGCTCGAGCGCGTGTCGTCGAACCACGTCATGTCGCCCTGCACGCCGTTCGGGTTCGAATCGAACGTGAAGGCGGTCAGGTGATCGTGACGCGGATCGAACGTGATCTTGATCGAGTCGCTGCGCGGAAACGTGTCGCGGCGGCCGAGCGCGGTCGTGATCTTCGACGGGTCGCGCATGTAGTTGATGACGCCGACGTAGACCGAACGATCGTCGTAAAGCACCTTGACCATCGTGCGCTCGGTCGGCGGCTGCATGTTGTCCGGATCGTTCTGGACCATGTCGTCGATGGCCTGCGCGGTCTGCCACGCCTCGTCGTCCAGGCGGCCATCGATGCGCGGCGCGGATTCGCCGACGTAGAACGCCTGCAGCTCCTTGCCCACTTTTTCCGGCACCATCGGCTCGGAGCCACCGCCTGATCGTCCGGCCGCGGGCTGTGCGAAAGCGGGAATACCGGCCGCCAGCGACAGGAGGAAGAAACAGAGAAAGGCAACACCGGCGGAGGGGCGGCGGCTCATCAGTTAGGTGACCGTGGCTTTAGACACCAAATTTGCCGGCTTGGTTGGGAGGTGTCTGGTGCGGGTCAGCGAGACAGCACGCGCGAAACCGGCAGCTTTTCCCTCTCGATCGTCCGGCCGTCGCGCATCACGAGCGAGAGCTTGCGGAGATTGGAGATGTCGGCCAGCGGATTGGCGTCGAGGACGATCAGGTCGGCGCGCTTGCCCTTCTCGATCGTGCCGAACTCGGCGAGCCCTTTCGAGGCGATCGCGCCGTTCTTCGTCGCCGCGACAATCGCCTGCCCCGGCGTCATGCCCAGCTCGACGAGGCCTTCGATCGCGACGATGCTGCCGATGCCGTGATTCTGCGTGTCGGGCTTGATGCCACCGCGCGTGAACTCCGGCGCCGCGGCCCAATAGTTGTCGGTGCCGATCGTGACGACGGCGCCGGCGGCGATCAGCTTCTGCGCGTTCTTGCGGCGCATCTGCAGTTCGACGGCGTCCTCCACCGCGCGCTGGCGCAGCTCGGCGCCGGTGCGATCGCGCTGCGGCGTCGGCGTGTCGCCGCGCTTGGCCGTGGCCTCGGCGCGATCCTTCATCGCCTTCTTCCACGCCTCGCCGGAGATCGTGTTCGCGAGCATCGAGCAGACGATCTTGCGATCGACGATCATCTTGACCAGCGCATCGGGCATCTCGCGCGGACCGAGCAGCTCGGGATGCTGGATCAGATCGATGCCGGCCTCCACTTTCCCGGCGAGAAGCCGATCAGCGCCGGCCGCGCGAAGTGCGCGCTGCCGCCGTACTTGATGAAGTCAGGCCCCTTGTCGAGATACGCGCGAATCGCCACGCGCAGCTCTTCGGGTTCCATGTCGACGAGATCCTCTCCCGCACCCTGTGAGATCTCGTCGTTCACCTGCTCCTGGAACAGCGTCAGTCCCTGCTCGCGAATCAGGCTGAAGCTGATCGAATACGGCCCGCCCCAGCCGACGATGTTGCCGGCGGCGAGGATGCGCGGACCAATCGCGTCGCCGCGCTTGATTTGTTCGCGGACCGCCACGAGCGGCACCAGCAGCCCATAGCTGTCGCGCACGGTCGTCACGCCGTGCTTCAACTGCAGCTGCGCGGCCTCGAGCACGATCTCCTTCTGTCGAGGGTGATACCTGGCGAGCGTCTCGTAGCGATCGCCCGTGCCGCCGTAGAGCGAGAGGTGCACGTTGGTGTCGATGAGACCCGGCAGCACGAATTTTCCGCTGCCGTTGATGATCGTCGCGCCCGCCGGCACCGTCGTCGAGGCGCGCGGTCCGACGGCGCTGATGCCTCCGTTCTCGATGACGATGACGCTGTCGGCGATCGGCGCGCCGCCGTTACCGTCGATCAGCGTCGCGCCGGTGATCGCGGTGACGCTGCTTTGTGATGAGAGGAGCGTGGACGCGGCGACGAAGAGACAAAGGCTGACAATGGCTGAGCGCATGCGCCGGTCATCTTAGCTCAGCTGGGAGCTACTCCCATCGAAACACCCTGGCCGATAGCGCGACGAACACCGCTCCCGCTATCGCCAGGGCGCCGAGATCGCCGAGGTGCGCGAACCACGAGTCGCCGCTCCAGATGCCGCTCAGAAGCGACACGATGTAGGTCATCGGCAGCAGCCTGGCGACGATGCGCAGTCCGGTCGGCAACGCCTCAACGGGCACGAACAAACCCGACAGGCCGATCATCGGATAGAAGATCAACGCCGCGACCGGCTGCGCGAAGCGCGCCGTCGGCACGATGCTCGCCACCACGAAGCCGACCGACAGGATCGAGAGCGTGCTGACCAGCAACGCAAAGGCGAAGCTGATCACCGGCGCCTGCAGACCGGCCGGATAAAAACGGCGCCCGGCCAGCATCATCGCCGTCAGGGTTACCGCCGTGAACAGCAGCTTGGCGAGCACGTGCGCTGACAGGATCGTGTATGGGCGCAACGGTGTCGCGCGCAGCCGCTTGAGAATCCCGCCTTCGCGATAGATCGAGATGATCGTGATCAGCGAGATCACCGCGCTGATCGCCATGAACACCGAGACCATCACCGGCAATCCCGTCTGCATGAACTCGAGGCCGCCCGGCGTGCGCGGTGCGCCGGGGCCGCGATTCATGGCGCGGCCTACAAGCAGAAACAGCGCGACCGGCACGAACAGCGTCCCGATCGCGCCAAGCGGCTCGCGCAGGAAGATCTTGATCTCGAGCCAGGTCAGTTGCAGCAGTCCGCGCATCATGTGGGCTCAGTCTCGGATCGAATGGCCGGTGAGCTTGAGGAACACGTCCTCGAGGCTCGGCTGCTCGGCGCGGAAGCTGCTGACCCTGACGCGGTGTTCCGCCAGGCACTGGATCACTTCGGTGATGAAACCGTCGCCCTGCCCGTGAATCGTGAACTGATTGGACTCGTGTTTTACGTCGACGACGTGCGGCAGCGAGCGGAAGCGCTCGGCCGCCATCGAATCGTCGGTGTTGAGCACGACGGAACGATCGGGACAATGCTTGTCGACCAGACGCTGCGGCGAATCCACGTCGATGATCCGGCCGTGCTCGATGATCGCCACGCGATCGCAGAGGCGTTCGGCCTCCTCCATCAAGTGCGTGGTCATGAATACGGTCTTCCCTCTGGCGCGGATGCCGCGCACCAGCTCCCAGATCGCGCGGCGCGCCTGAGGATCGAGACCGGTCGTCAACTCGTCGAGGAACACCACTTCGGGATCGTTGATGAGCGCCAGCGCGATGAAGAGGCGCTGCTGCTGTCCGCCCGAGAGCGTCATGAACCAGGCGTTGCGCTTCTCGGAGAGACCGAGCTGCTCGAGCAGCCGCTCGCCCTGGCTGACCGGTTTCTTGTAGAGCGACGCCCACAAATGCATCGCCTCCCACACCTTGATGCGCTTCTGCAGATGCGCCTGCTGCAGCTGCACGCCGATGCGTTCCTGGAGTTGATAGACGTCGCGGAACGGATCGAGGCCAAGCACGGAAATCGTGCCGCGGTCGGGCTTCCTGATCCCCTCGACGCACTCCATCGTCGTGGTCTTGCCGGCGCCGTTGGGGCCGATCAGCCCGAAGATCTCGCCGTCCTGGACCTCGAAGGAGACGTCATCGACCGCGACCGTCTGCTTGCTTTCCCAGGTCTTGCGGACTCCGGCGACGCTGATGACCGTATGCACGATCTATTGAGTCAGCGACGCTTCGAAATCGGCGAGGGACTTCTGGATGCGATGCAGGAAGGCGTCCTCGAATTCGACGCCGTCGCCAAGATCGCGCAGCAGGCTGGCGATCGCCGCGCCGCCGGCTTCATCCAGCAGTCGCTTCGCGGCGATGGCGCTGGCCGCATACGCCAGCTGCGCCTGGCCGCCGCTCATTCTGCCGAATGACGGCGTCAGCTCCCTTAGCGACGGCGGCTGCTCCACCTTTTCCATCCGGCTCGTCGCCCAGCTCATGTCTTCGTTCTCGAACACCGAGGCCAGGCCTTCGTTGAGCCAGGTCGGCAGGCCGCGTGTGGCGAGCGATCGGATCAACGCATGCGAGAACTCGTGCGCGAGCACGCGATCGAGATCCTCACCCTTCTCTCCGGCGCCGCGCATCGGCACGCGGATCGTGCCGTCGAACGTCGCTCCTGCCCATTTGGGTGAGCGCGTGATGTCGCTGAATTGCTCTCCCGAGTAGAGCACCACCGGGATCGATTTGGTCGGATACGTCGCGAACACGTCCGAGATGCGCCAGAACGCCTTGTTCAACGATTCGAGCGCTTGCGCGGCCATCGCCGCATCCTCGGGCCCCTCGAAGGAGATCGTGAAGTGATCGCCGACCTCGACCCGCATGCGCTCGTGCAGATCCTTTTCGCGCTTCCAGCGCTCGAGCGTGTCGCGCAAATCCGGATCGTCTGGCGCTTCGACGACGACCATTTCGTAAAGGCGGATCGCTTCGGCGAGATTGCCCTGGCGCTTTTCGACCTGCGCGAGCTGCGCGCGCGCGAGAGTCAGCTTCGGATCGAGATCCAGGGCGCGTGACAGATTCGCCCTGGCTTCCGGATCGTGACGCAGCAGGAACTCCGCCATGCCGGCGCCAAGCCACAGACTCGCGTTCTTCGGCTCCAGCTTCGACGCTTCCGTGAATGCCTCGAGAGCGGTCTTGTAGTCGCCGCTCTTGATCGCCGTCCAACCGGCCTGATCGAGCATGCCGACACGTGGACTCGCCTGGGCGGTCAGCAGTGCGCCGGCGAGCAATACCGCCTTAAACATCGAGTCCAATCATACGCATCAGCTCGAGGGCGTTGCTATGGGTAATGACGCCGTCGCGCAGCTTATAGTCGAACGACATCTGGCCGTTTTCGACCTTGTCCTGCAGGTGCACGTTCTTCACCTGGCCTGGGAAAATGCCGGCGATCTCGGTGAGCGACAGATCGTGCGTGGTCACCATCCCGATGGCGCCCCGCGCGATCATCGTCCGGATCACGCCCTCGGCCGCGACGCGGCGATCCTTGGAATTCGTGCCGCTCAGCAGCTCGTCGAAGAGGAACAGCACCGGCAACGGACCATCGAGCAGATCGCAAATGGCGCGGATGCGCAGCGCCTCGGTGTAGAAACCGGAGCGGTGCTCCTGCAGCGAATCGGTGTGCCGCAGACAGGTGCCGATCGCCAACGGCGTCAGGCGCAACTTTTGTGCACGGACCGGGGCGCCCGCGAGCGCGAGCACGGCGTTGATGCCGATGGTGCGCATCAGCGTGCTCTTGCCCGACATGTTGGAGCCGCTCACGATGAAGACTTGCGCAGACGAGGACGCGGAGGCAGGAACGGAGGACACGGAGAGGATCAGCGAGTTGCTCACCGCAGCCGCAGGCAACAGCGGGTGCGCGACTTCGGTGGCTTCGAACGTGGGCGCAGCGCCTTCGAGAAGATCCGGAAACGGGTACGACGGATGCTCGTACGAGAACCCGGCGAGCGAGAGCAGCGCCTCCATCTCGCCGACGGCGTCCACCCACTCGCGCAAGCGGGTGCCGTGCGCGCGGCGCCAGGATTCCGCGGCATAGGCGAGCTGCAGCGTGAACAGCAGCGGGATCTCGGACTTTCCCAGCCGCACGAACACGTTGTGCCGCGAGTCGGCCCAGTCGGAAATGCGCGCCAGGCGCGCGATGCCGCGCGACGCCGGCGGCGTGGCGGCGTCTCCCTTCAGGTGGCGCACCATGGCGACGAGCGCGGGCTCGTCGAACGGTTCGACTTCGATCTCCTTGACGACGTTCGCCAGCAGATCGAGCGCGGCCGCTTCGGTCGACGAGGCCAGGCTCTCGGCGATCGCGTTGGCGCGCTTGCCGAGCCACGCGAGCATCAGCAGGTTGATCACCGGCACGATGCCGACGTAGATCCCCGGGCCGCCGTTCACGTAGACCAGGAGCGCCGCGAGGAACGCCAGCGCGAGACCCACAACCACGACACGCAACGGCGGAAGTGAGGCCGGCGACTCCGCCCAGGCGATCAGCCGCTCGGCGTGGATCGATTGGCGGCGGCCGGCGTTGACGACGGCGATGCGCTCGCGGAGGTCGATGCGCGCGCGCAGAGCAGCGACGCGCGACTGGCGCTCGCTGATCGCCGGAATCGGCGACGGGCGCAGCAGCCACCCGGCAAGCCGCTCCTCGCCCATCGGCGTCCGGCACGACGACAGCAGCTGAAACAAGCTGGCCGGGCCGAACACGTCGAGATCGTCGGCGTAAGGATGATTGCGATCGCGGAAGCGATCACCGCTCGGCGTGTTGCGCATCCAGCGATCCTCGATGCGCGCGATACCGTCGATGTAGTACGTGACGGCGGCCCGCGCGCGCGCCAGCGCCCGCATCACCACCTCGTGCCAGATCGAGAGCGCGATGAAGGTCGCGGCGGCGGTCGTGTAGAGAGCGGTCGAGAGGCTGCCGAGCATCACCGCGGTATAGATCACCGCCGCAATGAAGATCGCGACCTTGGCGTTGCCGAGATGGATGTGTGCCCGCTCGCGCGCCTTGGCGGCGGCTTCACGATCGCGTTGACGGGCGGCGTATTCGTCGAGAGGCTGCACGATGGATGTCCATCATGCCGTACAAGGCGAGGCGCGGGAGCCTTTGATGGCTCCCGCGGCAGTTGGTGGGTTATTTGGTGCGGATAGTTAGCGGGTTTTGAAGCGAGACCTTGAGCTTGCGTCCTTCTGCAAGCCGAATTTCCTTGCCGTCGGTGGCGAGCACGACGCCGGTGCCGGCGCCCGCGCCAACGGCGGAGCCGATGGCGGCGCCCTTCTTGCCGCCGGTGATCGCGCCGATCACCGCGCCGGCCGCGGCGCCGACGCCGATCTTCACGGCGTCATCTTTCTTGGTGCCTTCGGCGACGTAGGCGAGCGGCTTGGTGTCGATGTCGTAGGTCACCGCGCCGGTCGTAAGTCTTGTGAAACGGAACGACAGTTCCGCGCGGCCCTTGATCTTGTCGGAGTCGTCAACATGCGTGACGTGACCCGAAAGAGCGGCGCCGGACGGAATCACTGTCGTCCCGTCGATCACAATTGGTGACGCCAGCGTGCCGTTGACGCGTTCCTCGACACGGCTCGCATCCGAAGCGAGCGCGGTGTTGAGCGTGACGTCGAGCACGGTGTTGTCAGGAACAGTAATGGTGCGAACCACAGGCGCGGCGGCGGGCGCGCTGTCGGTATTGCTGACGCGCTTCACTTCCGCGATGCTGGTCCGCGTAATTTCGGTGGAGGTGTTCGGGCGCTCGCCGGTCAGCGTCACCGACGTGTCATCGACCTTCGCGATCTTGCCGCGAACGAGCGTGCCATCCTGCGTGACGACCGTGACCTCGGTGCCGGCCGGAATATTCTCGACCGCTTCCGCGCGAGTGCATGCAGCAGTCAGCAGCATGTAAAGCAACGTTTTGGCGACCGTGGCGCTGATGGCTAGCTTCTTCACTGCACTCCTCCTGCCGCCCTTTAGAGCAACGCCTGTGCCAGCTTTTTTGCCGCCTAATCCGGTGCGAATGGGTAAATCGCGTCTAGTGGTGGGTAACGGCCGACTTACAAGGGCAGAGCTGTTTGACCGCCTTTCCCGATATCGAATGAATCCAATACATGCTGTTACGTCGTCGCTCGTTTGCCTTGGTAGACTCTCCCTTTCGGAGGATCCGCAATGACCGTTTCGACGCGCACCTGGCGCGCGGCCGCGCTGGCCGTCCTGACGCTTCTCTCTCTTGGTGACTCACGCTACGCGCAGCTCGAAGCGCGCCAGCAGGCGATCGATCCCGCGCTGCTCAATGCCTATCGCTGGCGCAGCATCGGTCCCGATCGCGGCGGCCGATCGATCGCCGCCAGCGGCGTGAAGGGCCGCCCGCGCGAAGCGTACTTCGGCGCCACCGGCGGCGGCCTGTGGAAGACCACCGACGCCGGCAACAACTGGGCGCCGGTCACCGACGGCCTCATCACCAGTTCTTCCGTCGGCGCGGTCGCCGTGTCGGAATCAAGTCCAGACGTCGTCTGGATCGGTATGGGCGAGTCCTGCATCCGCGGCAACATCATGCCGGGCGACGGCGTTTACAAGTCGACCGATGCCGGCAAGACGTGGGCGAACGTCGGCTTCAAGAACGTTGACGCGATCTCGAAGATTCGCATCCATCCCACGAACCCCGACATCGTCTGGGTCGCGGCGTTCGGCGTGTATTACGGGCCGAGCGACGAGCGCGGCGTGTTCAAGACCACCGACGGCGGCAAGACGTGGAAGAAGACGCTGTTCCGGGACGCCAAGACCGGCGCCGTGGACATCGTCGTCGACGCCAACAATCCCAACGTGCTCTATGCGGCGCTGTGGGAGGCGTATCGCATCGAGTACCAGATGTCGAGCGGCGGGCCCGGCAGCGGCCTGTTCAAGTCGACCGACGGCGGCGAGACGTGGACCGAGATCACGCGCAACGCCGGCTTGCCGCAGGGTCTGGTCGGCCGCATCGGCATCGCCGGCACCAAGTCCGATTCGAATCGCATCTATGCGCTCGTCGAGAACGAAAAGGGCGGCCTGTTCGTGTCTGACGATGCAGGCACGTCGTGGAAATTGATCAACGACTCGCGCACCATCCGGCAGCGCGCCTTCTATTACACGCACGTGTTCGGCGACCCCAGCAACAAGGACGTCGTCTACATGCAGAACACGGGACTGTATCGCTCGACCGATGGCGGCAAGACCTACGCGCAGATCGGCCAGAACACGCACGGCGATCATCACGACCTGTGGGTCGATCCGGATGATCCGCTGCACGTGATCGACGCCAACGACGGCGGCGGCGCGATCACCTACGACGCGGCCTCGCGCGTGCCGAACTGGAGCGCGCAGGATTTCCCGACCGCGCAGTGGTATCACGTGATCACGACCGCGCATCTCCCCTTCCACGTCTGCGGCGCGCAGCAGGACAACAGCACGCTGTGCGTGCCGAGCAACAGGGGCGCCGGCGGCTTCGGCGGCAATCCCGCGGTGGAACCGTATCAAGTGGGCGGCGGCGAACCCGGCTACATTGCGCCGCACGCCACCGATCCCGACATCTTCTGGGCGGGCGCCAACAACGGCTCGTTCCTGACGCGCTTGAATCGCCGCACCGGCGAGCTCAAGGAAGTCGGCGCCTATCCGCGCTTCTTCTCCGGCGAGAACTCAGCCGAGGTCAAAGAACGCTGGCAGTGGACGTATCCGATCATCCTGTCGTACGCCGATCCCAACGTGCTCTACACGAGCTCGCAGCGCATCTGGAAGAGCACCAACGGCGGCGATACGTGGGAAGCGATCAGCGGCGATCTGACCCGTCACGATCCCAAGACGATGGGCGATTCGGGCGGCCCGATCACGCACGACATGAACAGCCCCGAGATTTACGGGACCGTGTTCTCGCTCGGACCGGGCAAGAAAGACGTCAACCTGATCTGGTCCGGCTCCGACGACGGCATCATCCAGGTGACGCGCGACGGCGGCAGAAACTGGACCAACGTTACGCCGTCCGAGATGCCTGATCTAGGACGCGTCAGCCAGATCGACGGATCGTCGTTCGACAACGGCACCGCCTACGTCGCGGTGAAGAAGATGCTGCTCGGCGATCGCGCGCCGTACATCTTCAAGACCACCGACTACGGCAAGACGTGGAAGAAGATCGTCAACGGCATTGCCGCGAACGACTACGTGCACACGGTCCGCGAGGATCCGGTGCGGCGCGGCCTGCTCTACGCCGGCACGCAGCACTCGGTGTACATCTCCTATAACGACGGCGAGAACTGGATGCCGCTCAACAACGGCCTCTCCGACACGCCGACTACCGATCTCGTCGTCGAAGACAACGCGCTCGTCATCGGCACGCACGGCCGCGGCTTCTACGTGCTCGACGACATCGCCGCGCTGCGGCAATTCGGCACGACGCCGATGACCGACGTGATGGTGTTCAAGCCGGCGAACACGACGCGCGGGCTCGATCGCCCGATCGTCTCGTATTACCTGAAGAACCAGCCGAAGCAGCTGACGATCGATTTCCTCGACGCCAAGGGACAGGTCGTGCGCTCGGTCAGCGGCAACCCGCCGCGCAAGCCAGGCGATCCGGCTCCGGCTGGGGGCGATGACGACTTCCCGCGCGGGCCGCAGGGCGCGCCGATGGCGGCCGGCCTGAACCGCTTCACCTGGGATCTCAACTCGACGGGCGTGGTCACGTTCCCCGGAATGATCTTTCCCGCGCGACACAGAACGGTCCGGCGGTGTTGCCGGGCTCCTACTCAGTGCGCCTGACCGCCGACGGCGTCACGCAGACGCAGTCGTTCCAGGTGTTGAAGCACCCGCTGCGGCCGATCAGCGATGCGGATCTCCTGTTCCAGTGGAACCTCGCCAGCCGCATTCGCGACAAGGTGAACGAAGCGAACCTCGCGGTGATCCGGATCCGCCGCATCAAGACCGACATCGCGGATCGCATCAAGGACGCGCCCGCCGAAGTGCGCGCCGCCGGCGAGCAGCTGACCAAGGCGCTCGCGACGGTGGAAGAAGACGTCTACCAGGTGAAGAACCAGAGCGGCCAGGATCCGCTCAACTTCCCGATCAAGACCAACAACCGCCTCGCGTCGCTGTTGCGCGTGGCAGTCTCGGGCGAAGG
>JADMIO010647675.1_pt1 | contig 10794 bp, 7 predicted proteins | sample 8958161 | NCBI WGS metagenome assembly JADMIO01 (sample SAMN16585339, study PRJNA669376) | soil metagenome | isolation source: Crop rotation soil | place: USA: Cullars Rotation, Alabama | collected 2011 | reverse complement strand
GCATAGTTTCCGTACTCCTGCGGTGTCTCGAACCAGATTCGTCCGACGGCGAAATACTCATCCAACTCGCTCTGAAAGTCGAAGGGAATCTCGGCGGGCGAGCCGACGATCAGCAGATAGTACGGCACGCCCTTCTTGGTGTTGATCTGTTCGGCGTGCCGGTCCAGCCAGGTCTGCGCCGATTCTCCCTTCGTGTAGTCCTGGAACTCCTGGAAACGCTTGCTCTTACGGTCGGGAGGATCGTTCACGTCCGCGCGGCGTTTCCGGATCAGGGGGCCGAGCTCCGTCTTGACGGCGTCGTCGATTCCTGCCGCATAGAGAACCATCCAGCCGACGTCGGCGAGACAGTTCGGGTTCTGGCCCTTGCTCAAGTCCGTCCCACGTTCCGACGCCAGGGCGGCGGCCTGTTCCAACTCCTTGCGGGCAGCGGCCGGGTCGGCGGGGACGAAAGCGGAGGGCGGGATCGGCGTGGGCACATTGCCTTCGTCGTCGACCCCGAATGCGTAGATCATGTCATTCCCTTACAGTGAGATAGCGTTCCATGGCCGGGTTGTCGATGCGGGTTGTCCGGCTGCTCGGCTTGGGCCAGGCGATTTCGATCCAGTCGATTTTCGCCTTGCCGGCGCCCAGGATTTCGCGGGGGTCGTGGGAGGAGAGATAGCTGCCCCCGGAGTTTTTCAGGCGGCTGCGGACGACGCCGCCGGCGGACCAGCGGATGCGCGCGCCGATGGCGTCGCGGTTCGAGGTTGTTCCCTCTAACTTCAATCCTACCCAGCGGTTGCCATCGACGGCGCGGTTGCGGAGGAGGACGGGCGGGCCGCCGTTGACGCCGATCAGGACGTCGAGGCGGCCGTCATTGTTGAAATCTCCGACGGCGAGTCCGCGGGCGGACCAGGAAGGCAAGGGCAGCGGGACATTGTGGAGCTTCCCATCCTGCTGACGGAAAAGGAGTAACGGCTCGGCGTACTTGACCGCGGGGGAGTAGCGCTCGATCATGTCGTCGGGGTGGCCGTTGGCGAGGATCAGGTCGACCGCGCCGTCGTTATCGTAGTCGAAGAACTTGAGGCCCCAGCCGCTCAGGAGGCGGGTGGTTTGGGCGATATCGTTGGCGTGGGCGACGTCGCGAAACGACTCATTCTTCAGGTTCTTGTAGAGCGAGAACATCTCCTGGTCGACATTGGCGACGAAGAGGTCCTGCCAGCCGGTGTTGAAAACGTCGGCGGCGTCGACGCCCATGCCGGAACGCGGCGAGCCGCCGGCGCTGAAGGCGACTTCGGCGGGCAGAGAAATCTCTTCAAATTTTCCTTGTCCGCGATTGACGTATAAGTAGTTCTGGACCGTGTCGTTGGCGACGAAGAGGTCCATGCGGCCGTCATTGTTGATGTCGGTCGCGACCACGCCGAGACCTTTGCCCAGTTCGGGACCGAGGGGGACCCGGGTGAAGGTCCCGTCGCCGTTGTTGTGGTAGAGGAGGCTCTGTGTCCCCTTGAAAAAGCGGGGGATACAGTAATAGCGGAGGCCGAGCTGATTCTCGCCGCAGGAGCGCCGGGCGTTAGGCCCGTAATCGACGAAGGAGCAGACGAACAGGTCGAGGCGGCCGTCGTTATCGTAATCGAACCAAACGGCGGAGGTGGTCCAACCAGAGGTGGCAAGTCCCGCCTTTTCTGTCACATCGGTGAAAGTGCCGTCGCGGTTGTTGCGGTACAGGATCGGGCGGCCGTAGGCCGTGACGAAGAGGTCGGGCCAGCCGTCGTTGTCGTAGTCCCCGACGGCGACGCCCATGCCGAACGTCCCGCCGGCAACTCCCGCTTTTTCTGTGACATCGGTGAAGGTGCCGTCGCGGTTGTTGTGGAAGAGGGCGTTCCGGATCGGCTTGGCGGGCTTGTAGAAATCGGAGGGACCGCTGTTGACGAGGTAGATGTCCATCCAGCCGTCGTTGTCGTAGTCGAGAAATGCGACACCGGGGCCGAGGGCCTCGGGGAGATAGTGCTCCTTGGAGCGGGCGTTGTCGTGGGTCCACGGGAGCACCGGAAGTATTTCGAACGGAGGGGTTTGCGCGCGGAGGGCAGGGGCGGCAAGGAGGGCCAAGAGCTCGCGGCGGCTAATCCGGGTAGGGCTCATTCGGCCTCGCAATCCGAATGCGGTGGTCGGTGAATTTGAAGTGAGCGCCGGGGAGTTCCACCTTGGGCATGTGGCAGGTGACGCAGTCTTTCGAGGCCACCGTACACTTCTTCGAGGTGTGACACGAGGCGCACTTGGAGTCGTAGGCTGCGGCGGCGGTTTCGAGGGGCCGGTGCGGGTCGTGGCAGGCGGTGCATCGGATGCGTAAGTCTTCCGCATCGTAGCACTTGGAGAGGGCCAGGCGATAGGGCTGAAAGCGGACATTGGCGACGCCGCGGGGACCGTTGGCGGCGATCTGTGCCCACGTGCGGTGGCACTGCCCGCAAAGGTCGGACATGGCTTCCGGGGTGAGTTTTCCTAGTTTGGGCAGCTTGCCGTGTTCGCCGACATGGCACCGCTCGCATTGGATGCCGGGGCGGTCGCCCGTGGCGTGGCAGCTAAAGCATTGCTTGGCTTCGGATTCCGGGATCGGGCGGCCCAGTGGGTCGGGGCCGGGGTCGGGGGGATGGCCGATGGTGAGGTCGAGGTTGTGGAGAGCGGAGAAGTAGGATACGCGCGATTCGTACCAGCGGCCGTCGCGCTGGTAGAGCCAGGTCTGGCCGACCGTGCCGGCGCCGAATGACCAGGTGATGGGGACTGAGGTTGTCCGGTTTGGGGAGGTGAGGGAGAGCTGAAAATCGCGAATTTCGTACCCAAAAATGCCGATTTTTGCGGAAAGTTTGGCGTTTTTGGACAGAATTTCGGTCGATTTGGGGGGCAAAAGGGCATTCGCCATGCCGGTTTTGAGGAATTGGGAGGTCTGAGAGGGGTGGCAGGGAGCGCACGAAGACGGGGAGTCGGCGGCGATGGAGAGCGGGGCGAGCGCAAAGAGGAGTAGGAGACTCCTCATTTGATGTTGATGCCTTGCTGCTGTTTCGCCTGGCGGTCGGCGGTCAGCTTCTGGACGAGGGCCCGTTCGCGGTCGCCGTCGGACTTCAGCTTGAGGCGGTAGTAGACGGTCGCGAGAGTGACGTGAGCTTCGAGATACTCGGGCGATTCTTTGACGATCGATTCGAGGTCGCGGCGGGCGTCGTCGAGTTTGTTGTCGTGGACGGCGATGGTCGCGAACTGGTATCGGACGAGTAAGTCATGGGGACGGATTTGCGCGGCGCGGCGGAGGCAGTCGAGGGCCTCGGGGATCTTTTCGTCTTCCTTGAGAATGACGGCGAGTTGGAGGTTGGAGGTGAAGTCGTAGGGATTGGCGGCGAGCGCCTTTTTGAAGGCATCGGTGGCGCGGGCGGGGTCGCCGGTGCGGAGAAGGGCCTGGCCGTAGTAAGCCCAGGCGTCGGGGAGATTGGGGTTGAGCTCGACGGCCTTGGTGAGATCGGCGAGGGCGGCGGGGTACTCGGCGGCGTGGAGCTTGGCGGTGCCGAGGAGGAGCCAGGTTTCGGCGGAGGCGCCGTTGCTGAGAATGCGGTCGATATAGGGCTGGCCGCGGGTGGGCTGGTCGTCGCGGATGAGGGCGGTGCCGAGTAAGTAGGCTACGGCGCGGTCGTCGGGGCGCTTCGCGGCGATCGGGGAGAGGAGTTCGATGAGCTTCTTGTTTTCGCCCATATTGAGCCAACAGTCGGCGAGGAGGAGCACGGGCTGGAGCTCGCCGGGGGCGGCGCGGTGGACCTTTTCGAGGAGGGCGGAGGCGTCGTCGAGGTGGCCGGTTTTGTAGAAGGCGAGGGCGAGGTTGAGCTCGATCGGGGCGTTGTCGGGCTGGAGTTTCAGGGCGTGGCGGTATTGGGCGATGGCGTCGTCATAGCGGGCGACGCGGGCGTAGGCGGCGCCCAGGTTGGCGAGGGCGAGGGCGGAGTCGGGGCGCTGCTTGAGGTAGGACTCGTAGAGGGGGATGGCTTTTTGGATATCGCCTGTTTGGTGGAGGGCGATGGCTTCCTTGAGCAGGGGTTCGGGGTCGGTTTGGGCGTAGACGGCGAGGGCGACGAGTGCGAGGATCGGGCGCACGGGATGATTGTCTCAGATTGAGCGGCCGGACGCTCCCTTACGGTCGCGGCTCGGATACTTCGCGGCTCGGATACTTCGCGGCTCGGATACGTCGCGGCGTGGTGAGACGTCGCGGCTCGGATAGGTCGCGGCGTGGTGAGACGCCGCGACCGTAAGGGAGGCGCTAGAAGGAGAAGGTGGCGGCTAGCTGCATCAGGCGCTTGCCCTGCTTCTGGGTGGCGTAGCCGAACAGCGGGGTGTTGATCTGGCCGGTCGTGCCGTTGAAGCCGAGGCTCAGGTTCGCGCCGGAGGGGAACGACCACAAGGGGTGGTTCAGGAAGTTGTAGGCGTTGGCGCGGAACTGGAGCTTCTTGCGCTCGGTGATGTTGAAGTTCTTGAAGATCCCGAGGTCGGCGTTGAAGTAGCCGGGGCCGTAGATCACGGGGAGGGTGGTCGGGCCGTTTTCGCCGATGTTCTTGGGGAAGCTGAAGCAGCTCTGGTTGATGTACTGGTGCTCCGTGAGGCCCTGGCGCGGGTCGCAGGTGAGGATCGGGGCCAGGGCGATGTTCGGAGTGCCGAGCAGGGAAGTGTTGCTCACGTTGTAGGTCGTGCCGGGGATCTTGAAGCTGTTGAGGGCGAGGCCGAAGGTCTGGCCGCGCTGGCCGGTGAGGTTGGCGCCGCTCTGGACCTGCATGATGCCGGAGACCTGCCAGCCGTTGACGACCGGACCGAGGGCCCTGTTGCGCGTCAGGCGGGCGAAGCTGTACGAGTACGCGACGTTGAAGATGTGGGTGCGGTTGGTGGACTGCACGCCGTAATCGTTATTGAGATTGAAGGAATCGAGCGTGGAGCTGACGATGCCCATCGCTTTGCCGAAGGTGTAGTTGGCGTTGATGACAGCGCGGCCGCGGGTGCGGAGGAACTTCACCTGCATCGAATTGTAGTTGGCATACAGGTTGTTGGTGGAGAGCGGGAGGCCGGCGAAGCCCTGGAGCGGGCGGAAATTGTTGGCGTTCAGCGTATTCGGGTCGACGCCGTTGTTCTTCGAAGAGAGCATCGCGCCGATCGGGACCATGTTGATGTCGCTGCCGTACCCGCTCTGGTTCAGGATGTTGCGGGTCTGGTTGCCGACGTAGGCGACTTCGAAGAGCGACTTCCAGATGCGGCGGGAGATGGTGAAGCTGTAGCTGTCGGTCACCGGGTCGCGATTGTTCTTGTCGTCGACGGCGCCGGTGGAGAGGGCCTGGGCGGCGAAGCCGAGGGTGTCGATCTGGTTCGCCATGAGGGCGGTGTTGTTCGGGCCCTGATTGTTGGAGAGGTTGACGGTCTGCATACCGGCGGAGACGTTGAGGCCGGTGGTGAACTGTCCGGAGTGGTAGTAGTAGCGGCCCCAGCCACCGCGGAGGACGGTGCTCTCGCCGATCGCATAGGCCATGCCGAAGCGCGGCTGGATGAACGGCGGCGGCGTCGGGAAGCCGCCGAGCGGGACCTTGGAATCGCGCGAGTGCCAGAGGAAGCCGCAGTAGTCGGTGGGCTTGCAGGCAGCGTTGTACTTCGAGTAATCGAAGATGGAGAAGCCGTAGCCGAGGTTGTCGGCCCAGGGGGTGAATTGCGTGATGCGGACGCCCATTTCGAGAGTGAGGCGCTTGTTCACCTTCCAGGAGTCCTGAATGTAGCCTTCGTAGGTGTCGTAGGAGATGTCGTTGATGCGGTTGAAGGAGGTCTCCTGATAGGAGTTCAGGATGCCGGCGAGCATGTCGGCGTACGGATTGCCGAGGCCGTTGGGGTTGTTGACATTGACGCCGAGGACGCCCTGCGCGTTATTGCTGGCGGGCTGCGCGTTGCGGATGTGCTCGTAGAAGAGGCCGGCTTTGAGGGTGTGGGTGCGGATGACGCGGGCGAGGTTATCGCTGACGGTCGGCATGTACTTGTTGGCGTACAGGCCCTTGCCGGGTCCGCCGACCTCGAAACCGCCCTGGCCGCTGCTCAGGCTGGCTGCTTCACCGGCGCCTGAGAGGTTGGGAATCTGGACGATGCCGTTTTTGAAGAGGCCCTTGTAGTTGTAGCCGACCTTGGTGCGGTCGACCTTGGAGGGATCTTCGAAGACGTTGGGGAAGCCGATGAAGGTGTAGCCGAGAACGACCTCGTTGGTCATGCCGGAGGCGAAGACGTGGGTCATGGACGCGGTGACGCTGTCGGACCCGTTCTTCCCAAGAATCGGGGTCACGTAGGGCGGCTGCTGCAGAGTCGCGGCGGACCAGAGACCGACGGGGAAGCGCTGGGTTTCGCGCTGCATGTTGTAGCGGACGTAGATCTTGGTGTTATCGCTGATGCTGTAGTCGAGGCGGGTCATCCACTGGAAGCCGTTCTGGTTGAAGAGAACATCGTCGACCCAGTTGTAGCCGTTGTTGGCGTTGGGGTCGGCGTTGGGCAGCGGGTAGAGCTTCATCAGCGCCTGCATGTTGGGATCGATGGCGGTTTTGGGGAAGATGCCGCCGGGCGCGAGGACGAGGCCGCGGGCCGCATTGAGCTGGCCGGGGGCGGAACCGGAGGCGGTGATGCGGCCGAGCTTGGAGAGCTCGTCAGGGGAGAAATTGCCGTCGCGCATACCCTGCGTGGGGACGGTGGCGCGGAGGAGGCCGGTGTCGAGGACCTGGTAGAAGAACTGGTAGCCGGTAAAGAAGAAGAGCTTGTCGCGGTTCTTATTGAAGTTGCTGAACGGGAAGCGGACGGGGCCGCCGAAGTTGAAGCCGGGGTAGTAGTAGGCGTTGTCGGGGCGGGGAACGCGGGAGAAGTTGGAGAGCCAGTCGTTGGCGTTGAGGACGGCGTTGCGGAAGGTGCCGAAGACCTGGCCGTGGTAGTCCTTGCCGCCGCCGCGGGCGACGGAGCTGATGACGCCGGGGCCCTTCTGATTCTCGGCGCTGAAGTTGGACATGGTGATTTTGAACTCGGAGATCATGTTCGAGTTCGGATTGACGGGGGTGGCGCAGTTGCAGCCGGGGTCGGAGACGTGGGCGCCGTCGGCGGTGATGTCGAGGGTGTTGCCGGGGAGGCCGTTGTAGGAGTAGGCGCCGTTGAGGGGGCTCTGGTTGCCGCCGCCGCCGTTGCCATTGATGCCGATGGTCTGGCCGTTGTAATTGGCGGTGTTATTGGTGCCGTTGGAGATGCCGAAGCCGGGCATCATTTTGATGAACTCGGCGGCGTTGGTGCCGAGCTGGATGAAGTTCTCGAGCTCCTTGACGGTGAGACGGCTGGAGTTCTCGCCGGAGTCGACGGGGACGGCGACATCGATGGAACCGACGACCTCGACCACGTTGGCGGTGCTGCCGAGCTTCATGGAGACGTTGACGTTGATCTTGTCGCCGCCGAGGATGGCGACGCCGGTCTGCTTGAAGGACTCGAAGCCGGGGGCGGAGACGGCGATCTCGTAGGCGCCGGGCGGGACGGAGACGAAGCTATAGAAGCCGTCGGCGTTGGTGACGGTCTGGCGCTCGGCGCCGGACTGCTGGTCGCGGAGTTTGATGGCGGCGTTGGCGACGACGGCCTGTGAGGGGTCGGAGACGATCCCGGTAAGAGTGCCGAAGATGGATTGGGCGGCGACAGGGCCGACGAGTAGCGTGAGCGCGAAGACGAGGCGATGCATGTTCCCTCCCGGATAGTTCAAGCTTCGAACGATTGGGAGGAGTATATCGGATCGGAGGAGGGAAGGGCAAGCGAGAGGGAGTAAAAAGATAGCGGTTACTCGGGGAAGTAGGGGGCCGCGAGCATGGCAGTTGAGGCCGAACAGCCATCGCAGCATCCAGCGGAGAGGCGAACGCTGATTTGATGAAGGAAGAGGTATGGTCCCCGAGTTATTTTGAGGCCAAGGCCATTCCTCCTGCTGAAGTCGGAACTGCTTGGTTCTAGTCAGAACCAGCGGCCCGCGTTGCCGTACGACGTGACACGAGGGAGTATATCCTTTACGCTAAAAGAAAGCGCCCAAGAGACGAGGTAGCTCGGCCATGACATTGATTGAAATTCCGGATGACCAAGCGGCGGCGCTGAAGGCGAAAGCCGCGGCGCAGGGGCTCAGTCTTGAAAGCTGGTTTAAGAAGCTCGCTGAAGCAGGCGCCGGCGGCATGGCTGTCCTCGATTGGTCGCAGTGTCCCGCTGTGGAAAGCGTGCCGGGGAAGGTGAGCGGCGCCTGGGTATTCAAGAATACCCGGATGCCCGTTTCCGCGGTGTTTGAAAACCTCGAAGACGGAATTACGATTGACGAGCTGATAGCGCTCTACGATGGCCTCACGCGGGAACAGGTTCAAGCCGTTCTCGATTTTGCCGCCCGCAGCCTCGACGCCCCGGTGTTTGCTCGATAGATGCGCGTTCTCTTCGATCAAGGCACGCCGGTTGAGATCGCGACGTTTCTGACGGACCACACGATCAGAACCACACGCCAAGAAGGATGGGAAACGCTTGCGAATGGAGACCTGCTCCGAGCGGCCGAAGATGCCGGCTTCGATGTGTTGTTGTCTACTGACAATGGGCTTGGATACCAACAGAATTTGAAGGGCCGAAGAATCGCCATCGTTGTGATCAGTCGAAATCGTTGGCGAATGGTTCAGCGGATGATCCGGAAAATCGTGGCTGCTGTGAATGGAGCCGAGCCCGGCAGTTACGTTGTGATCGAAATTCCGGTTCAATAAGACTGCTGCACAAGGAAATCATATCGACGGACAAGCGAATTCGCTTGTGCGCCCGCGGCCTGCTCGTCGCCTTGTAATCGTCCCGCAACGAACGCGCGTGAATGAGGCAGTGTCAACCGGTTGGCGCTCACGCCGCGCAGTCAGGAGGCGCTTCCTGCGACCATCTGCAATCCCAGTGGCGGCGGGAGCCGGCAAGCCGTAAGATACCCGAATGGCAAGTGCAGCGGCAAAGGACGCGATTCCGGCGACGCAACGGCTGGTTTCGCTCGACGCGTTCCGCGGCGCCGTGATGGCGTTCATGATTATGGTGAACAACAACGGCAGCGAGCGCGACGCGTACGCGCAGCTGCGGCACGCGGAGTGGCACGGCTGGACGCTGACGGACACGGTGTTTCCGTCTTTCGTCTGGATCGTCGGGGTGTCGATCACGCTTTCGCTCGGCAAGCGTCTCGCCGCCGGGGTTCCGCGGGGGCAGTTGCTGCTGGCGGCGCTGCGGCGGGCGGCGATCCTGTTCACGCTGGGAATGGCGGTGTACGCGTTCCCGCACTTCGACCCTTCGACGCAGCGGATTCTCGGCGTGCTGCAACGGATCGCGATCTGTTACCTGATCGCGTCGGCGATCTACCTCTGGTGCGGCGTCCGCGGTCAGATCGCGTGGCTGGCGGGGCTTCTGGCAGCGTACTGGCTTCTGATGACATTCGCGCCCGTGCCTGGCTTCGGAAGCGGCCGACTCGACGTGGAAGGCAACTTCGCGCACTACGTCGATCGGATGGTGTTGGGAGCGCATAATTACAGGCACACGCACGACTGGGACCCCGAGGGGATCGTCAGCACGCTTCCGGCAATTGCGACCGCGCTGTTCGGAGTGCTTGCCGGACGAGTGCTGCAACTACGGCGAAGCCTCGCGGAACGGACCACGTGGATGTTCCTGACCGGCGCCCTGCTGGTCGCGGCCGCGTGGGCGCTCAGCTTCACGATGCCGATCAACAAGAAGCTGTGGACCGACTCGTTTTGCCTGTTCATGGCCGGGCTCGACTTCACGGCTTGCGCGGTTTGCATCTGGGTGATCGATGGTCTCGGATGGAAGCGCGCGCTGCAACCGGCCGTGATTATGGGAATGAACCCGATCGCGATTTATCTGGCCTCGGAGTTCGGCGCCGAGCTGATCGAAGGGGTCCAGCCGCGGATTTATCGGACGGTGTTCGTGCCGCTCGCATCGCCGGCGAATGCGTCGCTGCTGTACTCGTTGGCATTTATGGGTGTGATGTTTCTGATCGCATATTTCATGCACCGGCAACGGTGGTTCCTTCGTGTGTAAGGGACAGCGTGCGGCGCTCGGCCGTTGTAGTCGGAACATCGGTGTGGTTGGGCAAAGTCGAGGGTGTGCCGCGGGCGGCAGAGCGCCGGCGGTGAGCGATGGGCCGATTTCTATCGCTCATAAAGGGCGGTAAAGTGAGCGATAGCCGAGCGGCGTATCGCTCACGCGCAACTGGTAACAGCCGGCTATAGACTGGTGCAATGGCTGATCTCGAGCTCGTGGCATTGATTGTGCGGGAGTACGACCCCGCCATTCGATTCTTCGTCGACGTGCTTCAGTTCGAGTTGGTGGAAGATACACCGTCGCTGACGAACGACGGACGGCAGAAGCGGTGGGTCGTGGTCCGGCCCGCCGGAGGGCGGACGGGCATCCTGCTGGCACGGGCGGATGGTGAGCAGCAAGCAAAGGCAATTGGACAGCAGTTCGCCGGCCGCGTGGGGCTCTTTTTGCGTGTGGAAGACTTCGACGCGTCTTACAAGCGGATGGTCGCCGCCGGCGTCCGGTTCGTGTCTTCGCCGCGGACGGAGGCGTACGGTGAAGTCGCGGTGTTCCTGGACCTGGAAGGGAATCGTTGGGACCTGCTCGGTCCGCGCCGGTAACGGCTGGATTGGTCAGAATCGCCGGACGGTTGTCAGTTGTACTCAGGGATTGTTTACATTGTCGCGAGGCGATAATCTACGGCGGTGACGGTTCGGGTTTGGCTCT
>JADMIO011478776.1_pt1 | contig 10796 bp, 13 predicted proteins | sample 8958161 | NCBI WGS metagenome assembly JADMIO01 (sample SAMN16585339, study PRJNA669376) | soil metagenome | isolation source: Crop rotation soil | place: USA: Cullars Rotation, Alabama | collected 2011 | reverse complement strand
ACCGATCGGCGCGACTTATCTGATGGCGTATGGCCCTGCACAGTCAAACAATTTGGCGGGGACATTGCTCGTCGGCGGGGTACACGCCGGCGTCAGCGCCGCCACCGATGCGTCGAAGTCCGCCATCGTCGCCACCGACAGCGTCTGACGGGGCGGCACCAATGGCCGCACTTTTGCCTTCTCCGCCGGTCAACCCGACAGGGCAACTAGCTCAGTACCTGCCCGGCTACGATCCAGCGCCGGTCATCGCTGCTCAAGAGCAAAACCTGCAAGACTATTTGAATTTGCCAGTCAAGGAAATTCTGGAAAAGCTCGGTTTGCCGCCATTTGCTGACGGGAGACCACCAGAGGACAGTCCGCCGCCCGAGGCGCAACCCGACGCGGAGCAGCCACAAGCGAGCCCGATGGACCCAAGCGCACTGATCAGCCCGGTCACGGACGCGCTCGGCACACTCGGTGACGGCCTGTTCAAGGATGTGGATCCCACGGCGCTACTGCAGGGCATCTCTCAGGTATTTCAATCCACCGATGGCCCAATGAAGCAATCACTGGCCGCGGTGGACGACGCATGGCAGGGCGCGGGTGGCACCGCTGCAGCCGCGAAGTCCGCCGCTGCGCTCACCAACGGCGCCGAGGTCGGTGCCCAATCCGATTCCCTCAAGGGCAGTCTCGCGACGGCGGCCACCAACGTGGCACAGGCACGAGCGCGCTTGATCGAGATCATCGCCGAGTTCCAAGCGACATTGGCCGCGATCGGTCCGAACATCATCTTCCCGTGGGGCTGGGCAGCCGCGATCGCGGCCGCGAACAAGGCCATCGCCTCGACCGCCGAGGTGATGACGGAACTGCAAACGTCCTTGGGCACCGAAGCCGCGCAGGTGACCGCCGCGGGCACGCCGGTGGAGGTCACGGCCGCACCGCAAGCTGCCGCCGGCTCTGGCGCATCAAGTTTTGCGTCGCCGTTGATGCAAATGGCAATGAAGGGCGCCCAGGCGGGGATCCAGGCCGGCACCGGTGCGGCGTCCGCAGCGCGTCAAGCCGCCCAACAAGCATCCCCCGATCCTGCGGGCGCACCGGCGGCCGGCGTCGCGCCGCTCACAGGCCGGGGAGCCGGCGGTGCTGGGGGCGGCGGCATCGGCGGCGGCGGAGTTGCCGCGCCGCGGTCGATCGCGTCCTCCGCCATGCTCCAGCCTGAAACCGCAACTACCACAGCCCAATCCGGTGTGCGTGCAGTGACGTCCGCCGCAGGCTCCGGCGCAGGCATGATGGGCGGCGCACCATACGCGCCGATGGCCGGTCAGGGAGCACAGAATGCGTCGAACAGCCACACCGCGGCATCATTCCTGCACACCACGGACCAAGGCGGCCAGATCGTCGGCGACCTCGGCACGGCTGCACCTCCGGTACTCGGCGAAGCCGATCCCAATGAGTCCCCGGACGTTGAACTCCGGATCTAGATATCAGTGAGGAGAACCGTAATGGCCGATAGCGCCGGAATGTCGATCCAGGCCGACGAGGTGACAGAGGTCAGTCGTCAACTCGATGAATTGGCAAGCCGCGCAGAACGCGTGCTGCACGACGAGGCCGTGAACCTCACCGTCACCCCCTCGGCGCGGGACGAAGTGTCCCAGCGTGTTGCGGCCACCCTCAACGAAGTTCACACATCGTTCGGCACCGCGGCCGGCCAGGGGTTAGGCGAGATGCGCGAGGTGGCAGCGACATTGCGCGGCCATTCGGACAACATCGTGGCCGCAGACGAGGACTTCATCGCCTAGCGGCCATCACGAGCGTCGGCAGGCCATGGGCTGATCGGCGAAGGGAGGTCTTAGCGTGGGTTTCACCAACGTCGTGTGGTCATCGCGCAGCACGGAACAACTTGCGCGTGATCTCAGCGACGGGCCGGGTCCGGCTTCCGTCGGTGGCGCCGGCGCTGCCTGGGTCCGGGTGGCCAACGAATTCGCAAGCATTTCAACCGACTTCGACAAGCTACTGACCCGCCTGAGGACCGTCTGGGAAAGCCAGGCCTCGACGGCGGCAGCGCATCGACTGGAAGAGTTCGGCAAATGGCTGCAGGCAGCCAGTCTCAGCGCCGCCGCCAACGGCCAGCGGGCCGAAGAGGCCGCAGTCGCGAACACGGTCGCAATCCTGGCAATGCCCAGCGTGTCCGAAGCGGTCGAGGCCAAGGCTGCACAGGACATGATGGCCTCTCTCGCCGCGTACAACGGTGCCGTGCTCACGGGCAACTTCGCCGAGTTCGATGAGGCGGCCACCGCCGATCAAGCCAACGCCGCGGCCGTCATGACGCAGTACGAGGAAGCCGTCGCACCTCTCGCACAACCGTGGGAGCAGGCCCCACCTCCCGAGGTGTCAAACGGCAACGCGCTCAAGGCAGAACAGGGTGCCGGCGGCGAAGCCGGAGGCGGTGGATCAGCCGGCGGCGGCGCGACCGGCGGCGCACCTGCGATGCCGCTCGCCCCGATGACGGCCACCGGAATCAAGTCCAGTGCTGATCCTAAGAGCTTGCAGAAGACGGGGTTTGCCTCTGCAGCAGGAACGGGGACGGGCGGCGGGATGGGGGGCGCGCCCTATGCCCCGATGACGGGCATGGCTCGCGGCGACCACCACCGCGAATATGAATCCATCCAGGCCGCTGCAACGCTCGACGGCGCAGGCGAACCCGGTGCGGGACTGTCGGATTCGGGTCAGCCCTGGCTCCCGGCGGCCGAGCAGAACGACTCGCTATTCATGGTGTCCAGTGTCAGCTGGGGACCAGACACCGCCGTGTTCGACGAGCTCGGGGTACCTGACGGCCCCCAACCCGAAGGGTTCGCCGACGCACCGGAGGGCACCCTCGAGCAGGTGGACAACAGTTGGGTGTCTCCCCCGGTGATCGGCGTCGATCGGGAGCTCAAGCTATGACCGCCTCGCTCACTTCGCATTTCGTCCTCACCGATGACGAAATGCAGGTTCTGGCATCTCGGGTCGGTGTCCAGGCACTGCCCGTCGTGCTGGGCCTGCATCCGCGCCACGGCACCGAGACGGCGCTGATTTCGGCAATCGACCACGCCACCCGGGCGTTGACAGAACGCGGGCTGATCCGCGACGGCGAAGTGACCCCCGACCTCGTGCCACCACTGCGAGCGCTTCAGCGACCACACCGGGAGCTGGCGATGCGATTCGTCACTCCCGACGGCACTGCTCGAGTGACGGTGATACGTCAAGGTGTGCAATGTATCTCGGCACGCCGTATCGGAAACGATATCACCGTGGATGTCCTCGAGGGACAACCAAGCCTGGCTTCGGCCGTCCGAGCCTTGTTGGCGGCCCTGCCGTCAGCACCCGCGGCGGACATCGCCGCGGTGGGCGCGCCGCTGGATGCCGCAAGCGAAGCGCTGTCCGGCACGCACGACGCGACCGTGCTGTCCGACCGCATCCGAACGCTCGGCGCCGAACCGCGCACCGCGATGCTGCTCGGGTCGGCGCTCGCCTCAAGACAGGCGTTCGCCGAGATCGTGTACTACGCGCTGGACGATGACGAGGACCGGATCTCTCGCTCCCCCGCCGCCGTCGGCGTGTTCTACACCAAGCGTGGTCGCATCGTCGCCGGGCCCAGCGTATCGCCCGCCGGGCAACTGTGGACGACGCTGAAAGCTGGCTCGGATCATGCCATTTCGCAGGCCATCGGTCAGCTTGTCGAGCTTTCGGGCGGGAGATGGGGGGACTTCTAGACCTATTGCAACCCGGTCTTAGCGCCAAGCACACAACCAGAGAGGGAGAAAGAAACGAAATGACAGTTTCGCTTACACCTGCACAGGCTGAGCAGAAGATTCAGCAGATCACGGATGCCCGCGATCAAGCGGTCCAAAAGCTGAACCAGATCAGCGACACACAGCAGGCCATGCTTGCGTCCGCGTGGCGCGGAACCTACGCAGGTGGATACGGCAACACCTCGCAGCAACAACGCGAGGAGTTCGATCAGCTCATCGCCACGCTGAACGACATCGTTGAGAAAGGTTCCACCCACATGCGCGCAGTCGCCAACCTCGATCAGGCATAAGGAGATAACCGCAATGAGTGAAATTCTCTACAACTTCAACCAGAACTTCACGTCGCTCGAGGACGTCAAGGGTGGTGTGGACGCAATTCAAGCCGTCCGCGCCGACATCGCCGACATCTTCAACACGCTGGCAACGGTGTACGAAGGTGAGGGGTCCGTTGCACTCAACCAGGCCCACATCAAGGTGAGCGAGATGATGGACGAGGCCCTCAACAATGTCGCCAACACCCAGGCGCAGGCAATGGACCAGCAAGCGGCCATGCAGGCGATGGATCGGGCGAACGCCTCGGCATTCTGATGTCTCGCGAGAGGCCCGGGCTTGTCGCAGAACGAGTCCGGGCTTCACGCCTTTGAACAAGGGGTAGCGCATGGCCGGTTCTTCAACCGATCAGAACATCCAATTCGCCAAGACTTTTGCCCAGGGTGCCCAGTACGCCAAACCGGGTGACAAGGACGCCGACGGCTTCGTCAAGTTCAGTAAGGAGGCCTGGACGGCGTGGAACACCGCGATTCAAACCTTCATCGATGACATCGACAACGAGATCAACCCGAAGCTCCCTGAACTCCGCAAGATACAAGCGGGCGTGGGCGAGTTGATCTCCGCGAACGATACTCGAACGCTGCTGAACGAAACGGCGCCCGAAGAAATCGAGCAAGCCATCAAGAAATACAAGGATTACCTGGTCGAGCTACAGAAGGGCATCAAGGCGGCGTACGACGCCTTGAACAAGGTAGACAGCGACTAGAGCGCTAGACAGCCGAGAGGGATACCTGACACGTGTGCGGAGACGATGCGGACCCCGACATCAACAAGGACGATGTCAGCAAGGACAAGGGCCACGCGCTGTCGAACGACATCACCCCATCCGACGGACAGGAGGCGTTGAAGCCCGTCGGCAAAAAGCCGCGCCTGATGGAGGAATTCGGCATCAGAACGTTTGAGGACGTCTGGCACGACGTCGAGGGCATCCAGAAGGATGTCGCCCCGACATCTGTAGATGACGCGTGGCGAAGCATCGGCAACCAATTGCACACGTCTGCTTTGAATTTCGAGACAAAAGTCAAGAATCTCAAGGCAGGCGATGGCTGGGAGGGGAAGACAATCGAGGCGGCGTACACCAATGCCATCAACTCGATTTCCGAACCGTTCTACACCGGCACGGCAGCACTGCGCGGCGCGGAACTCACGCACAAGTTCCGCGAGGTCATGAACTACGTCAACAAGAACCTCGTCAACGACCCTCTGGGCGAGTACCCGAACATGTGGGACAGATACCAATTCGACCTCAACAACGACGAGCACTACGTCGAAACCGCTCCCGGGCAGTCAGATGTCTCATACGAACCGACGACTGCCGCCCAGAAGGAGCAAATCCGGCAGTACTACAACGAGTACATGCGGATCGTCATGAACGACAGCTATAAGCCCGGCATCAACGCGATCTATGGCGGCTATCCGCAATACGCCGAAAACACCCAGCCCGCGCAGCCAATCACCATCCCGGGTCTTCCGGAGAAGCCGGGCAAGCCAAGCCACAAACCTGCCGGCGACCCATCGCTCGGTAACGGTGGCGGCACTCCACCAGGTGGCGGCGGGTACCAAAAGCCGAATCTCGGTGGGAAGCCGTCGATCCCCAAACCGCCCTCACTGGAAGACCTGAAGAACCAGACCAAGCTTCCGCCTAACATTGACAGACCCGGCCAGTGGGACATCCCCGGACAGAACGATCCGCACCGCCCGTCGGTGACCGACCCAGCCAAGGCGTTGGACAACGGTTTGACGAGCGGCCTCACCAACGCGGCGACGCAGGCGATGGGCGCCGGCACCCAAGCCGCGAGCCAGGCCGCGCAGGCCGCCAAGGCGTCGCCGAATGGACTCCCGAAGGGTCTCGGAAACAAGCCGAAGCTCCCCGAGGGCGCCCTCCAACTCGGCAAGGGCGGCACCGGACCCGGTGCGGGCGGCGCCCGCGGAGGAGGCGGTGCAAGCCTCGGGGGCGCAGCGCCACGGCTCTCGAGTCTGCCGGCTGCGGCAATCCAATCCGAGGCTGCTGGAATAGCGAAAGCCGGCATGGGCGCGGCGTCACCCGGAATGGGAGCGCCTGGTACGCCCGGTGGCGGACATGGCGGGGGCGCCGGCCAGCAACAAGGCAAGGAGCACAAGGTCAATAAGGCACTGCGCAGCCGCAAGACAGGAACCGAGATCGTCGGCGAGGCCGAAGCCGTGGTGCCGGTGATTGGGCAGGATCAAGGTCCCGATCAAGACCAAGATCAACAAGACGAGTCGGCGGTACCGCGCGGGCCGGACCGGTCTCGTGGGCCGTCGGCCGCGCCCCCACCCTTGCCCGCTTCACCGGCTGGGCCCGAACGCCGTCAAGTTGGCGGCCGCGGCTAGTGTCGCGGAAAATTGGCACGCTCACCGTCCTCGAGCTTCACATCTTCTGCGAGGAGCACGGGCGAGGATCCCTGCCATATCCTTTCCGGTTCACGAACGGTGTTCCATACCAATACGAAGATGAACTCCGTGGGTTCCGCACCGACCTGATCGAGCGATTCACGGCCGGCGACTTCGATCATCTCCGTCGCTGGCTGGACGTACAGATGCGCGACGCCGAGATTCACATCGAGTCCATGTCGATGAATGCCTGCGAAGTCATCGCCGCCCTGTCGGCGACCCGATGGCAGGATCTGGGATTCATCGCCAGCCAAGACGCAGACGACGTCATCACCGTGACGCAACTCTCGGCGTACGATCTGGGACTCGAAATCGGAAGGCTGGCAGCCCTTTCCGGTAGGCCTGGTCCGCATCCCAAAGTCACGGTTCCTAGCGTGAATATCCAGCCGCGGTCACATCGGCGCTCATCGTCGGAATCAATAATCGTCGACGAGGTTAGGGCCGTCGATTCGGTGGTCATTCCGTTCGAGGAGTTGGTGGCTGGTGGTGAGATTTATACGGACCATCGTCCACCAAAGCGTTGGCAGCCTGATCGGACGAAGGAGTTCATCGGCTGGCTGACCACCGCTCACGGCGATTACGTGGTGCAAGCTCCCTACGAATTCGCAACGCCCGTAACGCGTAAGCAGCTGGTCAACAAGATCGACCGATTGATAGCGGCCGACGCCGCAGAGGTTCGAGAGCTGCGTGACATCGAGGATGCACTCAGCGGACAGTAGTTACGCGCTGACGTGCCAACACTTCTGGTGATCGTGAAATCCGCAGGACCATCGCCGTCGCGCTGACGTTATATTCGGTGGCTGCCAACAACACGATTGAGCCGGCCGTCAGGAACCCGGCTTCAGCCAATCTCACTAGCGCGGCCGCCTGGGCGGAGACGCTGAGATAACCGTGCTCGAGGTGGAACTGATACAGATCCTCGCTCCACGGCAGTCCCATCGAGCGGGTCAGGTGACGGTATGGCTGTCCAGTGCGGGAACTGGGCGGGACGAAATGTGTCACCTCTGAAGGTGCGACTCCCGCGTCGTCGAGCGCAAGCCGAATGGCGTTGCGAATCATCGCGATCAGGGCCGCCACCGATGCGGCCGTCTGGCTGGCGGTCGCTCGCGCATAGACGACGCTGAATTCTTCGTTGGGCTGGAGCTCCCAGTATCTGTCGTCTGAGCGCCACGCTTCCGCATGCCCGGGGCAGCTGGCATTGCCCGACCCGAGGATCTGTGCGAACCCGTGGGGGCCGACCACTGCCGCGCTTGCCAGATCGGCTCCGGGTTCACCACCGCTCCCCCGGGATACAGCGAACCTATCTGTCCACGACCAGTTATCGGCAGCTGTGCAAACGACCGCCCTGTCACCACCCCGCAGTCTTTGTGCGAGTAGCCATGACGACAGTCCGCCTGCGCAGAACTGGCGAACCTCGAGTGCGTTGCCATTGGACCCCAGCAGGGCAGACTGGATCGCGTGGTGAGCCGGCCATGACCGCGTCCCTTGAGGTCCGCTGCCCGTGTGGATCAACCAATCGAACTGATCAGGTTCGATGCGGCAATTCTCGACTGCGGGTCGTCCCGATTCGATGGCCATGTCGACAGGGGTACGCCCCGGATCCTGACACACCGACCGCCACTCCGGTGCCGACGCGACGTCCTCCTCCGACACCGAAATAGCCTCTGGAAGCAGGACTGAGACGGCGGACAAATAGGAATCCGTCACGCTTTTACACTACAGCGCGGCCGATCCGCCAACCCTACGTCCGGGCCGAATCCTGCTGTTCCAGACTGTCAGCGGTGGTCCGGAGACTGTACGAATAGTAGTCCAGCAACTCGGTTTTGGCCTCGATCGAACCGTCGACCCAGTCGGACTGCATTCGGTAGCCCTTGCCACCGCTCGCGAACTGATTGCCGATCTTGTCGCGGCCCCATGCCTCGCCCTCACGGCTCAGCATTTCCAGCAATGACGACTGCACCGCTTTCATTTGACTGCTGACGCCAGCAAGGTATTCGGCTGCCGAGCGCAATTCGGCGGGTGTGAGTCCCAGCGGTTCGTTCATCGGTAATGCCTCACGATCGGATACTCGCTTGTTTCTTCTCCGCAATGAACGCCACGGTCGGCGGATGGCCATCCTTGACCGGCTGCCTGCACAGTTGCCAGCAAGTCCCTGATATCGGGCGCACCGTCGACGATGTCGGCCAGCGACGGGAACCGCGCGCGACGCTCGGCCAGCGGGGCAAGCAAGCGTGCCGCCTGCCGCTCTACGTCTCGGGCCGCGTCTTGAGCCGCCGCAGTGACGAAGTTGCCGAGATCAGCCAAATCGTGTTCGTCCAAATAGGTTTCGTCGACCACCGTGTTGGACACCACTCCGTGCGCATTCACAGTGACCACGACCGTGCCGTCGGCGACGGCGGCAGTTGCCGATAACGCTCCGCGCTTTCTCTCCACCACGGCGAGCTCGCTCATGTGTTCTTGGAGGAGTGCGAGCGCCTCGGTGAGTTCGTGTCGTGCGGCGTCGCTATCCATGATCAGGACGCCGCCGCAACGGTATTCGCACTGGGCGATGCGGTGACGCGCCCTGCCCGTCCCCCGCGAATCGAGCCCGTCGCCGCAGTGCTGGCAGAGCCGAGAACCGAGACGATGTCGACCTGTTGGCCGGTGGCCAGCGTGCCCACCACCTTCTTGGCGGTACCTGAGGCGTATCCGACGACAGCACCTTTCGCCCACGAATCACCCAGTACGCGTCTGCCGTACAGACCTACGGTGCCCTGCGCCGCGCCACCGGCTGCGTTCGACACCGCAACCCGACCCGCCTGGTTCCAGTCGAAGCCCTGTTGGTGTCCCCTGGCCTGCTGGACACTCTGAATGAACAAATCCTGGCCGACGGCTTCGGCCATCTCCACGCCGGCCTTCTTGACGATCCTGTGGACGGTGGTCCTCGTCATCGCGGTGCCGAGGTCGGACATGATGCGGCGAAGCAACATCGAAACGGTATGGCGAATCGCCGCAGACGTCGCTGCTTCGATGATTGGAATCTGGGCTGCCGACGCACCGAATGTCACCGACGTCTGAGCGAGTGCCCACGAGATCTCGAATGCGGCTATCGCCAGCGAGGTCAGAATCTGCAGCTTGGTGTACTCGATGTTTTTCCCGGTACCGTCCGCAAGGCCGCCGAGTGCGGTCATCGCGTCGGCGAGTTTGTCGACAGAGGCGTCACCATCGAACAGGAGCTTGAACTGTCCGTCGGCGGCCCCTGCGGTGACGCCCTGCAGCGCCGACATTGTGCTCGCACGCATCCGATTCAGATCCGGTATCAGCGTTGTCATTTCGTCGGCCTGGGTACGCCAATCGCCGCCGATGCGGAACATGGCGTCCTCGTCGCCCTGCGGCCATTGCGACCCGACCAGGTACGACACCCATTGCAAGGAGCCGGGGATCTCAATACTCACCGAAAATCTCCGTGGGGCACGCCAATTCACGCTATTGCGTCCCACGAATACCGGCCATTCGACACGGCCGTGTTCGCCAAGAGTTCGGCTACTGGCTAGTTCAAAGTCAGGTGCTCAAATGGCCAGCAGTCCCGCCAGGCTCAGTTGGTTGGCCGCAGTGTCGATATCAGCATCCGAACGCGCGACGAATATCGCGGCCACGTCGTCTCGAGTGGCATCGCCGTTGACGGCCGCGCGCAGCAGAGCCCTGCACTGGTCTTCCGTACCCGAGCCGGTCTGGCTGACCATCGCGCGGATAGTTTCCTCGTCCGTCCGGATCGGAGGAATCGAGATGTCGAGTTCTCCCGAAGTGTCGGTGGCGCCCCGATGCCATTCGCCGTTGGCCCACCAGAAGCAGAACGTCAACAGCCCGTTGCGGTTTCGAGTGTTCAGGACGGTGTCGTTGACCCAAGCAGGGGCCCCGGAATACAGATCCGGTAGTGGTCGGCCCTCGTTGTAGGCAGCCTGCAGCAGTTCAGAGTCCCATTTTCCGCCCGACAGCACGGCGCGGTTGCCGGGAAGCACGTAGAGCGTGGATCCGCTGCGGCGGTCGCTCTCGTGCCATGCGTATCCGGGCAGGATACGAGGACCCCATTCCGACCTGATGCCGATGTAGGCCACCGATAGCACCGCCCAGCGCGCCCAAAGGTCGTGCAGCGCAGGCACTTCCTGGGTCGCGGTCGCGGCACGGCCGCCGGCGGCGTCGTCTGCGACCGCAACCGAGGCCTGTTGGGGGTCGCGGCCCTGAAGGCTGGATCCCGCGATGTAACCGGCGAGCCACACTGGAATATGGTCGCGCGGATAAGCTTCCAGG